>Ga0209593_10000014_pt1 | contig 149510 bp, 123 predicted proteins | sample PPLLaktember2015_3_FD_187260 | JGI IMG/M metagenome (GOLD analysis project Ga0209593, IMG submission 187260) | Freshwater sediment microbial communities from Prairie Pothole Lake near Jamestown, North Dakota, USA - PPLs Lake P7 Core (6) Depth... | ecosystem: Environmental > Aquatic >...
GAGGAGAGATTTACCGGCCATATAATTTTATACAGATAAAAAATAATATTGTGGCAAAGCGTGAAAAAAATACGCCCAATGCCCATCTCGACGGGCGAGACGGTGGCGGCTGTGCGAGTTTGGGAGATATAGGTTATGATGGCAAAGATACCGCCGAGGATAAAAAAAGGAATCTTTTCAAAAAATGACCGCCATTTGAGCCTTTTTAATGGCCAAAAATCGAGCAACAACATCAGAACAGGCAGGGGTGTACTGGTGGGCTTGGACATAAGGGCGAGGAGGTAGAAGAACAAGCATGCGATGTAAAAACCCCAGGTAGAACGGCCCACACGGGACTGGATTCCTAACCCTGACTTTGCGGGGGTGGTATTCCTCGCGGCAATGACAGTGCGCGCATGCGTATAGCGAATGTAGAAGAACAGTGACCAGAGGGAGAAAAAGGCGGCGAGAAGGGTTTTTCGTTCGCCGACCCAGGGGATAGTTTCCACCGTCATAGGATGGAGGCCGAACAAAAGCCCCACGACCGCCGCAATCCACACCTCACCAAAAAGCAGATAGAGCAGCACAATTATCAATGCGGTATTTGCAGCGTGGAGGGCAAGGCTTGTGCGATGGAAGGGCAAAAGATTTTCGACCCGGCCTCCAAGGGAATAATCGAACATAAGAGAAATCATCGCTAGGGGTTGATAATATCCTTCTACCGTTGATGGTTCCAAAACTTCAGAAAGGAACTTTCGGGCGGAAAGCCAACTGGGACTTTTGACCAGGGTGTTATTGACAAGATACATGTTATCGTCGAAAGACAACACCTGTGCGGAAAGGGCCGGCCAATGAACGGCAATTACGGCGGCGCAGACACATGTGATAAGGACGGCCAATAAGACAGCTTTTGAGGACATACATTTTGCCCCAAGGTTATTATATTATTGTCGATTAAACGCCGGGCAGAGTGTCTTTTTTTCTGTACACCATTCCCTGAAAGACGGCGATTATCTCGCCTGCCTCATTGGTTACGTCAATACTGTATGAAGCCAGTTTCGGATTGCACGCGATTTCCCTGCCCTCGGCAAACAGTATGCCTCCCGATGATGCCTTGATGAATGAAATAGAGGCGTTGATTGCGACCGCCACCGTCCCGTGCGAATTCGACGCCGCGGCGAAGACGAGGTCAGCCAGCGTAAATACCGCTCCGCCATGAACGATATCGACGCCGTTCAAATGCTGCGGCCCGATTGTCATTTTGGCTTTAGCTTTCCCCGGCGATACCTCCAGCAGTTCAATCCCCGCCAGTTCTGCGAATTTGTCTCTCTTGAGAAACGCTTTTATCTTGTCCATCTGTTATGCCTCCATCTTTTCACCTGTGTTATTTTGCCGGCAAGGAATTGTAACCACAGATTGCGCGTATTTCACGGATTTTCTGCCGGGAGAGTCCATAGCACGTCTAAAACAGAGTAACCTGTCGGCCTGAAGACCTCGGCTTTTATCTGCGAGACAGTTCCTCTCGATATTTTTATAGGTTCCCTGTAAGTTGTTCCCGGTTTAATCTCCGGCAGGGTTTTACGGCCCGACCTCATGGGCAGATTCTTGGCATCTAAAGCCCGCCAGATAAGGACATAATCCCGCAGTGTGTAAGCAGGGAGGTCATTTTCGAGCGAGCGAGTCAGGATATCTATATTAAAAGTGTTCGGCTCCTGCCGGGTAATTGTAATCGACTTTACGGGCGAGGACTCTTCACGCAGGGCCCGCCATGAGGGCTTTGGCTGATTAAGCAAATCCACGACGCCGTGTACCCTCTGCTTAAATACTCCCGTGCCTTTGTCTCCTATAAACGTTCGATAGTCGTTATAACAGAAAAATATCGCCCCTGCGATTGACTTTGATTTGCGAAATTCGTCTGTGTGTGTTTTTAATATCTCAATCCTGTTGGCATCGCTGACGGGGTTAGTCGGGGCACATTCGCAAAGCCCATATTCCGAAATCACCATCGTCTTATCAGGATACGCCTTCGCTATCTCACCGATATTCCAGGCAAGATTCGAGGCGTTTCCGCTCATCCATGACCCGAAGTATTCGTTCCATTCGATAAAATCAACATACTGTGAAGCGTCTTTTTTGGGATTCTGCTGAACGGTGTTTGAGGCGTAAGTGAGCAGCCGCTGCGGATTCAGCTCCCGTGCTATCCTGACGCCGTCCTGCACAAATTTGTGTCCTGTGTTGTTTTGACCGGCGATTTCGTTACAAAGTCCCCATGCGTATATCGAAGGGTGATTGTAATGTGATAATATCATCTCCCGCATCTGCATTTGCTGTATGTCGCCTAATTGTTCCAAACGCGTTGCGCCGCCCCAGGTGGGAATTTCTTCCTGAAGGAGCATACCTTCGCGGTCGCAAAATTCGAATATGCCGTCGTCCTGCTGCCAGTGGAAGCGGGTCAGGACGCAGTTAAGATTTTTCATATCATCGAGAACCCCGCGCATATACTCCGGCCCCTCCGCAAGGCCGTATCGCGGGTCGCTTCCGGGCATCCATTCCACCCCCATCAGCCGCATTCGTTCGCCGTTGAGGACATAAAAGCCGTCTTTGACCTCGACCTTGCGAATTCCGAAGCTCGCCTCTTTTTCGTGAATGGGGACACCATTGTTCATAAGCCGGCAAATGAATCGGTAGAGGTGCGGTTTATCGAAATGCCAAAGCACCGGTTTTTCGACAGAACAAGACAATTCTGCTGTCAGATTGCCGTCGTTATCCTTTTTAAGCGGAGCGGAAATGCTCCCGACAATATTGTTCGACGGGTCCAGTATTGTCCCCTGAATCGACAATGTCTTTGTTTTGTCCGGCAGGGCGTATGTAACTACACGGGCGTTTATTTTAGCTTGTGTAAAATCAGCCGATGGTTCGGCGTCAACTAATAATCGTTCGATATACATTTTGGGCAGGATTTTCAGCCGAACCCCGCGTATGATGCCGCCGTCGGTGGTCCAGTCATAAGACCTGTCGTATGGCAAAGCTCTTCTCGAAAAGCTGTTGGACACACGCAGGACGATTTCCATATTTCCATTTCCGGCATCTGCCGGCGGGACAATAAAACTAAAGGGGGTATAGCCGCTTCCCTTGTGCTCGCCGATTAATTTGCCGTTGACCCAGACAGAGGCGTCGCGATTTACTGCGTCGAATTCGAGTTTCAAAATCCTGTCCTGAAGTGGACAATCGAGTTTTACGGTTCTGGAATACCACGAGTTGCCGGTGTATTCTTCAAGACCTTCCATTACCTGCCAGGTGTGCGGAACTTCCACTTGCCGCCAGTTAGAACGGTCGTATTTCTGCTCGAACCACTTTGCGTCTATTCCTTCATTTTTCTTGTCGGCTGTGAACTGCCACGAGCCGTTTAGAGAAACGACCTTTTCCCTGCCGCTAATTGCTGTATCCCAGCAACCACTGAGGCACAATAATAATGGGAATGATAAAATCAAAACCGCAATCCGCCTGGTATCTCTCAACATACTGTATTCTCCTTAAAAATGCCCGGATTGAATAAGTCAAAGTTATTACCTGCAAAGGGTCTTTATATATAGCTAAACAAAAAGACACAAGTTCTTTTATAGGCATGGGATGTACAGGTCTGACTTGATTTGGTCTTTGTCTAAATCGGCACAATCTGCGCAATCCGCGATTCCCTTTGCGTCCCTTTGCGGCTAAAATACATTTTTCTGTGACTAAACTATTTTGAGGATATTTAAATGACCGAAGGCATAATTGATTTTCACGCACACGCGTTTCCGGATGAGCTGGCGCCGCGGGCAATGAAGAAGCTATTGTCTGAAGCGCCTGGTGTCGACGCCTTTCTCGACGGGACAATAACGGCGCTGACAGATTCGATGAATCGCAACGGCATCAGCCGAAGCGTGATATGCTGCATTGCCACAACACCCGAACAATTCACCCCGATTTTCGACTGGTGTAAAAAAACGCAGACGAATAAGGTGATAATGTTCCCGTCGATTCAGCCGGCTGATACGAAATGGAAAGAGAGAATCGCCCTGATTAAAGAGGCGGGCTTCAAGGGGATCAAAATGCACCCGTATTATCAGGACTACCGCATCGATGAGGACAGGATGCTGCCGATTTACGAGGAGCTTGAGCGAAACGACCTTATGATGGTGGCTCACACTGGATATGATATTTCATTTGCGAGAGACGACAGGGCCGACTGCCGCAGAATTCTGAAAGTTACGAAGATGTTCCCGAAATTGAAGTTTGTCGCGACACATCTTGGAGCATGGCAGCAGTGGGAGGAAGTTGCGCAGGAGTTGGCCGGCAAACACATCTATATGGAGTTGTCGTGGTCGCTCGAATATCTTACCCCCGAACAGGCAAGGCGAATCATACTGGCCCATCCCGCCGATTGCGTACTTTTCGGTACTGATTCGCCGTGGACAGACCAGGGCAAGACCCTGTCATTATTGAAAAATCTTAAACTCCCGCAAGAGCTTGAAAGAAAAATTCTGCGGGATAACGCAATGGCTCTTTTAGGGCTGATATAGCGTTATTCGGGAGCCAAAGCCCGTCCAGCGTGTTTTTACAGGACTCTGCAGACCTGTCAAAAATTATGAAATCAGAGGGCAAAAAAGGTCTTGCTTTTTGTGGTGTCCTGAGCATACTAATACCGATACATAATGGAATATGGGACGAACGCCGAAATTTTCAGGGGTGGATTTTCGGCTCTGTCCAGCGTAAAAAAGCCGTTGTTTTATTCAGGCAGGGAAAACAATAACCGCTAAATTAAGGAGTGCAAAATGGCACAGAACAGAACAAAGATGGTTTTGGGTTTTGTGTTCTTGCTGGCCGGTCTGCTTGTCGCTGCACAGGTACAGGCAGCCGAGACCCCAGCCGGTACGTCGCCGGCAAGCGCCCAGCCGACCGATTCGTTCCACAATCCGGCGCCGTGGCTGGAAATGGGAGCGGATTTCCGATTCAGGGAACATTATGGCTGGAACTGGACAGGACTGGCCAGTGACGCACAATACGATGGAAAGTTCAACAATGCGTTTCATTGGGAGAGATATCGCACCCGCTGGTGGACAAAATCCAAGCTGGATGAGAACACCACTTTTAATACAAGATTAACATGGGAATTTCGAACGTGGGATGAGCCGGAAAGCAGGATGCAGTCAACGGACTTCGACGAAATAATAATCGACAACCTTAATTTGTCTATGAAGAAGTTCCTCGACTTGCCTGTGACTGCTACTATTGGCCGTCAGGACCTGTTCCTCGGACAGGGCTGGCTTGTCGCTGATGGAACGCCTCTGGATGGCTCTCGAACCTTCTACTACGACGCGGCCCGGTTCACCTTTGATTTGGGTGAGAAAACCAAGCTCGACGCGATTTATATCCGCAACAAGCCCAACTCCGACTGGTTCCTCAAACCCATCAATGACAGGCATAAATATGTAACGCAGGAAGAAGAGCAGGGGGCAATACTGTATTTAACCGACAAGAGCACCCCCACTCAGCTCGAAGCCTATTTTATGTACAAGAATAACAATCCTGTTGACCCCACATTCCACAGAGCTTTTGTATGGCCGCAGGCTGCTGTCAACGCGTTCAGCAAAAAGGCCGAGATATACACATTTGGCGGCGCAGTTTCGGGGGCTATTAACGACAACTGGGGTTACCGCGTAGAAGGCGCCGTGCAGACAGGCACCTCCGCCTCGCCGTCTGTCTTAGTTACTCCCAATACCCATACTCAACCGCTTTTGGCCTTTGGACAAAAGTCCACTCTCGAATACAGCTTCAAAGACGACATCGATAACAAGCTGCATGTTACCTATGAATATCTGTCAGGCGATGACCCGGACACAAAACGCGTAACATCGTTTAACCCGCTATGGGGTCAGTGGCCGCAGTGGAGCGAACTCTACCAGCCGTACGTAACACAGCTGGAAGATAACCTCGTATCCAACCTGCACCGTCTCGACTTTGGGCATAAGTTCAAACCTAATAAGGAATGGGAAATTCTTACCGACTGGAATCTGCTCTGGGCGGACGAAAATACTTATAAGGGTAATGCCAGATTTACCGGTGACGGCAATTTCCGCGGTCACGTTTTTACCTGCTGGGCGAAATACAATTTCACAAAACAGCTCAAGGGTAACCTGGTCGGCGAGTATATGGTGCCTGGAAACTATTACTCAAATGCCAACAATGACGATGCCTTGTATTTCCACTTTACCGTTGAATACACATTCTAAAAAAGCTTGTTTGACTTAATGAAAAGCCCGGTCTAAAGCCGGGCTTTTTTTATTGAACCGGGACACCTAAACTCCTATTATATATTGTTATATGAGCAAGAATGAAACGTCCAAAAAGGCGCTGCTTTCAGGCGATGAGGCCCTTGCTTTCGGGGCATACGAGGCCGGATTGAAGGTCGCCTGCGCATACCCCGGAACCCCCTCAACCGAGATACTTGAAACCTTAGCCACCTTCCCTGAGCTTGACGTTCAATGGTCGGTAAACGAAAAGGTGGCTTATGAGGTCTCGCTTGGAGCTGCCATAAGCGGCGTCCGCAGTTTGTTTGCCTGCAAACACGTCGGCTTAAACGTCGCGCTTGACCCGCTGATGACCTCTTCCTATACAGGGATACTCGCGGGCTTTGTGGTTGTCGTCTGCGATGACCCGGGTATGCACTCGTCCCAAAACGAGCAGGATACCAGATGGGTGAGCATCTACGCCAAATTGCCTTTGCTTGAGCCGGCAAGCCCGAGAGAGGCGAAAGAATACATCAAGCAGGCATTCGAGATAAGCGAGAAATTCGATACGCCCGTTATTTTGCGAATGACTACGCGAGTCGCTCATACGAAAGAAGACGTAACGCTTGGCGACAGGGTCGTGCCCCAGCAGCCGCCCTTCGAAAGAAATATAGCCAAATATGTAATGGTTCCCGGAAACGCATACGGCAGGCACATCTTTGTCGAGCAGCGTCTGAAAAAACTCAAGGCCCTGTCCGAGAAAAGCAAAATGAATCGAATTGAGCCGGGTGATAAAAAAATCGGCTTCATCACATCCGGCGTCTCCTATCAGTACCTCAAAGAAAACTATCCCGAAGCTTCTTATCTTAAGCTTGGTATGACGTATCCTTTCTGCGACGATAAAATACGCGCCTTTGCCAAAACCGTCAAAAAGCTCTACGTAATTGAGGAGCTTGACCCATTCCTCGAAGAGCATGTTAAGGCACTGGGCTTGAAATGCCACGCCAAAGACCGGTCCTTCATGATAGGCGAGTTGCTTCCTGAATTAATCCCTGCGGTCGTTAAAGGCGAAGTGAAGCAGGAAAAAATAGTCGCCAAAAGAAAACCGCGTTTGTGCCCGGAATGTCCCCACTGGGCGACTTTCGCGACGCTGAAAAAACTCGATTTCTATGTCGCGGGTGACATCGGCTGTTATACGCTTGCCTGCCTGCCCCCCACTTCCGCGCTTCATTCGTGCGTGTGTATGGGGGCGGGAATAACTTTCAACGAGGGCTGGAGGAAAGGCGCACCGGATAAGAAAATCGTCGGCGTAGTGGGTGATTCGACATTCGTTCATTCGGGAATCACGGGCCTTATCAACGCCGCCTACAACAAGGCAAAAGGCGTTATATTCATCCTCGATAATTCCACAACCGCTATGACCGGCGGACAGCAGCACCCGGCCACGGGATTAACAATACGAAACGAGCCGACGAAGAAACTCATCCTCGAAGACATTTGCAGGGCATGCGGGGTAGACAACGTTGATGTCATTGACCCGAAGAACAGGGCTGAGTTTGACGCCCTTGTCGAAAAACGTATTAACGAAAACGCGTTATCGGTTATAATTTCGAGACATCCGTGTAAACTGCTCGCACAATAACGCTGTAGGAGAACAATGGCTGATAAGACCTACAACATAACCTTTGGCGGAACAGGGGGACAGGGCATTTTGAAGGCCGCGGAAATCTGCGGCTGGGCGGCGATGCTCGCGGGCTACCACGTCAAAAAATCAGAGGTTCACGGAATGGCTCAGCGAGGCGGCTCCGTCGAATCACACGTGCGGTTTGGCAAAAAGGTCTTTTCGCCAATCGTCCAGGAGGGTACAGCGGATGTTTTGTTATGCTTTCACCCGGAAGAGCATGACCGGCTGAAACCATTCCTGAAAACCGACGGTAAAGACCTGATGGAATATCTCGAAAAAGCCAAGACCGCAATCGAAAATCCGCGACACTTAAACACATTCCTTGTCGGCGTGCTTTCGGCTTATTTGCCGATTAAGCCGGATTTCTGGCTACAGGCAATAGAGTCGGTTTTCAAGAAGAAATATGTTGAAGAAAACAAGGGGGTATTTCTTAAAGGAAGGGAAATGGGCCAATCATGATTTGGAAAAAAGAAATCGAGTGTATGCAGCCGCAGGACATGAAAAAGCTGCAATCGGATTACCTCAAAAAACTCATACCTTACATATACAACAACTGTCCCGTATATAAAAAGAAAATCGACGATGCGGGCGTCAAGCCGGATCAAATCAAGAGCATCGACGATATCAAACGCCTGCCATTCACCACCAAGATTGATATGAGGGACAATTATCCTTACGGACTTTTCTCCGCCAAAGATAAAGACGTCGTCGAAATACATATATCAAGCGGCACAACGGGCAACCCCACTCTCGTCGGCTATACGAGATACGACGTCTCGCTGTGGTCGGATGTTATGGCCAGAACAATATGCTGCGCGGGCGGTGAACCCGGCGACACAATCCAAATTGCTTACGGCTACGGCCTGTTTACCGGCGGACTGGGCTTTCACTATGGCGCTCTCGAAATGGGTATGAAAATAATACCGACATCGTCGGGACAAACCGCGAGGCAGCTCAAGATTATGCAGGACTTCAAACCCAGAGTCATTGCCTGCACGCCAAGTTACGTGCTTTATATGGCTGAAGAGGCCAAAGCGATGGGAATCGACCCCGCCAAGGGCAACTGGAAAATCGGCATATTCGGCGCGGAACCCTGGAGCGAGTCGATGCGGAAGGAAATCGAACAGGTTTGGAACATGGCCGCGACCGATGTTTACGGGCTTTCGGAAATCATCGGGCCGGGCGTCGCGCAGGAATGTACCCATAAAGACGGCTTGCACATATACAGCGACGTATTTTACCCCGAAATAATCGACCCGAAAACCGACCAGGAAGTCAAAGAGGGCGAATCAGGCGAGCTTGTCATAACCACGCTCACAAAACAGGCGATACCGCTCATCAGATACCGCACAAGGGACATCGTCAGCATTCGCTACGACAAATGCAAATGCGGCAGGACAAGCCCGCGAATCAGCAAAATCAAGGGCAGAACCGACGATATGATTATCGTCCGCGGCATAAACGTCTTCCCGTCGCAGATTGAGCACGTCCTGCTGGGCATCAAGGGCACTCAGCCGCATTATCAGATTATCGTGGATAGAAAGGCCCACCAGCTCGATGAGGTCGAGGTGCTCGTCGAAGTCGAGGAAAAGATTTTCTCCGACGAGGTCAAGAAGCTTAACGAGCTGTCCGCGAAAATCAAAAAGGAAATAGAGGCGGCCCTGTCCATCGGCGTTAAAGTTACGCTTGTTGAGCCGAAGACAATCCAGCGAAGCGAGGGCAAGGCCAAACGAATTATTGACAAGAGAACCATATAAAGGGGACCAAAATGAAACTGACGCAGATATCGGTGTTTTTGGAAAACAGGAAGGGTCGGCTCTACGAAGTTTGCTCGCTGCTGGGAAAAACCGGCATAAACATCCGCGCTTTGACAATCGCCGAGACCGAGAGCTTCGGCGTGTTGCGAATCGTCGTGGATAAATCAGACCTCGCCATAAAGACACTGAAAGCAAACAATTTTGTGGCGAATCTCACCGACGTCGTCGCGATTGAAGTCGGCGACAAGCCGGGCGGACTCGCGGAAATCCTCAAGGTCTTCGCCGACAGTGACATAAACGTCGAGTATATGTACGGCTTCGTCGAAAAGTTCAGCGACAATGCGCTGCTGGTCTTCAGGTTCGAAGATACCGATAAGGCCGCGAAAATCCTCGCGGATAAGGGCGTAAAAGTCGTTACCCGCAGAGAAATCGAAGGCCTGTAACATGGATGTGCCTTTCTGGAACAGGGAAATTGAAACAGCCGACAGGTCTCGGCTGGAAACGATACAATTAGAACGCCTCCGTGAAACGGTCGGCTGGGCGTTAAAAACACCCTTCTACCAAAAGCAGCTTCGCCAGGCGAAAATTTCTTCGCCGGATAATATCCGCTCGCTTGCCGACCTGCGCAAAATTCCGTTCACTACAAAAGACGACCTGCGTATTAACTTCCCGCGGGGCCTGCTCGCCGTCGATATGAAAGACGTGGTGCGAATTCATTCTTCCAGCGGCACAACGGGAATCCCCACGGTCATTTACTATTCAAAAGAGGATATCGAAAACTGGACCGATATGCTGGCAAGATGCCTGTTCTCGACCGGTGCAGCGAGTGCGGACGTCTTTCAGAATATGATGACATACGGTATGTTCACGGGCGGCCTTGGAATGCACTACGGCGCGGAAAAGGTTGGTATGGCGGTAATACCCATCGGCGGAGGAAACACCAAACGCCAGATTAAAACGATGAGGGATTTCCGCACAACCGTCCTGCATATCACGCCCAGCTATCTTCTGCACGTTCATACCAAGCTCGAAGAAGCCGAAGTAAAACGCGAAGACCTTGTCCTCAAAAAAGCCTTCACCGGCGCGGAACCCCATTCCGAAGATATCCGCAAAAAAATTGAGCGTATCTGGAATATCGATGCCTATAATTCCTACGGCTTAAGCGAGCTTAACGGGCCGGGCGTCGCGTTCGAGTGCGTCTATAAAAACGATATGCACCTCTGGGAAGACGGCTATATCGTCGAAATCATCGACCCCGAAACAGGCGAACAAGTCCGGGACGGCGATTCGGGCGAGGTCGTCCTGACTAATCTGATTCGCCGGGCGACCCCGATGCTGCGATACCGCACGCGAGACCTCGCGTATCTGCATACCGACCCATGTCCCTGCGGCAGAACACATCGGCGGCTGTCGCGCATAATGGGACGCACCGACGATATGCTCATAATCAACGGCATTAACCTGTTCCCGTCGCAGATTGAAGAAGTAGTGATGCGAATACCTGAAGTTGCCACCAATTACATCATACAGGTTGAAAAACGCGGCGACCTCGACCACCTTACCGTCAAAGTCGAAATCTACCCCAAATTGTTCCTCGGCGACCCGTCGCAGCTCGAAGCCCTCAAGGGACGCATCACCGAAGAATTGCGCTCGGCCATTATCCTGCATCCAACTGTCGAACTTCACGAGCCCAATGCCCTTCCCGTATCGGAAGGCAAAGCCAAACGCGTAATTGATTTGAGACCGAAAGAATAGGAGAAAATATTTTAATTACTTCGTGACCTTCGTGTTCTTCGTGGTGAAAATTAAAATCCGTGGTAATCCGTGTTAATCCGTGGTTAAAGAAGGGAAAAAAATGGCAAAGCAGCTGACTATATTCGTCGAAAACAGGCCCGGCCGGCTAAGCGCAGTCGCAAAAAGCTTACGCGAAAACAAGATCGACATCCGTGCCTTCACCATCCAGGACAGGGGCGACTATGGCCTCGTCAAGTTTATCGTCAGTAACCCTAATCAGGCGTACCTTGCCCTTGCCAACCTCGGCTGCGCCTGCGCACTAAAGGAAATCATCGCAATCTCAATCCCCGACAAAGTCGGCAATTTCGAATTGCTCACCTCCGCTCTCGCCGAAAATAACATAAACGTCAAAGACGCTTATGGCTTTGTCCTCCAGACGAATTTGAAAGGCGTCTGCTGCCTTGAAATTGAGGAGGCCCAATCCGCCGCCGCCCAAAAAGTTATCCAATCCGCCGGCTTCACCATCCTAAAAGACGACGAACTTTATAACCTGTGAGTTTTTTATTTCGCCACTAAAAAGAACACAAGTTCGTTACAAATTTAAATCTACACAATACGGACATGGCTATCAAATCGCAGAAAACAAACTATAAATAACTGATCATGTGGTACATTAGGTATCTATAGTTTTACTATAAAATTCGTTATTTGATTGAAACTACATGGTCCCACCCCAATAGAGAATTATCGAGGTTTATTTTAACTTTTTTGGCTATAGCCTTATCGGGGTATCTAATAACGACCTTCCCCGATTTCGCCGATAAATCCACATCCTTACCTTGTAACGGCAAGAACCCCCCGATAACCTCATGATGCGAGACACTACTTCTATCCCATTCCTGGATACAATCGACGAGAATACCCAAGTATCCCATAGGATCTTCATTAACAGACAGTTTCTTTAATCTGCCAAAATCCGATGGCCATTTCATTGTTTGAATACTATGTATTGCGACGGAAGCGGTTACCGAAACAACACTTGCCCACCACCACAATGAATCATAGCGCACACCTTTAGGTACTTGTTTCATGAACAACTTCCAAGCTATTTTGTCGTTTTTATCGGACGGAGGCGTCTTTTTTAATCCAAAATATGTTCTGAAATAAAATGTGGAATACAAAAGAATTAAAAGACCACTGCATATACCATGGTCAAGCAGTCTAAGACCATTGCCCTCCCGCCCTTCATACATAAGACTCTCAAATACTTTTCTCGCAAAATCTATTCTTTTGGCCATGGATCGTTCGTCATAGTATATGAAATGTCTATGCCATAAGTCAAAAGCGTCACCAGGCAAACCGTTTTTTTCCCCCAAACAATCTCGCCCTTGGGCCGCGCATCCCTTTTTGTCTCTTGCATCTTTAGCAGATATTCGTAGCTTTTCGAGATCTCCGAGACCGCGTAAGGTGTCGCCTAGCTCTGCTATTGACCGGCGAGAGAGAAGCGGTTCTTTAACACCAGATAATTTTCGCAATAGGTCGCGGTAGTAAACAGAATCGAGTCCACATTTTGTCCAAAACCTATGACTGAAATAATCTTGAGCTACCTCCACTCCAATATTTATCTGTTCATCTTGAATACTGGAATCAAGGGGCGATATCGAACCCTCAAATAGATAGCCAACATCATGGAGCAAACTGGCAAAAGGCCATAAGTTTGCAAAGCTATCGAGGCCTCTATCTAATCCTCTTTTTTGGAAATGCTTTGCTATATTTATTTTAATGAGATCGTTGTGTTGATAAATATACCATCCCATCAGATAATTATACAAAGTATGAGCTGAATGATCTCGATGCTTTTCATAGGAAATGTTGCCCGATACCTCGCGCCTAAGTAGTCCTTTTCTGAAATGGTCGGCATCATCCATATCTACGATTTTCAGTGCCATTGTAGCGTATTCATTAGCATACCTAAAACGGACTTCATTCATAGTTGCATATAAAAATCCGCGTAATACTTTATTAGGGTCATGAGGCCCTTTATATAGCATATGGTAACTATTGAATCCTGATTTCTGAGTATAATCCCATAACTCTTCAACTAAAGAACTCATCCTATTACCTCCTTAAAAAAAGTAAAACCAGTAACTACCTCCTATTTTTTTGTGCCATGATATTTAATTGCTTTTGTTTTTTAATTCTACCCATAACCGCCCGGTTTACAAGGCCTTAAAGGAAAGATTTATCCACAAAACTTGGTTCGCCTTTGATTGCTATTTTTCCCCTACTTAAACCATTTCCTCTTGATTGTCACCAGCAAAAGAGTATAATATAATCGCCTTTGGCTGGGGGCAAAAGGCAGAAGGAGAAGAAAATGAAAACGATTAGAATATCAATCATAGTCCTTTCTCAACTTATTTTCTTTAGCATATCCGCTGATGCCGCCCAGATTTACTGGAACGCCTCTGGAGGTTCGATTCAAAGGGCAAATCTTGATGGTTCCGGATGGGAGACAGTTGTTGAAGATTCTGTACATGGTATCGCAGTAGACTCAATCCATGGCCGACTATACTGGAACAATCCTGTGGACGTCACCATGCGTTGGGCGAAACTTGACGGTACTGATATTCAGACGATAGCCACAGGCACAGGTTCTGGAGATATAACGTTGGACCTCATTCATGATAAAATTTACTGGAATGCCTCTGGAGGTTCGATTCAAAGGGCAAATCTTGATGGTTCCGGACGAGAGACAGTTATTGAAGATTATGTAGCTGGTATCGCAGTAGACCCAATCCATGGCCGACTATACTGGAATAACCCTTTTGACATCCCCACACTACGTTGGGCGAAACTCGATGGTACTGATATTCAGACGATAGCCACAGGCACAGGTTCTGGAGATATATCGTTGGACCTCATACACGACAAGATTTACTGGAATGCTTCCGGTGGTTCAATTGACAGAGCAAATCTTGATGGTTCCGGATGGGAGACAGTTATTGAAGATCATGTACATGGTATAGTAGTAGATCCAATCAATGACCGAATATACTGGAATAATCCTGTGGACGTCACCATGCGTTGGGCAAGACTTGATGGTACTGATATTCAGACGATAGCCACAGGTACTGGTTCTGGAGCTATGGCTCTGGATGCGTTATATATTCCAGAACCTGCCTCGCTTGTATTATTCGTCCTCGGCGGCATAACCTTACGAAGAAAGAAATAAAAAATACGTGAAATCCTTCGACTTCGCTCAGAGTCGAAGGCCTGTCACCAGAACTAACCACAAGTATCATCTATAATGCCGAAGTGCGTTTTTTAGCTTAATAATGCTGCTTTTAGCCACTAAGCCACGAAGGCACTAAGATTTTAAATCTAAGGAATTCAACCGTCAGCCGGAACGCCGTTAACGGCGGGGCGATTGTATCGCCCGCTTCGGCAATCATAAATTGCTTAATCCGTGTTATTTGCTCGGCTTAATAATGAAGGCCAAAGGCCTTCGCGGACAAGGCGAAAGGGTATCGCAGATGCTTGTATCGAGAATACCCTTAGCCGCAGAACGCAAGCCGAGCAAATACAGTGAAATCTGTGTCAAAAAAACTCTGTGTGCTCTGTGTTCTCTGTGGCTAAACCTTTGACGGCAGCGTCACCGTAACCGTCGTTCCTTTATCCGGCTGGCTTGCTAATGAGAGTGAGCCGTGATTGATTTCTATCAGGCGTTGTGCGTGCGCAAGGCCCATTCCGCGTTTTCTGCCCGCCGGCCTCGCGGAAAAGAACGGGTGCGTGGCTCTCGCCAGCGTTTGTTCATCCATACCCCGCCCCGAATCGATTACCTGCATACTTACAGTTCGGTTCACTTTATTCGCCGAGACCTCTATTGCTATTGTACCAGAGCCGGATGCGTATGCCTCAACCCCGTTGCAGATGATGTTTGAAATGGCGCAGGAAATCTGTGCCGAGTCAACGAAGGCCGCTGGCGTATCAGCCGCAATGTCGATTTTGATATCGAGCTGCTCCGTTTGCTTTTTCTGTTTCGTCAAATCGACCGCGTCACTGATTATTTGTCCTATTGTTGTTTCAGTGGGCCTCGGCTGTTGGGGGTTCGCGTAGCTCATCAAATCATCGATGATGCCGGAAAGCTCGCCCGCGTTTTGCTGAATCTGCTCTAACATACGTTTTTTGGCCGAGTCGCTTTCATTTTTGGCCAGTAACTGCGCCCGTCCCGATATGACCGACAGCGGATTATTCAATTCGTGTGCCGCTCCCGCCGCCATTTCCGCCATCGCTTCCCCTTGCCCTGCCTGCCCTGAGCTTGCCTGTGGTGAGCTTGCCGAACCAGTCGAAGGGGCCTGCCCTTCGTAGCGAAGCGAAGAAGGGTCTTGTGTCTGCCCCATAATTTGCGCAAACCGTTCCGCGTACCACTGCTGGCTGCCGATTGTCCCGAGCATATCGAGGACTGTGCCCCCGAATTCCGCGGCAGGCCCGAATCGTTCAGTGATATCGCTTCCGACCGGATGGCGAAGCTCGAATATGATTACGCCGACCGTCCGTCCTGCTGCCTGAAGCGGAGCGATTTTGGTACGGGTAAGGTCGAATTTGACGCCGCACTGTTCGAACAGCCAGTCAACATTATCTTCTGCGTCCAATACTACGAATTTTTCACTCATCGGCTGCGGGATTAATTCCTCGCCCGCAGGAACTTCCAGCATAATTGTTTTTGCGCTGTTTTGGTCCTCAGCAACTGCGCCCTCGACTATATTTTCTTCGAGCCGGTCGGTAAGATAAACACAGACGGGTCCTGTATGGAAAAAATTCTGCCAGACGACCGCGTAATTTTTCGCCAGCTCAATCGCGGGCATTGATGAGTTGATTTTAGGTATCAGCTCTTTAATAAAATCGAAATAGCTGGCGCTGCTTTGCAGCCGGGCGCTTTCCTCGAATAGTTTCGAACCGTCGGAGGCCAATTGCCCCGCCGTAGCTCGCAACGCGTCGCAATATGCCCACCCCGGCTTCAGAATGTTCAGTCCCACTGCTTCGCTTCTCTGTCGGACCATATCGGGCAGCTGCTGCTCAACCTGTTTTATTTGTTCGGCTGTCAGCCCAAGTGTCCCCGCGATTGCGTCAGGCGAGAATTGCTCCTCGTAATTGCCCGATTCGCCGAGACCAGCCCGCCGAACCATAATATCCGCAAGCTCCACAATCGCCGCTATCCTCGCCTGCGGCATCTGCGGTATTGCCCCCGTGTGGCTGTGATGCAGCCAAAGCCCGAGTATGATGTCACTGGGCAGCCGAAGATTCTGTGCGAATCGCTTTGCCAGTATCGTGTGGTCAAGACCGAGACTGATTTGCTCAACTTTGCAGAAACTTGTCTTGTCTGCCCTGGCCTGTTCCAAAAGCGTATCGAAACTTTTCGGCATCACCTCATCGAGCAGAAACTTGCCTATATCGTGAAACAATCCCGCCAGATATGCGGTATCGCCGTCGATGGGGGGCGATATGAATTTCGTGAGCAGTTTAGCGCAGCAGGCCGAAGCCAGCGAGTGCCGGCTAAGCTCTTTTCTAAAATCGGTCTCCGCGGCATCCGTTAGGCCCCCGCGGATTTTGGCCGACAATACCGCGTCCCGAATCTCCCGCAGCGATATGTTTTCCATCACCGCCAATAGCCACGTGCCGCATTGTTTTATTATGATTCCTTTGTTGCGGCAGAGGCGCAGCACCATTGCCGTAATCGCCGGGTCGGACTCGACAAGCTCCGCGAGCGTTCCGGGAGTAAGTTCCATTCTGCCAAGCTGCGTGAGAAACCGTGCGGCCACCGCGGGCAGAATTGAAATCGATTCGCACTGGCCCACCGCAAGCTCAACCCTGCGGGCGGCGGAATTGTCCGGATTCTGTCCCGGCATATTACCCATCCTCACTTATCAGCTATCGCTGTTTTTTTGTAATTTTTCGAAAATTTTCAGAAAAAACCGGATGTTTTACGCGCTTTTTTGCAGCATCTCAAGCGTAGCGCAAATCCTGTTGATTAAGTCATTGATATCGAACGGCTTTTTCACAAAATCCTGTGCCCCGGACTTCAAAAGCTGGTCTATCTCTTCCTGCTTTATCACGCCGCTTACAATAATAATCCGGATGTTCTCAAATTCCGGGTTTTTCCTGATTGTATGGCAAACGACATTGCCGTTGACATCAGGCAGCATATAATCCAGCAATATACAATCCGGCCTGAATCGCTGCGTCTGTATCCCCGCCTCGTACCCGCTTGTTGCTGTCTTGACTTCGAATCTGCCGTCACGCGACAGCACTTCTACCAGCAAATCCACGATTTCAGCGTCGTCATCGACTACCAGTATCTTCTTTTTCCCCGTTTCCAGCCCATCCAATGGGATGGTATTGCTCTTCATGAATTTCATCAAGCTTTCGCGGGGTATCCTTCTGAATCGTGAGCCGGGTACGCGAAATCCCTCCAGCCGGCCGGAGTCGAAACACCTGATTATTGTCTGTTGGCTGACCCTGCAGATCTCCGCGGCTTCTCCAGTTGTGAATAGCTCCTTCATTTCACACTCTCCTGTATTCTCAAACCTTTCCTCACTGGCCTATCCAAATTGCCTGATTGCCCTAATTTAACTGTCGGATAGGGGGTTTGTCAAGCATAAAAAAATATTCCGAAAACCCATTTTTTAGTGCAATTGCGCAGTGTTTTATCGGCGGCTCCAATTTGCCACTTTATTATCCCTGTGGATATGGCGTTATTATAAGACGTTTAAGGGGACGAATAGAGGCGGATAGCAGTCAAACAAGGCTGGAAATTGACGTCCGGAGGCAATCGGATATAATCCCCCTTACTTGGTTTGTGACAAAAAGATTCACCGCAGAGCACGTAAAGGCCGCAGATGTTTTTTTATATTGTTTTCTCGGCGTTCTCTGCGGTAAAAAGTTTGTGAGAATTGATATGAAAGCAGAGCAGGTTTACGAATTCATACGCAAAGAAAAGATGATCGCCATAGCTCGGGGTGTCAGGAAAGACCAGGTAATCAATATCGCTGAGGCGCTTCTCGCGGGCGGTATCAAGATGCTCGAAGTTACCTGCAATACCGATGGCGTTTTTGAAATGATAAAGATGCTCCGTGAGAAGATGGCAGACAGGATGTGCATTGGTGCCGGGACTGTAATAACAACGGCTTTGTGCAAAAAGGCGATTGAAGCAGGCGCGGAATTTATGATTGCGCCGGATACCAATACCGATGTGATTGACTATTGTGTCAAATGCGATGTTGCGATTTTGCCCGGGGCCGCGACTGCTACGGAGATACTTGCCGCAAGAAGGCACGGGGCGAAAATGGTCAAAATCTTCCCTGCGTCGGCTCTCGGCGTCAATTACATAAAGGCGCTGCGAGGCCCGATTGACGACGTGGATTTTGTGGCGGTCGATGGCGTGCGTCCTGAGAATATGGCGGAGTTTTTCGCCGTCGGCTGCGTCGCTGTAGGCGTAGGCGCATCAGTCGTGCGAAAAGAATTTATCGAGAAGGGCAACTGGAAAGCGATTACCGATACAGCACGGCGGTATGTTCAAAATTTACCGCAGAGTTCGCAGAGAACGCAGAGGTAGTTTTAAGTTGTTAGTGTTTAGTTCTGAGTTGTTTGCATGATGTCATTACCCCTGCCGTTTTGCTTCGCCGGACTACGCAAAACGAGACGCAGGGGTCTTCGCTACGCTACGTATAAAGGCAAAGGTAGGAGGTGTCCTCGTCGGCTTTTACCTTGAATTTCTTATTGGCGGGGACGGTGAATGATTTGCCCGGGCCGTAGTCGGCCCATTTGGAGCTATCCGGCAGCAGGGCCGAAAGTTTACCGGTAATCACGGTCATAATTTCGACGGTGGATGTGCCGAACTCATATTCGCCCGGGGCGATAACGCCGACGGTCGCGGGGGATTGTGCCGTTTTAAAGCCGATGGATTTTACGTTGCCGCCGAAGTATTCATTTGTCTTGAACATTTGTGTCTCCGTTGTATTGATTCAGTATTTTGCGTTTTTCCTGCTCGCAAAAATAATATGCGGCCAGGCAAAAATAATCAATCATTTCCTTGGGCGGACGGGTTTTTAAGTCGGCGGGATTAAACGACGGGGTGGCCGAGGATTCTCTCATAGGCGGCGAGGTAGCCGGCCATCATGTTATTGAGGCCCCAGTTATTTCGGGCGTCTTTCATAATTCTTTTGGCCTGCTTTTCCCATTCCTGCTGGTCTTTCCTGAAGAACCTTTGATTCTGCACGGTCAGCTCCAGCCCATACCATAGGCCGCCCGCATCGTAATTTTCGAAAAGGATTCCATTGCCCTGGTCATCAGGAGCGCCCAATTTTTTCAGCCGCAAGGGGACGATTTTGTCATGAAAGCCGCCCGTATTGCGATTGGTGGCTGTCGCGCCGTAGAGGTTTCCCACGAGGTCAATCTGACCGAACGGCTCATACAGAGACGCGCCGAAGACGTCGCTTGCCGCGGCGTAACCCAACGTACTAAGGTCATCATTGAAAGGCGAATAGGCGATTTTGCCGCCGGATGTGCAGGCGATTCTCCCCATTATATCTGAGTCGTTCCTGTCATCACCCACCGGATTGCCGACGACCGCGATTTGAACATCCGGATGCTCGATTACAAACCTCAAAGCGATATCTTCGAGCAGCTCGATACCCTTCTGGATACGGTCCAGACGGCTGGGCCAGAAAAGCAGAATCGCTTCGGGATCGACTTTCAGACCGGTTTTTTTCTGGAATTTGATTAGATTAAGTTTTTTGGCTTCTATAACGTGGTCGTTTATCCCGAATTTTTTCGCGAGTCCCGGCTTATCAACATCGAGGTTTTCTTCCTGGTTTTCGGGATATACTGAGGGCGAAATCCCGTTTGGGATTGAGAATGCGCAGCCATAGCGGTATTTGGCTTTGGTTTCTTTCCTGACGCCGAAGGGTATGAAGTTCCTGTCTGAGAAGTAATCCTGAATTGTTTCCTGAAGGAACCTGTCGCCGACGTAATTGACGAGCGCGGCGTTTTTAATGGCAGTGGATTGGCAATCAACACATTCGCGGCCGAAGTCGCTGGAGATGTATAAGTTGCTCCACAGCTCGCTCAGGTTCACCCCGCCAAACAGCTCGAGAGGAATATGGCCTGTGTGGGAGTTATGAACGGTATGAAGGACGGGGATGCTGCGGAATTTGGCGAAGGCGGTGATGATGCCGCCCGCCATCCAGTCGTGAGAATGAATGATGCCCCTGCCCTCGTGCTTGGAGAGGATTTCGCCGATGAGGAAGCGTTTAATCTGCCTCTGGAATTCGGCGGCGGTCGCGCGTGGGTCGCCATCGTAGGCGCTCATATAATTTTCGAACAAAGAGGAATCGACCATCTTTATCTTATCGCGCGGCAGGTGGTATAAATTTTCGATGTACTCCTCTTTGCTCATCCCCGAGTGCTCCATAAACTTTCTCTGGAGATTGAGTGTTATGATGTAGGTCTTGACGCCCCTGTTCGAAAGTCCCCTGCATAAGGCGGCGACAACCTCGCCCATACCGCCTGATTTACCGGAAACGTATTGGGCGAAATCGCCCAGCCCTTTGGTGGGCAGTCGGTCAGTTTCGGGACTGATGATAATGACGGGGGTCCGGGTGTGCTTTTTCAGGATGGTGAATTGTTCGAGAGACCTTGTGAGCATCCAGAGCTTGTCGGCTATAGTTCGAACAGTTTCGCTGATTGTGCCATAAGGGCTGAAATAGGAGTGGACTGCCTGGTCAGAGCCGGTGCTTTCGTGGAGAAAATAAAGATGGTCCGATGTAGTGAGGTGCCGCCATTTGGTTTGTAATTCGCCGCCCGCGGTTTTGGCTTTCTTTTCGAGGGCCTGGATGCGGGAGAAGAATTCCTGCTGGGTTTTATTGCCGAGCCAGCCAAAGGTGTCCCTCGCGGCGTCGGCCCAGGAGGAGGTCGATAGGCCGTGGATATCGACAATAGGGCAATTGGAATTTTTGAACAGGTTGGCAACCTCGGTGGGATTTGCCATTTTGATGCTTTCGTATTTTGCCAGCTCAGCGGGGAGTTTTTTCCAGAATTCGAAGATACCTTTGTCTTCCCAAATGTGTTCGCCGATATGCTCATAATCGTAGCCGAGGAGGACGGCTTCGCCGTCGATTTCGGCAATGTGCTTTGCGTAAAGTTCGGCGGGGACGGGCGTGTGAGGAAATCTGAAGGCGATGTCATCTGAGAGTTCCCTGTTTCTGGGGATGACGATGAGATTGCCGGACTTTGCGCGGAAGACGGCGTTTGGGGAGACGAGTTTGCCGTTTTTGCGGCCGAACATATCGGCTCGTTTTTCGCAGAGCATCGCCTTATATCCCATATCGGCGACGACGTCGGCGATATCGTTATTGAACATTAGTTCAGTGTTTCTGAAAGACGCGGGCTTGATGCCGAAGAGGTCTTCCATTTTGCCTCTGTGCAGGGCGACCTGGTCTCTGAATTCCTGCCTGTGCACGTCGGCGAATAAACTGGCCAGCGAGTGATAATAAGTTTCTTCGAGGAATTCGACCTGGTTTTTGCCTTTGCCTGCGGCGAGCAGCTGCTGGAGGCAGGTGATTACTTCGGGCTTATACATTTGTGCCTGTTCGAGGAAAGTGCCGGACATACTGAAGGTGATTTTGAAGGCGGGATTTTCCTCGACGAGTTTTGTGAACATTCTTGTGGCGGGCAGATAGCATTTGTGGGAGACCTTCTCGAACACTTCCCTGTTCATCTCGTCCCAGATGAACTTTTCCCTTGCGGGATGCAGCCGGAATGGCTGGTGCAGTTGAAAATAAAATGTCGCTATCGGCATTTTCTACCTTTTTTTGACATTAATTGCAATATTGGTCCGGCCAACAACGCGCTCCGAGCGCAGCCGGGCAGGTTTAACCAAACGACTTATGCTGCCCACGGTCATTATAAGTTATTGCGGCAAAAAAACACAAACGATTTGGGCCTTATGGGGACTTTGTTAAAATGGGGAAATTCAAAGAGGCAAATTCGCCGTGATATTTGATGGCGGCGAGGTCATGCGCGTGCGTGGCCTGATAATATGGCGGTTTTTTTGATTTTTTGTTATTCCCATTCGATTGTTGCCGGGGGCTTGCTGGAGATATCATACACAACACGATTTACGCCGCGGACCTCGTTTATGATTCTGCTCGAAATCAGCCCAAGCACCTCATAAGGTATCTGCGAAAAATCAGCGGTCATAAAGTCGGTGGTTTCGACGGCGCGTATCGCGATGACGTTTTCGAAGGTTCGTCCATCGCCCATTACGCCGACGGTCTGCACGGGGACAAGCACGGCCAGCGCCTGCGAGATTTTTCTGTAAAGGCCTGCGGATTTTATTTCGTCGATGAGGATTTCGTCGGCGGCACGCAGGACTTCAAGCCGTTTTGGGGTTATTTCGCCAATTATGCGAACCGCCAGACCCGGCCCGGGGAAGGGATGACGCCAAACAATGTGTTCGGGCAGGCCGAGGTATTCGCCGGCGACGCGGACTTCATCTTTGAAGAGGTCTCTCAATGGCTCGACCAACTCGAAGCCAAGCTCTTTCGGCAGCCCGCCAACATTGTGGTGCAATTTTATATTCGCCGCGGGATTTCCGTCTTTGGCGCCGGACTCGATGACGTCGGGGTAAAGGGTACCCTGTGCGAGGAATTTGGCGTTTTTGATTTTAGCCGCTTCAGATTTGAAGGCGGCGATGAATTCTGCGCCGATGATTTTGCGTTTTTGCTGGGGATCGGTAACGCCCGCGAGTTTTGTCAGGAATTGTTTCGACCAGTCAACGACGCGCAGGTCGATGTGAAAGTGATCGCGGAAGGTGGATTCGACATATTGTCGTTCGTTTTTGCGGAGCAGGCCGTTATCGACGAATATGCAGACGAGCTTGTCGCCTACGGCCTTGTGGAGCAGGGCGGCTGTTACGGAGGAATCGACGCCTCCGCTGAGGCCGCAGATTACCGTGTGGTCGCCGACCTGTTTAGTGATTCTTTTGACGGTATCGCCGACGAAGTCGCTCATTTTCCAGTCGCCTGCGCAGCCGCAGAGGCGATAGAGAAAATTTTTCAGGATAACCGCGCCTTTTGGCGTGTGCGAGACCTCGGGGTGGAACTGGACGCCGAAGAATTTTTGTTTTTTGTGTTTTACGGCGGCGAAGGGGCAGGTCTTTGTGGAGGCGAGCTTGGTAAAGTTGTGGTCGGCGTCCTCGACCTGGTCGCCGTGGCTTTCCCATACGGTTGTGGAATCGGGGAGGTTTGCGAGCAGACCGATTTTATTGGTGATGGTGAGAGTTGCCCGGCCGTATTCTCTGTTTTTGGCGGGGACGACTTTTGCGCCGAGGACGGAGCAGCCGAGGTGCATTCCGTAGCAGATGCCGAGGATGGGGACACCAAGGTCGAAAATCTTCTCGTCGCATTTTATTGCATTTTTTTCATATACGCTGGTTGGGCCGCCTGAGAGTATTATTCCTTTGAGGTTTTCCTTCGCAAGCGTTTTTGCGGGCGTATTGGCGGGGAAGATTTGAGAGTAAACGTTATGCTCGCGGACACGTCTTGCGATGAGCTGCACGTATTGGCTGCCGAAGTCGAGAATCGCAATTGTTTCGTGTTTCATAAATTTTTTTCACCGCAGAGATCGCAGAGCACGCCGAGATTATTTTTTTATTTTCTTCTCTGCGGTCTTTGCGTGCTCAGCGGTAAAATTAGTCCTCAAGCGGTTCAACTGTTGAATAGTTTGGCGATTCTTTTGTTATTTTAATGTCGTGCGGGTGCGATTCGCTTACTGAGGCAGAGCTTACGCGGACGAAATGCGATTTAGTCCGAAGCTCTTCGATGTTTCTTGTTCCGCAGTAGCCCATTCCCGCTCTTAGGCCGCCAACGAGCTGATACACGAAGTCGCCCAGCGAGCCGCGGTAGGGGACTCGACCTTCGACACCTTCGGGGACGAGTTTGTCTTTGGCAGCGGTGGCTTTCTGGCCATATCTGTCGGCTGACCCCTTTATCATCGCACCGAGAGAACCCATACCCCTGTATTCCTTAAACTGCCTGCCCTTATAAATGACCAATTGCCCGGGGCTTTCGCGAAGACCCGCGAACAGCGAACCAAGCATCACGGTTGAGGCGCCCGCGGCAATCGCCTTGGTGATATCGCCTGAATGGCGGATACCGCCGTCGGCGATAACGGGGATATCATTTTTGCAGGCAATTGAGACGCAGTTCATAATCGCCGAGACCTGCGGCATACCTGCGCCGGAGATGATTCTTGTGGTGCATATCGCCCCTGGGCCGATTCCGACCTTCACGGCGTTTACCCCGGCGTCGATGAGGTCTTTGGCAGCGTCGGCGGTCGCGATATTGCCCGCGATGACGTCGATAGTGTAATTGCTTTTAATTGATTTTACGGTGTCGATGACGTTTTGCGAATGGCCGTGAGCCGTATCGACCACTATCACATCGACCTCGGCGGCTATCAGCGCCTCGACTCGCTCATAATCGTGAACGCCGACTGCGGCTCCGACTCTCAGTCGGCCTCTCTGGTCGCGGGCCGCGATGGGGTATCGTTCCACCCGGTCGATGTCCCTCATCGTTATCAGGCCAGTCAGGTTGCCGTCGTTGTTGACCAGCAGCAGCTTTTCAACTTTATGTTCCTGCAGAATTCCTTTGGCCTGTTCGAGCGTTGTGTTTGGCGGGGCTGTCACGAGGTTGTTCTTCACCATAACCGAACTGATTTTGGCGTCGTAGTCCTTGAGAAATTTGAGGTCTCTTTTGGTAAGGATTCCTCGCAGTTTTCTGCCCTCGACAATCGGTATGCCTGAGACGTTTTGCTCGCTCATTAACTGCTGGGCTTTTCGGACCGGCTCATCGGGCGACAGCGTAATCGGGTCTATTATGACGCCGTTTTCCGAGCGTTTGACCTTGGCGACTTCTCTTTTCTGGTCGGCCACGGGCAGATTTTTGTGGATTATGCCGATTCCGCCTTCCTGAGCCAGCGCTATTGCCAATGACGCTTCGGTGACGGTGTCCATCGCCGCCGAGACAAGGGGGATATTTATCATGATGTTGTTGGTAAGGCGTGTTCTCGTGTCGGTCTGACTTGGCACAATGTCGCTTTTGGCGGGTATCAGCAGGACATCATCGAATGTTATACCTTCTGCGATGATTTTATTCTTATCCATCTTGTTCTCCGAAGTAATGCTCGTCCTGTCGTTATTAAACGAATAAGTATAGTGATGCGTTGCCGTTGCGTCAAATCTATTTTTCTGCCCTGATTTTTGCTGACTTTTTCAGTTACAGCTATCGTCTTAATGCGGCGAAGCAGTCGGGGCAGAAGAGGTGGCCGGAATCGATTTTGTGCAGTTCGTTTAGCGCAAGGTCGTTTCGGCCGCAGCAGTCGCAGGGCTGTGTCTTTTGGGGGGCGGGTATTTCCGAAGCGGGCTCGTCGCCCGCCTTCATTGACACTATGGCGGGTAAACTTTGCTCCGTGTCGCGGATACTGAATGGCAACGGCTTTCTTTCCTGTGCAATTGCCTCTTCCTGCACGCCGGCTTCGGCGTTTGCCTGTGCCGTCAATTCTTTCTGGACGCTCAGTTCCTCCTCTAATTCGGCCCGTTTCTGCGCCTCCGCCTGTGCGCTTTCTTCGGCCTTTAATCGGGCGTCGGTCTGCACCTTGAGTTTTTGTTCCAGTTCGAACCTTGCCTGACGCTCCTGGCTCAGTTGTTGTTCGGTTTTTGTTATTTCGGCGGTCAGCAGTTCCATCTGCTTTTGCGTCTGCTCTTTCGCTTCGGTTTCGGCGACGATTTTTTTCAACGCATCGCCGTTCGTGGCGGCAAGATTCGCCTGATGTTTTTCAAGCTCAGCCAGCCGGTCGGCGTAGGTCCTGAGATTTTCCTGTGCCGATATTCTGTATTCGGTTTCCTCGGCCAATTTGCGTTCGACGTCGGCTTTTGTTTGCTGCAATGCCTTTAGCTGCGCTTCGGCCTGCGACGTTTTTTGGGACTCGTTCTTCAGTTGTTCTTCCGCCGCCGCGATGACCCGTTCGTATGCCTCCATCTTTTGTTTTATCATTTCGCCGGTTTTTTGTTCAGCCGTACTTTTTACTTCGGCTTGGCTTGCTAATTGCCGGCGCAGTTTTTCTTTTTCATCTGTTTCGGCCAGCAGTGTTTCTTCGAGCTGGGTGATTCGTTCCTCGTAAGCGATTGCCTGGCTGTTCAACTGGCTGCGCAACTGTTTTTCAATATCAGTCGATTCTTCTGTCTGCGTTTTGGCTCCGGCTTCGGCCTGGGCGACCTGCCGGCGATAAAGCTCAATTTGCTCTTCGAGCTGCTGGTGTATCCGGGTTTCGCTGCTCAGCCGGCTGCGAAGTTCTTCTGTCGATTGTTCCCTTTCGGCCAGTTTGTTTTTCGCTTCAGTCAGGGCCTCCGCGTAATACCTGGCTTTTTCCTGGGCGGTTGCTATCGCTTCGCCGTACGCCTTTGCTTTTTCTTCCAGTTGTGCGCGCGACTGCAGTTCGGCTTTCGCTCTGGCCTCGATTTCAAAGCGGGCCTTTTCCTCCGACAATCGTCTTACCCTATCTTCGGCCTCCGCTCTGCCTTCTGCCTTGGCAAGGGCAGTTGCCAAACTGTCTGCCCTTTCTTCGGCATCCGTCCTCGCGGCAGCTTCGGCTTTCAGTTGTTCCTCGGCCCGGGCTCTTGCCTGGCTTTGCGTCTCAAGGTTTCTGCGGGCTTCCGCAATCGCGTCGCCAAGTTCCTTGGCGCTGCGCTCGGCGCCGGCACTGTTCTGCGATTGTGCGGAGAGCTGCTCCCTTAATTGTTCGATTGTTGTCGTAAGCGTTCGGATCTGTTGTTGGGCCGTGACTTTGGCCTCGATTTGCTGATTTAACTGCTCCTGCAATTTAGACAGCGTTTCCGTAAATCCCTTTATTTGTTCCTGAAGTTCTATCTTTGCCTGCTGTCTTGTCTGCTCCGCTGATTCAATCGCTTCTTTGGCCCTTTGCTGGGCATCGGCCCGCGCCTTTGCTTCGGTTTGCGCGACGGTTTGCGCCTGCAGTTTCTCCTCGGCTGTTTTGGCGGCGACCTGCTCGGCCTTCGACCTCGCCGAATTTTCCGCCTTGAGCTTTTCCTCGGCCTGGCTGAGTGTCTCTGTCAGCGTCCTGATTTTTTCTTCCGCCCTTGCTATCGTCTGGCCGTAAAGTATCGCCTTTTCTTCCAGCTCCGCTCGCACAATCCTTTCGGTTTGCATAGCGGCCTGCAATGCGGCTTCTGCCTTGTTTTCCGCCTCGATTCTGGCTTTTTGTTCGGCTTGCGCCGCTGCTATCTCTTTGACAATTTCTTCGCTTAGCAGACGCGTCTTCTCATCTGAGGCGGTTCGCTTCTGAATTTCCGTTTGAAGTTGCTGTTCGGCTTCGATTCTCGCCTGCGCATCTATTTGCGCCTGATGTTCGGCCTGCTCGGCTCGCGTCTCGGCCTTGATTCTCTGCTCACCCTGTCGTTTGGCCTGCGCCTCGGCAATGGTTCTCGCTTGCGTCTGGCTTTCGGATTTTTCCTCTGCCTCGCGCCTGGCCTGTTCTTCCGCCCGCAGCCGGGTTTCGGTCTGCACCAGGTTCTCGATATGTTGTCTGAGTTTGTCTTCGGTTTCTTCCAATGCCTGTGTTTGGGCATTCAGTTTTACCTGGATATCCTCTATCGCTTTGCCGAAGGTCCTTGCTTTTTCTTCCAAATCAGATTCGGCCTGTGACCGTGCCTGTGATTCGATGTAAACCTGCTGTTCGGCGGCGTTACGGGCTTTTGTCTGGGCTTCGAGTTTTTCCCGCAGTTCGCTGATTAACAGGTGGTATTCGTCAATCTGCTTCTGTAATTGGGTTTTGGCAGCCAATTCGGCCTGCAATCGCCCCTCGATTTGCCGCTGCGACTCCTGGAAATCGCGGGTCTTCTCCTCAAGTTTGATTCGTGTCTGCTGCTCAGCTTTTATTCTCGCCTCGGTTTCATATCTTGCCTTTTCTTCCGCGACGACCCTTGCCCTTGTTTCCGCCTGGGCGATTTTTTGTGCTTTGGCATTTGCCTGCGCCTCGTTATTGGCGATTTCCTCCGCTTTTTTTAACGCATCATAATATGCGTGTTTGTCGGCTTTTTCCTGTAACCTGGCGTCGATTTTCGCCTGTTTTTCGGCAAGCACTTTTGCCTTTGCCTCCTCTTTGGCTTTTGCTTTTACTTTTTTGGCGTTGAAGCAGGGCGCAAGGGGATGATGAGGCCAGTGTTTTTCTCCGCATATCTGGCAGGTCGGGACAAATTTCTCCTGACCATCCTGCTGATTCGTGTTTTCCCTTGTCCTGTCAACGTCCATTGTCAGCTCAAAAAACTCCTCTATCAGTTTCCGTTCTGATTACCTTTAAGATTTTACCGCGTGGCTCGGCCATCCCTGTTCGGGAGAGAACGCGGAGACCGCAGAGTTTAATCTGAGTTTTTTCCGAAGCGGGCTCGTCGCTTCGCTCCGTGTCTCTGTGTTCTCAGCGAGCTCGGCGGTAAAAAGTAACTTCAGCGAGCCGCAGCAGGGAGTGAAATTTCACTTCCACTCCTCCGCTCCATCCTTCTAACAATTTCCCGCAGAATTTTCAAGCACAAAAGATTTTATAGGACTTTCGCGCTTATTTCCGGCTTGGATGTTAATCCTGCGGGTGCGTTTCAAAGCATATATAAGTCAGTAATATTACTTATGTTGCCTGTTCAAGTTTTGGAATTCCATGTTCGTTGAGAATCTCCTCGATTTTGGCTTTATCAACAGATTCATCGAGGGCTATTTTCCATATTTTGCCTTTGTGGTTACAAAGTACGACAAAAGTAAAAACGTCAGATTCTGAATGATAAGTTTCAAAATGGTAATTTTGTACACGTTCATATTTCCAAAAATTCTTCTGGTCTCTCTTTATGCCGTAAGCCGTCAGCTTTACTTTTAACCTTACCCACCACCAGGATGATGCATATATAGCTACGCAACAAGCACTCACTACAGCAGAGAAAGCAGGCAGTTGAGTAAAGGTAAGCGTATTTTTGCCCGGATTAACCGGCGGATGGAATTTCATCGCGGCCGCAATACCTGAAAAAATTAACACAAACCCAATAGCGAATAATGATATAAGTGCTATCGGGGAAAACCAGCGGGCTTCTGTAATGTGCCATGCCTTACGTGGCTCTGTCCATTCCAGAATCGTATTACTTTTCTCGATTCTTTTATGTTTATCATCGGCTTTTTTTACCAATAATACTTGATACAGGATGAGAAGAGCTATGCCCACAAGTAGAATAATGTTCCAGGGATACCTTGCTCTTGGAAACATTGTAATTAGTAAAAGGCAAACCACCGGAATGCCAATAATTAAAATAAGGTCTATCTTGGAACCTTTTTGCTTTTTACTAGAATTGTTATCTGTCATAAACTTAATATTACCATTTCAGCACTGCTCCGGTATCTGCGCTTGTGGCCATAGAGGCGTATTTGGCGAGGCAGCCGGTTGTGATATTTGGTTTTCTCGGCTTCCATTTCTTTTTGCGGGCCGCGAGTTCCCTGGCAGACAATTTCACATTCATTTTGTTGTGAGGTATGTCGATTTCGATTATGTCACCTTTTTTCAACAGTCCGATTGGCCCGCCGACCGCTGCTTCGGGGCTGACGTGGCCGATACATGCGCCGCGTGTGCCGCCGCTGAACCTGCCGTCGGTGACCAGCGCGACTGATTCGCCGAGACCTGCGCCCATAATATAACTTGTGGGGCTGAGCATTTCCTGCATACCCGGGCCGCCCTTGGGGCCTTCATAGCGGATGATAACGACGTCGCCCGCCTTGACCTTGCCCGCGAGGATTCCATCGCAGGCGTCTTCCTGGCTCTCGAAGATGACAGCAGGGCCTTTATGGGTGAGCATATTTTGCGCGACGCCCGCCATCTTGACTACAGCTCCTTTTGGCGCGAGATTGCCTTTGAGTATGGCTAATCCGCCCGTTTTTGAGTAGGCGTTTTCAATTGTGTGGATTACCGAGGTATTGCTGATTTTCGCGTTTGCGATATTTTCGCCGAGTTTTTTGCCTGTAACGGTCAGCGTGTCGAGATTGAGCAGCTTTGGCACTTTGCTTATTTCATTTAGTATCGCGCTGATGCCGCCCGCGGCGTCAACGTCTTCGACGTGGTAGGGACTCGATGGCGAGACCTTGCAGATATTTGGGCATCTGGCGGAAATTTTATTTATCCGGTCGAGGTCATATTTAATCCCCGCTTCGCTTGCGATGGCTAACGTATGCAGGACGGTATTTGTCGAGCCGCCCATTGCCATATCAAGCGCAAGGGCGTTATCCATCGACTTGACGCTGATTATATCCAGCGGCTTGATGTCCTTTTCGATTAACTGAATGATTTGCCTGCCTGCCTGTTTATATAGTTCTTCGCGTTTGGGGTTGACCGCCAGTATTGTTCCGTTACCCGGCAGGGCTATACCGATTCCCTCGCACAGGCAGTTCATCGAGTTTGCTGTGAACATCCCTGAGCAGCTTCCGCAGGATGGGCAGCCCGTGTTTTCAAGTTCCTTCAACTGCTCTTCGTTGATTTTGCCCGCGTTGAATTGGGCGACGCCCTCGAAGATGCTTATAAGGTCAACTGTTTTGCCGTTCCTGGTTATGCCCGCCTTCATAGGCCCGCCGGAGACAAAAATCGTGGGTATATTGAGCCGGACCGAGGCCATCAGCATACCGGGGATAATTTTGTCGCAGTTCGGAATGCAAATCATACCGTCAAAGCAATGTGCCTGAAGCATTGTCTCAACCGAGTCGGCGATTATCTCCCGCGAGGCAAGCGAGTATTTCATACCGGTATGCCCCATCGCGATTCCGTCGCAGACGGCTATCGTGTTGAACTCGAAAGGCACGCCGCCCGCTTCTCTTACGGCCTGCTTGACAATCTGCGCCACCCTGTTGAGGTGGACATGGCCGGGAACTATCTCGCAAAAGCTGTTGGCGATGGCGATAAATGGCTTGTTGATATCAGCATCGGCTACGCCGCAGGCGTGAAGCAGCCCGCGGTGAGGCGCTCGCTGAAAACCGCTCTTTATTTTGTCGCTTCTCATTTATTTTCCTTTCTGCAAAGTCGTGCCCAGACATAGGCATTTTCAAGGCGTATATTGTAACGATTTGACGGCTGCTGTTGAAGAAAAATAGGTTGTGTCGGTATTGTCAGCGAGTATAATATATCGTTTGATTTAGGCAAAATTAACTACCGGGAGACCAAAATTATGACAACAAACAGTATTTTCAGATGTGTAGCCGTCGCGGGTATATGTTGCAGTATGTTCGTATGGGGCTGCGAACAGAAGGCCCAGTCCGGCGGAGTCGAAGCCAAACCCCTGGCACAAGCGCCGGCACCAGTCAAGGCGCCAGCAAAGGAACAGGTGAAAATCGCGCTGAAACCGGCCGTTGGCGACCTGGCCACCTATAAGATTACAACCCAGGCCCGCCGGGCTACAAAATGGCAGGGGCCGGTACCCGATAAAGCGGTCTTCGATGAGAACTTTAATGAAGAACGGGTCGAAATGGTTTTTACGCAGCGCATAGAAAGCGTGGACCCCAACGGCACAGCAGTTGCCCTGGTCACAATCGATGGGGTGAAATGCCGTTATTCAAATAAGAGTATGGCTTCGGTGGATTTTGACAGTTCCCGACCCTCGGACGCCAACAATCCAATAATGAAATTAATCGGTCAAACCTATTTGATAAGATTCAATCCGTCGAACAATATGCTTGCGGTAGACAACCTGCCGCCGGTCATGATGAAGATGAAAGACGGCACCTCCTCCGGACAAGCGGGATTCAGCTTTTTGCTTCCTGAGGCAATAATGGAAAGGCATGGAGTGATGCAGTTGCCGGAACCGGGGAAGGAAATGCTTAAAGCCGGTCAGAAGTGGAGCAGAATCAAGACCTTCGCATTTGGCAAAATGGGCCTTAAATCATACGAGAAGATTTACACGCTTAAAGAAGTACCAGACGCAGATGGCCGCAGGATTGCGGTCATTGATATGAACACGATACCTTCATCCGAGGTTGAGCCGAAATACCGCAGTCAGCAGGCAGAGATTAATGTGCCGAAAACGTTTGACACGAACGATTCATACACCGGCGGCGGTGAGTTTGATTTGAAAGCGGGCAGGATAGAAAATTACCATGAAGATTTAGAGGCAAGCTGGATGGTCGCCCTTCCGGCAAAACAGGGTGATGCCGGCGAGCCGGTGGTGCTGAAGATGTCCGCTTCTCGTGTTTACAGCATTGAAAGAGTTAAATAATCACAGTTTGAGCGAAAGGAACCAAAGTTGAGCCGGACAAAGATTATTGTAGTAGCTTTGATTGCAGGGATTATCGGCGGCTGCACGTCGGCGCCGTCGCCCCGCAAAACATTATTAACAGTTGATTTCAAGCCGGGCCGGACCCTTAAATACAAGTTCGTCAGCAGCAGGAATATGACGGTTGACTGGGGGGCGATGAGGGATGGGGACCCGACCAAAACCAAAATCAACAAGTCGTCGGAATCGCTGGAGATGGTTGTTTCATACACGCCCGTCGAAGTGGACCCCTACGGTATTTCGACAATAAGGGCCGATTGTGAATCCGCAAAAGTAAAACGCACGTCGGAATCGGCCCGCCAGCAGAATTGGCAGGAGGCAGCGGAAACATTCGCCGGCAAGAGCTGGACGTTTACCGTTGACGCCAGGGGTAAAATTGTGGATGGTTCAGGGTTTCGCGCGGCGCTTCTTCAAGCGGGTCAGCGGGCATTCAGGGCCGACAGAAGCAAAGGTCTAATTAAAGACCCGGATATGCTTTTCGATTGTTTAGCGACGCAGTGGTTCCTGTGGGATTCGGTATCGAGCATAAGTAATCCCACCAAAGGCGTTGCCGTCGGCGACAAGTGGAAGTCCGTGCTTGCCGTGCCCGCCACGATGGTTCTGTTCGCTGCCAGAGATGTCAATTACACGCTGTCGGAAATACGCGTTCAGGACGCCAATACCCGGATAGCCGTGATTGACAGTTCCTATTCTCTGCGGTGGCCGAATCCTCCCGAATGGCCCGTCCCTTATACAGAGGCATTCCAGATGAGCGGGATATTCGGATTCCTGAGACAGTACAAAACGCAAGATTTACAGGGCCAGGGACAGGAGCTTTTCAACATAGACGCCGGAAGAACCGAACGATACAGTCAAAGTTATACGGTACATGCCAGTGCATCAATGCCTATGGGCATCGGCGGCATCAATCCGCAGATTACCATTGACCAGAGTATGACAATGGAGCTTCTTGCGCCGTCTGTCCCCGGGAAATAGTTTTTTTAAGGGCCGGCCGTAGCGCATGGAGGTGTAAATAAATTGAAACGCAAAAATCTTTGGGCTCCGTGGCGAATCGGGTATATCCAGGGCCTCGCCGATAAAAGCGAGTGCTTCATCTGCAAAAATATCAAAACTCCGCAGGATGACGACGATAATCTTGTCCTGTGGCGTTCCAAAAACTGCATCGCGGTCCTGAATCGTTTTCCGTATAACAATGGGCATCTGCTCATCGCGCCTGTCCGGCATATTCCTGATTTCAGTGAGGCAAACGACGAAGAGCTTCTCGAAATGACCAAAATGACAAGAGACGCCCAGAAGGTCCTTTCTCTTGCGATTAAGCCGCACGGTTTCAATATCGGTATCAATTTCGGCAGATGCGCCGGGGCGGGATTGCCCGACCATATGCACATCCACGTTGTCCCTCGATGGAACGGTGATACCAATTTTGTCCGCGTTTGCAGTGATACATACCTTATCAGCCAGAGCTTGACGGAGCTTCTTGCGGCATTAAAACAAACAAGCGCCAAAAACAATCTTCCCATTCTGTGATTATGAGTTCAGAGCTTGTCCCTTACGCGGTCAGTGAAAAATCGGTCAAAGGCCGGGTGTTTGCGGAAGGGCCGCATCCTTACCGTCTGGATTTTGAGCGAGACCGCGACAGGATAATTCACTGTTCGGCGTTTCGCCGGCTCGAAGGCAAAACGCAGGTCTTTACGCCCGGCCTCGATGACCATTACCGCACTCGTCTTACTCATACAATCGAGGTCGCCCAGATTGGCAGGACCATCGCCGTGGCGCTTGGTCTTAACGAACAACTGACCGAGACGATATGCCTGGCGCACGATTTGGGTCATTCGCCTTTCGGCCATACCGGAGAAAGCGTCCTCAATAAATTGATGGCTGGTTTCGGCGGCTTCGAGCACAACCGGCAGTCACTGCGAGTCGTTGACCTGCTTGAGCATCCTTACCCGGATTTTGCTGGACTCAATCTGACTTACGAAACCCGGCTGGGGCTGGCAAAACACAGCAGCCCGTACGATAAACCCGAGGATGCCGATTTTCCTGAAATGAATTGTTCGCTCGAAGGCCAGATAGCGAATGTCGCCGACATGATTGCCTTTAATTCGCACGACCTCGAAGACGGAATGCGGGCCGACATGATTGATATGGAACAATTAGGGAATATAAAATTGTTTCAGGATGCTAAAGAGCGGGCGCAGGCCGACAGGATTGAGGATAGAATCGTCCGCCGGACGAGGACGGCCAAGGCCATCATAGATATACTTGTCAGCGAGTGCATCGAGCAAAGCACCCTGGAAATCCGTAAGGCGAAAATTAAAACGCTCGACGACATATACAGCCGGCGGGAAAGCTTGATTGTGCTGCCCGAAAAAAGCAACGCCCAGTTAAAAGAGCTGGAACAATTCCTTCTCGCGAATTTTTATCAGCATCCTTCGCTGCTTTCCGCCGGCAAAAAAGTCGAGCAGTGGCTTACCAGGCTTTTCGAGCATCTTTGCAGTCAGCCGCAGCTTATGCCGGGTTATTTCCAGCGTTTCATTGAGAAACAGGGCCTCCAGCGGGCCGTCTGCGACTACATCGCGGGTATGACCGACCGTTTCTGCCTCAAAATGGTTGAGGAAATCTAAGGCCGAATCGTTATAATCTTTACGTTTGTTTTACCGCAGAGAACGCAAAGCACGCAGAGTTTTTTAATTTTATTTCTCTGCGGTTTCGGCGTGCTCTGCGGTGAATAATAGATTGTGGGTTTTATGAAACGTCTTCTTACATCTTGTTTCGGACTCGGCTGGCTGCCATTGGCGCCTGGCTCGTGGGGGTCATTGCCTTCCGCGATTATCTTTGCGTTGGCCTGTTATTTCGGCGGCTCAGCGGCGATTCTGGTATCGCTGATGGTTGCGCTCATAGTGGCGGGTTCGTTTGTCTGCGTTAAATTTTCACACGTCGCTGTTGCCGCGACGGGTAATGAAGACCCCAACGAGGTGGTGGCCGATGAGATTGCGGGCCAGGCGTTGACTTTTCTGGCGATGCCGTTGCTGATGACTGATGTGTCGGGCCGACAGATTGTTTCGATTGTTGCGCTCGGTTATTTTTTGTTTCGTTTGTTTGATACGGTCAAGCCCTGGCCTTCGCATCGACTCGAAGAGATACACGGAGGCTGGGGAATTCTCGCCGACGATTTGATGGCGGGGGTGTACGCGGGAATCGCGTTGTTCGTTTCCGCTAAATTCTGGATTCTGAAATAGTTTTGTAACAGGAACCGTTAATGGCGACAACCGAATACAGTCCTGATATATGCAGAAAGTTACAGACGAAATATGAAGGTCTTGGTCTTCATCGGGCGATGCGAGTCAGTCGATATGACGCGGGCACGGAGCTGGTTTACAATGTCACCGGCCTCGACCCCTCGGCTGTGCTCGGGACAGGAAAACCTGATACCGCCCGTGTGCATTTGCTGATAGAAAAATTCGTCGGCGGCGGATTCGCCGGCCAGGTTTATAAGGTTAAGGTGCTCGATATTCAAAACGCGTGGCACGGGCTTCCAGCCCGTGAAGACACGGCCAGGATGGCCGTGCCACAGATTCCGGGCATTGAGCAGGGCGGCGTTTACGCTATGAAAATTCTCGTTCCGCCATCCGGTTTTTCCCGTCTGTTCCGCGATTGTTTATATAAGATTGGTTTCCAGGGGCCTTTCCAGCTTCAGGTCAATCCTGCCGCGGCAAGGGCCGGCGCGCTTTGGCAAAAATTCATCAGGCAGACGGCCAAAACCCGCTTCGGCGACGAAAAAGCTGTTGTCGATATTCACGCGACCTTCGTTGACGAAAAAATTGGCAGTTGCGGCGAACTGAGCGAGTGGGTCGAGGGGCGTACCTGGCGGCTGGAGGTCGATGACAGGATGGACCTGCTTAAATTCTGGCGACGAGGCAAAATCGCTGACACCCGTTATCTCGGCTCGCCCGAATACCGGGCTAAAAAGGAGTTTATGGCTGATTTCGTGAATATGCTTCACGGTATCGGCGCATACGAATTCGCCAGGCAATACGAATGGTCAACCTGCAAAAGCCAGCCCAATTGCCTCAAACGCAAAGATGCCGCCGACCACCCCGCGAAAGGACTGACCGCGGTTGATTTCAGGCCCGGTCTTGTGCTGCTGCCGTTTTTGCCGATGAGTCCCGGCGATTTTTCGCTGATAGCAAAAGGTATTATGCGCGGTTCCCTCGTGCAATTTGACCGCGGGGACGTATCAAAGCTCGAATCGTTTGTGCTGGCGAACCCCCAACATTTTGCGGATATGCGGGGAATGCTCGACGAGCTTAAGGCCGACGAACAGATATACCGCAGCAGCGTCCCTGACTTCGCACAGAAGGGCATTCGGCTGTTTTATGACGGTAAATTATGGTCGAAAATCTTGGATGGCTCAATCACCGGCTGGAAGGTTCGTAATCTCATCGATGACGAAAGCGAGACGAAACTTCGCGGCAAAAAATCGAGTGCTGTAATGTTTTTACTCCTCGGCCTGATACCTTTCCTCGGCACTATTTTCCGTCGGCTCTGGGCAAGGTCTGACTGGCGCAGCCATTACAAAACGATGTTTACAAACTGGGATTATTTTGGCAGGGCGGTCAGGGGTAAAATTTTCGAAAAGACAATTGGCTGGTATCGATGCGGACGTATCAGCATCGGCCAGACACAAAAAATCCATGACCAGCCGTGGCGATTCTTCCTGCATTTGCCGTTCTTGCTTCTTATATCCGCAGGTCTGCATCGGTTCCTGACTGATTCGGCTTACATGAAAGAAAAGTTGTCGGCTGTATTCGTTAGGCCTTTTCAATTGTATTTTAGTGCTGCGCTGCGCGAACAGTGGCTTCGAGATATGGTTGTCGAGGGGCAGAAAAAACATATTCTTACGGATGATGACGCAGGCACGATTCTTTCACAGATTAAAGAGCCGTATATTCAAAAGTATCTGGTCAGTTTGGTCGTCCATTTGCTGCTGATGCCGACGACGCACATCGTGGCTGTAATCTGCGCGATTGTATATGTGCAAATGCATCCGGAATTGCCGCGTGCCGAGGCATGGGCGATAGGCGGGGCCATTGTTTTGCTGTTTCAGGTTATACCTATTTCTCCCGGTTCGATTGCAAGAGGCTGTTACACCGTCAGCTTAGCGATTCATGACCGCAGTTTCAAGGATTACAACATCGCGCTGTTTCTTAGTTTCTTCAAGTATATAGGGTATCTGGCCTTTCCGATTCAAATGACGTATCGCTACCCGGCCCTGGCGAGATTTATGGCGGGCCACTGGTCAACCGAAATTGTGCACGTCGTACCGGTGTTTGGCGAGCAGGGGGCGTTATTGGAGCGATGGGTGTTCTGTTTGTTCTACAACTGGCCTTTGACGATTCGCAGGCGTATGACCCGTCGCGCCGAAATTCGCTCGGCGTATCCGATTCGTTACTGGCATGCGGTCGGTTGTGTCATCGTTGCGGTTGCGGCGTTTGCCGTCGCATATAACGTTTACTTAGACGAATATTGGAAGCTGCCTCAGTTAAGAACCATCTGGTGGCTTGTTATTTTAGCGCCCCTGCTTGCCGGGGCCGCTGTAACCCTCGGTGCTGGCGGGGCGGTATTGTGGAGGCGAATTGTTACCGCGACCATCTCAGGCGCGGCTATCGGGATATTCGCTACTATTGCCGCCGCGATGCTTAGCCGTGGCAGCGAAATCGCGATTTCAGACATGGTTATGCGGTGTGCGATGCATACCTTCGTTTCAACGCTTCTTGCCACAATCGCGGCCATTGTTGCCGAAATGATGCTGCCCGACCCCGACCTGACACGCCTCGGGGTGCGGTATTCCTGAACGGCGGCGGGTAATTGCCCGATTTGAGCGAAAAAATCTGGCAAAGTAAACTTTTCTAAAGTATAATTAACGACGGACTCGGGTTTGGGGCTATCCGCCGTGTTGCGGATACAGCCGGGTCGATTTTTGGGTGATGTGTGTAAATAGGCGGTTTCAATTATGGCCAATGGCTATAGTTCCCTGTGCGATGACTTTTATCTGGATATGTTTGTCAACACTGAGCTTGACCTGTCTCTCCAGAGCGATACCGTTCTCGCGTTTTTTGAGCGGATTCAAAAGCAATATCCTACTATGGGTTGTTTTGCCCGGCGGGAAAACAGCGAGTATTGTCTCGAAGAGGACCACGGCAGCGGTCAGTATCGCTGGGTGTCCCTCGAGACGGACCGCGTCGGCTCAGGCATCGTCAACCCGGTGGAATTCGAGGAGGTTTACAGCCAGGACAAATTCATCCTCGGCCTGATACCATATATGCTGGGGATAAGCCACCTTGATGTGGATTCCCTGGATATCACCTACGCTATGGATTTTTACTGTGCCGGTAATCACGACCAGATTATCGCCGAAGCGCTTGGTTCTTCGGCGTTCAACTGTCTGCTGGACCTGCCTCTCGCGAAAGCAATCGACCATTCGCCTTCGATAGTAGTGGCGCTGTCAGAGGACTGCCGCACCCAGGCCAGAATCAGCGTAGAATCCCGAACCAGTATCTTCGACCCGGACAAACCGCTGCAGACGCTCGAAGAGGCGATAAGTTTGTCTTTTACCGTTCGCCAGTATCGCGCCGCCTCCGGCAAATTCGATATGCTGGAGTCCTTTGACCGGCAGTGTATGCTCGCCGATGAGCTTATGGCGGACAAAATTGTCCCCAATCTTGTTCGCCCGCTTATCAATGTTATCGCGCAGAAACGACTGACCTAAACAATAGAAAGAGGTTGACTATGGCACTGGTAGCTCCCTTAAGCAAATACAAGGTAAAAACTTTTCTGATTTATATGGCTGTCCTGGTTGGTTTCGCTGCTTATTGTGTTTACGACGGCTACTTCAATGCGTCGTTCAGGGAAAAACATTCCCCTGACGGCAAACCAGACGGCACAATGGTATTTAATCAGAAAGCCCCGGCTTATCTTGTGGGCGCGGCGGCGTTGTTAGGTGCGTATTTGCTGGTTATCCGCAATAAGAAAGTTGTCGCGGAAGACAATGCCCTTGTAATCGACGGCAAAACCTGTATCGCTTACGACTCAGTCCAGAAAATAGACAAAACCGATTTTGACGCGAAGGGGTATTTCACTTTTACTTACAAGACCCCCGAAGGCAAAGAAATCGACCGTAAAATCAGCGACAGGGACTACGACAACCTCAAAGCCGTACTGGACCATCTCGTCACGAAAATCAGTTGAAATGCTTCCTGTTGGCGATTAAACTTTTCTCTTTGTGATAAGCCCCCGATTTTATGTTGGGGGTTAATCTTGTCGGTTGTATTAAGCAATAAATTAAGAGGGCGATCGTGAATCGTTGTGTTATAGGATTACAGTGGGGCGATGAAGGCAAGGGCAAGGTCGTGGATATTCTCGCCGAAGACAGCGACGTCGTCGTTCGTTATAACGGCGGCGCAAACGCGGGCCATACCGTTGTAGTTGGAAACGATAAATTTGCGCTGCACCTGCTGCCCAGCGGCGCGGTCAGACCCAAAACAATGTGCGTAATCACAAACGCCGTCGTTGTTGACCCCGAAACGCTGCTCGGCGAAATCGATTCCATCGCCCAGAAAGGCATCAAATTAGACAACCGTCTTTTCATCAGCGAGAACGCTCATTTGGTGCTGGACTATCACAAGAAAGAAGACCAGTTGCGCGAGGAGGCGCTCGGTAAAAAGAAAATCGGCACAACCATTCGCGGCATCGGTCCATGCAACGCCGACAAGATGGGCAGAAGTTTTGCTGTTCGAATGGGCGACCTGCGCGACCTTGCAACACTTGAGACGAAATTGCGTTCAATTGTGGATTACAAAAACAAATTGTTCTCGGCCATGTATAAAGCTGAGCCGATGAACGCTGAGGCGATAATCGAAAAGTGCAAATCCTATGCCAAAAAGCTTCTGCCCTTTACCATCGATACGACGGAATACATACACGGCGCTATTGCCGAAGGCAAATCGATTCTTTTCGAGGGCGCACAGGGCAGTATGCTCGATATTGACCACGGCACGTTTCCTTTCGTCACCAGCGCAAATGTCAGCGGCCTGGGTATGCCCTCCGGTTCGGGTGTGCCCGCGAAAGTGGTCGATGAGTTCGTAGGCATCTCCAAGGCATATACGACAAGAGTCGGCGCAGGCCCGTTCCCTTCGGAGCTGGATAACGACATCGGGCAATACATTCGCGACAAAGGGCACGAGTACGGCACTACGACCGGCAGGCCCAGGAGATGCGGCTGGTTCGACGCGGTCGTTGTTTCATATTCGGCAACAATAGGAGGCATCGATTCAGTCGCGATGATGCACCTCGATACCCTCACCGGCCTCGATGAATTGAAGGTTTGCGTTGGCTACGAAATTGACGGCAGGCAGACCGCGTTTTTCCCCGCCAATATCGACAGGCTGGAAAAAGCCAGATGTGTCTATCAGACCCTTCCCGGCTGGAAAGAAGACATCACGCAGCTGACCGATTTTGGCCAGTTGCCCTTGAATGCTCAAAACTATGTGACTTTCGTAGAGAAGAGCATAAAGAGGCCCATTACGATGATAGGCGTGGGGCCGAATCGAAAGCAGACGATTTTTAGACGATAGGATTGCTGTCGATTATCAAATCGATGAAAAATAAACTTGCACAAACCGCCTCTCGGCTGGGTTTAAAACCCGAAGAAATGCCGCGTCATATCGCCATAATAATGGACGGCAACGGCCGATGGGCAAAAAAACGCGGACGACTTCGCCCCGAAGGCCATCGCCAGGGCGCTATAACCGCCGAAAAAATTTCCCACCTCTGCGTCGAGTTCGGAATCGAGGCCCTGACCCTTTATTCCTTCAGCATAGAAAACTGGAAAAGGCCGGCCGAAGAGGTCAACGCCCTGATGCACCTCTACGCCGAGTATCTTGTCAAAATGCGCCCAAAACTTATGGATGATAACGCCAGGCTTGTTCACCTGGGTCAGATGGGGCCTCTGCCGGATGCCGTAAAGACCGAGCTTCTTAAAACCATCGAGATGACCTCTAAAAATACCGGGATGGTTTTTGCCCTCGCGCTAAATTACGGGGGCCGGGCGGAAATAATCGACGCCGCAAAAGAAATCGCTCGCAGGCACAAGGCAGGCGAGATTCAACTCGATGACATCGATGAGAAGTGTATCAGCAATCATCTTTATACCGCCGGCATACCCGACCCCGACCTGCTCATACGAACCGCAAACGAACTGCGGGTCAGCAATTTCCTGCTTTGGCAGATTTCTTACAGTGAATTTTATGTCACCGAAACGCTTTGGCCCGATTTTGAACAGTCCGACCTCGAAGAAGCGATACTGGCTTATGCCAAACGTACAAGACGTTTCGGTGCGGTTATGGATTCACCGCCTCCCATAAGGGACGCCTAACGGCGGAGCACGCCGAGACCGCAGAGAAAAAAATAAAAATTTATCTCTGCGAGCTTTGCGGTCTCCGCGGTAAAAATGGAGTGTTATGCTCAAATATCGGCTAATCTTCGGAACACTGATGACCATCGCGTTCATCGGCATTGTTCTGCTTAACGGTTATTTTGATGGTTATCTCACCGACTCCCCCGCGTATGATAAGCCGTTTCGCGGCACGCTGGTGGTTATTCTTATTGCGGTACTGATGGTTCCTGCGTTGTTCGAGTTATCCAAACTCGCCGGCGCCAAAGGGGTAAAAATTTTGCTGCCTTGTTCTCTTCCTGCCGCAGTTTTGGTTTCTACGAGTTACTATTGGCCTTTTTTCGTTTTTACCTTTGATATTTTTACTTTGTTTCTTGCCTTTACGCTTATGGCGTGTTTTCTGTATCAGCGGGTTCGATATGGCTTGTCGGGAGTTTTCGCCAATTGTGGAGCCGCATGCTTTTCGATTATTTATCTTGGATTATTAGGCGCCTTTGCGCCGGCGACATACGTTGACTTTGGCCCGTGGCATCTTCTTATGCTTGTTTTTGTCGTAAAGTGTTCTGACATAGGGGCTTACACCGCGGGCCGGCTCTTCGGTAAACACAAATTCTCTCCCGTAATCAGCCCCAAAAAGACATGGGAAGGCATGGCTGGCGCGGTGGTTTTGGCGGCTCTGGTAGCAGTGGCCTTTGCCGTATTTTGTGATATAATGTCCTGGCGGCTGGCTATTGTTTTCGGCGTTGTTTTCGCCTTTATAGGTCAGCTTGGCGATTTGGCGGAATCGATGCTCAAACGTGATGCCGAAACAAAGGACTCGTCGAATAGCGTGCCGGGTTTCGGCGGCATACTTGATGTCGTCGATTCAATTTTAATCACGGCGCCGTTCGGATATTTGTTCTTTTCATTGTTAGGGCGATAAAGAAAACTCTTGGAAATAACCATACAATTGGATTCAGCCAGCAGGCAGCTTGAATTATTCGGGCCTGCCGATGTTAATCTTCGCCTGGTACGGGACGCCCTCGACGTCAGGATAACCGCGAGGCAAAACAATCTTCTTATTGCCGGCAAAGCCGATAATGTCAACAGGGCGGCGGAGACAATCGACAAGATGCAAAAGCACCTGCTCAGACGGGGTTTGCTCACCGCCGATGACGTCGGCAGTATCCTTTCGGATGTCACCGGGCCGACTGAACCCCAGTCCCCTGAGGCGATTGCTGTTTACTCGCATAAAAAAATAATTGAGCCGTCCAGCAAAAGACAGCTCAAATATATTCAGGCGATGCTCAACAATGACCTTACGTTTTGCACAGGCCCCGCGGGGACAGGCAAAACCTATCTGGCGGTCGCTGTTGCCGTATCGATGCTTAAGAGAAAACAGATAAGACGCATAATCCTCGCCAGGCCCGCCGTCGAGGCAGGCGAAAAGCTCGGTTTTCTCCCCGGTGACATACAGGCAAAGGTCAATCCGTATCTTCGCCCGTTGTTCGACGCCCTCGAGGATATGATGGACTTCGGCCAGATGCGAAAATTTATGGATATGGACGTCATCGAGATTATTCCTCTGGCCTTTATGCGGGGCAGAACTCTTAATGAGTCGGTGGTAATCTGTGATGAGGCGCAAAATACCTCGCCGCTGCAGATGCTTATGGTATTGACCCGGCTGGGACGCAGCTCCAAAATGATAATCACCGGCGACATAACGCAGATAGATCTGCCTCACGGCCAGAAAAGCGGGCTGGTCGAGGCAATTGAGCGTCTGCGCAGAATAAAGGGTATCGGCGTTGTCGAACTGACGCAGGTTGATATTGTCCGGCATCGGCTTGTCCAGAGCATTGTTCAGGCCTATCGAAACGACCATGATACAAAAACAGAAAAGGAACACTTAATTCCTTGATGTCTTCGTGTTAGAAACAAAGGGAGCATAGGTGACATTTTTTAACAGGACAAATCCGCGGCGAAGCCGGTTGCGAAAGGAAGAGGCAAATCCGTTTGCCGAAATGGACTGGCTGACTAATCCCGACAACATTTACTCGGGGGCTATCTGGCTGCTTTTTGTGCTGCTGTCCGTCGCGGTTATCGGATATGACCCGGACGGCGAAACAAGCTATGGCCGTTTCGCGGCGATTGTTACTGTCGTTGTCCTGATTGGCCTGGCTATCGCCTTTCATATCTCGCAAAATCAAAAACGCCTTGTAAAGAACCGTGTCAGGGTGATTGGGCTGGTCGTTCTGCTCATTTCGATGCTTATTTGCGCCAAAACGGCCGTCCTGCTCACGGGCCAGGTGTTTTGGGTGACCGGAACCGCCGTTGCCGTGTCCCTTATACTGACTATCGCGTATAACCAGCGTTTCGCTATGGCAATGAATCTGGTTTATTGTGTGCTTGCCTCTTTCGCAGTGGGCCGCATTACGGATTTAAGCGTTTTGCTTACCATGCTCGCCGGTGCGTTGCCCTATTGTTTCTTCCTCAAGGAAATCCGCACCAGGATGCGGCTTCTGGAGGTAAGTTTGGTTTCAGCCGTAACGGTTTTTATGATGTCAACGGCTATGATGTTCCTGTCTTTTCCGGAATTGCCCGAAAGTTTGTTCAAGGCCGCGGGCCCAAATGCCGCGGTTACTCTTCTTGTCGGCGTGCTGATACAGGGTCTGCTGCCCGTCCTTGAAAAAGTGTTCCGCATAGCGACCAGTATGACCCTGCTTGATTACAGCGACGCCAACCAGCCCCTGCTGAAACGGCTTGCTATGGAGGCGCCCGGCACTTACAGTCACAGCTTGCTTATTGGCACAATCGCCGAGGCCGCAGCCGAAGCAATCGGTCGCAACGGCCTGTTGTGCAGAGTCGGTTCATACTATCACGATATAGGCAAAATAAATAAGCCGGGCTATTTCGTCGAAAACCAGCTCGGCTCAATAAGCTGGCACAAGGAGCTTTCGCCTGCGATGAGCCAGTTGATTATTGCCGGACACATTAAAGACGGTATGGAGCTGGCCAATGAATACGGATTGCCCGCGGTCCTGAGGCAGTTTATCGAAACGCATCACGGCACTACGCTTATTGAATATTTTTATAACGAGGCGGTGAAGCAGCACGAGCAAAGCGATTCCCTCGATTTGCCGGAGCCGACAGAAGGCGAATTTCGCTATCCCGGTCCCAAGCCGCGGACAAAAGAGGCCGCCATTGTTATGCTTGCCGATGCCGTCGAAGGGGCCACAAGGACTTTGCCTGAAGCGACCCCGAACAAGATTGAAGCGGTCGTGCATAATATGGCTATGAAACGCCTGCAGGACGGCCAGTTCGATGAGTGTGACCTGTCTTTGCGCGAGCTTAGCAGGATTGAAACGAGTATTTCGAAATCGCTCGCGGCGCACCATCACGGGCGAATCGCGTATCCGAAACCGCCTGATATGCCGCCCGAACAGGAACAGTAAAGCGATATACCCTTATGCAAGGCGTAATTGTCCACATCACTCGCGAGTTCAAAAACATAATTTGTCCGCAGCGCAAGCTCATAAAACTTGTCCGGGTAATCTGCAGTCGGTTCGGCCTGGCAAACGCCACGGTCAGTATCGCCATAGTCGCAAATAAACATATCCGCAAGCTAAACGCCAAATTCCTGAATCACAAAAACGTTACCGATTGCCTGGCCTTTGACCTGTCGGACAGCAGGGCCGGTCACAGATTATTAGAGCTGGTGATAAACGGCGAAAAAGCGAAATCCCAAGCCGCCAAAAGGGGACATTGCGCCCAGGCGGAACTTGCCCTTTATATTACACACGGCTTGCTGCACAATCTCGGCTTCGATGACCTCCTGCCGAAAAAAGCAAAACAGATGCACAGAATCGAAGATGAGATTCTGCAGCAGCAGGGTTTCGGGCTGGTATATGATAACAAAAGAAAAATTGTGCCGGATAAACGACGCCAGAAATGTTGACTAACGACCATGCCATTTGTATCAGGACAGTCGATTACTCCGAAACCTCACAGGTGGTGACTTTTTTTGCGAGGCAGACCGGGAAAGTACCCGTGATTGCCAAAGGCGCAAAAAGACAAAAGTCATCTTTCGGCGGTCCCATTGAAATGTTTTCCTGCGGCGGTATTGTTTTCTCTGGTTGGGGCCACGATAAACTGGCGACTCTTGCCGAATTTGAGCCGATTGCCGGAGTAACGAATTACTCGGTGCTGTCGGCGGATATTTTTGCGATGAACTGCTGCCTTCTCGCCGCTGAGCTTACCAATGCCCTGATTAAGGATTACGACCCCCATCCGGGCTTGTTTGATAATTTGCTCCGGTTCCTTACGGACGCCAGCCAGAAAAAAATCGCAAATGACGGACGCGGCAGAATCCTGGCACATCTGGTATTATTTCAATTGAATTTGCTTACTGAGATTGGTTTGTGTCCCGTCCTCGATTATTGCACCAACTGCAGGAATCGCTTCGACGCGCGCTGGCCCGAAGTGTATTTCAGTAATCACGCCAAGGGCTTAATCTGCAGGGATTGCCAGGGGCCGTTCCCGGACAAAATACGACTGACTGCAGAGGCGGCGCAATGTCTTGCAGACGCGAAATTGCTTGCTTTGGCCGGAGAACCTGCCCTCAGGAATGTGGAGGATATTTTGATTCGCTATATTACCGATGTGTTGGGTCGGCCGCCAAAAATGGCAAAATACATCCTCAATTCCTGACTGATGTCATAAGAGAGAATCGCTTGAAATGACCCCCTAAAACCATTTGCCCAAATTAACAATCGCGTGAGGGTAATTATTGGCTATCTTACAAAATGTGGCATTAAAAAAGCCAGATTCCAATTCTCAGAATCTGGCTTCGGAGGAGGGTGATGAAAAGCCAAGAAATAATGACTGTTTTTAGTCCTCTAAAACCCCTATATCATCTTCTCTGAATAATCGCCTCAATGCCTTGAAATTCTTTAGTAAAATTTATGGTGTAACTACATATTTATAGACGCAGTTGTTCAAGCCCCATTACAATAAAAATCACAAACTTTTCACTTTTCGCCGAAAAAGCCCAAAATCAATTAAAAAACGCTTGGATTTTACGCTTGCTAACTTTGGTTTGTTCTCTATATTTTAACCAATTGGTTGTTATTTTCTGGAGTGTTCAAATGACCGGCAAAGTTACAGTAGCCAATTTAATCGATGCCAAGCAACAGGGCCGCAAGGTCGCGGCTGTCAGCTGCTATGACTACACTACGGCCCGGCTTATTGCGCAAACAGACGTCGAAATGATTCTTGTAGGTGATTCTGCCGCCCAGGTTATCCTGGGCCACGATTCTACCCTGCCCGCGACTATGGATTTTATGGTCGCTATTACCGCCGCCGTCCGCAGGGCTGCGCCAAATGTCTGCCTTGTCGCGGATATGCCCTTCCTGTCTTATCAGCTCGGTATTGCCGAGGCGGTCAGAAACGCCGGAAGATTCGCTGTTGAATGCGGCGCTCAAATGATAAAAATCGAGGCATCGAGCGCTTATCTGGACGTCATCAAGGCGGTCAGCGACGCCGGTATGGCTGTTATGGCGCATATCGGTATCAGGCCGCAGAGCATATGCAGGATTGGCAGATTCAAGGCCGAGGCCTCGCACGCCGAAGTGGCCGCCGAGCTTATCGCCCTTGCGCAACAGATGACCGACGCCGGCGCAGTCGCCTTACTTCTCGAAGGCGTGTGTGCCGAGGTCGCCGGAATTATTACCGAGCAAAGCGAAGTGCCTGTAATCAGTTGCGGCTCAGGTCCGCACTGCGACGGCCAAATCCTCATCGCACCAGATATTCTCGGCCTGACACAGGGACATCAGCCGAAGTTCGCCAAAAGCTTCGCCAGCCTCGGCGACGCGACAATCGCCGCATTTGCCGAATACGCAAACCAGGTTCGTGCGGGAAAATATCCCGATAATGAGCACTGCTATCGTATGAAAGACGGCGAGCTTGACCGCTTGCGGGGGATGCTCAAAAGCGGTGACTGAAAATAAAATTGCCGTTATCTTTTTTAATTCGTGTTTGCACGGAAGGAATTGATTTAAAATGGACCATATATCGCCAATTCTGCTCTCCTCAATCGTCTGCGACAGGGTAATTTTCGACCGGCTGTCGGGAATGCCCAGCATCATAAACATTATTCAGAACATCAACGCCCCCAAGTATCCCGTTCGCCACGACCAGCTTATATTCTTTTGCGAGATGACCAACGGCCACGGCATTACCCGGCTTAAAATTCGACTCGTCGATATTGATAACCAGGACAAGATTATCTTTGAGCAGGGCCAGCCCGTGGATTTCAAGGACGTCAGACAAATCGTAACCGTCGCGATAAACCTGATGGGCGTGGTCTTCCAGCATACCGGCGAATATCGTTTCCAGTTGTTCGCCAACGACACCCTGCTTGGCGAACGGTCAGTCGTTTGCAGACAGGTTGATATGCCCCATCCCCCGCCGCAACATCCGCCCACCCCGCCGGACACAGGGCAGGGGCCTGATGCCGAAAATAGTTAGATTAATTTTACGCTCCAAAGCGAAAAATTCTGGCCAATATTATCTTGCCGAGAAAGCCCTATAATAGCGGCTTGATTACACAATGACTTGTCTAAATTGATTCCCGCAGGGCCAAACCCGCCTTGATATGTTTCCTTAATTACGCAGATTACCCAGATTAACTAAAGAATTTTAAGGGGCATACCCGATTCGTATATTACCCATATTAACATATTGGGATTTTGAAATCTTAATGACGTTAAAATAGGTAACTATTGAGGCAGGCAAAATATTTGGAGAAAGATTATGATTAGAGAAGAAATCATCGAGCGGTATCTGGATTCGTTGTTAAAAGGAGATAGAAGAAATTCGCGAACAGTCATTGAGGAGACGCTGCAAAGCGGAACGCCGACAAATCTTGTTTATATGGAAGTTGTCTGGCCCGCAATGGTCGAGATTGAACGGCTGCTAAGGGCCGAAAAGATAACGCCCGCACAGGAACACTTAGCCACAAGAATCAATCGCACAATAGTTGACCAGTTACAGAACAAACTGCCGCGAAGACAGGCCCGAAACAAGAAAATTGCGGTCTGCTGCGCGCCGGATGAATTACAGGAGCTTGGCGGCCAGATTATCGCTGACTTGTTTGAGAGCGATGGCTGGGACGTGCGTTTCTTAGGCGGCGGGCTTACCAACGACGATATCCTCACCTTCATTCACGAATACTCTCCGGATATACTGCTTGCTTATGGAACAAGCCCAAGACAGGCGCCTTCCATTCGCCAGCTAATCGACCGCATAAAAGAGGTTAGCGCAAATCCGAATATGCAGGTTATGGTTTCGGGAGGACTGTTTAACCGTGCTGAAGGATTGTGGCAGGAAATCGGAGCCGACTCCTTCGCTGCTACTGCGGAACAGGCGCTGGAAATCGCCGCCGGCTCGACGCCTATTGAACAGATATCGCGGACCATAAACCGCCGGAAAAGAAAACGGATGGATATTCCCGCCGAGACAGAACAGGCAGAAGCTAAGGTCGTAGCGTGATGAATAATACTAAGGGCCTTGAATAAATTGCCTTCGAGTTCTTACCGCAGAGCACCCTACTTCGCTAAAGCTACGCAGGGCAGGCAGCTGAGGCCGCAGAGGAAAAAATATATAAAATAAACTCTGCGATCTTTGCGATCTCGGCGGTAAAATTACCGCGTATCTTTCTGGAGCTTGTATTCGACCGAGTCAACCAGCGCCTGCCAGCTTGCCTCGATGATGTTCTCCGATACGCCGACTGTGCCCCATATATCTTTCTTGTCGCGCGATTCGATTATTACGCGGACGCGGGCGGCTGTGCCTTCTCTGGCGTTGACCACGCGGACCTTGTAATCAACCAGGTGCATATTCTTAAGGGCCGGGTAGAAGTTCTCCAGTGATTTTCGCAGGGCGTCGTCGAGCGCATTCACTGGGCCGTCGCCTTCGCCGACCATGTGCTCAATATGGTCGCCTATTTTCAGCTTGACCGTCGCCTCGGTGATAAGCTCGCCGCTGCTGCGTTTTTCAACAGTGGTGCTGTACCTGATAAGCTCGAAAGCCGGTTTGTATGTCCCCATAATCTTCCGGACGAGCAGGTCGAAGCTGGCGTCGGCCGCCTCGAATTGATAGCCCTCATTTTCGAGCTCCTGAACGCGTTCGAGGATTTTTCTTGCCAGCTTCTTGTCTTCGGTGATTTTCGCCTTTTCCAGCTCCGCGAGGATGTTGGATTTGCCGCTAAGCTCGCTGATAAGAAATCGCCGCTCATTGCCGACAAGCTTCGGGTCTATGTGTTCGTATGTGCGTTTGTTTTTCCGCAGGGCGTCGACGTGAAGCCCCGCTTTATGGGCGAATGCGCTTTCCCCGACGTATGGCATATTCGTTACCGGATTCAGGTTGCAAATCTCGAAGACAAAGCGGGATACCTCGGTAAGCGTCCTGATTTTTTCCGGGGTCAGGACATCGAATTTCATCTTGAAAGCCAGGTTCGGAATAACCGTGCACAGATTTGCGTTGCCGCAGCGTTCGCCGAGTCCGTTGATTGTCCCCTGCACCTGTCTTGCGCCGGCGTGGACCGCCGCCAGTGACCCGGCGATTGCGCAGTCATTGTCATTATGAGTATGGATGCCGATAGTCAGGGGCTTCAACTGTCCACAGACGGTTTTGGTGATTTCATAAATATTGTTCGGCAGTGTGCCGCCGTTGGTATCGCAAAGCGCTACTGCGTCAACTCCCGCCTCGGCGACGGCCCGCAGCACTTTTATCGCGTACTCGGGATTTTCCTTGTAGCCGTCGAAAAAATGCTCGGCGTCGAAGATTGTCTCCAGACCGTGTTTCTTCAGAAATTTCACGGAGTCGGCGCACAAGGCGATATTTTCGTCAAGTGAACAGCCCAGAACGCTGGTAACGTGCAGGTCCCACGTCTTGCCGACTATTGTCGCGGCCGGGGCCTTGCAGGCAAGTATCGCGTTAAGAGAAGCATCATCTTGGGCTTTTGAATCGATTCTGCGTGTGCTGCCGAAGGCGACGATTTTGCAGTTGGCCAGCCCCAGTTGCGCGGTCTCCGCGAAGAACTGCGCATCCTTTGGGCCCGATGCCGGATAACCGCCCTCGACATAGTCCACGCCGAGTTCATCAAGGCACTTGGCGATAGCGAGCTTATCTTCGAGGGAAAAGCTTATGCCCTCGGTCTGCATCCCGTCTCGCAGGGTTGTATCGTAAATTTTTATTTTTTCCATAGCGGTTTCATTTTAGCCCCCTCTTGCTGATATGTAAAGGGCGATAAGCTGGTGATTTGCGACGTAGATGCCCGAGTAAAATTTGCCGGGATTGCCCCAAAATATCCGGTTGACTGTTGCATAACGATTCGTGAATTGTTATTATTCGACCTTCGGGTTGTTTGCGTAATTTAACCTGTTTGGTGGTGGTGCAAATGATTTTATCGCAGATTTTACAGCCGAGTTGCGTCAAGGTGCCTCTCGAGGGCAAAGATAAACGCTCGATTATAACCGAGCTTGTCAATTTGCTTGATGCCGGCAAATTACTGCTGGACAAAGATGTTGCTCTGCAGGCGGTCCTCAGTCGTGAACAGGTCAGAAGCACTGGTATAGGTTCCGGCATAGCGATTCCGCACGGCAAATGCAACGCGGTAAGGGAACTTGTGATAGCATTAGGAATTGCCGCCCAGCCCGTTGATTTTGACAGCGTTGACGGCAAGCCGGTGAACATTATCATCCTGCTGCTGTCGCCGATTGACCAGACCGGCCCGCATATTCAGGCCCTCGCCAGGATAAGCCGGCTGATGCTCGACGAATCGTTCAGGAATAAACTCCAGAAGGCGACTTCCGCCAATCAGGTTTGCGAGTTTTTCGCCGCCAAGGAAAACGAGTAAATCTACCCGTCCACTTGTTCCGCATGTGATTCCCACAGAACAAGCCCAAGCTCGTGGGGGGCAGCCATATCCTTGTTTTTCGGCACAATTCGCACCGCTATGCCTCTGCGTCCCGAAGCGCAGCAGGGGGTCAATCCGCAGAACAGATGCTCGTTGTCCTGGCCTGTGGATTTTTTGTAATCCATTTTGATTACGGCCCCGTCGGTGATATTGCCGCGGGAGTCGAGCGGGCCGTGATAAAGCTCCACTGAAACGTCATCCGGTTTCAATCTGCCGAGCTTGACTACGGCGTTGACCTTGAGTTTTGAACCGACTTTTAGCTGCGGATTTCGGGCGTCAAACTCGCTTGCGCCTTCGCCATTGCCTACTTCCACCTGGACATCTTTAATGGCCAGTTCTGACCAGGCGTTCTGCGTGTTCGCCTTCCACGCGGCAAGGGACTTTGCCCGGCTCATATTGTCACCGGTCAGGTAGTTCCACCTTGCCTGTGCGGGCAGATAGCATCTCTGCGTATAGTCGTTTACCATTCTTGATGTGCTGAACTGAGGCGTAAGTCGCCTCATTGATTTTCTGGCCCTGTGTATCCACGCCTTGGGAAGATTGTCGGCTGAACGGGTGTAGTACAGCGGGATGACTTCATTTTCGAATATATTATATATCGCCTGTGCCTCGATCGTATCCTGATAGGCAGCGTCGTCGTATATCTCGCCCGAGCCGATTGCCCAGCCGTTGTCCGGCTGGTAGCCCTCGCACCACCACCCGTCAAGCGTGCTCATATTCAGTGCGCCGTTTATCGCCGCCTTCATACCGCTGGTGCCGCTTGCCTCCAGGGGTCTTCGCGGGTTATTGAGCCACATGTCCACGCCCTGCACAAGCATCTTGGCGACGTTGATATCATAATCTTCGAGGAACACTATCCGTCGCCTGACGTCGAACTGCGTCGAAAAATGCACAATGTCCCGGATTAGCTCCTTGCCTTCGGTGTCTCTCGGGTGCGCCTTGCCCGCGAAGATAAACTGCACAGGTCTTTTGGCGTCGCTCAGTATTTTTGCCAGTCGGGCCGGGTCTCTGAACAAAAGGGTTGCTCTTTTGTAGGTCGCGAATCGCCTTGCGAAACCGATTGTCAGCGCCTCCGGGTCAAGAACCTCTTCCGCCCGGTTAAGCTCGCTGTGATACGTTCCTCTTCTTTCCATCTGCGCCTTAAGACGCTTGCGGGCGAACGCTATCAATCTTTCCTTGCAGCGCTGGTGACATCTCCAGAACTCCTCGTCGGGTATATGGTCGATATTGTCCCATATAGGCGAATCGGCTGTTTCATCCGCCCAGTTGGGGCCGAGATACCTTTCATACAGCCGGCCGATTTCCTCCGACACCCAGCTTTTCGTATGTATGCCGTTGGTGATTGACGATATAGGAACCTCGTTGGTGGGGACACGTCTCCACAGGCACGACCACATTTCGCGCGATACCTGCCCGTGCAGCTCGCTGACGCCGTTCGAATAACTGCTGACCCGTATCGCCAGCACCGGCATCTTGAACGATTCGCCTTCGTCTTCGGGCAGTATTCTGCCCAGCGAAACCAGCCGCTTTGGGTCTATTCCCAGGGTGTGCGCATAATCGCCGAAGTATTTGTACATCAGCTCCGTGCTGAATTCGTCAACGCCCGCGCGGACCGGCGTATGTACTGTAAAAATAGTGCCCGCCTTTACCGCCTCGAACGCCTCGTCAAAAGATATTTTCGACTCGTTCATCATATAACGTATCCGCTCAAGCGCGGAAAAAGCGGTATGTCCTTCATTAAGATGACATATTGTCGGCTTGATGCCCATAGCAAGCAGCGCCCTCATACCGCCGATGCCGAGCATAATCTCCTGTCGAATCCTCATCTCCGTGTCGCCGCCGTAAACCGTCGTTGTAATCATCCGGTCGGTCGCGGAATTGTTCGGCAGATTTGTGTCCAGCATATACAGCTGGGCGCGTCCTACCGAGCAGCACCATATCTGGGCGAATACTTCCCTGCCCGGGTACCCAACGCTGATAATTAACGGCTGTCCGTTGTCGCCGCGAACCAGTTCGAGCGGCATATTGTAGAAATCGTTCTCGATATAAACTTCCTGCTGCCAGCCATCGACGTTTAGATACTGGCGGAAATAACCCTTTTGATACATCAGCCCTACGCCGACTAATGGAATACCAAGGTCGGACGCGCTCTTGATGTGGTCGCCTGCGAGTATGCCCAGGCCGCCCGCGTAAATAGGCAGACATTCGTGAATCCCGAACTCTGCGCTGAAATAAGCAAGCGTCATTTTGGTTGATTTGGGACAAACGGTTTGAAACCACGTCGGCCCATCGAGATATGACTGAAGTTTGTCGGACGCTTTTTTCAATTCAGCGAGGAATCCCTGGTTTTCCGCCAGAGCGTTGAGCCGCTCCTGGGAGACGTTGCCCAGAAGCTTGACCGGATTGTGCCCGCAGCTTGTCCATAACGCAGGGTCAATCCGCGAAAACAAATCAATCGACTCGGGATTCCACGACCAGAACAGGTTGACGGCGAGCGCCTGAAGGTCATTCAGTACCTCCGGCAGGGCCGGCAGGACGGTATAGTTGCGAATCTTAAGCATTTTCACCTCTTCAGCGATGTAACTCTTTTTATTTCAAGCACTAAAGGACACAAACACACACAGTTTCACCCTGCGTATAAATCGTCAAAATAGCGACTTGGCTTAACACCAAAAACCCTCGAAAAGCTATGCCAACTTATATGCTTTTGATTGGTATTGCGGCTGGTTTTATGGGGAAAAGAAAAAGGCCTGTCCTTACAGGCCTTTCCTAATTTAGCAGCGCCTTCCTCCGCAGATGCCGTAAGAAAGCGAATTGAAAAACCCATTCAATCCAAAATGGAAAATCGTTGCTTGGGTCCGATAAGTCCAAATGTTATAGGCGTTTTCGGGCCTCAAGGCCTGATTTCCCAAAAGCTATAGGTTATCGGTTTTTTCAAATATAGCCTTCTATACTAACACCGCAGGGGGGGGACCCTGCCGATATTATTTATACTGATTTTGAAAGAAAAAAGCAAGCAAAATCGCCTTGTCGTGTCCGCTTTTTTTCGGACTTTCAATTACCTTCTGCCTTCTAACTTCTGCCTTCTATCCTTTCTTTTTTTTCTCTGACCTACTGCGCCTATTCGGCGTTAACCTGCAATTTCCTCCATAAGGAATTTCCGCCAGACGCTAACTCCTTTGATATGCGGATGTTGAGTACTGTTGGTTTGTACGAGTTTTGCGAAGACACCCCGCCCTACAATTCCTTTTATGCCTTTTTGCGGCTAAAAACAGTGTGAATCCGCCCCGCCACAGGCGGGTAAACTTCGGCGGACAAGTCTGCGTCTGAAAAAAATAAATCTCCGCGTTCTTTGCGGTCTCTGCGGTAAAATTCTTTTGTGTCTATGCTGTTTGTAGTTCCACACCAATAGATTCGGTCAGCGATTTGAGTATCTTGGCCTTCACCTCTCCAAGGCAAGATTCAACGTCGATAGCCCGCACGATTTTAGATTGTTGCTCAAAGAATTAAGTGAAAAGGCTGTTTCAGTGTTTTAAAAAGAAGCTGCATTTGCTGCCCCTCGACAATTTCCTTGGTCGTAATTCCTTGCCGAATGTAACTGTCTTGGACTGCAAATAGTTAAGGTATATTTTGTTGGCTTATCACGCCGCAACCGGAAACGGGGGTAATCAAGGTGTAGTTTTAATTTCTTCCAGCATTTTGAGCATATCTTTGTCCTCGGGATCAATCTTCTGGACATAATAAAGGTGAATCTTCGCCTCATCAGCGCGACCGGTCTTGATCAGTGCACGAGCCAGATTACGCCGGACGATTGTGCTTGAGGGGTCAATATCCATAGAGAGTTTGAACCATGAGATGGCCTCCTCAAATCGATTTCCCTTTGCCAAACAGATACCGAGCTGGTTGGCAGAACTCGAATCTTTTGCGATGATTGCTGCCTCCTTCCATTGTTTAATCGCCTCATCGTAACGTCCGGTCTTGTCCAGGACCATCCCAAGGGAGAAACGAGCAGGGCCGCAGTCCGGATTGAGATGTACAGCCTGTCTGAGGTATTTCTCTGCCTCCTGAAAGGCCCCGGTTTCGGTACGTATTGTACCTAATGCGGTTAGTGCCGCAACGCTTTTAGGATTTAGTTTTAGTGTCCGTTCATAAATAGACGCTACTGTCTTACCATACGGGTACTCGCTGCTAAGAAAATCCAAAAATTCAGGATCGTTCCAGTACATTTCTACAAGGCTCTTGACATAGTGCGGTATTGTCCTATCGGAAAGACTCCGCATATATATGTAGCGTTGGTCATCCGGCAGCAGATTAGATGCCTGTATCACCCGTCTCTGCATAGTCAGGCGGGCAGCTTTGGCCCGCAGCACAAGCTTTTCTCGCAGATTTTCTGATTCAGACGGACTTCCTGTGTTTTTCAGGTATGGCCAGATATTCTCCATTGGCTCGATGAGGTTCAAAGTTTTAAACGCAGCGCTTCTGGAGTAGGAGGTCTGATACTGAGTAAAAGGAAGGTCATCTGTGTTGATCGGCCCACTCGCTGACCATGCTCGCAGTTTATCCTCAGCGCAAAGAAATGTATCGAGAAATCCCTCGGTAGTATCCAACCCGAACGGCTCCAGGTCACGATGCACCGCCTCAACACTGAGGCGGTCTCTCAATTTAATCACGTCTATACTAAGTGGTTCCGGCGTGGCAACCATCAGCACATATGCGTTGTTGTTACCTTCCTCATCTAATCCCAGAGCAACCCATAAACTTGCATGAGGAAATACTGACTGGAATGTCCGAACTATAATCTTGAATTCCTCTATCGTAAGATTGTGCGTCGGCAACCACTCAACAAAGATACCATCGTTTGTAAGATGCTCGCGAACAAGTTGGAAGAACTCCTTTGTATAGAGTACCCAGCTGTCGCTTGATTTTGGGTGTGTGGAGTCGGAGATAATCACGGGCCACTTTCGGTTGGATGTCATTATATAATTGCGGCCATCGTCTATCACTATGTGCGTCTTAGGATTTGACAGCAATCCATTATTCTCTTTATGAAGGAGCGTCGCAGCTTTTACCACGCTGCTTTCCAAGTCCACGATTGACAGATGTTTCACCTCGGGCATCTGCGTCGTCGCTCCTGCAGCAATACCGCCGCCGAAGCATATCATCAGTACCTCTTCCGGATTTGGGTGCAGCATTGGAGCCAGATCGCCCAGCATTTTAAAGCAGATTTTGGCGGAATAGAGCAGCGGCACCTCACCCACACCGTTGATAAAAACCGTCCTGCAATCACTCACCACGTTACGTGTCACAGTAGCCGTGCCTGTGCGCCCTTCACGATAGAACTGGATTTCGTTGTGTTTATACAGCGTAAAGTTTGTAGATAAGAACACGTGTTGCAAAAGATTTGAGGGTACTATGTTAAGCAAAAAAAGCAAAGCTAATACATAACCTGCGGCCATTCGCCAAAATAGCCACCAGTATGACCGACCGCCGCTGGCAAGCAACACTAATCCCATCACACTATATACCGCTGATATCAGCGTTATACTTTTCTGAATACCCAGTATAGGCACCAATACAAACACCGGCAGCAACGAGCCTGCTACTGTACCTGCCGTATTTATCGCAAACAGCAATCCAATCCTCTGACCAAGAGACTGAACACGGCGTCCATACACTGCGCACAACAATGGGAAAGAAATACCCATCAATATAGTCGGGAAAAGTACCGTTATTAGAGTCATCGCTCTTAGTTTCAGCGGCAGCCACTCGACAAAAAAGAATGCGCTGATTACGAACGTAGCGATAACAGTAACCGCCAGCATTATCTCGACAACGCCAAGGACCATTATGGGCCGCTTAATCCGAGCCGCAAGCGCACTGTAAATCAACCCGCCGAGTCCTATACCGAGCAAATAAATGCACAGAATTGTGGGGAACACATATGCTGTATGGTCCAAAAACGCTAAATAACGTATCCATAACACCTCACACGTCAGCGCTGCCAGGCCATTTATAAATGCCAAAAACAGCAGTATTATTCCGCTTACTTGCCGTTCCTGCCCCAGTGTTAAAACAGACGGCGTCATCTGAGGAGTTTCGGTTTCGCCAAGTGTAATTGCACGAGCAAGTGGTCTTGAAAGAGCCAGGGCAATAACTGCAATAGCAAGATTAATCCCAACGGCTACCAGATTTGTGCGGGCCAAACCAATCGTACCGACCATCCAGAAACCCGCTGCAAAACAACCCAAAGCAGCACCTATTGTATTCAGGCAGTACAATGTGCCAATACGAGAACCTATGAACCTTTCGGACTCTGTCACCGTTCGCACGAGCAATGGTAATGTTGCCCCCATCAGCAGACATGGCACTACCAGAATGCAGAAAGATAATCCGAACCTCGCCAGCGTACTGACGAACAGCGATTCCGGCGACAACACCGGCAGCAAAGGAACCAGCGACCTGAGCCAGTCCAGCATAAACGGGATTACTATCGCCCATGCTGCGACTAATATCTGAACTGTACCATAAACAGCCGCCCGCTGTATAATGCGGTCGGCAAGCCGCCCGCCGACAAGTCCCCCTATTCCAAGCCCTGCCATATATGCGCATAGTACAATGCTGATGGCATAGGTACTATTGCCGAAAACCGTTACGAACTGCCGGCTCCATAACACTTCAAAAATAAGAGAGGTGGCTCCGGACAGGAAAAAACATGAATATATCCCCCCTCGCATCAGCGTTAGGGATGTGCCTGACCCAAGTATTGTTAAAATTTTTGACTTCATACTGAGCCGGTCTCCTTCTAAACGAAGAACTCGGCAAAATAGGCGGCAGAACATAAGTCCGATTGTTTTTGACAAGTATTATTAAAAATATTTTTACCCGCTTATTTGCCTCAGTATGTCAATTCCCGGATGCGATAATATACATTTCTATCATAAAAGTCGGATATTTTCAATGGCACACTTCGAAAGTTTTTATTATCTGGAGGTACTGTTTTAATATGTGCAGGTATATCTACCCGCTTTATGCATGTAAGAAGATTAAGCTGTTCGTAATTCTGCGCCGAGGGAGGAGGTTAATTCGGCTAAGATGGTTTTCTCGAAGCCGTCAACGGCTTCGTGGGTCAGTGTGCCGTCTGCGTCGCGGAACCACAACGATAGCGTTACGCTCTTTTTGCCTTGCGGGATGTTCTTGCCGCGGAAGATATCGACAAACTGCAATTCTTCTAATTCAGCAGGGGCCTTTTTATTTACAGCGGCTTCAATCTCCGCCCAAACAGCGTCTTCGTTTACGACCAGTGACAGGTCGCGTTTTATAGCGGGGAATTTGGATAATGGCTTTACTTTTACTGAGCCGGCACGAAGCGCAAGCAATTCTTCAAGGTCTAACTCCGCTCCGCAGATAGTTGTGTGTTTGAAATCGAATCTGTCTAAAACCTGCTGCGACGCCATTCCGACAACGCCGACTTGTTTGTTGTTGACGATAACTTTCACGCCCGCCTGCGTCCAGTTAATTTCAGCCGGCTCAAATTTGACGACCGCATCGCCGGCTATTGTTTTCAGCAGGCCATCCACAACGCCCTTGATGTCCCTGAAATCACCGTCGCTTGTTATAGTCAGCCGTGTTTTTTCAACAGGCAGCTTTTCCGCTTCCGCCGGTATATATGTGTCGGCTATTTCAAAGAGCCGGCAGGGGGTGTTGCCCACATTGTGATTGGTCTTTATCACGCCAAACAGCGAAGGCAGCACGCTTTGTCTCAGCAGGTTCGTTCCGGTCCTCGTAACGTCTTTGACCGATAAATGCCGTTTGTCGTCATTTTGAGCGAACAGCTCCGCGTCCTGCTTGTCGATGAAACTGATTGTTACCGTCTCGTAAAACCCGCATCCCGTAAGATATGTCCCTATCGCGTCGATTGTCTTCTTGCGGGTATCCGTCGGCGAAACCTCAATCGTTATCGCGTTTTCCGTCGGTATCTTGTCGTAACCATATACGCGGGCGACTTCCTCAATCAAATCCGCCTCGCGGTAAACATCGCTTCGCCACGACGGCACCGAACAGGTTATCTGTTCGCCGTTTTGCTTTGGTCCAAACCCTAATCTTGTCAGAATCTGGATTACCGTGTTGTTTGGCACATCAATACCAAGCAGTTTTTTCAAACGCGATAAACGCAGCGTCGCCTGTTTTGGCTTTGGCTTCGTTGGGTACGCGTCAACCACCCCTTTAGCCGCCTTGCCGCCCGACACCTGTATCATCAGTTGAGCGGTTCGCTTCGATGCCCAGTCAATATTCTCGATATCCACGATTCTGCAAAATCGAAACGACGCCTCCGAAGGCAGCGACAAATTGCGAGATGTTGTTCGCACGCTCAACGGCGAGAAAAACGCGTCCTCAAGCAGTACCGTCGTCGTCGCGTCGCTTACTTCTGTATCCAGGCCTCCCATGACGCCCGCCACCGCGACGGGATATGTTGCGTCGGCGATTACGAGCATATCGGTCGTCAATTCGCATTTCGAGCCGTCGATACTGATGATTTGCTCGCCGGCGTTTGCTTTCCTGACTATTATTTTTCCGCCGAATAATTTCTTGCAATCAAACGCGTGCGGCGGCTGGCCCGTCTCCATCATCGCGTAGTTCGTCGCGTCAACTACGTTATTGACGCTCCGCATCCCGATTGCCTCGAGCCGATTTCTCATCCAGTCGGGCGTGGGCCCAACTTTGACTCCTTCGATAATTCTCGCCGTATAGCGCTGGCACAACCCCGGCTCACGAATCTCAACGCTCGCGAACTCTGACGCGGGCTTTGAGGATTCCGTCAGCTCGACCTTCGGCAGTTTCAGTTCCTTGCCTGTCGCCGCAGCAAGCTCGCGCGCGACGCCGATATACCCAAGACAGTCGCCACGGTTGCTCGTTACCTCAACGTCGATTACCGCGTCACCGTCTAATTGCTCGATACCCTCGTATGGGAATCCGCGGTTGCTTAGAATCTCCGCCACCTCCAAGGCCGGGAGTTCAATATCAACGTAATCTTTAAGCCAGCTTAATAGAACTTTCATAAGTCAAATAAGGTAACTTTTAGCAGAACCGCTGTCAATGAAATTGAATGGCTTTCCCTCTGTCTTCTGTTTCTTACGGGTTAATGTTTACGAGTTTGCGAATTCCGTAGCTTGTCGCAAGCGTCGCGTCCGCCTGCGGCAGCTGCTGGCGGGGGATAACCACCGTCGGATTATCCAGTTCGAATTCCACAACGTCATATTTTGCGCCCGGGTTCAGCTTCTGCGCCTTTACAATATCGCTTATTCGGCTGATGGGCATGCCGTTGAACTTGCTGACAACAAGCTGCGACAGGTCGGTATAGCCGAGATTTATCTGGGCGGGTAAACAATAGCTGAGTATGACAATCTCCCTGCGCTGGGCAGTCGGCTTAAACGCCATGTCCCGAAGGTAATAAAGCAGGTGCGGCGCAACCTTGCCGTCCCAGTCCTTGCCCCAGTTGGCTAAATACGACCGGGTCAGTTTTTGGAACACGAATCCGCCCGTAACCGCATATTCCGGCTGACTCCCGTATTCATAGTAGGGGACAAGCATCTCGCCCACGTCGAAATTTCTCGCCTGCACGTGCAGCTGCTGTTTGCCCCCGTCGCGCCATATATCAAACACGATATCGTCCCCTATTTTGTGACTTGTGATTAAATGGTGGAACAGGATGCGGTCGTATGCCGGGTACAGGAATTTACCGTAGGCGTCAAGCTCTTTGCCGTCGATAGCGAGAATTACGTCGCCCGCTTTTAATGATTCGTTGCCTGTCCCGATTGTGTATACGCTTGTAACCTGCACGCCGTTTTTCATTGTCGCCGGCATCTTGAGATATGTCCGCATTGCCGGGTCGAGCAATACTTCAGCCGCGAAACCGGCCGCAGGCACACCGGGATAGTTGCCGTCCTTCGCTCTGGCAAGGAAGTTATTGATTATCGCCGCAGGTATAAGCCCCGTTTCTGTGGAGCTTTTGCTCCAGCAGGAAATTCCAACCGGCGTCGAGCCGTCGCAATAAACCTGTCCGGTTGACGTTTCCTGCGATGTGTTCGTAACTATCAAATTCAAAAGATATGCGTATGAAACCGTCGAACGCGCCATTTCCGCACGGTCCATATATCCCTGTCCCGTGGTCATCTCGGCGTTGGCGTTGAGCCAGTAATAATTCAGTTTTGCGCCGCGCTGAAACTTGTCTTCGAATTTGATTGGCTTTAACGGCTTTTTCATCGCGTTCGGCTCAAGCTCAAGCAGCGCAAGGTCAATCTCGTAATCGATTGTCTTTATTTTCGCCGGTATGTATTCGTTCTGGCCCAATACTTTCGCCTTGATTAGTTTCGCATCGGTGAGGTTCCACGCGGGTGTTATTACCTGGTATGCTCCAGTTGCGCAGCCAACACCGCTTTTTTGCTGGATATCGGTATTCTTCCACGGCCGTATCTGGTCATACCCGTACGATGAAATCTCCAGATATACAATCGACCCCTTCATCGCCTCGCGTGTCTGTTCATCCCCAGCCCTGGCCGAAGTTCCCGTCAGCAGTAAAGACGCAAAGACACAAGTTAGAATTGAGAATTTAGAATGTAGAAACGAAATTATGGGAACACTTCTCTTGATTCTAAATTCTTCATTCATAATTCTAAGTTCTAAATTCTTAATTCTCATTGCTGGCCCTCCAAACGGGTCTGTTGTGGTATGTCATATTTTGTGAGTATCTTCGACTGAAGGGTGTGCGCCTCTTTTGCGTCCAGTATAAGCGGCCGGTCCATACCCATAAACATAATCGTGTAAAAACCCTCAGGCGGCTTTTCAAATACCTTCCACACGTCCTCAAGCCCTTCGATTGTTGCCCCGTTTATGCTCGTGACCACCTGGCTCTTGAATTCCTCCGCGTAGGCGTTTATCTCGTCCGGCATTATCTCCGACAGCACGACGTATTCTTTTCTTGCTCTGTCCGTATTGAGCTGCATCGAATTGCGGAACAGGTATCGCAGGTAAAACGGCATGTCCTTGACCCATTCAGGTCCCCACGTTTCGAGATAATTGCGCGTAACAGGCACAAAAACAAGCCCCGCGAAACAAACGTACTCCGGCTCGATATCGTATTGCCTTGCAAATTCCAAAACAGGTCTGTTCAGCGCAACCGTCGCTGTCGTCTTCATAGGTTTGCCGTCGCGGTAATAGGCGAGTTCAACCGTTCGCCCTATCTGTTTTGTCTCCACCACCTCGGACATATCGAGTTTCAGCCCGTATATTTCCACTCTGCCGTCGTTATCGATTGCGTACTGGTCTATCTGCGTCAGCACGTCTCCCGGCTTCAAAATCGTTTCGACCGAGCTGTGCATAATCGTTTCAATCACGATTATTCCCTGCTGGTCTGCCGGCACATTTAAATAATCCTTGTACCCCGGATTATGCAGGCCCGGGTACAGCATTACGCCTAACGACCCGAATCCGTCGTATTTACCGTCATTAATGTCAGCCAGAAAATGCTTTATCACCGTCGTCGGAATCATGTACCCGATGTTATCCGCCTGTCTCAACCCCTGAAATGCCACGCCCACAACCTTGCCGTCCTGTATAACAGGCCCGCCCGAGTTGCCCGGATTAATCGCCGCGTCCGTCTGAATCACAAGATGCGAATCCGCTCCCGTGTGCGAATACGTATCCACTTGTATCCGCGACACGATACCCTTTGTTACAGATATGCGCCTGCCTCCCATCGGGAATCCGTATGTTTCGACCGCCGTGTTTACGCCCGGCAGTTCCGCCAGCTCAAGCGATTTTGTGTCATCAAAAAAGCTCTTGTCTTCGACCGCCAATAACGCCAAATCACAGTCGTGCCCGATGAACGCCACCTTCGCGGGATACCGTTTCGCCACACCTTCTTTTTGAAGCTCAATGTATTTGTTGTTGCTCACGTTGTGCGCATTGGTCAGTATTTTGTTATCTTCGATGATAAACCCCGACCCTGTCCCCTGCGCCATTGCTTTCGGCTTCCACGGCGTTACGAAATCGAATTCCTGCCCCGCGCTGCGTATCATCACTACCGACTTCTCCATTCCTCCTAAGCCCGCGGCGTTACATTCACCGCCGAGAACGCTGAGACCGCAGAGAAAAACAAAGATTTTCAGTGTAATCTGTGGTTTGATCTTTTTTCTCATTTCTCATTTCTCCAATTAACTCCGGCCTTGAGTCCGTGTCTTGCACGATACTACCGCGCTGGCCGTTCAAATACAACGGTCTTCCACGTTTGCGCATTTAGGCCTCAACCATTGTTTTTTTGTTCCGAAATGCTATAAGTTGTCTTGGCTGAATCCAAATTAATCTAAAAATTAAGAGAGATATAGATATGACAAAGGTATGTTCTTTAAAGCCCGATATCGTAACGGCCGGTCTTATATTGATTTTTGCCCTCGGCCCAATCGCAGCAGGGCAGCAAAACCTCATGCCGCATCTTCAAAAGCAGGGCGACGCGACGCAGTTGGTTGTGGATGGTAAGCCCTTTTTGATGCTCGCCGGTGAATTAGGCAACTCTGCCGCGTCGAGCGTTCAAAATATGAAACCGATATGGCCCCGCCTTGCCGAATGCAATCTTAATACCGTGCTTATGCCCGTTTACTGGGATTTGATTGAGCCGCAGGAAGGCAAATTTGACTTTGCGTTGGTTGACGGCCTCATACGTGACGCCCGCCGTAATGATTTGCGTCTCGTTCTGCTGTGGTTCGCGAGCTGGAAAAACAGTATGGCTTGCTATGCCCCATATTGGGTCAAAGCGGACTATAAGCGTTTCCCGCGTGCTCAGGATGCGGCCGGCAAAGGGCTTGAAATCCTGTCGCCGTTCAGCGAATCGAACCGCGATGCCGACACGCGCGCATTCGTCGCTCTTATGCGGCATATTCGTAAGGTTGATGGCGACAGGCGGACCGTGATTATGATTCAGGTCGAAAACGAGGTCGGTATGATACCCTCTGCCAGAGACCATTGCGCTGCTGCCAATGAGCAGTTCGATAAGCCGGTGCCAAAAGAGCTGATTGCTTACCTGCAGGAGCATAAAGATGCGCTCATACCGGAATTCAACGACGTCTGGAAGGCAGGGGGTTTCAAAACTTCCGGAACCTGGACAGAAATTTTCGGCGTCGGAATCGGCACAGAGGAAATTTTTATGGCCTGGTTCTATGCCCGCTATATCGATCACGTCACCGCGGCGGGTAAGGCCGAATATCCGCTGCCGATGTTTGTCAACGCCGCACTCATCCGTCCGGGTTATAAGCCCGGCCAGTATCCAAGCGCAGGCCCATTGCCGCATTTAATGGACGTTTGGCGGGCCGGCGCTCCGCAGATTGATTTTCTCGCTCCCGATATCTATTTCCCGAATTTTGTCGAGTGGATCGAAAAGTTCGACCGTGCCGGTAATCCGGTTTTTATCCCCGAAGTCGGCAGGGGTTCCGAAAATCCTGCAAACGCTTTTTATGCCATTGGCTTGCATAACGCCATGGGTTTCTCGCCGTTTGCCATAGAATCCTTCGTTAAACCCGATTCTGAGCTTGCCCGTGCATACGATGTTCTTTCGCAGTTGACGCCTTTGATTCTCGAAAACCAGGGCAAAGGGACTATCACCGGCGTCCTGGTCGACTCTAATAATCCGACTAAGCAGATTCGGCTCGGCGGCTATAAGCTGAATGTAAAATTAGACGCTGGGTGGGGTAAGCCCGTTACACCCGGAATGCTGGCGGGCAGCATTATCATCTCCGTCGGGCCGGATGAATATATAATCGCCGGTAAAAGTCAGGTGATTACCTTCGAGCCCAATTCTGCCGGCGACCCTATCGCGGGCATCGGCTCGATTCAGCGGGGACGTTTCGTCAAAGGCCGATGGGTCACGGATCTTTGGCTGAATGGTGACGAAGATCATCAGGGAAGGCATCTCCGCCTTTCCCCCGATGTATATGAAATTCAGCGAATAAAACTTTATCGCTATCGTTGAATATGCAGAGAAGGCGAATTGTGAATCTTTGTTTTAATAAATAAACGGCACAAGAACTTTTGTTGTTTTTTATAAGCGAAGAAGGGTCACTCCTGCTTTTTAGGAAGCCATTTCAGTTTTGCTATCCTTATCCCTTTCAGGTTCGGCATAAGAGCGGCAATGTAATATTGGCCATTGTGTTCGATGATTTCAGGGGCAGCTACCGCAAGCGTCCCTGTCATAAAGCTGTCATCATCTACTCCGAAATCAAACGGATTCATCGAGCAGTATTGGGTATTGAGATTGTTCTCCCCGTATTTCTGGTTCCTGAATAGATAATATCGCCCCTGCATTTCAACCACAAAAGGGCATTCAGCGTTTCCGCCGTCCCACTCTTTTCCTTGGGCAGGCGATCCGCCCGCCGATACTTTAACCGGCTCGCTCCACTTTTTAAGGTCGGACGATGTCCGGCAAAAAACCGCGCACTTGTGCTTTTGAGGCGAATTTCCCGGCACGTGCCCCGTATAATAGCAAAAATAAAGTCCCCGGCATCTCAGCACTATCGGGTCTCGAGTATTTTCGTAAGGCCCGCTGAATAAGTCCGGCTCACCGCGCTCGTTTTTCGTCCTTTCAAAATGCTTACCGTCCATGCTCGTCGCCAGGCAGATTCTGTTCCAGTCGCCGTAGAACATATAATAGATATCATTAATCCTGAAAACATACGGCGCCTGCAGACCTCCCGCCTGCTCTCCCGCATTTGTATCCGCCTGCATCGCTATCCCGCTCGGCTGCCAGTTTGCGTCTGTCAGATTCTTTCCTTCCCATCTGTAAAAAAGACGCGTACGGCCTCCGCAGTTCGTATTCCGTATGCAGGACCACAATTGCCACGTCCCGTCCGCTGCCTGCCACACCGCAAAATCAACCGGCTCCTGTCGGCTGCTTGTATATTTTCCCAAATCAGGGTTCCCCGCGATTTGCCGCCATTCACCGTCTATTTGTGGTGATAAAATCACTTTCTCCGCTGCATCAGGCCCCGCGCATCCAATGACTGCAATTGAAAGACACATCGCCAATGCGGCAGTTAATCCTGCTCTATTTGTCCTGCGGCTCATTCAATTCTCCATTATATATAACATCCGTTCTTTCATTTTATTATAAGCGGCTGCCAAATCAGCGACAACCTTATTTCATAGCCGTAGTTTACCCGGAAAAAAAGAGAATGGCGTCTGTCAGCAAACAAAATTAAAATAACTCCGCAATTTTGCATTAAACTTTGATTTTTGCATTGAAAATCTGTCCGCTGTACGCTGCCCGCCAACCGCTAAAAATTTAAAAAACTGTTGACTCCCAAACCGCACCTGTTTATACTCCGTCGATTTTTTGCGTAAAAAAACGCCATTGGAGGCAATATGACGGGTAATGCGATAGATATTTTGAAAGAAAGAGTTAAAGGCAAACACTATGACCGGCTGGTTGCGGTTGACCACCCGAAGATGCACCATTTCATCGCCGATGCCATTGTCCTGACCAACCCGGCTTCCGTATATGTTTGCACCGACTCTCCCGAAGATATCGCGCATATCCGCGCCCTTGCTGTCAAAAACGGCGAGGAAATACCCCTCAATATTAAAGGCCACACCGCTCATTTCGACGGCATCAACGACCAGGGTCGCGATACCTTCAGCACAAGATACCTTTTGCCGGTCGGCTCATCGCTCGGCGAATCGCTCAAATCCGTCGAAAAACAGGCAGGCACCAAAGAAGTCCGCGACCTCCTTAAAAACTCGATGGCCGGCAGAGAAATGCTAATCTGCTTCTGGACACTCGGCCCCACAAACTCCGATTTCACAATCCCCTGTTTGCAGATTACCGATTCGCCCTACGTCGTACACAGCGAATCGCTTCTCTATCGCCCCGGCTACGAGCAGTTCAAAAAACTCGGCGAAAATCACGGCTTTTTCAGATTTCTCCATTCCGAAGGCGAACTCGAAAACGGCATCAGCAAAAACCATAATTTGCGCCGCGTCTATATCGACCTCGAAGAAGAATTGGTTTATTCCGTCAATACCCAGTATGGCGGCAACACGATGGGCCTCAAAAAACTCGCCCTTCGCCTCGCAATCCAAAAGGCCTCGCGCGAGGGCTGGCTCGCAGAACACATGTTTGTTATGGGCGTCCACGGGCCGAAGAACCGCGTTACCTATTTCACCGGCGCCTTCCCCTCCGCCTGCGGCAAAACCTCAACTTCGATGCTCCCAGGCCAAACCATCGTCGGTGATGACATTGCCTATTTCCGCAAAAAAGACGGCCAAATGAAGGCTGTAAACGTCGAAAAAGGCATCTTCGGCATCATTCAGGATGTCAACGAAAAAGACGACCCTGTCATTTACAAGGTCCTCACAAAGCCGGGCGAGGTCATCTTCTCCAATGTCCTCCTCGACGCGAATAAAAAACCCTACTGGCTCGGTATGGGGTACGAAATACCGCCCGAAGGCACCAATTTCTCCGGCGAATGGTTCAACGGTAAATCCGATGACCAGGGTAATCCCATTCCGCCCGCTCACAAAAACGCCCGTTACACCCTCAGCATCCCCGACCTCGACAATTGCGACCCGGCCATCAACGACACAAACGGTGTCCCCTTCAGCGGCATCGTTTACGGAGGCCGTGATAGTGACACCTGGAATCCGGTTGAGCAGGCCTTCAGCTGGAACGAAGGGATAATTCTCAAAGGTGCTGCTCTCGAATCGGAAACCACCGCGGCTACCATCGGCAAGCAGGGTGTCAGAACATTCAATCTTATGTCGAATCTCGATTTCGTTTCGATACCGCTCGGCAAATACATTCAAATCAATCTCGATTTCGCCAAAGACGTTAAGAAGCCGCCGCTCGTCTTCTCTGTCAATTATTTCCTCCGCGGCAAAGACGGAAAATATTTGAATACTATGGCGGACAAACTGGTCTGGATTCTCTGGGCGGAGCTTCGCGTCAACGGCGATGTCGACGCAATCAAAACGCCGACAGGATATATCCCCTTGTTCGAGGACCTGGCACGGCTGTTCAAAGAGAACCTTAAAACTCAGTTCACAAAAGACGACTACGAAAAACAGTTCACGATTCGTGTCCCTGAAAATCTCGCAAAACTCGACCGCGTCGAAAAGGTTTACAGGGAAAAAGTCCCTGATACCCCCAAAATCCTGTTCGATACCTTCGCCGAGGCCAGAAAACGCCTCAAATCGGCTGCCGAAAAATTCGGCGACTATATCTCCCCCTTCGAGTTGCTGGGCAAGTAGAGAATAGGCGTTTTTTGCCGACTAATGGTCTTTTCATACGGGCTTTGGGGTGGTATTTAGGTATAGCCCAGACACCCACGAAACCCCACTTGGAGGTTGTCAAAGTTTTTTTATCCTTGGCTATAGCATAACTCTTTTACAGTAAACGAGTTAAGAGCGATTTGGCCGCCGTTTCCTTGTTCTGAATCGGGGTTCCGCTTTACCTATTATTACAATGCCGCAACCCCATTTTTAATCTGGGGTGTAGAAAATCGAAGATAAAGTCCTATAATTCGCTTGACTTGGGGCTTTAACTCTTGTAGAATCAGCCACTGAAGAAGAAATGGGAGAGAGTGCCCTCACCATCATGCAGGGTATTCTCCCCAAAAAGGTGTTTTTTAACAAGGGTGCAGGAGTGTGTACGTCTGCACTGGAGATGGGGCGATAGGTGATGAGTGAGAATTCGCGCAGGGTAAATCCTGGCGCAAGGGAGCTGGGCTTTCAGGATGAAAGCGGCAAGAAGCGGGTCTGTGCGCAAGCGCAGCCCTTTTATGCTCGCACACATAATGATTTTCTTGGTAATTCCCCGGCGTTCAATTCAGTAATGGAAGTTATCAGGGCCATTGCCACCCGTGAATGTCCGGTTATTATTACCGGCGAAACGGGCGTCGGCAAGGAAATGGTCGCAAGACAAATCCATACCTCGGGCCACCGTGCAGACCGCGTTTTTGTTCCCGTTGACTGCACCACCCTTACAGGCCAGTTATTTGAAAGCCAGTTGTTCGGCCATGTCAAAGGCGCATTCACAAGCGCTGTTGACAGCACATTGGGTTTCTTCAGGGCAGCAGACGGCGGCACGATTTTCCTCGATGAAATAAGCGAAATACCCCTTGAGTTGCAGGCAAAATTATTGCGAGTCCTCCAGGAACGCCACGTAACGCCTCTTGGTTCTGCCAAATCCTGCCCCGTTGATGTTCGCGTCCTGTGTGCGACATGCAAGGACCTGCAGGATATGGTACGAAAGGGCACGTTCCGCTCAGACCTGTATTACCGGCTCGATGTTGTTCGCCTTGAAGTGCCTCCGCTTCGCCATCGCAAAGAAGACATCCTCGATTTGGCGGAGTATTTCCTGAAAAACCAGTCGGCCTTCTACAACGAGCCGGCCAAGACATTCAGCGAATCCGTCAAACGCCTCCTGGTTAGCTACGCCTGGCCGGGCAACGTCCGCGAGCTTGCCAACGCCATCGAACGTGCTTACGTTCTCACCGACGGCTCCGAAATCCAGCCCGCTGTAATGCCTTTCGAAATCATAATATCCGATTCATCTTCTTATCCCCAAGACCAGTTGCCGACCCTCGATGATGTAAAACGCAAGGTCATTATGCAGACCCTCGAATACACCAAAGGCCGAAGAATCGCCGCAGCCAAAATTCTCGGCATCGAACGTCGCCAGCTGAATCGCCTTATTGATAAGCTTGATATCCGCGCCGCCCAGACAGACAAAAACTCAAAACAGTAACCCCATCCTCGGTTCTCCGTCCTCCGTCTTCTCCCTTCTCCCTTCTCCCTTCTTCCTTCTTCCTTGCGTTCTCCGTCTGGCTTGAAGGGCTACTCCGCTGGTTTGCCGAAGACAGTGAATTCAATGATTCCCAGCGGAATTTCTTTCGGCCGCTCGCTGATAGTTAGTTTAACATAACGGCACTTAATCGGTTTTATCTCATCAAACTCGACAGCGTTGAAGATTCCATTTTGGGTCTTGTCAACGACCATCTTGAATATCTTATTGTCCGCGGAGACCTCAATCTTATATCGAAACGGGCTTAACCCGCTGCCTACGCCGTTTCTTGTGCGCCATCCGGAAAAGAGTATGCGTGAGCTGTCCGCAATGAACTCCTGTTTTGGGTCAAACTCGCTTGCCGCCCCGAGGTCCAGCGTGAGCCATGGCTCAATGTCCGATTCGTTGGGTTCCCACCATGTCCTGACGTTATTGTCAAACGCGTATGGTGCGTTTCTGCCAGGGCCTTCGCTGCTGACCCAATAGGAGCTGTCAATCGATAATGGGGTGGAGCCGGATTCGTTTTTCCTGTCCGCTTTGCTTTTAACGCCCGGCGCCGGCTGAGGCGTTTCAGTCGGCCCCATTATGAACAGGTTGTCCTTTTTATCGAAACCCGCCGCATCCATTCCGATGTGCCGCTCCGTGCCGCGAAGCCGGTTCCAGTTACGATACAGAATATTGTACATAGCCCACAGCGACCCATCGGGGGCCTCAACCATGCAGTGGTGGCCAGTGCCGTTAATAAGGCCTTTCTTCTGGACGAGAATGGGGCTGCCTGTGTAATAGGTAAACGGGCCTAAGGGCTTTTTGCTTGTGTAATAACCGACCGCGTAAGTCGGCCAGTCCGTCCCTGAGGCCGAATACTGCAGATAGTAGGTTCCCTTTCTTTTTGTCATCCATGGCCCCTCTATCCAGCTCACTTTGCTGTATTCGTTCGATGCCCCGAATCGCTCCCAGATATGGGATGGCTCGAATTTAAAGAAATGCGTCGGTGCATCTTTGAATCTTGTCAGCTCGCCGGAATCAAGCTCAACGCCGTATATGCCGGCGATGCTCTTGCCTGCATAGTACATATACACTCTCTCGTCATCATCCACGAAGACCATCGGGTCGAAAAGTTTTATCGTCTTGCCTTTTTCGTCCTTGAAATCGCCGATGTTCTCCCATGGCCCAATCGGGGCTCGGCTTCGCAAAAGTCCTGTGTCATTGCCGGTCAGGTATATATAGCCCTTGTATTCAAATGCCGAAGGCGCTACTACAGATATCCCCGTCGGCAGATTCACCTTGTGATGCTTCCAGTGCACAAGGTCATCCGAGCTCCAGACCATACCGCCGGTCAGGAACAGATAATATGTCCCCTTAAAACGCAGGACCGTCGGGTCTGCGATATTTGTGGACTCCTCAATGGACAGGGGGTTGATATACCGTTGGCTTGTCTGCTCGAAGGTTTCCTGGGAAATTTCGGCAGATTCATGCCGTTTTGCTTGATTTCCGCAACTGCACACCAGCAGGATAATCACTCCCCCGACAACTACCGTCCATATTTTCATTTGTCTTCCTTATTAAAGCAATCCTCATATCCGATAGTTCTGAGTGGGCGGACTTTTTTCAACTTTGTCGTCAATTTAATATGCTGGCCGGAAAGAGTCAAGAATCAGCCGGAGGACGGAAGGCAGAAAAATGTTCGATATCCAATGTCCGATAATCAATATTGAATCAGCTCAGGGTAAGCATGTTCCATTATGGTCACTGCTCGCCAAACTGGTCACATCATCGCAGCCCCGTTCTGAAGCAAGGACTTACGGCAATAATTGTCGCATATCTATGGCCGAAATGGTCGCCATTGTTATTATGCTATCTGAACGTCTTTCTGGAAATCGTCGAATATAACTCCTTTGTCATAAACGACTTAAAAAATTCCTTTTCGCCGCGGGACGGTCTGGCACGCCATTCGCTCTATATATTAGCGAAGAAAAAATAAAGCATCCGTAGGCGAATAAGCCGAAAAGTATTGGGAACGTAGATGGTTGTTCTTGTTCAAGCGACAGTTTTGACAGTTGGATTAAACGGCAGAAGTGAAGTGTTAAGGGAACTGCCGGTAAGGTTGATAAAAATGCAGTCAGGTCTTGAGGCTGCACGTTCTTTGAAAAATGAAAAGGTGAACAGCGTAATCAGCAGATGGGATTTGGATGATATGCCCGATGGAAGGTTTCTGAAAACTTTCAAAGCGGCTAAACCCTATATCCCCACGATTGCCCTGGTAATGGCCGGCAGCAAAAATCAGGAAATCGCTGCAAGGTCTCTGGGCGTCTCCGCGGTCATTGCTGAGGATGCAACCGATGATGTCTTTAAAAGCACGGTTGCGAATCTGCTCGGACTCAAGGGTGATGTCGCCATAAAGGCAATTTCTCCTGCTGATAATGTTGAAGAGCTAATGAGAGAAGGATAATCGACGGCTTCCTTAAATGCCGTCACCTTTCTGAGAGCAGGCACGACCTTCTGTGTCGTGATTTAATATGCTCACGAGGAGTTTTCTCTCCCCCAAGCTGGGTTTGTAGCCGTGAAAAGATTAAAAAATCTAAAGAGAGGTTTTACGAGCCCGGCACGAATATCGACTCGGTGTAAGCCGAGATTAAGATAAAAAAATTCTACACATATTCTCTCTCCCCTTCTTCGCTGGATTTGGAACTCTCTTCACAAATCCAGCTCGCAACCATACGCGGCCAATCGGCCGCAAGGGTAACAAACTCATTCTCTCTCCCCTTCTTCGCTGGGTTAGGACTCTCTTCCAAAGCCCAGCTCGCAACCATACGCGGCCAATCGGCCGCAAGGGTAACAAACTCATTCTCTCTCCCCTTCTTCGCTGGGTTAGGACTCTCTTCCAAAGCCCAGCACGTAACCATACGCGGCCAATCGGCTGCGATAAAGGTAATAAGCTCATTCTCTCTCCCCTTCTTCGCTGGATTTGGAACTCTCTTCGCAAATCCAGCAGTCCAAAAACGCAGACCCGTGGTTTGTGATAGGAATAGTAGTAACGGAGGCAGGGCAAGGTAGTGGAGGCGAGTAAATTTAGTTTTATCTCCCATTTCTTCGCTGGGTTTGGACTTGTTTGTCAAATGAACTTGGCAAACCCAGCACGGCTGCATGCAGAATCGTTTGGTGCGATTGTGCTTAAAAAATAGCAGTGTGAAAGTCGCTGGGCCGGTCAGGCTTCAAAACCTGTTCGGCCCAGTATGTTTGCCTGTGAGGCGGGCAGGAAGTTTATCAGGTAACTTCGAGGAGTATTAATCATGGCGAAAATTTTTAACTTTTGCAAAGACGGGTTACTGTTTCCCGTATTGCTGTCTATTGGTTTTTTGGTAGCCGTCGCATTGATGAATTCACCGCTGGTTCAGGCGTTGTGGATGGAAGGGTTTTAATTTTGGCCTGACCGTTTTTTTGATTGGCAGACAAAGCGAGACTGCTCGCGTAATAGTTTGTGCTGTTATGGTTCAAAATAACAGCGTGAAAGTCCCTTGGCCGGGCAGGTTAATAAACCTGCGCGGCTCAGGATATTGTGCAATAAAACTCACACTCCTGAGGTTATGAAGGAGGACAGGATGAAGTCCAACTTTCTGAGAAAGCGTTTATGGGTAATAGTAATATTACCTCTTTTTTTATTGTCACAGGTTTTAGCGGTCGAAGGATACGAGTGGAGCGTATACGCGGATGCCAATGGATGGCTGGCACAAGGAGTTACAGGAGTACCGTTAGACGCAACCACGTGGGATTCGCAGATAACAGACAATTTTCCGTCAGGGGTTTTTGACCTGACGTGGCGACAGTTTTGTGGCGGAATCGACTATCCTTTTGGCGACGTAGAAGGGGTCGGCTCTTTTACATACTATAGCAAAATTGGCCCTGATACATACAAGTTTGACTGGTTGTATTCGATTGCTCCATACCATTTCCCCGGCCCGGCAGGCGAGACGCTCGGTGGTTTTTACGCTTATGTGGACAGAACGTGTTCACAGTATCTTTCGGCATATATCGATAACGCCCGGGACGGCGCCTTTGGCAACGGTCCGCCTCCATTTCAGGGCGAGATCCCTGAGCCGGCAACGATGTGCCTGTTAGGTCTTGGCGGACTGGCATTGCTGAAAAAGAAAAGATAACCAGCTTGAGAGGGAGACACGACGGGCCGGAGGGATTTAATCCTCCGGCCGTGTGGCGGTGCGGATTTGACGCCGGTGCGGATAATCCGCAGAAAGGAACAAACTTAATAAAGAAAAAAGTAGAAACACAATGAGGACAAACTTATAAATGAAGAAGTTAATTGTAATTTGTTTGGCATGCGTAATTGTATCTGGTCTGTCGAGCCCAGTTAGAGCCGATATCATTAATTTTGAAAGCGACAGCTCTGGTTACGAGCCTAACGGTTGGCAAAGTGTTGACTCATCTCTGGTGAGCTTCTTCGATTCAACGGGAGAAGACCTCAAGATTGGCAATTATGATTCGCAGGGTCATGGACAGGCCTTGGCGGTTTCGGTGGATGACCCCAGTTACCTGATAATGAAATTCTCAGTTTCTATGAATAGTCTCTCTCTGGAATTTGGTAACGACGATCCAGGTTTTGCCAGTCCGGGGGATGAGGCGATACTCACTGCTTATCTGGACGATGTTTTTGTGGGCGAGAGTCGTGTTGTTATGAACCGCAATGATATAATGGATCAAACAATCAGTATCTCCGGTGTTGTATTCAATCAGGCAACTTTCTTCTATGACACGACTGTTGCATATGGTATGGCGGAAATCGTGGATAATATTCAATTTATTCCTGAGCCGGCGACGATGTCTTTGCTTGGTCTTGGCGCTTTGAGCCTGATTCGCAGAAAGAAATAAAAAGTAAATGCAATTATTGGGGATGCGCAGGCACAAAAATCCTGTGCCGGCTCTCCTGTTTGCGAAAAACAATGAAAACATTTTCACGTCTCCATGTTGGAGATTAATGTGAAAACCAGAAACAGTATGAGTATCCTGATGGCGGGGATTGTCCTTGCCCTGACTTCTGTGACGCTGGGTGTCAGCGTTTCAGATATCGTCGCAACGGTCGATCAGGCCTCTTATTCCGATTACCTGAACGATTCTTTGTACACTCACACCGGGAACAACCGCGGATTGAGTGGAGCGCAGCACGATCCGGCTCGGAACAATATCCAGTCCCTCTTTGGCAGCTTTGGCCTGCAGACGTCCCTTTCCCCCTTCACCTATGCGGGGGGCACGTATTACAACGTCGTTGGGGTTCTTCCGGGTACGGATCCCGCCGCGGGTGAATATATTGTCGGGGCCCATTATGATTCGGCGAATAATCCCGGGGCGGATGACGATGCCAGCGGGGTGGCGGGTGTCCTGGAAGCGGCCAATGTCCTGTCGAAGTATCAGTTTAAATCCACCCTGGTCTTCATCGCATTCGACAGGGAAGAGCAGGGGCTTGTAGGAAGTAATGCCTATGCCTCCGCCCATAGCGGCGACGATATTCTCGGCATGGTCGCAATGGATATGATTGCCTATAATCTTCCCGAATCCGATTTCAATCACGACAAGGCTCTGCTTTACGGACGGGACAGTTCAAACCCGGTCAAACAGGCCCTGGCCAGTGCCTTCAGCGACTATGGCAACGGCGTTACGGCTTTCTTCGGCGGCGCGTTTGATGCGAGCGATCACGCCCCTTTCGAATGGAACGGAAAGCAGGCCTGCTTGTTGATTGAACCGGCACTCCCGAACAACCCTTACTATCACACCGCTAATGACACCGTAGATATGCCCAACTATATCGATTACCAGTATGCCACTAATATGACCCGGGCGACCGTGGGTTACCTCGCTGAGTCCGCCATAATCATCCCCGAGCCGGCGACAATGTCGCTGCTTGGCCTTGGGGTCTTTCTTTTCATAGGAGGAAAAAAACGACAAATATAGAACAATAAGGAGAAACTCAAATGAAAAAATGTTTGTTTACACTGGTGTTAGGTTTTGCGACCAATGCCGCCCTTGCGAACACCATCACATATTCCAGTGGAGATGTCCCTGGCATCGACAACTCCGGCGTAACATGGAGCTTCAATAAGTTTGGCCCCGACGATGGAACACTCAACATTCTCCCTGACATTCGCGCAGGGGTTTTCTCTGTCACAAAAAGGAGGTGTTTTACCCACACCAAAAACAGATGTTCCCCCGATTTAATATAACTTATGTTTGTGTTATTATCCGACTACATGGAAAGCTATGAGGTTTTGACTGGAAAAGTAAATGGCCATAGTCTTAGATGATTAAGGCGATAGAATGTAGAAAAAATGAAAGTTTGAAAAAAGGGCCACAAAATGAAGTTAATTGTAAGCCGTAATAGAAACGTGTACTTAGTGTTTTTCGTGGTGATGGTTCTTGCAGTCATCTCAGTAAGCCAAGCTTGGGGAACAACCTACACAGCAACAGTTTTGAACCCAAGCGGATTCGATGGGTCTCGGGCTTACGGGACCGGCAGCGCGCAGCAGGTCGGTTATGGTTACACGGGCGGCAACACCCACGCCTTGCTTTGGAGCGGTAGTGCCGCAGGCTATGTCGATTTGAACCCAAGCGGATTCGATATGTCTACGGCTCGGGGGATCAGCGGCACGCAGCAGGTCGGCTATGGTACGGGTTCGGCCACAAACTACTACGAACACGCCTTGGTCTGGAGCGGAACTGCCAGTAGCCGTGTTGACCTGCATGATTTCCTGCCGGCCGGGTTTACCCGTTCTTACGCTCAGGCTATCGATAGCAGCGGGAACATCGTTGGCTATGCAATTAACAGCACTTCGGGGAGCTACGGCTACGCTGTCCTTTGGCAACCCGTCCCCGAGCCGGCGACGATGTGTATGCTCGGCCTTGGAGCTTTAAGTCTGATTCGCATAAAAAAATAACAGGATGGAAAGGAAAAACTCAAATGAAGAAGTTAATTACAACTTATGTAGTAGCAACAATGGTTTTGGCCGTCAGTGGCATCGTTCAGGCGACCATCACCATTGATACTGTTACCGTGGGCAACGCAGGGAATACGGCGGACACCACAGGCTACGGCTCCGTAGGCGACAACTACAACATCGGCAAGTACGAGGTGACGGCTGGACAGTACATAGCGTTCCTCAACGCCGTGGCAGCCACCGATACCTACGGACTGTACAACACGACCATGTCGCGGACCGACTACGGCAGCGGGATCACGCGGAGCGGTAGTTTAGGAAGTTTCACATACAGCGTGGCCTCCGCCTTTGTCAACCGCCCGGTGAACTACGTTTCCTGGGGTGACGCGGCACGGTTCGCCAACTGGTTGCATAACGGCCAGCCGGCTGGTGCTCAGAACGCTTCCACCACTGAGGACGGCGCGTACTACCTGAACGGCGTGATAAACAGTACGGCCCTTCTGGCCGTGAGCCGCGAGTCGGACTGGAAGTGGGCTGTGACCAGCGAGAATGAGTGGTATAAAGCTGCGTATCACGACAAGACCGCTGGACTGGCGGCGACCTACTTCGTTTATCCCACGAGCAGCAACACGGCCCCAGGTCGTGACATGAACGACGTCTCCGGCAACAACGCCAACTACGTGTGGCCGGGCGCAACTCCCTACCCCATCGATTCCGGCAAGTACACCACGGTCGCTGGCGAGTTCCAGAACTCCGACAGCCCTTACGGCACGTTCGACCAGGGCGGCAACGTCTGGGAATGGAACGAGGCGGTAATCGGGGTCACTCGCGGCCTGCGAGGCCAGTCGTGGTTCAACAACCCCAGCGGCGGCCTGCCCGCGACGTATCGGAACTACCGCTGCGACCCGGTGTACGAGTCCTTCGACATCGGGTTCCGTGTTGCCGAAGTCCCCGAGCCGGCGACGATTTGCTTGCTTGGCTTTGGCGCTTTGAGTCTGATGCGAAGAAAAAATAGAGAAAAAGTAAATGAAAAAACAAATAACAAAAGGAAAACTCAAATGAAAACTTACAGGAAATCACAAAATACGGTATTTTTGTTTGGAATGTGTGCCATAACATTTGTGGTAGCACTGACATTGATATTTGGCGGGACACAGGTAAAGGCATCAGTCATCGGGAATTGGAACAATAGTGCTCGTTCATGGAATAACAATGAGTTCCATATAGTTAAGGCTTCAGTTACTGGTGCCGGGCACACGGTTAAACCTGACACTGCAATCACTGCCGCTAATCTGGCAGGTGACGATATTTTTGTCATCGGAGAGGCAATGATTACGCCCAATGCAAGTGAGCTTTCCGACTTGTCCGCTTGGGTGAACGGTGGTGGTGTTCTGCTCATACTGACAGATTCAGGAGAAAGCGGAGGAGTCCCTTCGAGCAATGCAATTCTGTCAGGCATCGGTTCCTCAATGGGTTTTGGAGGCTCTTTTACCGATGCACCACTTGCCGGCGGGGTATTCGCAACCGAGGGACCACCATTCAACATCGTGGGGCAAACGCTTCTTGATTCGCCAGGTAATGGTGTCATTGGTGGAAATGTGCTCGCAGGCACCTATATTCAATATGAAGCAATTGGGAGCGGGTTTGTCTTCGCTTTTGGTGATAGGCCTGACAACGATTATTTTGGCCCAACTAGTGCAAATATCAATGGCCAGTTGTTCTTGAACATAGCTGCTATTCCCGAACCGGCAACGATTTGCCTCCTCGGCCTTGGCGCTTTGAGTCTCATTCGAAGAAAAAAATAATAAATAATCAATACGTTTTTAAAGAAGGAACTCAAATGAAGAAATTAATTACACTTTGTGTAGTAGCTGGAATAATGATGGCAGCAGTGAATTTCGCTTCGGCTGACATCATACGCGAAATCAGTATGGATTTTGTAACTATCGGCAATGCTGGCAATGGTACGGACCCTGCTACTGGAAATTTGTATGGTGCAGTTAGTTCCAGTTACCGTATCGGCAAATACGAGGTTACCGCTGCTCAATGGCAGACAATAAATACTGCCGCAGGAATCGGGGATTCAGGATATTGGAGCGGCAATCAGCCAGTGGCTTCAATTTCATGGTATGACGCAGCCCAGTTCTGCAACTATTTAACGAGCGGCAATAAGTATTCAGGAGCATACAAGTTCGACATAAGCGGCAATTTTCAGGAAATCGACAGGGTTGCGTCAATTTCGACTTATGGAACAACTTACGTAATACCTACTGAAGATGAATGGTACAAGGCGGCTTATTTCAAACCAAACGCCAGCGGCTATTCGCTCTATGCCAATGGCACAAATACCGCCCCTGTTGCCGGTGTGAACTCGAATTATGACTGGGTTATCGGTTCACCCTGGAATATAACTAATGGCACTCCAGAGCAGAACGGCACTTTTGATATGATGGGGAATGTCTGGGAATGGAACGAGACTCTATTCAGTTCCGATATTAGCGGTTCCTATCGCGGCCTCCGTGGTGGGTCGTACTACTACGGCGCCGACCGCCTCGCGTCGTCCGCCCGGGGCATCGCCGGCCCGGACGACGAGTACGCCGGTTACGGGTTCCGTGTCGCCTCCGTCCCCGAACCGGCAACGATGTGCATGCTCGGCCTCGGCGCTTTGACTCTGCTCCGAAAGAAAAAATAATAAGACAGAAAGGAGAAACTCAAATGAAAACGAAAATGATGACAAGCAAACTATTGGCAATGTGTATTTTGGCCCTGATGCTGGGATTTTTACCTGTTGCCAATGCAGCCCTTATTGACCGCGGCGGAGGGCTCATCTATGACGATGACAGGAATATCACCTGGCTTCAAGATGCGGGCCTTGGGGGTCATAAGGAGTGGGGCAATGCCATGACATGGGCTGAAGACCTTTCGTATTATGATTCGGTTCGGAATGTCACCTATGATGACTGGCGGCTGCCAACGTCACTGAATCAGGATGGTTCTGATCCGGACTGGGGCTGGAATTGCACCGGCAGTGAGATGGGCCATCTCTACTATATAGAACTGGGAAACTTAGCAGGCGGGCCACTGAATAACACCGGTCCCTTTCTTAATCTGCTGCCCGAACAGTACTGGTCGAGTACGGAGGAGCCTGAGGAGCCTCCGCTCGACGCATACGCATGGTACTTCGTTTTCGATTACGGCCAACAGTCCAACCACATCAAGGACCACGACTACTGTGCCTGGGCTGTTCGTTCCGGCGACGTTGCCCCCGAGCCGGCGACGATGTTGCTGTTAGGTTTAGGCGGGCTGGTGTTGCGAAGACGCAGGGCGTGACCGGAAGACAGAAGACGGAGGTCGGAGAACGGAAGTAAAAAGGCAAAAGTAAAAAACGAATTGGGCCGTGGGTTTTGGTTATGCCAGAACTCACGGCCATTCATTTTAAATCATCAATCAAAAATCATAAATCATAAATGAAAAGAAGGGTGAAAGACCCATCCTTCGCCCCTAAGGGGCTGCGGAGGGCAGGCGGGATTCCGAAGCGGGCTCGTCGCCTCCGTGTCGAACCCTGCTCTGCCGCTTTGCGTCAGGCGGGTTCTCATCCCGTATGGGTATTATTGGCTGGTGGGTTTTTTAAAACACTCCGCGCGGTATGAAGAAGCAATAAAGGGTGAAAGACGGGATTCGAACCCGCGACCCTCGGAACCACAATCCGATGCTCTATCCAACTGAGCTACTCTCACCGCTACGATTGGCTATTCTACACTCATTATCGATTATTTGCAAGATTTGCTGTTTTACTGCCCGCTGAACGCTGTACGCTTGCCCTGTTAGCGATGGCCGAGTAATCTCGCGGGCAGAAACAGAATGGCCTTGAGCAGCGAAAGAAACGCCTCCGCGGCAATACCAACAATACGAAACGGAATCGACAAAAGCCATACAATCGGCCACAAAATAAGCGCAACCAACGCTATCGGCCAGCACAGCACCAGCAAAATCGCCCACAACAGTAATATGAGTAATACCTTCACCGTCTGTCTCCTAAATTGGCCTGCCCCGGTATTATAAGGCAAAAATAAAAAGGTAAAAAGTAAAAAAAGCTTAGTGCCTTAGGGTCTTTGTGGTAAAAAAGGGGAAACGAAACGATTGGATGTCTTTTTAAGGCAAAGACAAATGATTGGCAAACACAGTAAAGACGGTTACAAAAAACCCCTTAAGGGTATCAGGCAAAAGACTCTTTGTTACGGCAGCAGAACATTGATGACCGAATTTCTTCTCGATAAAGATAACATCCTGCCCGACCACAGCCATCCCTACGAGCAGACGGGCTATCTCGTAAAAGGCCATATCCTGCTCAAAATAGAAGATACTCAGCACGATACTCGCCCCGGCGATTCGTGGTGCATCCCCGCCGATGTCACCCACGGCGCACAAATCATCGAGGACTCCACAGCAATCGAGATTTTTTCCCCTGTCAGGGAAGATTATATTCCGAAGGACAAAGGTTGACCCGCCACGCATAACACAATTCGTCTAAGAAATGCACTAACGACTAATGAAGATTGACTAATCTGGCGCTCACCGCTAAAATCAGGCCTTATAAATCGTAACGTAGCGAGATTGACAGTTAAACTATGAACGAAAGCTCGGATGAGTAAATCATCTATCAGGATACTGTGGGCGGAAGACAACATCGGCGATATCCTTCTCATCAAGGAGGCCTTCGAACAGGCCGGCGTTCACCATCACCTTAACGTGGTTACTGACGGTGTTGAAGCAACGGATTTTATTTTCCGTCGAGGCCGATATGCCCACGCACTGGCGCCCGAGCTCATAATCCTCGACCTGAATATGCCCAGGAAAAACGGCCGTGAGGTCATCGAAGATATCAAGACCGACCCGGCCCTGCTCCGCATACCGATTATTGTCCTGACCTCTTCAAATGACGACCTTGACATCCTGCATGGCTTAGACCCTCAACGCTGCCTTTATCTCGTCAAGCCCACAACCTTTCAGAGCCTCGTCGAGTTGGCCAAACGAATCAACGACTTCTGGCTGTCTGTTCCCAAATCTGACCAGAAACCATGATTAAACTCCCTGCCTTGGCTTTTCATTCAACAAAATAACGGCAATAAAATGCGTTCAATCCGTATCCAATAAAAAAGGCGCGGCCAAAATTCAGCCGCGCCTTCGCTGTACGCTGTAATTGAACGCTACTTGTTCACCACCGCCTGTGCCGCCGCTAATCTTGCGATGGGTACTCTGAACGGCGAGCAGGATACGTAATTCATCCCGACCTTGTGGCAGAATATTACGCTTGCCGGTTCTCCGCCGTGTTCGCCGCAGATGCCGATTTCGAGGTCTTTGCGTGTCTTTCTGCCTCGTTCGATGGCAATCTTAATCAGTTCGCCGACGCCTGTCTGGTCGATGCTCACAAACGGGTCTCCCGGCAGTATTCCCTGCTTGAGATAATCGGGGACGAATCCGCCGATGTCGTCGCGTGAGAAGCCGAACGTCATCTGTGTAAGGTCGTTTGTCCCGAACGAGAAGAATTCCGCCTCTGTGGCGATTTGGTTGGCGACTAATGCCGCTCTGGGTATCTCAATCATCGTGCCGAGTTTGTGGCGAATGTTTTTGAGGCCCGATTTTGTCAGGACCTGCTTGTAAACCGCTCTTGCCATATCGAGCTGGTTCTTCACTTCCTTCACGTCGCAGACGACCGGAATCATAATCTCCGGATATGGTTTTTTCTTTTCCTTAATCAATTCCGCTGCCGCCTCGAAAATCGCCCGAATCTGCATTTCGCTGACTTCCGGGTACGTGATGCCGAGCCGCACGCCGCGATGTCCCATCATCGGGTTGGTTTCGTGAATCGCGTCGGCTCTCTTCGCAAGCTCCTCAAGCGATATATTCAGTTCTTTCGCAAGCTCCTCTCGTTTTTGCTGGCCCTGCGGCACGAACTCATGCAGCGGCGGGTCAAGCAGACGAATCACAACGGGCAGATTATCCATCGCCGCCAGTGTCCCCTTAACCGCTTTCTTGACGTACGGGAACAGTTCATCGAGGGCTTTCTTTCTTTCCGTGACGTTCTTGGAAACAATCATCTTCCGCAGGATGAACAACGGCTCATCTGAACCCTTGCCGTAGAACATATGTTCCGTCCTGAATAGCCCGATGCCTTCCGCGCCGAGTTGTCTTGCCTTCTGTGCGTCTTCCGGCGTATCCGCGTTTGTGCGGATGCCGAGTTTCCTGATGCTGTCGCAAATCTTCAGGAAGCTGTTGAGCAGGACGTTTTCTTCAGTGGCGTCGAGCATCGGCAGTTTGCCTTCGTAAACCGCGCCCTTTGTGCCGTTGAGCGTGAGCCAGTCGCCTTCCTTGAGCACTTTGCCCGCTATGTGCAGTTCTTTTTTGCCGTAATTGACTTCGATTGCGCTGCAGCCGACGACGCAGCATTTGCCCCAGCCGCGAGCGACCAGTGCCGCGTGCGAGGTCATACCGCCGCGAGCGGTTAAAATGCCTTCTGCGGCTCTCATACCTTCGACGTCTTCCGGATTGGTTTCTTCACGGACCAAAAGGACGTTCTTGCCCGATTTTTTCCAGTCAACCGCTGTTTGAGCGGAGAACACAATTTGTCCGACCGCGCCGCCCGGACCCGCCGGCAATCCCTTCGCCATCGGCTTGCATGCCTTTTCGGTCTTGGGGTCAATAATCGGGTGCAGCAGCTCATCCAGCTGGTCTGGCGTAACTCGCGTTACCGCCTCTTCCTTTTTGATGAGCTTTTCTTTTACCATATCGACTGCCATACGCACCGCCGCCGGGCCATTGCGTTTGCCCACTCGGCATTGCAGCATCCAGAACCGTCCGCTCTCGATTGTAAATTCGATATCGAGCATGTCCCTGTAATGCCTTTCGAGCCGTTTCTGGGTGTCGTATAGTTGCTTGTAAAGTTTCGGCATTCCCTTTTCCAGGGATACCAGTTCCTTATTGTGTTCGCTCTTTGAATCCTCGTTGACTGGGGCAGGCGTCCTTGTACCTGCCACGACGTCTTCGCCCTGTGCGTTGACTAAGTATTCGCCGTAGAAGAAGTTTTCGCCGTTGCCCGGGTTGCGTGTGAATGCCACGCCCGTTGCGGAACTATCGCCCATATTGCCGAACACCATTGTCTGGACGTTTACTGCCGTGCCCCATTCGTCGGGGATGCCCTCGATGCGTCTGTAGCTGATTGCCCGCCTGCCTTGCCACGATGCGAACACCGCGTCAATACCGCCCCACAATTGCGCATTGGGGTCATCCGGAAATTCCTTGCCGAGGACTTCTCTTACCCTGCTCTTGAATAACTCGCAGAGGTTCTTGAGGTCTATCGCGGTCATATCCGTATCGGTCTTGTATCCCTTTTGCTGCTTGAGGTGGTCCATTATTTTTTCGAGCTGCTTGCGAATCCCCTCGTCATCCTTCGGCTCAATGCCCGCTGCCTTTTCCATCACGACGTCCGAGTACATCATTATCAGCCGCCGATACGCGTCATACACAAACCGCTCGTTGCCGCTTTTCGCAATCAACCCCGGTATCGTCTTACTTGTCAGTCCGACGTTCAACACGGTTTCCATCATTCCCGGCATTGACTTGCGTGCGCCGCTGCGCACGCTCATCAGCAGGGGGTCGGAGGGGTCGCCGAACTTTTTGCCCATAATCTTCTCTATCCTGCGCATCGCCTCATCGACCTTTGCGGTAAGGCCTTTGGGATATTTTTTCTTGTTCTGGTAGAAATAAGTGCAGACCTCGGTTGTAATCGTGAAGCCCGGCGGGACCGGAACACCGAGTTTTGCCATTTCAGCAAGATTCGCTCCTTTACCGCCGAGGAGGTTCTTCATTTTCGCGTTTCCTTCGCCCTTGCCGCCGCCGAAGAAATACACCATTTTGTTCGCCATTCTTTCTTTCTCCTAAACTCTGATTGATACTGACGTTAACATTGATTAAAACACCCGCCCCAGGCGAGGTCTCGCCCGCTTTTAGCGAGGCGGAAAGCCCAGAATAATACATTTTCCCGCCTTTGGCGTCAAGGGCGAATTTCACCGCGAAGGACGCAGATTTTCGCTGATTTTCTATTGTTCAACTGTTCTACTGTCTAATTTCTCGCGCAGTGCTGGTCAAGGCCGTTTTAAACCGCAGATTTCGCCGCATGCCGTTTGGCATCCCTTACGGGAACGGTAGAAACGGGAGAAGCGTAGCGCAGCAAAGACAGAGGCATGCATTATTTTGCGAATAATTTATCCTGCTGCCATTGACGGGGATTATTGATGATATATTCGCGAACACGTCGCAATGATATTTCATCACGGACAATCTGTTCGTAATAATTGCGTTGCCACAATTTGCCGTCAAACGGTTCCCAGCGGTTTTGTTTCACGTTGCGGATATATTCATTGGTTGTCATTGTTTTAAACCATTGAATCATTTCATATATTGGCCGTCCCTGTAGGGGCGAACCTGTGTGTTCGCCCATATTATTAGGGCAGACACATTTATTATCAGGGCAGACACACAGGTCTGCCCCTACAACCCCTACGGAACCGACGATGTTTATAATGCCGTGGCAATGATTCGGCATTACCATATATTCGTCAATTTCAATATTGGCGTATTTGTTTTTCAATTTATTCCACCAGCAACCGACCATTTTGCCCGCATCATTCAAAATCATCCGGTCTTTTTTAATATCCCCGAATATACACCAATGCCCCTGTGTACAAACGGTAATAAAATAATATCCGCGCCGCGAATAATCATATCCCTTTAATCGGATCGACCGCCGATGATAAATATCCGGATTATATTTCATTTTTGATCCGGGAACGGCTGACAGGCCCCTAATAAATGTCCAATCCGCCTTCGTTGATGGGTGTTATCCCTGTTGTTCTTTGACGAGTTCATACATACCGTGGCCGCTGTCGCGGAGTCGGCCCAGCCGGCACAATTCCTGCCAGACCTCGCGGGGAAACTGGTTTGGCGGCTGTATCGCATAAACGCCCTTGGCCCCGCTCGAAAACGGCCCGCGTCCCAAACTCGAATCTTCATCCAGGGCAGTGAGTTTGAGTCGCTTCTTGAAGGCCTTCATCGCGCTCTTGAGCGTCTCCGGCGATATGCCGCCGGTTGGCTGCTCCGGCCCAGCATTGGTGGAATCGGGCTGCTGCTGGTTTTCTGTCATAATCTGCCTCCGTTAAACATAAGCCACAGATTACACAGATGACACGGATTTAGCCACAAAAAAGTACAAAAGCATTTAGACGCTGAACAACGCAGATTAACGCTGTTTTTTCTAAGGGACGGTTTTCGGCAGTTACTTGCCAATGGGGATTGTTTGTGCTATATTGGAATCGCCCGGGGTGTAGCTCAGCTTGGCTAGAGCGCTTGGTTCGGGACCAAGAGGCCGCTGGTTCGAATCCAGTCACCCCGATTTTTGCCACAGAGTAGAAGATATTTTAGCCACAGAGCACACAGGGGACACAGAGAAATCATTACAATAAATCAACGGGGTCGATGTCTATTGTGGTGGTAACGGCGGGGCGAATAGGGGGGGAATTGCGGAGGGTGGTGAATAGCCGGTGCAAAATCGCGGGCTGGGGGGCCTGAAGAATGATTTGCATACGGTGGAAGGTCTGGATTCGGCTGATGATTGCCTGTATGGGGCCGCGAACCCTGATTTGTAATTTTTCGTCGGCTACGATGCGGTCGATTTTTTCACGCATAAGTTTGGCGGCCAGTTCGAGTTTTTCGTGTGTCCTGTCGCGCAGGGTAATCAGGGCCAATCGCCAGAATGGGGGCAGGTTGCAGGCGCTGCGGTGAGTCAACTCTTCTTTTACAAAGCCCTCGAAATCGTTTTTGAGGGCGAATTGAATCGCTGGCTGATTGGTTAAAAAGGTCTGGATGAAGACGATGCCTTTTTTGGCGGAACGTCCGGCTCGGCCTGCGACCTGTGAAATCAATTGGAAGGTGCGCTCATTGGCGCGGAAGTCGGGGAGATACAGGGAGGTATCCGCGCTGATGATGCCGACGAGGGTTACATTGGGGAAGTGCAGGCCTTTGGCGAGGATTTGAGTGCCGGCGAGGATGTTGATTTTGCCCTCGCTGAAATCCCGAAGGACGCGGTAGTAGTCGGCGCCTTTCATTGAGTCGCTATCGACGCGGGCGATTTTGGCGTTCGGGAATTTTCGAGCGAGGTCCTCTTCGAGGCGTTGCGAGCCGAGGCCAATCATTGTCAAACCTTTGCGGCAGAGGGGACATTTTTCGGGGACGAGGGTTTGTGAGCCGCAGTAGTGACAGATTGCCAGGCCTGAGTGCATGTGCCTGCCCGTGATTGTGGGGATTGGGGCGATTTGTCTGTCGGGCGTTTTATGGAAGGTCAGTGTTACGTCGCAATTTCGGCAGCGGAGGATGTGTTTGCAGGATGGGCAAAAGATAAAGTTGCTGTAGCCGCGGCGATTGAGGAGCAGGATTGCCTGCTCTTTTCTGGCGAGTGTTTCGGTGAGTTGATTTGCCAATGGTTCGCTCATCAGTTGCGAGGCGAAATCCTTCATATCGACGAGCCGCATCTCGGGAAAGGGGAGGTTCATCACGCGTTTGGGCAGGCGGACCATATTGAAGAACGCTCTTTTTGTTTTGCAGTTTTGCAGCGTTTCGAGTGATGGGGTCGCGCTGCCTAATACGCAATGGGCGTTGCAGAGCTGGGCGCGTTTGATTGCGACATCTCTGCCGTGGTAACGGGGAGTGGTGTCCTGTTTGTAACTCGGTTCGTGCTCTTCATCGACCACGATGAGGCCGAGGTTGGCCAGCGGTGCGAAGACGGCGGAGCGTGCGCCGATAACGACATCGGCTTCGCCCGATTTTATTTTGTGCCATTGTGTATTACGCTGAGGGGCGGAGAGGCCTGAGTGCATAACCGCGATTCGGTCGAATCTTGCGCTGAAACGCTGGATGGTCTGGGTGGTCAGCGCGATTTCGGGGAGCATTACGATTGCGCTTTTGCCTTTTTTGATTGTCTGTTCGATTGTTTTTATGTAAAGCTCGGTTTTGCCGCTGTCGGTGACGCCGAAGAGAACGGTGACACCGAATCTGTTTTCGTTTATTCGGCTGATGATGTTCGCGAGGGCTTTTTGCTGGTCATCGTTGAGGATTACCTTTTCATGTTTAATGAGCATGCCTTCGGGCATAGCGGGCAGGGATTTGAGGACCGTCCTCTGCGAGATTTTGATAATCTGTTTTTCGACGAGGTTTTTGACGGGGACATCGGTGCAGCCGACGGCTTCGAGGAGTTCGTCAAGCTCAACGGCTGATTCGATTTCGAAGGCGTTTGATTCTTTTAATTGCTGAACAACCTGTTTTTGCTTTTTACCTTTTATCTGGCCGGCGATTTCATCAATCTTCTCCGGCCCAACTGCGAGATAAACGTATTTTTGTTTTTTTTCACCTGCGCCTTTTTTGACGGCCCCGGGGACAATTGCGCCGAGGACCATACCGAGCGGGCAAACGTAATAATCGCTAATCCAGCGAGCGAGTTCCATCAGGCCAGCGTCAACGAGCGGCTCTTTGTCAATGACAGCGGATATTGCTTTGAGCTTGAATTGTTTTTTGCGTTCCGCCATAACCCCCAGGCGGGCCTGGGGGCTAACCAACGGCGGGGTAAACCCCGCCCTACTAATATCGGTTGCAACACAAAAACCGGTTTCGAGTTTGTTTGATTTTCCGAATGGCGCTTCGATTCTCTGGCCGACGGCGATGGGCCAGAGCTTGTCGGGCACGAGGTAATCGAACTCGGAATCGACGCCCGAATCGAATGCCACGCGGATAACGCGGCCCGCGGGGGCTTTGTCTGTTTTGTCCTCGGCGAATAAACTATTTTGCTCGTATTTGCTCATATCGCAGGGATTATAACACCGACTGACACTGACTGGAACACGGACTTACACAGACAGGTTTTGTATTTAGAGCTTGAAATGTTCGGCAGCCAATTTGGTGATGTGGTCGGCGATTGATAAGCAGGCGGTAGCGGCTGGGGAGGGGGCGTTCAAGACGTGAATGGTGCTGCCGTGGGGCTCAATTACGAAGTCATCAATTGGTTTGCCGTCTGAACCGACTGCCTGCGCGCGGACGCCTGAATTACCGGGTGTTAAATCGGAGCCCTGAATTGAGGGGACAAGACGCTGAAGCTGCTTGACGAAGAGTTTCTTTGAGAATGCTCGGACGTATTCGCCGAGGCCATATTGCCAGTTTTTCATAAACATCCTCAATGTTCCAAAATACGTCAGCGATTCCCATGTGTCCCGTAAGTTGAAATCTAATTTTCCGTATCCCTCGCGTTTGAATGAGAAAACCGCGTTCGGGCCGCATTCGACGCCGCCTGCGACCATTCGTGTAAAATGCACACCGAGGAACGGGAACTGCGGGTCGGGAACCGGGTAGATGAGGTTTTTGATTTTTCCCTGCGCTTCGGTTTTCAAATCATAATAGTCGCCGCGGAAGGGGACTATTCGCATTTTGATTTTGACGCCGTCGAGGCGGGCGATTCTGTCGCTTTGCAGGCCCGCGCAGTTGATGATGAAGCGGCTCGAAATGGTTTCCCCATTTGTCAGTATTCGCGTGGAGGCATTTTCTTTTTCAAAGCCGATTGCCTTGCAGGAGAGGAAAATCTTGTTGTTCGCGTTTTGCTTTTGTATGAGTTCTGCCAGCTTATTTGCTACCGCGACAAAGTCGATTATGCCTGTGCAGGGGACTTTTATTCCCGCGATGCCTGCGCAGCATGGCTCGATTTGTTTGATTTGGGCGGGGTTGATTTTTGCGACGCCTTCAATCCCGTTTTGTATTCCGTTATTGAAGATGCGTTCAATGCCGGGCAGTTCTTTTTCGCTTGTTGCGACGATGACTTTGCCGCAGATTTCGTATGGGATTGCGTATTGTTTGGCGAAGGCCACGAGCTGTTTGCGTCCGTCGGTGCAGGTTCTCGCCTTGGCGGAGCCGGGTTTGTAATATAGGCCGGAGTGAATGACGCCTGAGTTGTGTCCCGTCTGATGGCTGGCAAGCGTCGGTTCTTTTTCCAGCACGGCAATTCGTAAACCGGGGTGACTTGTGGCGATTTTGTATGCCGTCGCCAGCCCAACAATTCCGCCGCCTATGATTGCAATATCAAAATCAGATTCGTGTTTCAAAAAACGGCTCCTGACCCCTTTTTTGCGTTTTGTTACATATCGGGGACGACTTCGGGATATAACTGGCCAGTTGGGCTTATCTTGAATACGTAAATCAGGCCTTCTTTGAGCTTTGAATATACGGCGTTACCGTAAATAGCCGTGATGCCGTCCTGTTTCAGCTTTTCCGTATCGTTGGCTAAATCCCAGATATTAGACCAGAACATCTCTCTTTGCTTGATGGGCAGGCGAGCAAGTAAATCGACGTATCTCGCCGGCTCTGCGCCGGGCGATTCAATCGCGAAGCCATTCTGCGGGGGTATAGTTTCGCCGTAGATTCTTCGCCACAGGTACATTGCCCGCTCACGGCCATCCATCACCATTTTGTTGTCGAATTTTACTATCAGGGCGTCGAAGTGAACAATGTCGCCTTCGATTGTGTAGTCCTTTTCGAGGATTTTTTTGAGTTTGTCGCTTCTGGCCGTCTCGACGAATCGCAGCGTCGTCCAAACCTTGCCGTCTTTGGTTTCCTGCTTGATTACCTTCGCGTATCCAATCTGCTCCTCGGCAGTCAGGTTTGTGATTGCTTCCTTGAGCTGTTTATTTTCGTTGAGCAGCTGGTGAATGGTCATTTCGCGGAGGAGGTATCCTCTCGCGAAGTAGCCGGCGGCAACAAGGCCGATTACAAGCAGGAGCAAGGCCGTGATTCTTATTTTAGCGGTTCTCATATTTATCCTTTAGCTCGGCAATGTGAAGCCCCTGAACATAAAATATGACGCGGCGAGCAGGCACAGGCCCGCCCAGAGGAAATCCAGCTTGAGCGATTGCTTCATATATACGACGCAAAAAACCGCGAAGACGGTCATAGTTATTATTTCCTGGATGACCTTCAACTGCGCCAGCGAGAAGTATTGAAAGCCGATGCGGTTGGCGGGGACTTGGAGACAATACTCGAAAAACGCGACCGCCCAGCTTGCCACAATAGCGATAAGTATCGCTTTACCCTTCAAATCTTTCAGGTGCCCGTACCAGGCGTAAGTCATAAACAAATTCGAGCCAACAAGCATTACAATAGGTGCCATAAATCTCATATCTGCCTTATCATCCTTTCTGAAATCATCATTTCGTCATTGTTATATAATCGACCACTGTGCCTTATATCAATCACTACCCGCCTGGGGAATATGAATTGATATTGATATTTAGAGCTTATAATCATAACATAAATCTCTTTACGAGCCAAAAGAACCGTTGAATTGAGGAAAATTGTGCCGATTTACGAATATAAATGCGATGACTGCGGCAAGGTGACCGAATTGCTGGAAAACGCAGGCAGCAAGGGCGAGCGCAAGTGTGCCCATTGCGGCAGCGGGAAGCTGAAAAAGCAGATTTCGGTATTTTCAGCCCAGGTAAAGGAAGGTCAGTCCAGGAAATGCTTCGGGTGCAGCGATAACAGCTGCCCACATTCGAGAAGGTAAATAGTTGCGTAAAGAATTGGAAATGTCATTCCGAGCGAGCGAAGCGAGTCGAGGAATCTGTTATTTACAGATTTCTCCGCTTCGCGATGCTGCGCATCGCTTCGGTCGAAATGACAGTTTATTTGTTTGAAACGACAGAGCGGGAAACAATGGACGAAAAAATTGGCATTTACGATTTTAACGCGATTGAGAAGAAGTGGCAGCAAAACTGGGATGTCAACAAAACCTTCAAGGTCGCCGACTGCGGTGGTAGGCCGAAGTATTATGTGCTGGATATGTTCCCATATCCGAGCGGTGCGGGGATTCACGCCGGGCATATAGAAAATTATACCGCCAGTGACATATCGTCTCGATATAAGAGGATGAAGGGTTTCAACGTTTTGCATCCGATGGGGTGGGACGCGTTTGGACTGCCGGCTGAGCAATATGCCATTCAAACCGGAACACATCCTGCCGAGACCACGCAGAATAACATCGATGGTATTCGCCGGCAAATTAAGTCGCTTGGTTTCAGTTACGACTGGGACAGGGAGGTCAATACCACCGACCCGAACTATTACAAATGGACGCAGTGGATATTCCTGAACCTTTTCAATAGCTGGTTCGATGAGAAACAGCAAAAAGCAAGACCGATTAAGGAACTGCCGATACCGGCGGGGCTAAGCGACGCTGAAAAGCGAAAATATATCGACGACCATCGTCTGGCTTATGAGTCGGAGATGCCAGTCAACTGGTGTCCTGCTTTGGGGGCAGTGCTTGCCAATGAGGAAGTGGTAGGGGGTGTGAGTGAGCGAGGCGGACACCCGGTCATAAGAAAACCTCTTCGACAGTGGCTGTTGCGGATAACGGAATACGCGGAGCGATTGCTCGAAGACCTCGTAGAAGTCGATTGGACTGAATCAATCAAGGAAATGCAGCGTAACTGGATTGGCAGGAGCATCGGCGCGGAGGTCGATTTCAAGGTTGATAGTAGCACGGCCATCCTGGCCGTGCCCGCACGGGCTGGAAGCCCGTGCCACACGATTCGCGTTTTCACGACTCGACCAGATACGCTTTTCGGCGCGACTTATATGGTGTTATCGCCAGAGCATCCGCTTGTTGACGTAATTACGACGAATGATAAGAAGGACGCGGTGAAAAAATACCGCGAAGAGGCGGCGCGCAAAAGCGACCTTGACCGCACCGACTTAGGCAAAGAAAAAACGGGCGAATTTACCGGCGCTTACGCAATTAACCCCGTCAATGAGACGAAAATCCCGATTTGGATAAGCGATTACGTTCTCGTCAGCTACGGCACGGGCGCGATTATGGCTGTACCCGCGCACGATGACAGGGATTTTGAATTCGCGAAGAAATTCAATCTTGCGATTATACAGGTTGTTGAGCCGGCGGACGCGGAGCAGACAAAACTTGTAAAAGAGGGGAAGTTATGCTTCGCAGGCGACGGCACGGCGATAAACTCCGGCCAGTTCACAGGACTTAAGACGCCCGAATTCAAAGAACGAATTATCAGCTGGCTTGAGCAAAAAGGGCTTGGTAAAAAGGCAATCAATTACAAACTCCGCGACTGGCTGTTCAGCAGACAGCGATACTGGGGCGAGCCGATACCGCTTGTGCATTGTGAGAAATGCGGGATAGTGGGTCTGCCTGAATCGGCGTTGCCGGTGAAGTTGCCGGAAGTTAAGGACTACACCCCGCCACAAACCGGCGAGCCGCCTTTGGCCAAGGCGACTGACTGGCTCAAGACAACCTGTCCGCAATGCGGCGGGATTGCCTCGCGCGAGACAAATACGATGCCGCAGTGGGCGGGGAGCTGCTGGTATTACCTGCGATATATCGACCCGGATAATAATAGTCGCTACTGCGATGGCGCTAAGGAAAAATACTGGATGCCCGTTGACCTTTACATAGGCGGGGCGGAGCATGCGGTTTTGCATTTGCTGTATTCGCGCTTCTGGCACAAATTCCTTTTCGATATTGGTTACGTCAGCACCAAAGAGCCGTTCAAAAAGTTGGTCAACCAGGGGATGATTCTCGGTGAAGATGGCCAGAAGATGAGCAAGAGCCGGGGCAACGTTGTTAATCCCGATAAGGTCGTCGCCGAATACGGCGCGGATTCGATGCGCCTTTACGAGATGTTTATGGGGCCGCTGGAGGCGGCAAAACCCTGGAGTATGCAGGGGGTCGAGGGTGTGCACCGGTTTTTGCAGCGTGTCTGGCGACTGATTATTAATGAGGACACGGGCAATCTTAACGCTGCAATTCAAAATGCGGAAGCTGATGAAGCGACAACGCGATTGCTGCATCAGACAATCAAAAAAGTCGACGGTGATGTCGAGACATTTGGTTTCAATACCGCAATAAGTTCGATGATGATTCTTGTCAATCATCTTATAAAGCAGTCCGTTGTGCCGAAGTCGGCTGTTGAGCAGTTAGTGCTGATTTTGTCGCCTTTTGCGCCGCATGTCGCGGAAGAACTTTGGGCGAAACTGGGACATGATAAAACTCTCGCTTATGAACCCTGGCCAACGTTTGACCCGGAGCTGGTTAAAGAAGCCGAAATCGAATTAGCCATACAGGTCAACGGCAAAATCAAAGACAAGATTGTTGTCCCCGCCCAGGCGGATGATGAGCAGATAAAGCAAAAGGCGCTGGCCAGTGAAAAAGTCGTTGCGGCCCTTGCGGGCAAAGCGCCGAAAAAAGTAATCGTAATCAAATCCAGGTTGGTAAATATAGTCGTTTAAGCGGGTGTCGGGAACCTGTGTATATTGAAATCGAAGCCAAGCTGAAGGTTGATTCGTTTAAGGGCATTGAAAAGAGGTTGAAGGCCCTTGATGCGGAATTTCTGCGGGAGCGGCTGCATACCGACGCCTATTTCGACGACGGCAAATTGTCCCTGCGAAAGGCCGACAGCGCACTTCGTATTCGCCGCCAGCTCATAGGCCGCAAAGAGCAGGTTGTGATAACCTTCAAAGGTCCCCGGCGAAAAGGACGCTTCAAACAGAGGCAGGAAATTCAATTCGGGATATCCCACGCCGATATTGCGGAGACGTTTCTGACCGCGATTGGATATAAAAAGACAATTGTATATCAGAAGAAACGTCGGGCCTGGTATTATCGCGACTGTGAGATAGCGCTGGATGAGCTTCCATTTTTAGGGAAATTTGTCGAAATAGAAGGCCCCGGCGAAAAGAAAATCGCCGCTGTTCAGAAAAAACTGGGGCTTGAAGATTTGCCGCACATACATCAAAGTTATGCCGTAATGATGGCAAAAGAACTGCGGCGGCGCAGAAGAAAAAATAACAGGGTCTTCTTTTGATGGTTTTATGAGCGCAATTAAACCAGAAGACGGTAATATCGCTTACATAATCAATCCGAAATCCGGCGCCAGCAGCGGCGAGAAACTCCCTGGCTGGCGATTCGAGCAGTATCTTACCGGCAGGGGCTTCGACGTTTGTGTGAATCTCACCCGATCACTGGAACATGCCTGTGAACTCGCGTCGGATGCCGCCGGTGATTCCAATTGCGCCATGGTTGTCGCGGTGGGAGGCGACGGCACTATCAGGGAGGTCGCCCACGGTCTTGAACGCAGCGACAAGCCATTGCTGATTATCCCGGGCGGCACCGAAAATCTCCTCGCCAACGAGCTGGGGCTTGAAAAAACGCTCGCGACGCTGATACGAACCTTCGAAGCGGGTTTTACGCGGGCTCTTGATTTGGGCAACGCCAACGGCAGGTGTTTCACCTCGATAGCCGGCTTCGGCTTTGACGGCGAGGTCGTCGCCGAGGTCAGCGGCAATCGTATCGGGCACATTAATTATTTTGATTACTTCTGGCCCCTCTGGCGGACTTTCTGGCGATACCAGTTTGCTCCAATGACAGTCGAAGTCGATGGCGAACAGATTTTTGACGGGCGGGGGCTTGTTTTTGTCGGCAACATCTCCCGATATGCCTTAGGTCTTAACATCCTTGAACACGCCGATTACAGCGATGGTCTTCTTGATGTCTGCGTTTACAAGTGCGCCCACCGGACGCATTTAGCCAAACATTCCATAATGACAATCTTTCAGCAGCATCACGGCTCCAGAGACGTCATTTATCGCCAGGGCAAAAATATCATCGTCAATTCTCCTAATCCGAAACTGGCTACCGAAATAGACGGCGACCCGGGCCCGGCGGTTCCTGTCCAGATAACGATTATTCCAAAAGCGGTTCGGGTAATGGTGCCCGAAGGCGCAAAACCAGCTGGCATCAGGGCGCAAATTTTAAGGGCGCTGAAGTAGCCCTTTGACAAATAGCTTCCCGTCGAGGATAATCGCTCAAATAGATAACAAATATGCGAGCTAAAACCTTCAAAATCGGTTCAGTGGAAGTCGGCCCTCAAGCCCCGATGTTTCTAATCGCCGGCCCATGCGTAATCGAGACAAAACAAATCTGTCTCGATATCGCAAATCGGCTCGCGGATATATCTTGCCGCACCGGCGTGAGCGTTATTTATAAGGCCAGTTTCGACAAGGCCAACCGCAGCAGTGCATCCAGTTTTAGAGGTCCGGGGCTGGGAAAGGGGCTTGAAATCTTAGCAGCCGTGCGGGCTAAGGTTAAATTGCCCGTTATGACAGACGTTCATCTGCCCGAGCAGGCCGAAAAAGTCGCAAAGGCCGTCGATGCCCTTCAGATTCCAGCTTTTCTGTGCAGACAGACCGATTTGCTCTGTGCCTGCGCCGAGACCGGCAAACCAGTCAACGCCAAAAAAGGGCAGTTCCTTTCTCCCGACGAAATGAAAAACGTTGTCGATAAGATTCGCTCGTGCGGCAACGATAAAATCATGCTTACCGAACGGGGCACATTCTTCGGCTACAACCGTCTCGTAAACGATATGACCGCTATCAGTATTATGAAGGGCCTTGGTTGCCCAGTTGTCTTCGATGCCACCCATAGCACTCAGCAGCCGGGCGGTCTTGGCAACGCCAGCGGCGGCCAGCGTCAATTCGCCCCCATCCTCGCCAAAGCCGCGATTGCCGCCGGGGCAAACGGTCTGTTCATCGAGGTCCACACCAACCCTCAAAAGGCCAAATCCGACTCCGCTGTTATTATGCCCATCGAATGGGTTGAAGACCTGCTCACCGATTGCAGAAAAATCTTCGAAATAGTTGGCGGGCGGAAAAATGCCTGACAGGAACCAATACCTGTATGGGCCGGTGCCTTCTCGCCGGCTGGGACTCAGTTTGGGTGTCGATATCGTCCCCTTCAAAACCTGCACCCTCGACTGCATCTACTGCCAACTCGGAAAAACCACCAGCAAAACGCTCGAGCGGAGAGAATATGTTCCGGTCGGCGACGTTCTGGCGGAGCTGAAAGGGCTGATTGACGCCGGATTGCAGGCGGACTACATAACTATTGGCGGTTCAGGCGAACCAACTCTTCACAGTGGCCTTGGCCGGCTAATCGATGGTATCAGGAAAATCACCTCCATCCCCGTAGCAGTCCTGACCAACGGCACACTTTTTTATCTGCCCGAGGTCCGGGCCGATTGTGCGGCCGCCGACGTAATTCTCCCTTCGCTCGACGCCGGCGACCAGCAGACCTTCGACACGGTAAACCGCCCCCACGAACAAATTACCTTCGACCGCCTGGTTGATGGTTTGTGCGCCCTGAGAAATGAATACCCGGGCCAAATCTGGCTCGAGGTATTCTGTATCGACCGTTTCAACGCGGATAGCCCCCAGCTTGCCAAAATTGCCTCGGCGATAAAAAAAATTCGCCCGGATAAGGTCCATCTCAATACCGCCGTCCGGCCGACTGCCGAGCAGGGCGTCGAAAAAATCGCCCCCGACAAACTCCAGGTAATTGCCCGGCAACTGGCCCCCAACTGCGAAGTCATTGCCGACTTTGCCTCCAGCCACTGCCAAAAAGTTACTCACAATGTCCCTCAAACCCTCTTATCAATGCTGAAACGGAGACCTTGCTCCCTAAACGACATCTGCTCGGCCCTCGGCCTCGATGCCAGCGTTGTCCTGGTTTCTCTTGATGCCCTCAAGGAGCAGGGAGTCGTCTGGTCCGAGAACAAGCAGGGTAAAACCTTCTTCAAGGCGCATTAACCGCCTGTTATGTAATGTATTGCGACCGTTAAATCCCTCCAAAATCTCGCAACATTCATCCTTAATTTGTAAAGACCGCCGGTCTATTGGCCGATAAAACTCCTGTAGCGTTTTCGCCAATGGCGATATTATCGCCTCTGGTTAAAAAAATCTCTTAAGTAAGCCGGAGTAAGACCGATAAGTGAAGGGGGACGTCGTCCCCGGCGGTATGTTGCGGAAAAAATAAATAGGGTCTGGTGGCTGTGAACAAAGCAAGCAAACAACTCATTCTCAAAAAGGGCAAACAGAAGTTCATCTTCCGTTATGAAAGCGGTTCTGAGGATAAATTACTGGATGTCCTTGTTGAGCAGGCAAGAAGCGGACGCACCGACTTCGACTGGTTCGATGCCGCTGTCCTGAGCTTCAAGCTTACGCAGTCGTTAATCGGCCAGGCCGACGAACTCATAGGCGATAAGGTAAATATAAAACAATAAACCCTGAACCGCGAGGCCTTTTTGGTGGCCCGCAATTTTTTGTTGGCAATGATGGGTGTAAATTATGGAAGACAGCATAATTATCCAGGACTTTCTAAACTATCTCCAGTTCGAAAAACGTTTCAGTCCTCATACGGCCAAGTGCTATGGTGTTGACCTGCTGCAGTTCGGTGAGTTTCTCACCGGACGCGGCGACGCCGGGGCTGAAATGCACAGCCATGACGGCGGGCTTGGCTCGCACGACTCAGGAACAGCCACGGCTGTCGCAACTCATCCAAAAGTCGATATCGACCAGCTTCTGGCTTCTGTCGATGTCAATGCCGTGAGAAGCTATCTCGTCGTCTTGAACGAGAAGCAGTACTCCAAGGCCACCATCGCGCGCAAGCTGGCGACCCTTCGCAGCTTCTACAAGTTCCTCGTCAAAAGAAACCGCGTAAGCTCCAACCCGGTCGTTGGCATCCGCACGCCAAAACAGGAAAAACGGCTTCCGCGTTTCCTCGAGTATGAACAGATAAAACGTCTCCTCGAAACGCCTCCGTCCGACACATGGCTCGGCGCCCGCGACAGGGCCATTATGGAAACTCTTTACAGCACGGGTATGCGGGTCAGCGAAGTTGTCGCGATAAACCTCGATGATGTCGACTTCTTAGGCGAAGTCGTTCATATCAGGGGCAAGGGCAAAAAAGAAAGAATCTGCCCCATCAGTTCCTCCGTTCTGCAAATCGTCCAGCACTATATGGAGTTCAGAAACAAACGCGCCCAGCACAACGGCAACTTCGACGGCAAAGTCCTGTTCGTCAATAAGCACGGCAAACGCCTCAGTACCCGAAGCGTCCGCCGGAAAATGGATAAATACCTCAAAATGGCGGGCCTCGACCCGGCCATCAGCCCGCATACGCTGCGGCACAGCTTTGCCACCCATATGCTCAACCGCGGCGCTGACCTTCGCAGCGTTCAGGAGCTGCTCGGCCATCAGTCACTTTCTACCACACAGATATACACACATCTGACAACCGGCAAAATAAAAGAAGTTTACTCCGCAGCGCATCCGAGGGAGAACGATCCGCCGAAATCTGAAAACTAATCGGAAGTTGCATTGGTAAAAAAACAAGGGCCGACGATTATCGCCGGCCCTTTTGCTTTTTTGAGATGATTGGCTGTGGCGGATTAACTTGTCTTGCTGCCGTTGGCGCCGATGTATTCGGGAACAAGCTCTTTGATTTTTGCCACTATACCAGCGTGCTCCCCGATTTTCGCAAGAGCCACGAGTTCCGCGATTTTCGCCCGCAGCCGGTCCCGGTCCATCGGTATATTTTTCCATATCCCAATTTTGGGGTGCCTGGTTTCCTGCATGTCCTCCCCTTTTATCGAGAGTTCCTCGAATAGTTTTTCTCCGGGGCGCAATCCTGTAAACGCTATTTCGATATCTTCGCCGGGGCGAAAGCCGCTAAGCGTAATCAGTTCCCTCGCCAAATCGACAATTTTAACCGGCTCGCCCATATCAAGCACAAAAATTTCGCCGCCTTTGCCCATTGACGCCGCCTGAAGCACCAGCTGGCTCGCCTCGGGTATCGTCATAAAGTAGCGTTTCATATCCGGATGCGTAACCGTCAAAGGTCCGCCTTGGGCTATCTGTTTTTTGAAAATGGGGACAACCGAACCCTCAGAGCCGAGCACATTGCCGAACCGCACCGTAACAAAATGCGTCTTGCTTGTTCTGTTGAGGTCCTGCACATAAAGTTCGGCGACCCGTTTGGATGAACCCATTATGCTGGTGGGGTTTACCGCCTTGTCGGTGCTTATCATAACGAAGCTGCCTGCGCCGAATTTGTCCGCCGCGTCCGCTACCGTTCTGCTGCCCACGACGTTGTTTTTAATCGCCTCTCCCGGGTTGCCCTCCATCAACGGCACGTGCTTGTGTGCCGCCGCGTGTATGATGACTTCGGGTCTGTATTTATCAAAAATGCCTTCTACTCGATTCTGGTCGGTGATATCGCACACCACCGCCGTCATCGTGATATCAGAAAATTTTTCGCGAAGTTCCTGCTCGATATAAAACAGCGGATTCTCCGCCTGTTCCACAAGCAGCAGCAGTTTCGGCTTGAAATGGCATATCTGCCGGCACATCTCTGACCCGATAGACCCACCGGCGCCGGTAACCAGTATTGTTTTTCCCTTGATAAACGCCTCAATTAAATCCGTGTCGAGCTGTATGGCCTCTCTTCCAAGCAGGTCGTTAATATCCACGTCGCGTATTTGCGAGACCCTGAATCTGCCCGACGCGATATCCGTCATCGAGGGCACGGTCCTGAACCGGACTTTTGTCCCCTGGCAGACCTGCACCACTCGCCTGCGCTGTTGCACCGTCGCCGAGGGCATGGCGATGGCAACCTCCTCGATATTTTTCTCCGTGCAGATTTCCGCAAGTTGCTCCACCGTCCCCAATACAGGTATATCATGTATCCTTATGCCCTGCTTGGCGGGGTCGTCGTCGATAAAGCCTATCACCTCATACTCCGCCACGGTCATTCGATGAATCTCTCGCAGCAGCGATTCCCCTGTGTTGCCCGCCCCTACAATCAAAAAACGCTTTGATCTGCCTGACTCGACCGTGCGGAATTCCTCGTAGTACAGCCGGATTGCCATACGCAATCCTGCCAGGAGCAATATGGTGCAGAACATATCCACCACGAATACGGCCTGGCTTATGTCGAATACGTTCGATATGCCTTTGCGTACCGGCGCAATATATAACCCTGCCACCCACAGCCCGAAAATCAACATTGTGCTGACAAGCGACGCCCGGACTATACCAGTCAAATCTGATATCCCAACGTACCGCCACCAGCCGCGATACTGGTTGAACAGCCCGAAAATCACCGTCTTGATGACAAGGACGAATACCAGCAGAGTGGGATACTGCCCGACGAGCCACTCCACTCTGATTTGCATATTCGAGGCCACCAGAAACGACAGTAACAGTGACACCGCGAACACGACAAGATGCGCCAGCACTATCAAAGGCCTGCGAAACCGCAGCAGGATATTAGGCGCAGATTGAGAAACCGCCGGATTTGTGGCTTTGTATTTTGTCTGTGTATCTGAGTTAGATTCAGTCATAATTATTTACTATCGGCAGGCCATACCTCAGGCATTATCTGCTAATCCTATTGTATTGACCGGAGACAGGACTGTCAAGAAACTCCGACTATCTATTTATAGGACATTGGTGTGGTTTAAAGCGTTATCGCAGTTTATTACGACGGCTGCTGTTGAGTTTTGGCGGGCTGTTCCTTTATTTCGTCTGCCTCAATACAAATCTCGTCAAGAGCTGTTTCGTCAACCTGGTTTCGCATCAAAGCGTATATTACGGTGTTTGATGAAAAGTAAAAGCTGATTATGAATGATGCCACCAGCCCGACGATTACAAGAGCTGATAGATATACCAGAAGCGCCGCCGCCGACTCCGGCCAGTTGCCCGTGGCGGATGAGTATGCCACCAGTCGGGAGAAACTCGGCGCAGGCCAAATTGCGGCTACCTTGTCCGGCAGGCCGCGTGCGCTTTGGGTAATAGCCCCGAGACGAAGTCCCCTGTATGTTGACCACAAAAGCAGAAACGCGAAGAAGCGAACGAAGATATAACAAATTGCGCCGTAAATTACGGCTATAACCGTGTAAAAGCCCAGCCGCCAGGGTTTGGCGTAAATATAGTTGAAAGAACGGCTGATGGCGTCGAGGCCGTCGGAGCCGTCATACGCGACGGCGGGAAACGCCAAATTAAGTCCGCCGATAACGCCGAGAAGAACGGCTGCTATGATTGCCCCTGCAAGAAGGGCGGGCAGCATTAAAATTCCTGTGCCAAGCTCTCCGATGCCGAACGGTATGTTGCTTATAAGGCCAATCGACACTACGCAGATACTTGCGATTGCGATTATTATCATAGGTACAATGGGCGTTCCGAAAAAGCTTGTGAATCTTTTTATGCTGAATCGCAGCGATTCTATAACGCCGGGTTTTTCATTCTGCGCGAACTGAAGCGCGGCGATGCGGCATATCGCGCCGCCGCCGACCGAAGCGATGCACAAATTTATTACCGCAAAAATCAGGCAGTAAATGAGGTGATACTGGATTACCCACTTTATCGCGTGCAGGAAATCAACAGCGTTATCCAGAACTCCGAACAAATCGAATCTGAAAATAGCCCTCAGCGAACCGTGGAATTTCGAAATTCCGAAACCCCACATAGTTGAAAATACTCCCCTTGGAAGTTCTGTTGTCGCGTATCTTTCTATATACGAATCGAGCCGTTCCGGCGCGACCAGGAAGAGGTTAAGCTCTGTCTCGGCCCCGTTTGTCCCCGGCGTTGTTTTTACCGTCTTCGACAAATCCATAAGCCAGCCGACCAGGCCCGTCATCGCTATCATACAAAAAGCGATTATCAGCTTGCTGGGTTGAATCGCCATCCGGAAGCTGCGGAATATTTTCGGGAACAGCAAGCTGTCGAGGATTCTTCCTGCCGGATTTTCGCCATTCATTTTGATTCCTTTCCAAGCTTCCTCGGTTAACCTGCAATATACTCCGAATCAGTGCAGCAAAACTACGGCCGTATTATTGGTCGGTTACTCCAGCTTGTCAATCGTTTTCGGCCTTATCCTGCTGCGACGCGGCGTGCTCTCCTTTTGCCGTTTTTTCGCTGATGTCCTCCGCCTCCTCCGGCCTCACTTCCACCGGTATCCTGTAATTCCCGTCAAACCATTTGCCCAAATCTAACATCCTGCATCGATTGCTGCAGAAAGGATAAAATCCGCCCTCCCGGCTGCTCTGTAGGCTGGTCTTATCCATAACCTTGCGGCATATTGGACATCTGCTTTTCATATTGTTCCCTAATGTACCATTCTCTCGTCCTGATATAAAGCCCGCAGTTTTGCCGATTTTCCTTGACATTTTAGATAAGCAGCAATAGTATATCGTCCCAGTTGGTTTTCTAAGCTAATAAGAGGAGTCAATAGAAAATGCATCAACTGCGCCCTCATTTCGTTTAATCAATAACGACTGTCCGCCTTCGCGCGAGGCTACGGCGGATTTTCGCTGCGATACGAATTCCGGTGCGCGCCGTTATGTTAAAAAACAGGTTCTATTTTTTTTGAGAGGGTAGAAAAATGGGAACATTAAGAAGAAAAGTTTCAGCGATTTTGGTTTTATCATTGGCGGCGCTTGTGGCGATTTCGCCAATGGCGAAAGCGGCGGGGAGTTTGGAGCCGAACGCACCGCCGGGGCCGGTTATGAAGTCGCTGGATGAGGTCGAGCCGCGAATTCCGATTCATGCCTCGGATTTGCCCATGACCATCACCAAACCCGGCTCGTATTATCTGACAGAGGACGTAAACTTCACAGACACAACCCATACCCCTATTACAATCGAATGTAACAACGTGACCATCGACCTTATGGGCTACATGCTCAAAGGACAGGATACCGGGCCCCAATTTGGTATCTTCTGGAATTACCGTACGGATATTACGGTTCGTAACGGAACGGTACGGGATTTCAGTTGGGCTGGTGTTTACGGAATGAACCAGGGCAGAGGACATCAGGCAATCAATGTCCGGGCTATATCAAACTACTATGGCATGGTTATTAGCGGTTGGGGCAACGTTATCAAGGATTGCACCGCGGTAGAGAATAACAACATTGGTATCGTCACTTTCGGCGCTTGTACGATAACCGGCAACAATGCATCCTACAATGGAGGCACCGGTATCTCTACTTTGGGTTATTGCACGATAACCGGCAACGTCTCCTTCTTCAATGGAGGCAGTGGCATTTATATTACAAATGCCTGCATAGTGAGCGGCAATACGGCGTCTTATAACACACTTGATGGGATTCAGGCCGTCAATGTGAGCAATACGATAACAGGCAATAACTGTTACTATAACGGCAACAACGGTGACGGCGCCGGCATCCATGCTACCAACACTGGAAACCGTATCGAGGAAAATCACGTCACCAACAACGACCGCGGCATCGATGTTGACGCGGCGAACAACCTTATTATCAAAAACAGCGCTGCGGGAAATACTGTTGAATACGACGTAGTGGCAGGGAACAAATTCGCGGCGGTAAGTACCGACCCCAATACGGCAGGTCCCTGGGCCAACTTTGATTTCTAAAAGAAAGGCGGGATGTAATTATGAAGACCAGATTTTTGATTTGGCCCGTCTTTCTTATGAGCTTTTTGATATTTTGCAGTTCGAATTTATATGCAGGGAATATCGATCCTGATAAAGACGGCAGTAAGTATGCTTATGGTGCCAATGTCGGCTGGGTTAATTTCGAGCCGAACGTGGCTGACCCGAATGCTGGTGCAATGGTAAGCAGGTACGAGTTGACCGGTTATATCTGGGTCCCCAATATCGGCTGGGCAAGCTTATCCTGTGCCACGACCAACAGTTGCGGAAGAGTGGATTATGGTGTTGTCAACGATGACAATGGAGTATTGTCCGGTTATGCCTGGAGCGCAAATGCCGGCTGGATTAGCTTTTCCTGTGAAAATACCGCAAGCTGCGCAAGTGTAAATTATGGCGTTACGATTGATAGAGACGGTGTTTTCAATGGCTGGGCTTACGGGCAGAACATAGGCTGGATACACTTTAGTTCTGCAAGTCCGGTCGCATACAAAGTCAAGGCCTGCGTTGTGAATCTTTTCGACCTGGCTAATTTCGTCGATGACTGGCTCATTACCGGTTCCGGCCTGGCGGCTGACCTCGACGCTGATGATGATGTCGAGTTTAAGGACTACGGCATTTTTGCAGGATACTGGCGTGACTATTGCCCCGCGGGATGGCAGTTAAAATAAATTGGCAAGGTATTCCGGCAGAGAAAGCTTGTTCACTTTAGGCGAACAAGTCTTACTGTTGGCTTTTGGCCTGGCGGGCCTTTGTGTTTTGTCGATTTCCCTCGATTTGCCGCGACCAGCTGTTTGCTTGACACATTTGGCGGGGGGGCGTATTATCTGCGCAGTTATGTAGGGCGGGGTTTACCCCGCCGGTTCGATTTTTGGGAGCAAATCTATGGCAAAGCAAAAAAGCTGGGAACACCGACTCGCGGGGGCGCCTGACCGACTTATGGTCGATTTCGTTGAGTCCCTGAGCATCGACAAACGGCTTTACAAATACGATATTGCCGGCTCAATCGCGCATGCGCAAATGCTGGCGCAACGCAAACTCATTACTAAAAGCGAATTTGCTAAAATCAAACGAGGCCTGGCGCGAATCGAGCGGGAAATCGCCGGGGGCAAATTCAAATTCGACAAGACATACGAAGACATTCATATGGCGATTGAAAATGCCCTTGTCAAAAAAATCGGGTCGCCTGCCAAAAAGCTGCACACGGGTCGCAGCAGAAATGACCAGGTTGCTACCGATTTGCGGCTGTGGCTGCGGGACGAGATTGATGCAATCCAGGCCAAAATCACCGGCCTGCAAAAGACGCTTGTCGCCAAGGCAGCCAAATATACCGAGGACGTGATGCCCGCCTATACCCATCTCCAGCGGGCGCAGCCCATTGTAATCGCGTCGTATCTGCTGAATTTTGTCGAGCAGCTTCAGCGGGATTTTATACGTCTGGGCAATTGTCAGCAGTTGGTCAGTATTTCGCCTCTCGGCGCGGGCGCGATTGCGGGTTCGACTTTGCCTTTAGACAGAAAAGCAACCGCCAAACAACTGGGTTTCTCTGATATGGCTTATAGTTCAATCGATGCGGTGGGTGACCGGGACTTCTGCGCGGAGTTCATTTTTGACTGCGCACTTATATCGACGCATCTGTCACGGTTGAGTGAGGATTTGATAATCTTCTGCTCCAACGAATTTGGCTTCGTTCACATCGCCGACAGTTTCTGCACATCGTCGAGTATGATGCCGCAGAAGCGAAACGCCGACGCACTCGAACTGGTTCGCGGCAAATCCGGCCGGACATACGGCGCCCTGATGGGGATGTTAACTCTCCTAAAGGCGCAGCCAACCGGCTACAATCGCGATATGCAGGAAGACAAAACCCATATCTTCTCCGCCGCCGATACGATAGGCCAGTGCCTCGATATGGTCTCCGCAGTTGTTGCGCATACGACCTTTGACACTAAGCGAATCGCTTCAGGTCTTGACGCCGGCTTTTTGGATGCGACCTCGCTTGTCGAGTATCTTGTCCGCAAGGGTGTCCCGTTCCGGCAGGCCCATGGCATCGTCGGCTCTCTCGTTGCGCATTGTGAAAAGCAGGGCACTAACCTTGCTGAGCTGACAGTCGCTGAGTTCAAAAAGTTTTATCCGGAAATAAAGGCCGACGTTTATAAATCGCTCGGCGCAGCCAATGTTGTCGCGAAATACGTTACGGTTGGCTCAGCAGGCCCGAAACAAGCCAAAGAGCAAATCGCCTTCTGGCAAAAACAGTTGGCCAAGCGATGAGTAACGGCGAAGACATCATTACCGGTTGGTTTGCCCGGCAGCGAAACCTGCCCGCCTGCGATTTCCCCATTGGTATCGGCGACGATATGGCCGAAGTTTGCCTCGCCGATGGCGTCTCGGTTCTTATCACAACCGATATGCTCCTCGATGGTGTTCATTTCGACTTGAAAACCGCAACTCTTGAACAGGTTGGATACAAAGCAATGGCGGCAAGTTTGAGCGATTGCGCCGCGATGGCGACGATTCCGGTTGCAGCAGTGGTTAGTGTCGGCTTGCCCACTGGTTTTGGCCAGGCCCAGCTTAAAGAGCTTCACTCAGGGATTATCTTCGCCTCCGATAAATTCAACTGTCCCCTCATCGGTGGTGACATTACCAAATGGAGCGACGCGAGTAAATTCGTAATCAACGTCGCGATGCTGTCGAGACCAGCGGGTAATTCGCCTGTTCGCAGAAACGGAGCAAAAGTCGGCGACGCAATCTGCGTTACCGGCTCGCTTGGCGGGGCGTTGCTCGGCAAGCACCTGAATTTTACGCCCCGCGTCAAAGAGGCCCTCAAAATCACGTCATTAGTCAAGCTCAATTCGATGATGGATATCAGCGATGGCCTGAGCAGCGACCTCAACCGTATCTGTACCCAAAGCGGCGCAGGCGCGGTTCTCGACGCAAATTCAATCCCGATATCCTCCGATGCGAAAAAGGCTCCTGACCCCTTTTTTGCTGCGCTCAATGATGGTGAGGATTTTGAGTTGCTTTTTACGTTAACTGAAGATAATTGCGTTAAGCTGTTGAAACAGTGGAATGACCATGTGCCGATTACCAGAATCGGAACGATTACTGAAGCTGGCAAAATGCAGATAAAAATGCCTGACGGTAAAATTATGGATTTGAAACCCTCCGGTTATGACCATTTGAAATGACTATTGATATTACGACAAATTCGGCGAATGAAACCATAAAGTTAGGTCAGAAGTTCGGCTCGCAGTTGAAGGGCGGTGAAGTGATTGCGCTCGTTGGGTCGTTGGGGGCAGGCAAGACACATCTTATCAAGGGAATCGTCGCGGGACTCGGCGCTGAAGACGCGGCCAATGAAGTCACAAGTCCGACGTTTGTTCTTGTAAATGAGTACGCCGGACGGCTCGAAGTTTATCATATGGATGCATATCGCCTTGATTCTGTTGCCCAGTTCGAGCAAATCGGCTTCGACGATTATTGTCATCCCGGATCGGTTGTTCTAATTGAATGGGCCGACAAAATCGAGCAGGCCCTCGCGGGCGTCAACTATATCAAAATAGAATTGTCTCACCTCGGCCCCACTGCCAGAACAATCCGCGTCACCAACGCCCCCGATTACATACATCTCTAAATTGTCATTTCGAGCGAGGCCGAAGGCCGAGTCGAGAAATCTGTTAAAAAATAAATAGATTCCTCGACTCGCTGCGCTCGCTCGGAATGACAATCTATGATGTTTTGGGCGGAATGCGGCATTTTGGCCATTTTTTCGGCCCTTGTCGTAAAAATAATTGTTTTTGGCCCTATATTGCACCGTCAAAAATTTGGCACTTCCGATTAAATTATCTATGCTTTAGGTGAACACGGGCTACATCAATGTCAAACAGGGGGATGCAGCCATTATATCATCAGGGGACCGGCTGGGGGACCGCATTAGGGGGAAACTAACCTGCCCGCCGCAAATGCGGCGGGCGATCTTTGTGTTCGAGTCCGGCCTATTACGGGAGAAGCCGTTTCGTTTTTTTATACGCACGGCTTGTGGGGTAATATTGTAATGTCAAAAGCGAGAATAGGTTTTGCATTGATTCAGGTTTCTCTGGTGGGAGCTATTTGCAGTGTCGGCGCGGGTATCCTTTCTCCTGATTTCAGCGCACGAGGCACAGGAGTCGAAGAATCCCGTTTCCTGTCCGACCTTCAGACGGTTCGTTGTCAGCTCGAACTCTACAAAATCCAGCACAACGAACAGCTCCCTCCCACTGAGACCTATGCAAGTTTTGAACAGGCCCTGACAACGAAGGGCGCGGATAATCGCGGGCCTTATATCCAGACCATGCCGGCAAATCCGTTTAACGGCAGCAGCGCAGTCCGGTTCGAAAATGGCACAAGCACCGCAGGCTCGGGTAAAGCGGGCTGGGTCATCAATCTTGCTACCGGCGATATCAAGGCCGATGATTCCGCCGCACACGCGGCTTTATAAACACACTCGTTAACCCGCCACCCATCTCAATTAGGGCGACGGGAAAAGATGAACTCGCTGATTAACAATCTTTCAGCGAGTCATTCTTTTTTATGGCCTGCATTTATTTTTTGTCCGGTTCCTGACCTCTTCGCATTGCGCCTCCATCGTCTCATAAAAAACGCCGTCGGCGTTTATTATCGGCCCTTGCCTGTTCTCCTCACACGGAAAGCTATTCTGTGGTTGTGGCTTATCGGTTTGCGGGACGTGGTTTAACCTGCCAAACCTCATCTTATGCCGAATTTCCTTATAATTACGCAGGTTAAGAATCCTCCCGCATAGGCCGAAGAATCTTCAGATAAACTAATCGCTGACTGTCTAATAAACATCGAGCAGGGCATAGAAAGGGCCAAAGAATGACACCGAGAAAAGTTTTGGTTGTCGATGACGAAGTTCATATCGTTCACGTCGTCGCGATAAAACTCCGCAACAACGGCTATGAACCGATAACCGCCGGCAACGGGCAGGAGGCCTACGACCTGGCCTGCCGGGAAAACCCGGACATCATCATCGCTGATTATATGATGCCTGTGATGACCGGCCTGGAGCTTCTCGAAAAACTCCGTGAAAACGAAACCACCAGGAATATTCCTTTTATTCTACTGACTGCCAGAAATTTTGCGATAGACGATGTCAACCAGCAGCGGCTGAATGTCTCTCAGTGCATCACCAAGCCGTTCAGTCCCAAAGAGCTGCTGCGAAACATAGAAGACATCCTCTACCAGAAGGAGTTGGTAAATCAAACGTGATGATTGGCAAGGGGGAGGCAATGGGGAAATTGCCGCGTTTGGTATTCGCCCGGCCCCACCCCGTACACGGAGCAGTTTATGCCTGACACATTAACAGCAGGTTTGACAGCATCTGAAATGCGTGAGCTGAAGGATTTTGGAGCTCGGCTGGCCGCGTTCGGCGCCAATTTTGCCGTCTGCGACTTCGAGGGCCGACCTCTGCTGCTCTGCAAGACGGGTGGTTTCGAAACCGACCCCGTGCGATTAGCTGAAATTGCCCGCGATTGCCTCAAAAATCTTCCGAATAAAAAAGAGAAACTCCAGGATGATTCCTCGCCATTGTCGGCCAGCAGGTATCTTTCCGCCGTTCTTGTTCCTCTGACGGGCACTAAAAAACAGACCGGCTTCGCCGTGGTCATAGACCTCGGCGGAACCCCGGATATGAACAACCAGCAGCAGGCGCACATTCTTGCGGAACTGCTCCGCCTGTTTACGGAAAAATTTATCTCCCAGCGAAAATCCACGGAGCAGATGGATATGATAAGCTCCGAACTGGCGCAGACCTACGAAGAGCTGGTCCTGCTCTACAAAATAAGCACCAATATGGAAATCGTCGAACCCGACGCAAACTTTCTCCAGATGGCCTGTGACAGCTTGACCGAAATCGTCAGCGTCGAAGGCATCGCCATCCTCCAGGAAAAAACCGCTGATGATAAGTCCCGTTTTGCTCTTATCGCCGGCGCAGGCGTCATCGATATCGATGACCGCACAACCTCGCTTCTCTACACCCGGCTCCAGCAGGAAATGAACAAGGGCAAAGAGGTGCTCCTCGACAGCGAAGTCGACGCGCCTTTCAGACACGAATGGCCCAAAAACATTCGGAACATCATCGTTGTCCCTCTGTGCAGTAAAAACAAAACTCGCTCTTCGCAGCAGGCAGGTCCGCGGCAGAGCGGCGCAAACCGCATCATCGGCATGCTCGTTGCCGTTAACCGCCTGGACAAACCCGATTTTGACTCCACCGATGCCAAGCTTTTCACTTCTGTCGCCAGCGAATGCGCCGTCTTTGTCGAGAACAACCGCCTCTTTGGCGACCTCAAGGAATTATTCATCGGCTCGCTGAAGGCATTGACCAGAAGCATCGACGCCAAAGACCGCTACACGCGAGGCCATTCCGAAAGAGTCGCCTTCATTTCCAAGTGGATTGCCGAACAGCTTGCCGAAGACGAAAACCTCGACCAGGAGCAAATTCACGAAATTTATCTTGCCGGCCTTCTCCACGATATCGGCAAAATCGGCATAGATGAAAAATTGCTCTGCAAAACCGGGCGCATCACCGCACGCGAAAAAAACAAACTGAGAATGCATCCTTCAATTGGCGCAAACATTCTCAGCGGCATCAAACAAATGCGGGACATCATCCCCGGCGTTCTTAATCATCACGAACGTGTTGACGGCAAAGGGTATCCCTCAGGTCTCAAGGGCGACCAGATTCCCCTTATGGGAAAAATCGTCGGTCTGGCCGACAGTTTCGACGCTATGACCTCTGAACGCGTCTATCAGGATGTAATGACCGTCGAAAAAGCCGTCGCCGAAATCGAAAAACGGCTCGGCACCCAGTTTGACGAAAAAGTCGCTAAAGCTTTTCTCGAAAGCGACGTTTACCACCTCTGGGACCTTATGGAAGAGGGCGCCGTCAAGACATACGGAGCAGACGACTTCTCACAGTATGGCTCCGTCGCCGTCGGCACCCTTATTACTTAATCCTTCCCATCGTAAACCCGCGTGGTTATCTGAAAACGCCCCCTGACGCAAATCGCATCTTTATTACACTTTTTAACCAGTTGCCTCTTGCAGACCGCCCAAAAACTGCTAAAATACCGGTTTTACAACTTTTGGCTCTTTAAGACAGATTGTAATCACGACCCCGGCAGGCCAAACCGGGATTCAAAGAAAGGGTTTATTTAAAAAATGCTGGCAAAAACGAAAAAGAAAGATATTGTTCACAACTTCGAACTCCACCAGGGCGATACCGGTTCGCCTGACGTACAGATTGCTTTGCTGACCGAAAAGGTCAACGAGCTTACCGAGCACCTGAAGAGCCACCGCAAGGACCACTCGTCCAGACGCGGCCTGCTCAAAATGGTCGCCACAAGGGCGTCGCTGCTCAAGTACGTCGGCAAAAAAGACCCGAAACGTTATCACGACATCATCTCCCGGCTCGGCTTGCGGAAATAGCTCAAAACGCCTGCCATTGCCGCATGCCGTCTGTACGCGCTGCGCCATGGCTTTTTATGAGGTAGCTTATGTTTAATCTTATCAAAGTAGAAAGACAAATCGCGGGCAGAACTTTATCAATCGAAACCGGCAAAATCGCAAGGCAGGCCGACGGCGCTGTTATCGTCCGCTATGGCGAAACAGTCGTCCTCGTCGCCGCAGTCGGCGCGCCGCCTCGCTCCGAAGATATCGATTTCTTCCCGCTCTCCGTCGATTATCGTGAAAGACACAGCGCAGCCGGAAAATTCCCCGGCGGCTTCATCAAACGCGAAGGAAGACCTTCCACCAAGGAAACACTCACTTCAAGGATGATTGACAGGCCTCTGCGGCCGCTCTTCCCCGACGGCTATTTCAACGAAGTTCAGATTATCGCCTCGGTCCTCAGCGCCGACAAGGAAAACGACCCTGATGTCCCGGCGATGATAGGAGCCAGTGCGGCCCTGACCATCAGCAAACTTCCCTTCAACGGTCCCACCGGCGCCTGCCGTGTCGGACGCGTTAATGGCGAGCTTGTTATCAACCCCACCCAGTTGCAGATGGAGCAGAGCGATTTGAACGTCTTAGTCGGCGGGCGAAAAGACGCCATCAATATGATTGAGGTTGCCGCCAAAGAATTGCCCGAGGCCGTTGTCGCCGAGGCAATTAAAGCCGGGCAGGAAATCGTAAAAGTTATCTGCGAACTCATCGAGGAGCTTCGGCAGAAAGTCGGCGTCAAAAAGGATGCGCCCGATGTATTCGAAATAGACGAGAAGCTCTGCTCGAAAATACGCTCACAAATCGCCGACGAACTTCGCGGCCTCAAACTGCTGCCGGTTAAACAACAGCGAAGAATCGCCGTCAGCGAATTGCTCGAACGCCTCATCGAACAGTACTGCGAGGCGGAATCAGACGATGAAAAACCGAATAAGACAATGATTAAACGGATTTTCGACAAGATTGAAGGCGAAATCATCCGCGACCTCGCCCTCAAAGGCAAACGACTCGATGGTCGCAGCTACGACGATGTCCGCCCCATCACCTGCGAAGTCGGCCTTTTGCCTCGCGTCCACGGCTCAGCACTTTTCACCCGCGGCGAAACACAGGCCCTCGTCTGCATCACCCTGGGTACAATTCAGGATGCCCAGATTATCGACGGCCTCCAGGACGAATATTCCCAGAGCTTTGCCCTGCATTATAACTTCCCGCCGTTTTCCGTCGGCGAAGTCAAGCCGATGCGAGGCCCGGGCCGTCGCGAAATAGGCCACGGCGCTCTCGCGGAACGCGCACTCGAAATGGTCAGACCTCCCGAAGAAGAATTCGCCTATACGATAAGAATCATCTCCGATATTACCGAATCAAACGGCTCAAGCTCAATGGCCTCGGTTTGCGGCGGGTCGCTCGCCCTGATGGACGCCGGCGTCCCGATTAAAAAGGCGGTTGCCGGCATATCAGTTGGTCTTGTCACCGCCGACGACGGCAAATATGTTTTGCTCACCGATATCATCGGCGACGAAGACCACCACGGCGATATGGATTTCAAAGTCGCCGGAACCACCGAGGGCGTTACCGCCGTCCAGCTCGATATTAAAGCCGACGGTCTCCCGCATAACATTATGGTCGAGGCGATGGAAAAGGCAAAACAGGCACGCCTAAAAATACTCGCCACTATGTCGCAGGCAATTGATAAGCACAGACCGGAACTTAGCGTTTACGCGCCGAAACTTGTTACCGTGAAAATCGACCCCGAATTTATCGGCAAAATCATCGGCCCGGGCGGCAAAAACATCAAGGCCCTCCAGGAGCAGACCGGCACCACCATCGAAATCGAAGATGACGGCACCGTATTCATCAGTTGCGTCGGCGGCGATGGCCACCTCAAAGCCAAAGAAATAGTTGAAGCGATGACCCAGGCCCCCAAGGTAGGCACCATTTATCCCACTGCCAAAGTCGTTTCCATCAAGGATTTCGGCGCATTCGTCGAGTTCATCCCCGGCCTCGAAGGCCTCTGCCACGTCAGCGAGTTGAGTGACAGCTACGTTAAGAGCGTTGACGCTGTATGCAAACTCGGCGATATAATCCCCGTCAAACTTTTGCTTGTCGATGACCAGGGCAGGTTCAAACTCTCTCGCAAAGCAGCGATGGCGGAACTCGGCCTCTCCGACAAAAAAGACCAGAAAAAATAAACCTCATTGTGTTTGATACTTGTTCTCGCGGTGAGGAGTATTGCTTGAAATGCCGGGTTTACGAATCGTGAAAAACGCACCTGACAAACCAATATCGCAGGCGGCGGATTCTGCCGGCTCTACTGAGGCCGAAGAGCTTGGCCGGCTGCTTGGTGTTATCGCCCACGAAATCAAAAATCCCCTCTCCATAATCAAAGTCAACCTCCGCCTCGTCGATGAAGAGCTTCAGGCCGGCCCTGTCTCCGACATCGACCAGCGTCTGGCGCGGGCCCGCAGAAAATTAGCGGTAATCGACAAGGAAGCCACCCGCCTCGAACAAATCCTCGATGGCTTTCTTCGCTATACCGACAGAAATCAGCCGAACCTGTCTGGCATCGACGTTAACTCCATTCTTGCCGATATGATAGATTTTTACCTTCCGCAGGCAACGGCACACTCGATAACGATGCGTCAGGCCCTCCATAAAGAGCCGCTTCTTTGTCAGGCCGACGCCGGCATGCTCAAACAGGCCATTCTCAACCTCTTCATCAACGCCCAGCAGGCTATTGGCGCTACTGGCGAGTTAATGGTGCGAACCGCCCGCGATGGGAACTTGGCCCAAATCCAGATAAGCGACACAGGCAAGGGAATCCCCGCCGAGCGGCTCTCGCATCTGTTCGAGCCCTATCAGTCCTCCCGGCCCGACGGCACGGGCCTGGGGTTAGCCACCGTTAAAAAAATAATCGACGCTCACAATGGCGATATATCCGTCGTCAGCGAACCCGGCAAAGGGACATGCTTTACAATCTCGCTGCCTCTTGCTTCATCGGAGGCCAAACAATGATTAAAGACGCCGTTGTCCTTGTTGTTGACGATGAGCGCGACCACGCCGACGGTATGGCCGAAGCCCTCCAGAAGTGCTGTGCCAAAGCAATCCCGGTCTATACCGGCCGAGACGCGCTCGAAATCATCCGCGCCCAGGATATTGACGTGATCGTTACCGATTTGAAGCTCGGCGGCGATATCGACGGCCTCGAAATCCTTCAGGAAGCCCGAAAACTCGGCCAGACCGAAGTCATACTCATCACCGCGTATGCGACCATCGATACCTGTAAGGACGCGATAAGGCACGGGGCATATGATTATTTAGTCAAACCGATAAATATCGACCAGCTGCGTTCGCTTGTCGAACAGGCTGCCTCGCAGGTGGTTCGTAAAAAACACGCCAATGACCAGGGGCGTGCCGCCGACGAGGACTTCAGATTCGACGGCGTTCGCGGAAACAGCCCACAGATGACCGGCATTTTCGAGATTCTTCGCAGGGTCGCGCCGACGAATATCGCTGTTCTTATCCAGGGCGAATCCGGAACCGGCAAAGAATTGCTCGCAAGGGCAATCCACGATAATTCAAATCGCTGGAACAAACGCTTCGTCCCCATCAATTGTGCCGGCTTTACCGAAACGCTCCTCGAAAGCGAACTTTTCGGCCACGTCAAAGGTTCATTCACCGGCGCGGCGGGCGACCGCAAAGGGCTTTTTGAAATAGCCGACAAAGGAACTCTGTTCCTCGATGAAATCGGTGATATGCCGTTGAATATGCAGGCAAAACTATTACGGGTTATTGAAGATGGCGTGGTCATTCCCGTCGGCGGCAACAAACCCGTCGTTGTCGATGTTCGAATCATCAGCGCAACCAACCACGACCTGACTAATTTCATCGAGGAGAAAAAATTCCGCCAGGACCTCTATTTCAGGATTAAGGGCGTCAGTGTTTCTGTTCCGCCCCTGCGCCAGCGGCGCGAAGATATCCCGGTGCTCGCTGATTTCTTCCTCAAGGAGGCCGTCGGTAAAACCGGCTCGAAAGTCGTCGGCTTTACCGATGCCGCGGCGAATATCCTCGCGTTCTATGAATGGCCGGGCAACATCCGCCAGCTTCGAAACGTTATCAGGACGATGGTCGTTATGTCCGACCGCGACAAACTCGATGTGCAGGATTTACCTCCCGAAATCAATCGAGTTCGACAGCTTACGGCGGGCCAGTCGAAATCCTCAAGCGATATACCGTTAAATGAAATCGAAAAGCAGGCCATCATCGATATGCTTGCCAAGACGGGCAACAACCGCGAGAAAGCCGCTAAGCTGCTCGGTATCGGCGAGCGCACCCTCTACCGTAAAATAAAAGAATATAACCTGTGATTACCCCTGAAGATTTGCTTCTCGGTCGAGTTTTTTATCCGCCGCTCCGAACAACGTGTCCGTCTATAAGCCAGAAGCGCCCCGGTTTTTTGCCGAAGTAAACCAGTTGTTCATAGCCGCGGGCGTTGTAAACGCGGTCCGGCTCGCCCATAGCCGCTATAAGCTCCGCTTTTGTTGTCCCCTTGGATGCCGATTGCCTCGAAACCGAGGCGGGTCTTGACGCGACAGGCGAGGCGTTCTGCGATTTCAATTTCGCGTTTTCCGTTACCAGTTCTGTATTGCGACTGAGCAGCGCTTCCATCTGGCTTTTCAATTCCGTAATCTGCGAGCCGGCCAGATTCACTTGTTCTTTGAGCGACTGGTTCTCGTCTTGCAGCGTTGCCGTCGCGCCTGTCTCTAAATACAACCACCCGATTATCGCGATGGCCGCAATCAAAAGCGTTCCGGTCAGCAGCGATACAAGCTGCCATTTTCTTTTTGCGAACTGCCTCCGCTCTGCCGACGCCTTTGTGTTCGGCAAAAGACCCTGCAATAATTTTTCGGACGATTCTCCCGGCTTGCTCGCCGCGGGTTTAACGCTCTCTGCGGGCAGCACGTCCAGCAGTAACGTCGCTTTGGGATTGAACGCCTGGTACTGATTCTTATCTACCGTCTGTTCCGCAATGGTCGTGTTTTGGGTTTGACTTTCCATAATTTATTCCTTTATCCGTATCCGCCCCAGCGGAAAAATTCATGGTTCTATCAGCTTCTTCGGCCTTTTGGCGTGATTTTCTTTATTGTGAAAGTTTTAACAGGTAACTGTTATAAAGGCGGGATTCTTCATTAGCGACGGGAACAGTAAGACGCTGTATTTTCGGGTATAGAGCGATGTTTAATTATTTACCTCTGCGGTCTCAGCGACCTCCGCGGTGAGGTGTAATCGTTTTTGTCGCCACTTCGGCATTTGTTCGGGGGTAACGCCTGCCCAAAGGCCTTTCTTCTGGCTTCGGGCGACGGATTCCAACTGTTTGTATTTATTGTATAAGCCGTGTTTGAATCGCAGGTCCGCGTAGGCATAACCTTCGCTTAATAAAATCTCATTCAGGAAAGTCCCATCCGGCAGTTGAATATATGCGAGAAGACGATGATATTTGTCCCTGGGGTTTTTCTCTTTCTCCAGGTAAATGGTTACCTGTTTTCCCAGAGCGAGTTTTGTTGCGAAGTCAGAGGCCTCTTTGCCGAAATACATCGGCCCTGTCCGTGGGTCTTTGGTTTCAGGCGTATCGATTCCCCAAAGGCGGATTCTGGTGTGGGGGTAAGCTTGTCCGCCGGAGGCGGATGCGTCGGGGATATCGATATCGAGCGTATCGCCATCGACGACTTTGACGACGGTAAATTGCCTGCCGTGATATTTTGAGATGTCACTGGAGGCCGGCTGCTGTGTTGATTGCAGGGATTTGGTTACCGACGGGCTGATACAACTGTGGTCGAGAAAAAATAATGTCGCTGCCGTCAGTGTAATAATGACGGCAACGACATTACGCATGCGTCTGCTCATCGCATATCGCGCCATATTGTATCGGGTGTGAAGTTATGCTTATTTCTTTTTGGCTCTTTTTTCTGCGGGCTTATCCAAATCAAAAGCGTCGCAAACGGCTATCAGGGCCTGTTCGGCCTGGTTTTTATCGACGACGCAGCTTATTCGGATTTCGCTTGTTGTAATCGAGTCGATATTGACCTTGGCTTTGGCTAATGCGCTGAACATCTTTTCCGCGATGCCGTAATGACTCCTCATCCCGACGCCCACTGCCGAGACCTCAGCGATATCTTCGCGGACGAAAACGCTGTCGTAATGAACTTCCTTCTTTATCGACTCGACGGCCTCCTTTGCCGAGCGAAGGTCCGCCGTGCCTATCGTGAACGCGAGGTTTGCCTTGGTCGCGCTGACTTCCGTTTGCATTATGTCATTAACGACGACCTTTGCCTCGGCCAGCCGGTGAAATACCTTCGCCGCGTTGCCCGGCTTGTTATCCACTCCGACCAAACTGATTTTAGCCATATCTTTTTGTATCGTCGCTCCCGAAACTGCTATTCCTTCCATTTGCGGCACCTCTCCAATAATGTAGGTCCCCTCAACGTCTTCGCTGGCGGACCTGACGTGAATTTTTACGTTATATTTTTTACCGAATTCGATTGACCTGCTGTGCATAACGCCCGCGCCCAAACTGGCCAGCTCGAGCATTTCGTCATAGCTGATTTCCTTCATTTTGACGGCTTTTGTGTAAATGCGGGGGTCGGTGGTGTATATGCCGTTGACATCGGTGTAGATATCGCAGACCTCGGCGCCGACGGCGGCGGCAATGGCGACAGCGGTCGTATCAGAGCCGCCTCTGCCTAAGGTTGTAATGTTTTCGTTTTCGTCGATGCCCTGAAAGCCGGCGACGATTACGATTTTGCCTTCTTTAAGCTCCTTGTGGATTCGCTTGGCGTCGATGCTCTTTATGCGGGCCTTTGTGTGCGTGCTGTCTGTGAGCATACCGACCTGAAAGCCCGTAAAGCTGATTGCCGCCTGCCCCATCGCGTCCAGCGCTATCGCGAAAAGCGATACTGTCTGCTGTTCGCCTGTGCTGAGCAACTGGTCCATTTCGCGTTTAGGCGGGTTGGGGTTAAGCTCCATCGCGTCATTGACGAGATGGTCCGTCTGGTGGCCGCGAGCACTGGCGACGACGACGACCTGGTAACCCTTTTTGGTCGCGTTGATTGCCTTCTGTGCGGCCAGACGGATTTTCTCGGCGTTCGCGACCGAGGTCCCGCCAAACTTTTGAACAAGTATAGGCATAATTGCTCCAGAAAATTTTTCAAAGCCTGGATTCCCGCTTTCGCGGGAATGACAATATAAATTTATTAACTTTTAAGGAAATATTCCATAAGTTCATATCCCTTGTCAATATGCAAGCCGGATTTTGCCGCGTTTGATTCGGTGAAAGCGGCCTGGAAAACGCCCGAAACATTGTCGCCTGCCATAGCGAACGGGACAGGGTCGCCGCAATGCGCGCCGGTTTTTACGGGTGTGGGATGGTCAGGCAGGACCATAATGCGCCAGGCGGGGTATTTTTTTATCGCTTCGTAAATCGGGCCTACGACATATTTATCAATCTGCTCGATTGCCTTTTTCTTGGTTTCGGGGTTGCCCGCGTGGCCCGCCTCATCGGGGGCCTCGACGTGAACGACGACGATATCGTAATTCTTAAGCGCCTTAATCGCGGCTGCTCCTTTGCCCTCGAAATTGGTATCGGTGAAGCCGGTTGCGCCGGGGACTTCGATGAGGTCGAAGTCGATGAGTTTTGCCAGTCCCCTGAAGAGGTCAACAGCGGTGATGCCAGCGCCTCTTAGACCGAAACGTTTTTCGAAGCTTTCGAGTTTTGCTTTTTTGCCCTGTCCCCAGAGCCAGATTGAACTGACCTGGTTTTCGCCGAGGTCCATACGGACTTTGTTGATATCGTGGTTGCGGAAGAACTGCTGCGAGCGCATCATCAGGTCGATGAGTAATTCTGAACCTTTGCCCCTTGGGAGGATTTTCTCGACGGGGGTGCCGATGTGGTCGTGGGGCGGGCAGGTCTTGACGTTGACGTCGGTATCTTTGAGGACGAGCAGGTGACGGTAACTTACGCCGGTGTAGAAGCGGATATTATCGTTTGAGAGCTGCTCATTCAATTCTTCTATAAGCTCGGTTCCTTCCTCGGTGGAGATATGGCCCGCGCTGTGGTCCGCCATTTTGCCGTCTGCGAAAGTAACGAGGTTGCACCTGAAAACCCAGTCATCTGGCGATAACTGGACGTTTCTCGCGACTGCCTCAATCGGCGCTCTGCCGGTGTAGAATTGTCTGGGGTCATAGCCCAACAGTGACATTTGCGCGACGTCGCTGCCCGGCTCCATACCTTCAGGGACGGTTCGGACCATGCCGAGCCGGCCGGTCTGGCTGATTTTGTCCATATTCGGGATATTGGCCGCTTCGAGCGGGGTCTTGTTGCCGAACTGCTCTATCGGGTTATCCGCCGCGCCATCAGGTATTATTACCGCGTATTTAGTGCTCATTTTTTTTCCCATTTAACCCGCCTTCCGCCGTTAGGCGTCCCTTCCGGGAGGCGGGCAAGTCGAACGCCGTAGTTTATGGGTTTTTGGCCGGGGAGTCAAGGCCGAGAATTTTTACCACGAAGGCCTGGCTTCATAAAAGGACACGATAAATTTTGCTGTTTTCTCATCTGCATGGGCGTGTTGATTTTTTTCTTTAGACGGTTTACACTGCAGCATAGAACCAGAAAAATTCGAATTTATACTTAGGAGATGGATATGAAATTCTGGCGTTTTGGATGTGTGTTATGTTCCGCAATTGCGTTTATTAATTTGCGAGTTTGCTTCGGCCAAGCCGTCTCGGCGATTATACCGGGCCAGGTGCAACCTTTTTCATTGACATCGGTGCGTCTTGGGGACGGGCCCTTTCGTGATGCAATGCTGCTGGACGAGCGTTATCTGCTCAGTCTCGACCCTAACCGGTTTCTGCACACCTTTCGAATCAACGCCGGTTTGCCGACTACCGCCAAACCTTACGGCGGCTGGGAAAAACCTGATGGTGAACTTCGAGGGCACAGTCTTGGCCATTACCTCACGGCATGCTCGTTGATGTATGCCAGTACCGGTAATGTTGAGCTGAAACAAAGGACCGATTACATAGTCGGCGAACTGGCCAAATGCCAGGAGGCCCTTACTTCGAAGGGTTATAATGCAGGGTATCTTTCCGCTTTTCCGGAATCATTTATCGACCGGGTGGAACAAGGCAAACCCGTCTGGGCGCCGTGGTACACGCTTCATAAAATTATGGCAGGCCTTTTAGATGCTTATGAACATTGCGGTAATAAGCAGGCGCTGGATGTATTGGTCAAAAATGCCGATTGGGTCAAATTTCGCATAGATAAGCTCAGCGATAAACAGGTACAAATCATGCTGAGAACAGAATTTGGCGGGATGAACGATGTGCTGACAAACCTATATGCTGTCACCGGAAATCCCGAGCATTTCCGTCTGGCCAGGGCATTCGACCATCGGCAGATATTCGATATGATGGCGAAGAAGCATGATGGACTCGATGGCTTCCATGGCAATACCCAAATCCCCAAAATTATAGGGGCCGCGCGGGAATATGAAATGACGGGTAATCCCAGCTATCGTGATATTGCGACATATTTCTGGGAGCGGGTCGCAATGTATCGCTCCTTCGTTATCGGAGGTAACACCGACAAGGAACATTTCTTTCGGATAGATAAATTTTCCCAACATCTGGGCACCGATACTGCCGAAACCTGTAATACGTATAATATGCTCAAACTCACCCGTCTTATGTTCGCGTGGGAACCTTCTGTCCGGCTGATGGATTTCTACGAACGGGGGCTGTATAACCACATCCTTGCCTCACAAGACCCTAAAAAGGGGATGTTTACCTATTATGTGTCGCTCAAACCGGGACATTTCAAAACCTACTCCACACCCGAAGATTCCTTCTGGTGCTGTGTAGGAACGGGAATGGAAAATCATTCTAAATACGGTGACACAATTTACTTCCACGACGGCAATTCATTATGGGTCAATTTGTTCATCGCATCCGAGCTGCACTGGCAAGACAAGGGATTGACGGTAACGCAGGAAACTAAATTTCCGGAATCTCACGAGACAGCCATTCTGTTTAAGGCGGATAAGCCGGTGGAATTGACCGTAAGGATTCGTTGCCCGCAATGGTTATCTTCGAATGCGGAATTTACACTCAACGGCAAAAAATTGGATGTCTCCGGCGTTGCAGGTGGATATGCTGCGATTCGACGGCAATGGCAGGATGGTGATAAACTCCAAATCAAGCTGCCGATGTCTCTGCATCTGGAAACTCTGCCTAATACTGAAAACACCGCGGCATTTTTATATGGGCCAATCGTTCTGGCCGGCCAGTTAGGCACTGAGGCAATGCCCGGTTCTTATGCCCCCAATCAGAGCGATTTCAATAACGTAGTTGACCCTAATGTGCCGGTACTGATTGCCGACGTCAATAATGTTTTAGCTCATATTGGACCTGTTGCAGGCAGTCCGCTGATGTTCCAAACCAAAAACATCGGCAAACCCAAAGATATAACCCTGATTCCATTCTATCGAACGCATTACGAGCGATACTCGGTCTATTGGCAGGTTTTCACCGAAGAGAGATGGAACAAGGAACACCAGGGAAATAGTCGGTAAGTTATCTTTCACCGCGGAGCACGCAGAGAACGCAGAGAAAAAAAGATTCAAAAATTTAAACGAACGCAGTTGTTTATGGGTTTTTGGCGGTAAAGTCAATACTGCGAAGCGGATAGCGTTTCGTCCCAAAGCTTAACCGGCTAAACACGAAACATGCTGCCTAAATGCCGAAAAGTTTTGACGCTCTTTTGAGCCACATAATCCAGTAAAAACAAGGGCGATATCAAAACCAGTTTCGCCATCTGCCAGTAAGTGAGAATATTGCAGTTGTGCACGGCCGTGAGTGTCTTGACCAATTGTCCTGGTTGAAACATAAAACGATTGCGAATCCGATTGCGAATACGCCCAAGCCTCTTCCTGTCAAACTCGCGTGAATAGACGTTCCCTTTTTCGTTGATCCAGTAGCCGGGTGTGCTTTCCACCAACTGCCGCAACGGGGTGAATTTGTCCACGCGAAGCATACTCAGGTTGATCATGTGTACTCCAAGCTCTCTGGCGAACTCAGGTATAGCCATCATTTCTTCCTCGGTCTCGCCAATATTACCATAGATGAAGTAGGCATGGTAAAAGAAAGGGAACTGCCGAAATACCGTAAAAGCATCCCGAATCTGCTTTGTGTTAAAACCCTTGTTGAGCTGTTCGAGGGTCCTGTCGCTTGCCGACTCGATACCCAGCAAAAGCATTCGAAACCCCGCGCGGTATGCTTTTTCCAGCATGTGCGGGTGCCTGGCCGCCTCGATTCTTGCATTAGCGAAGTACCGTTTATCGATGCCTCTCTCGATGATTAAATCGCATATACGCTCGACGCGGTCCGGGTTAACGAAGAAGTTGTCATCAGCAAAAATAATCATCTTTCCCTTGCTGGCTTCGATTTCATCTACCACCGATTCCGGCGATCGGGCGACATAATCACGCTTCTGTCCCAGAGGATTCATGCTGAATGTACAAAACTTGCATTTGTATGGACAACCCCGTGAACCGAGGATAGTGTCAAACTCAATTGGCAACAGACGTATGCCATAAGCGACAGGGAAGTAGCGGCTTTGTCGCAGGCTCCGGTCCGGCGGAGCGATATTTTCGATAGGCTGGAGCGGCCGGTTTGGGTTGTGAATGATTTTGCCATTATGCCTGTAGGACAAACCAGGAATCCGGTCCCATAGTTGTCCGTCCGCAAGCTCTTGAATGGTCTGCTCGCCTTCTCCGCGGACAACAATATCGACGTTGGGGCATCGTAGAAAAACGTCCTCCACCTTGTCGGTTGCCTCCCGTCCGCCGACAACGATCGTTGGACCAGAGGGCAATTGGCTGATATAGTCACAAACTTTGTTGTATTGCGCCCTCCAGCTAATAGTGATGCAAATTAAATCGATGTTTTTTTGGATAAACTCGGACATCTTCCGATGCGATTGCAGAGACCGCTTATGACGGAGATCAATTAAGCTGATTTGGTCTACATGACCTTTTAAGGCGGTCGCTATGTACTCCAACCCTGTCGGCGGAAAGAAGTCCATACCTGTACCCCTATCCCCCGAATGATAAGGATTCAGGCATAGTGCATGACGATACTTACGATGCTCTGTCATATTTTACGTTCCTGATTTTCAAAATTAGCTAACCTGCATAAGCGATATACTTTTTGCCGCGTGATGCAAGCAGACAAAACGGTCCATTTTGCCAAACAGAAATATTCGAAGTTCATTAAGAATCCCGCTGCAAGTGTTAATGTCCGTAATTTTTCATATCAAACACTCAGCTACGCAACCAGGCCCTTACGATTCAATGATAATATCAAAATCTCACTCGAATTGCTTTTTATGTTTTCAATATTTTCTGTCTGCCGCGCCATCAGGTATTATTATCGCGTATTTAGTCATTATTCCTTGTCTTCCGGGATATCGACGATGCGGATGCAGACGGGTTTGTCGCAGACGGCTTTTAAATCGGCGAGGCCTTTGAGGGTGGCGGTGATTTTGTCCTGTTTGTTCGGATGGGTGGTAATGATAACAGGGACAGTGCCGTCTGAGCCGGGAATTTCGTGCTGGAGGACGCCCGAAATGCTGATTACGTTGTCGGCCAGCACCTTGCCGATTTGCGCGAAGACACCGGGCTGGTCCTTGACCATTAAGCGGATGTAGAACCGGCTGACGAGGTTATCGATTTTGTCAATCGAACCCGCTATTTCGGCGTGCGGCTTGAGATTGAGATTTTTGAAGGTGGTCGCGGAATTGCCGAGAGCGACTTCGATAATATCGGCGACAATCGCGCTGGCGGTGGGCATCATACCCGCGCCGCGGCCATAGAACATTACGTTACCGACTGCGTGGCCGAAGATGCTTACGGCGTTGAATGAACCGTCAACCTTGGCGAGACGGTTTTCTTTGCTGATAAATGATGGATGGACTCGGAGGGAAATATGGCCATTATCATTTTTTTCTGCAATTGCGAGCAGTTTTAAACAATAACCCATTTCGCCGCCGAAGCGAACATCGTCTTTTGAGACGTGCTGGATGCCTTCGATGTATATATCTTTCATTTCGATTGAGGAGCCGAAGGCGATTGAGGCCAGTATCGCGAGTTTGTGTGCGCTGTCGCCGCCTGAGATGTCGAGGGTGGGGTCTGCTTCGGCGTAGCCCTTTTGCTGCGCCTGGGCCAGCGCATCCGCGAAGTCGGCACCTTTACTGGTCATATTCGAGAGGATGTAGTTACAGGTCCCGTTTACGATACCGTACATTGCCTTGATGTCATTGGCGGCTAGTCCGGTTCGGATACCTGAAATAATCGGTATGCCGCCCGCGCAGCTTGCCTCGAAGGCGATGCAGCGGTCCGCTTTATGAGCGGCGGCGTAAAGCTCCGCGCCGTGTTCAGCCAATAACGCCTTATTCGCGGTAACGATGTGCTTGCCCGCAGCGAGGATTTTTAGCTGGATATCCTTTGCTATTTTGGTTCCGCCTACGAGTTCGATGCCGATTGAGATTGATTTATCATTGAGTAGGCGATTGAGGTCGTCAGTGAGCAGGCCATCGGGGAGTTTGACGGGGCGGGGCCTTTTGAGGTCGGCATCGACCACGCATGCAAGGGCTAATCGCAGGCCGGTTTTGGCGGCGATAGCGTCCGCGTTTTCGAGGATAATTTTAGCGACGCCGGCGCCGACAGTGCCGAAGCCCACAAGACCGATTTTTATATTCTTTTCCTGCATATTGCATTTTCCCAATAAAGACCGTAGTTTATGAATTTAGCGGAAGATAGTCAATTGTGTTATTTGCGGGTGTGATTCGATTATGACTTTGCACAGATTTTACAGTGATTCGATAGATGGGCCGAGGATTGAGCTTGAGGGGACGGAGGCGCACCATCTGGCGGTATTGCGGCTGGGGGCGGGGGATAAGGTCGAGCTTTTCGACGGGCTTGGCGGGCTGGCGACGGCGGTAATATCGGCAATTCGGAAAAATATCGTTACGCTTGGAATCGAGGACGTCCGGCGAAGCGAAATGCCGAAGTCGCGACGCATTATTATCGCGGTAAGCGTCCCCAAGGGTGAGCGATTCGACTGGCTGATAGAAAAATGCACGGAATTGGGCGTTGAGCGGATATGCCCGGTGATTTTCGAGCGGACAGTGAGGCAGCCGGGGAATCCTAAGGCGCTCGACCGCTGGATGAACCTGGCTATCTCGGCGGGTAAGCAGTGCAAGCGGCTGTTTTTGCCCCAGATTGACCCGCCGATGAATGTACAGGATTGTATCGAAACGATCAAAAAAGACAGCCCGGATTGCCGGATTATCGCGGGAGGTATATCAGGTGATTGCCCATCATTGGCCGGACAACCTTTTGGCTCAAGCGATGTTGCCGCTTTGATTGGCCCGGAAGGGGGCTTTACGGAAAATGAGGAGGCGTTTTTGAAAAGCCGGGGCGTTCAATTTGTGCGATTATCAGACACGATTTTGCGAACCGAAACCGCCGCTATTGCATTCGCATCTGTATTGACGGCACAAAGGAACGCTTAAGTAAAATCGGCCGATTTTGAGGATTTCTAATGGCCAGACAAAAAGAAGAGATTTTATTTGAATGGGTGACCTCCAGATCTTTCGCAATTCAGTCCGCTCAGGCTGTTAATAAACATGGCCTTAGAGCTTTTCCACGTAATGTTGCTATTATCACGGTTTTATTAGCCGCTTTGTACTTTGTTTTTGATTATCTTTTTCCTCCTGACCCTTCCTTTAATTTATTAAAGATATTTCTTGGCCCTTGGCTAAGTGGAGTCGTATTGCTGTTTTTTGTTTATTTTGTTTTTCCATGGATTTGTATTTTTGACTTTAATCGTTATCGTATTACTGACAATGGTCTTAGAATAGTACGCGGAAGTCATCCTGGAAATTTTAAATGGCATAATTTAAAAGGCTATATTTTGCATGAATCCAAAACTGTACTCGCTCATAAAGATATAGTATTGCTTACTGATGACAGCCCGAGGATCATTCATCTTCCTGACGATGGGATTGCTGAGCAGATTATTCAATGTATTTCCGAACGGTTACCCGTTTTTCAAAGCATTCCGCCTTCTGCGTATCAACCAAAATTAACATTTTTTCAAAAATGCTTCTTTGTTTTCTGTACTCTTTTATATTCAGGTGGCGTGTCTTGTTATGTTGTTTTTAAAGACATACCTTCTTTTCCGGGAAGTGATAGCGAATTTGGAGGAGTTATACTCTTGATTCTGTTATTATTCTTTGGACCTGGGACAATATGTTCAGTGGGAATGTTTGGATTGTTATTCTTTAAAAATAAACAGCATTGGGGCCGTGCTATTTTCTTTAACGTATGTGGTGCCATGTTGTTGATGTTGTTTAGCATGATATTACTTTTGTGGAAGATTCGCAGGGATGTCGGTGGATGGTAGTTTTTCAAATCATTTCCGGTGATAAAGAATTTCTTGCATTAACGGTAATATCCAACAATATGTCATTTCGAGCGAGCCGAAGGCGAGTCGAGAAATCTTTTTTAATTAACAGATTTCTCCGCTTCGTGCCGACAAGTCGGCACTTCGGTCGAAATGACAAGGGATGAAATTAAATCGCCAGGCCTGCGAGGATTCTGTCAAATTCGGTTGGGTTGAAGAAGGCCGAGTGGCCTTGGGGGTTGTGCTTGGTAAGCATTTTGATTGTCGCGGCGAATTTTTTGTCGAGTTTGGCGATAAGGCAATTGTTCTGAATTCCCGCTTCTTCGGCGTTGCTTAGGATAAGTTCCGGCGGAAGGATAATTTGGTATGCGTGGAGGGTTAGCCGTTCGATGAGAGGTTTTTCTTCCTGGAATCTGCCAAGGCGGTAATCTTTTTTGTATTCCGAGAGCATAATCGGTTCTCTGCCCCCGTAAAGCGGGTCGATGGCTAAGGGCAGTCCTATGCTGGCCAGATGCACGCGAATCTGGTGCGTTCTGCCTGTCAGGGGGGTAGCGGCGATGAGGGAGACGAGGCCGAAGTTCGCGAGCAGCCGCCAGTTGGTTACGGATTCCTTGCCGCCCCTGTGGTCAATTATCATAAGCTCCGGCTTTTTTTTGCAGGGGGCGAGAGGGGCATCTACGACGCCATCCGGCTCAAAGGCCGCGCCTTTGACTATGGCGAGGTAGGTCTTTTTGACGGTCCGGTTGAAAAAATAATCCGCGAATTGCCTTTGGGCGGCCCGGTTCAGTGCGAGAATCATCACGCCGGAGGTGTCCTTGTCGAGACGATGAACGAGGCGCAGTTTGGCGGTCATTTCCTTGCCGAGCTGTTTGGCGAGAATGTCGGTGAGCTGGGGCTTGCCCGAACGGTCCTTTGTTACCGATATGCCCGCGGGCTTATTTATGACGATTATGTCGGCGTTCTCGTAAATTATTTCAATATCATTTTTCGGCATCTGGTTTCCTTTTGCATTTCTTGACGCTGGGATTCGTATAGCATATAGTATTTGGCGGCAAAAGTGTAGTGTTAAGGATGAAGGACAATGAAGATACCGCCTGTAAAAGGTACGCGAGATTTTTATCCTGAGGAAATGGCCTTGCACAACTGGATTGTGGATGGCTGGAAAAAGGCGTCGATTCGCAACGGTTTCGAGGAATACGACGGGCCTATCTTCGAATATCTCCAGATGTATCAAGTCAAAAGCGGCGAGGAAATCGCCGAGCAACTGTTTAGTTTCAAAGACCGGGGCGACCGGGACCTGGCAATCAGGCCCGAAATCACGCCGACACTGGCGAGGATGGTCAATCAGAAAATCAACGCATTGCCCAAGCCGATAAAATGGTTTTCGCTGCCGCGATTATGCCGGGCGGAAAGACCACAGAAAGGCCGCCTGCGAGAATTTTTCCAGTGGAATATCGACATCATTGGCGAAGACAGCGTGCTGGCGGATGCGGAGGTGATTTTCACGACGGTTGATTATCTGCGAGAAGTTGGGCTGACGCCGAAGGACATAAAAGTAAAAATATCGAGCAGGAAACTTTTGGCTGCGGTTTTGAAGAAAATCGGCGTTCCCGATGATAAGCTGAATCCGCTTTATACTCTCTTGGACAAAAAGGCGAAGCTGCCCCCGGAGGTATTTTCGACGACGCTGACGGAGCAGGTCGGCGGCGATATGGCGAGTCGCATCATTACTTTTATGCAATCGCAAACTGTTACTTCTATTGAGAATATTGTAAAAGCCGACGCCGGCGATGAGCTTGAGGTTGCCATAAAGGAGCTTGAGGATTGTGCCGCCCGTCTAAGCCAGATGGGGATAAGCGATTACTGCGTTTTTGACCCGGGCATTGTCCGGGGCCTGGCTTATTACACGGGCATCGTTTTTGAGGTACATGATATTCAGGGCGACCTTCGCGCGATTTGCGGCGGGGGGCGATACGACAACCTTCTGCGTGATTTCGGAGGGCCGGCTGTTTCAGCGACGGGTATGGGTATGGGTGACTGCGTCCTTGAAATACTGTTGCGGGAAAAAGGTTTGCTCGACAAGAAAATCCCGTCGAGGACGCTGGATTACTATGTTGTGCCGATAGCCGAAGAGTTTTTGAACGAGGCGGTCAAATTAACGGCTGGATTACGAACAAAAGGTTTCAAATCGGCTTTCAGTTATAAGGCCGCGGGGTTGTCGAAGCAGTTGAAAAACGCCTCGGAGCAGAACGCGAAATTCTGCGTTATCATCGGCGACGAGTTCAAGGCAGGCAACACAGTCGTGAAAGATATGGCGACCGGGCAGCAAAAAACAGTCCCAGTTAATGAGTTTCTCGAAAATCCCTGAAAATTTTGATGAAGGAATCCGCACCCAACCATTACGAAAAAGCCTTTGAGAACTGGCTGATTGATAATCACATCGAGTATGTCCCCGCAGGCGACCAGCACAAGCCGGTCTTCGAGCAGTCCAGCTTAAAGAGTTTCGATTTTCTACTGTGCCCGTCATCAGGCAAAAAGATAATCGCGGAGGTAAAGGGCAGGCATTTCAAGGGTACAACACTGGCGGGCCTGTCCCGTCTGGAATGCTGGGTTACGACGGAGGACGTTGATGGTCTCTCGGCGTGGCAGAAAACGCTCGGGGAAGGTTACGACTCAGTATTTATTTTCGCGTACCGGTTCCAGAATATCGACGTGGATTTCGACGGCAGGGAGATTTTTGATTTCAACGAAGATAAGTACCTGTTTTTGGCCGTGCAGCTTGCGGATTACATAAAGTATATGAAGCAGCGAAGCCCCAAGTGGAAGACGGTAACACTTGCCGCCGAGAAGTTCCGCCTGTGCGCCAAACCTGTTACTGATTTGATTCTGCCGGCGTAGTATTCGGTTCCGGATTCGCAGGTGTTGCGTTTGGTTCGGCTATTGCGCAGCTTTTAATTCCCTTAATCATCTGGACAATTGGGCATGTGGTGCAGGATTGCTTTTGCGATGACGCGGCGATTACGACCACGGCAGCAAAACCAAGAACAAAGATTAAAGGCCACTTCGACTGCTTTTTATTCATATACAATCCTTACGTATTATACGCCTTATGTATTATACGCAGTTGGATGGATAAAGGTTTGCGGAATTTTGGCGTAGAATTTGGGGCGGCGTGCGGGTAAAATCTGTCTTGTTGTCGGTTTGAAACTTAAATATAAACTGGAGGTAATTGAAAATGTTGAAGAATTTACTGTGCTGTGCGGTAGTAGCGATTATATGTGCGGGCTGTTGCGGTAATAATGCTGGTAAAAGCTGCCCGATGTCGAAAGCCGAATGTCAAAAGGTGTGCCCTAAAGTATGCCCGAAAGAATGCCCGAAGATGCTGAAACACGTTGTGCTGTTCAAATTCAAGGAAGGGACAACGCCGGAAAAGATAAAAGAAGTTCAAAATTCATTTGCGGCGCTGCCGGGCAAAATTGACATTATCAAAGGTTTTGAGATGGGAATAAATGTTAGCCCCGAGAAACATTCGGAAGGCTTGACGCATTGCTTTGTGCTGTCATTTTCAAGTGATGCGGATCGTGACGCGTATTTAGTTCACCCGGCCCATAAGGAATTCGGTCAATCGTTAGGCGGATGTCTCGATAAGGTTGTTGTTGCCGATTACTGGAACAAATGAGAATTATCGCCGGCTCAAAACGCGGAATGAATCTGTTCAGCCCGCCCGGCATGGATTCGCGTCCTATTACCGACAGGGTAAAGCAGTCGCTTTATGACGTGCTGCAAAAATATGATTTGCCCGCCGGCAAAACGGTCGCGGATATTTTCGCGGGAGTCGGGTCGCTTGGCCTTGAGGCGCTCAGCAGGGGGGCGGTATTCGTAACGTTCGTTGAGCAGAACCCTCAAATCGCCCCGGTGCTTAAACAGAATATCGAAAAGGCGGGATTTGCCGGACAGTCGAAAATAGTTAAAACCGATGCTTTCAGCGTCGCCTGGCCCATGGATGCGGAGCATCCAGAGTATGACCTCGCGTTTGTTGACCCGCCTTATGTTGATTCAGCCAATACGCAGGCGAGTTCGCCATTGGCAACATTGCTGACTCGTTTGAGTGAACGCGTCTCGGCGGGCGGCTTCGTGATTGTTCGCACCCATCGCAATACGGTCTTGTCGCAATCATACGGGCCGCTTAAAATAATCGAAACCCGCCAGTGGGGCAATATGGCGGTGACGATACTAAAAAAGACATAATGCAAATGACTAATAAACAGGCGGCAATTCGGATAGTCAGGCAGCTAAGGGACGCGGGCTTTGAGGCGATGCTGGCGGGCGGGTGCGTCCGCGATATGCTTCTGAAAAGAAAGCCCAAGGATTATGATGTCGCCACGGACGCCAGGCCCAATAATGTCGCGAAACTTTTCCGCAGGACGCTCAAGGTCGGCGCGAAATTCGGCGTTGTCGTTGTCCTGATTGATAAAATTCAGATTGAGGTCGCCACGTTCAGGACGGAATCCGGTTACGCCGACGGCAGACACCCCTCAAAAGTGCGTTTCACCAGCCCGCGAGAAGACGCCGCCCGAAGGGACTTCACAATCAACGCGATGTTTTTTGACCCGGTTGTCAAAAAGGTAATTGATTACTACAAGGGGCAGGCGGATTTGAAGAAACGCATAATCCGAACCGTGGGCAACCCTGCGGAACGATTCGGAGAAGATTATCTTCGTATGCTTCGGGCAGTGCGATTTTCGACGCAGCTTGGTTTTGCGATTGAGCCGAAAACAAGAGCGGCAATATGCGCCGGCGCGAAAAACATCACCAAAATCAGCGGCGAGCGAATCGCCGCCGAACTCGAAGGCATATTAGTCAGCCCCAATCGAGCCGAAGGTATTAAACTTCTGATTGATACGGGTTTGGCGGGACATATTTTTTCCGGCTGCGGCTGCCCCGGTGAGGGATTTGCGGTTCGTATGCTTGCTAATCTGCCCAAAAAGATTGATTTTCCTCTGGGTTTGGCCGGGTTATTCGTTGGCTTCGAGACCAATTTCGCACTTGAAAAATGCGAACTGCTCAAGCTCAGCAGGAATCAGGAAAAGCAAATCAAATTCCTTCTTGATAACCGCGGCAAGCTTCTGAAGGATTTGTCGTTGGCTGAACTGAAAATACTGCTCTCTGAACCGTATTTTGAAGACCTCTTCGCATTGCAGAAGGCCGTTCAAAAGGCGAGCAACCAAACCGTCGGCCCGTTAATCAAACTGCGAAAAAGGATAAAGCAATTAAAGGGCGTGGAGTTACGACCCAGACCGTTATTAAATGGCCACGACCTTATTGCCCTCGGCGCTGTCCCCGGCCCGTCGCTTGGCCAACTCGCGAAAGAAATGTATATCGCACAACTGGAAGGCAAATTGCAGTCAGCCGATGAGGCGAGGCAGTGGGTGACCAAATGGCTGCAAGCACATAAACGGCAGGATAACGAATAACGAAGTGAATTACTTCCCGAATTTGTAGCTTATCAGCTTGTAAACCAATTTAGCTGCTAAGAAGTCGGGGCCTTTGTTTTTCGGATTCGGGCACATTTCAACGACATCAAAGCCGGTAACGTTTGTCTTCTGGAATACAGGCCTGAGCAAATCCAAAACCTCATACCACAGCAATCCGCCCGGCTCAGGTGTGCCCGTCGATGGCATTATCGATGGGTCAAAGACATCCAAATCAATCGTTACATAGATGTTGCCTTTGAGGGCCGCCAGTACTTTTTTAATCCAGCCACGTTTGCCGGCGATTTTTTCAGCGAAAAACATATTACTCTTTTTGGCACGCGGCTTTTCGGAAGTATCCATACTTCGTATGCCGACCTGGACGGTTTTGCAGATATCCTGTGCCCTTGCCATAATACAGGCGTGGCTGCATTTTGAGCCGTGGTATTCGTCGCGGAGGTCGCCGTGCGCGTCTAATTGCAGGACGGTAACTTTGCCGTATTTTTTCACCTGTGCCTGTATCGCGCCGATGCTTACGGAATGTTCGCCACCGAGCAGGACGGGGAATTTGCCGTTTGCCAGATGTGTGCTGATTCTCTTTTCGACTGCCTGGACCATTTTTTCAGGAGATTTATCTTCTGTAACGGGCTTGTCGGTGAATATGCCGACCTTATACGGCTCGGAGTCGCTTTCGATGTCGTAGTTTTCTACAATCTGGGAGGCCTCAAGTATGGCGGCCGGTCCCTTGTCCGCACCTTTTCCCCAGCTGCTTGTCTTATCATAAGGCACAGGCACGATAACCACCTTCGCCTTTGCCGGGTCACGATATTGTTTTGGTATGTCGCTAAGAAAGTCCAATTTCGCCATATTTTTACCCGTGGAAAACAAAACAGATTCCTCGACTTCGCTTCGCCCCTAAGGGGCGAAGCTTTGCTCGGAATGACAATTTCACATATAAAAGGTTACGGGGTTTTAATCGAACAAAAACATCGCGATAGCCACGGTTGTCGTCCAGAGGTCTCTCATGCCGCGTGCCGTCTGCGTGATGTTTGTGGTTCTGATTAACAGGCCGCTTGATTTGTAAACCTGCTCTTTTTCCGACCACGCCTTGTTGGGGTCAACTTCGAGGCCCAGCGTCGTTCCGAGCATACCAGCCGCAAGGTCTTCTGAAAAATCGGCGGCCTCGTGCTCGTTCATTCCGTAGCCGTGGACTTCGCTGAGGTATCCCCAGTTGTTGCGGTCCTTGGGAACAGCCAGACCGACGGACGAGCCGATAAGACGTCCATGCTCGTCGGTATCCGACCTTGCCATAACGCAGTAGCTGATTTCGCCGGGCGTCAGCCGTTTGAGGCCGACTTCCCTGCTGACAACTTTGCAGCGGGGGGGCAGGATTGACGAAACCTGCACGAGGTTCTGCTGCGCCACGCCGGCCGCTCTCAATGCGTCCTCGAATGACTTGAGCCGATACTTATGCCTTCCAACGCCCTTGGTTAGAAACACTCTCGTAGGAACGAGATTTCTCATTTTGTTCTCCTGTATCCCTGTTTTATTTTCCTGTTAACCACAAAAATGTTAGTAACCTTCGCTCCTTAAAAGTTTTATTGCCGGCGTTTCGATTTGCCGTCCGGCTGCAAGTCGCTGATTATATCTTTACGCATTTCGCTTACAATAAAAATTATTCAAACTTTTTTCGCTGATGGTTGTCCGGTCTTTGTCCCGAAACGAGCTGATGAAGACGATAAATTACAAAGAATGACCGCGTCAGATGGTTGAGGCCGGCCCAAATATTAAGGATGGATTATCAAGTCATCCCCTGCAAAAAGCGTCCAACGCCTGATAATATGGGCAGTGGCGGGGCATTGGGGGGTTTTTTGTTGACAAAAGTGCCAATTATCTTTAGTATGGCTGTTCTAAAGACGATTACTACAGATACTTAGGCCCTCATCGTTCCCTGTAGGGGGGTGTGGGCTGTAAGTCGCCGTTTTGGCGGTAGTTGCGCGGCGAGATGGCGGTTTAAGTTTGATGGCGGCGACACGATTTTGGAGACCTTTCAATGCTTAACAGAAATACTCTTGTCCTGGTTGTGGGTATCGCGATTGTCCTGGCTGCACCGGTATTTGCTGAGACACTCGAAGGAAATTATAACGATATGCTCCACTACCTGAAGATTGGCCAATTTGACCTCGCGAAGGGTTACGCTCAGGCGATTCTCGACGGCAATGCCTCGCCGGTTGACTTGTTTGCGCTGGCCGATGGCAACCCTCAGGGTTACGCATTGATTATCAAAGCCAGGGAACGCGCAACAGATACGGAGCTTTCCGGCCTTTGCGGCAAGGTTGGGGATATAATTGAGCAGGGCAGGTTCATTCGTCGCGCCGACCCGAAGGTAATCGTGGATGAAATCGCCCGGCTGAGCACTACCAGCAGGGGAAAGCTCAACGCAATCAAACGTCTGCAAAACGCGGGCGAATACGCGATAATGTATATGCTCGACGCCCTCGGAGATGATGCTCGCAAAACGGAATGGCCGGACATCTCTTCGGCTATGGGGCAAATGAGCAAAGAAGCCATCAGGCCTCTTGCCGCGGCGCTTCAAACTAATAACGTCGGCGTCAAATCGGAAATCATCAAGGCAATGGGCAAAATCGGGTATCCGCAGTCGCTCCCCTTTCTGAAATACATCGCGGAAAAAGACAGTTCCGCTGAGCTTCGCGGTTTGGCTGAGGCCAGTATAAAGAAAATCGACGCGGTGGCATTGAAGGTCCCGGCGGCGCAGCTTTGCTATCGGCTGGGCGAGGATTATTACTATCATGCCGAATCGCTTGCTCCAGCGGCGGACGCTAATTTCGCGAATATGTGGTTCTGGGACGCTAATAACGCCCGGCTTGACAGCGAGCGGGTTGACAAGCGGTATTTCAACGAGCTGATGTCGATGCGATGCTGCGAATGGTCGCTCAAGGCCGACGACAAGTTCGGGCAGGCAATTGGACTGTGGCTTGCGGCGTTTTTCAAGGCCGAGTCATACGATGTTGTTATGCCTGCGTATTTCGGCGAAGGCCATGCAGACGCGATGACGTACGCCACAACTGCCGGGCCGGAATATCTGCACCAGGCCCTTGCCCGTGCGATGAAGGACAAAGATGCCCAGGTTGCACTGGGTGCTATAGAGGCGTTATTCGCCACGGCGGGCGAGAGTTCGCTGTTTTATCGGGTAGGCACATCGCAGCCCCTGGCTGAGGCCCTCTCATTTGACTCAAAAGCGGTGAAATTCAGCGCGGCGATAGCGATTGCCGCGGCGGGGCCCAAGCAGGCCTTCCCGGAAAGCAAGCTCGTCGTTGCCAATCTTGCGGAGGCGCTGGCACAAAGTTCGGAGCAGTCCGCGGACGATAATACGCCTATGTGGAACGGCGAATTGGCGGATTTATACGCGCTTCGCGCCGCGAAGGCGATGTCCAAACTTGCCCAGACCCGCAACCCTATTCTTGATTTGTCCGCGGCACAGGACGCTCTTGTTACGGCGACAAAGGATAAGAGAACGGAAATCCAGATGCTGGCGGGGCAGATACTTGCGTACCTGAATACGCCCGCGGCACAGGAGGCAATAGCGGCGATGGCGATGACCGAGGGCAACTCTAAGGACATCCGCATGGCGGCGTTTGGTTCGCTGGCTGTTTCGGCAAAGCTCAATGCCAATAAGCTCGGTGACGCGACAATAGACGCTATATATGCCTTAGTCAGTTCAAAGGATATTGACCCCGGCTTGCGTGCCGCCGCTGCTGCTGCTTACGGCGCATTAAATCTTCCGAGCCAAAAGGTCAAGACCTTAATCCTCGACCAGGCGCGCAGTTAAGAAGCGTTTTGCGTTTGGCGAGCGGCATTTCGATTATTTCCCGAATTTATCGGAAGTGGCAGCGCTACGGCGGTATGACGGTATGTGATTCCGCGGCTGGGGGCTGGTTGGGGTCGTGCGGTTTATTTGGGTCATTTGAGTCAGCCGGCTGAATCGAAGCGGTCCCGGTTTTGGCTTTCGCCGGGGTGTTCTTTGCCGGTTTTATCAACAGGTCATTAATTGCCTGCTCTGCATTGACGGGGCCGTCACCTGACGCCACTAATTTATCCATAAAGTTACACACATTCACGAGGCAGGATTGCATTTTGGCTTCCTGGAATGTTTTTGTTTCGAAGCCGAGTTCTTTTACATACTGCTGTTGGCAGAAAGGCGTGGTGCAGACAAGGAGCGTTACAAAACTCCATATTAAAAAGCCGGCGAGGAATCCGAGAATGCCGGAACCGAGGGTGTTCACAATGCGAGGGAAGGTTACCTCGAACTGGCCGATGAGCAGGGTGTATGCTATGCCATGCAAAATCAGAAATGTTACCAGCCCGGTCGCCAGCAGCGCCATCGTTTTGCTGTATTGACCGCTGCCCATCGCGGCAGGCAAAAACTCCTCAATCATTGGGCTTATGCGCAACGCCACGTACACGGCGATGACGAAGTTGAACAGCATCGTCCATGCGTGGTAGAAGCCCAGCTTTATCGCTGAGTACGCGAAAATGACCGCTACAAATATGCCTATCCAGAATACCATAGGATTATCCAACTACCCTGTTCATTTCATCGATGCTGGTTACGCCGGTTACGACTTTCAGCAGGGCCTGCTTTTGCAGATTTGATTTGCCCCGCTGGTCGCCTTCTTTTCTAAGATTTTCAATCGGCAGTTTATTGTTCGACAACCCGGTTTTAATATCATCGTCGAGGGTAAGTATATCGTAGATTCCGAGTCTTCCGTAATATCCGGTTCCATAGCAGTGCTCACAGCCGACCGGGTCGTATATGTTGACGTAGTTGACTTTTTTCTTTTCGAAGATTCTTATCTGTTCCCGGCTCAGTTTAGCGGGGGCTTTACAGTATTTGCACAGCCGGCGGATTAATCTCTGGGAGATAATCACGTTAATGCCCGTTGCCAGCATAAGGGGCGTGACCTTCAGGTCCAGCAGTCGTATCAGGGCCGAGGCGGTGCTGTTGCTGTGGACGGTCGCCAGGACTATGTGGCCGGTCTGGGCGGCCTGAAGGGCGATTACCGCCGTTTCCTCGTCGCGAATTTCGCCCACGACAATCACGTCCGGGTCCTGCCTGAGGATGCTGCGCAGCGATTTGGCGAATGTTATTCCCGCTTTGGCGTTGACCTCAATCTGGCTTGTGTTGGGCAGGACGTATTCGATGGGGTCCTCGACGGTTATGACGTTTCGGGTGTAAAAATCGATTTTATTGAGCATCGCGTAAAGCGTGGTTGTTTTGCCGCTGCCTGTGGGGCCGCACAGGAGTATCATACCGGAGGGTTTTCGGATGGCGTTTTCGACGATGGTTCTCTGCTTCTCGGTCAGGCCGACGCTCTCCAGCGTGTATATACTGGCGTCCTGTTTGAGGACTCTTATCGAGAGTTTTTCGCCGTTGAGGACGCCTGCGCTTGCCACTCGGAATGACACCGTTCCGTCGGGTATTTTGGCGACGAATGCGCCGTCCTGCGGCCTGCGTCTTTCGGAGATATCCATATTCGATATGGCCTTGATGCTGTTAACAACCGCCTGACAGGTAGACGCATCTAACTGGTTGACTTCACGAAGTATGCCGTCAACCCGGAATCTTACTATAGAAACAGAGTCGCTCTTGGGGTCTATCAGGATATCGCTTGCCCTGTCCTGGAGGGCGTCCCAGATGGTTTTTTCGGTCAAATCGAGGATGTGACTGTCCTGTCGTCGAATTTTCCCGTGGCCGTATAATTCCTTAAGCTCGGTGCCCGATGAATCCATGAGTTTTATTAAACTTTCTTTCGAGCCGCCCATAAGTTTTGAGGACTTTATGGTGTCGCTTATATTTGCCATCCGGTCCTTTAGCGACTCGAAAAAATTTCCTCGCTCAGGGAGGGGCATCTTGAGAACATCTTTTATCAGTAACACCAGCAGCGGTATCGGGCCGAATACCAGCGTGAGGACATTCACGACCGGCTTCCTGCTTTTGGGCACTACGAGGCTGAATTCCACCCGCTGGACGCAGTATAACCCCAGATATACCCATATCACAAGGAGGAGGAGCTTTATGGGATTAAACGCAATTTCCCCTGCCAGCCCGGCGAGGGCATTCGCACCTGCGGGGCTTATTAACGCCAGACCCGAATGGTGTGCGGCCTGAAACGATACTGTAAAAAACCAGCATTGCATACCTTCCCTCTAATCCCCTAACTATATCCGGAAGCAATTGCCAATTGTTTCAAACTAACATATTTTCCCCTTGTTAGCAAGGTATTTAAAGGGTATCAGCGTCGGGATTTAAGGGGACTTCTCTGTGGTAAGTCCTAAAGGTTTTCGGCGTCTTCCGCCGCCAGCCGTTGCGAAAATTCGCGCCAGGCCTGTATCGAGCGTCTGAGGTTTTCCCGGACGTCACCGCCTATGCCATAGCCCTGTAATCCTACCGGGCCCGTGAAGCCGGCTTGTTTTATCGCTCTTAAAAACCTGTAAACGTCAAATGCTCCGCGGTCCAGCGTTTCTATCGACCCCGCTTCCGTTGTTCCGTTTATGGTTACCACGAGCCAATAAGGCATCGCCTTGGCCATTGCTGTTTCCATATTCGCGGGTTTGTCGGTTTTTAGCCAGTGATATAAATTGAATACGATGCCGACGTTGCGTCTGTTGCTTTTTTCCGCGACGCGCACCGCGTCTTCAATCTTTTCGAGCCAGAAGTTCACATGGGGGTATAGGGCGACGGCAACACCGTTTTTGTTGGCAATGTCGGCTATCCTGCTGATTATCGCGACCGCCTGTTCGTCGCCGCCGACCGTCGATTTTTGATACGTGTCGCTGGTCATTGCCAGCCAGATTGTTGACTTGCGATTTGCAAGTGACTTGATGCTGTCTTCAATCGATGCCATATATTTTTCGGGAGGCTCTTCGAGTTTTATCGTGAAATACGCCCCGAACATTTTGAGGTTTGATTTGTCGAGTTCGCCAAGCATTTCGACAATGCCGGCTGTCTTCTGCGCCGGATTTTGTTCCCAGTATCCTATGCCGGCGTATCCCAGCTCTTTGAGCATATCGACCTGGGCTTTGGCGGACTTGTGCGTTTCATCAATCGTGCCCGTATCCATCGCGAAAAAAGGATTGGTCAGGCCCATTTTGTCTGAATCAAGAGGTGCGACCCATATATTTCGAAACGCCACAGGCCCGTGGTCGCCCTGAAGGACAAGCGGTCCTCTGGCGAGGTCATTGGGCTTGAAACTGCCCCTTGTGGGGCCGGTCAGTTCCACGTCTTTGTGTATCAGCGTCCTGTTGTGCCAGAGTTTTACGATTTTGGCGTTGGCGATTTTTTTCCCTTGGCTGTCGAACATGGCCGCGCGAAAGATAATATCAAAGGTTTGCCACTGGCCGGGCGGGCGCGCGGCGTTGACGAGCGTCGAATGACCCTCATAGCCCTTCACCGTTCGAGTTTCATCCCATCGCTGATAAATCCCGCCGCATTCCCAGCCGGGATACGGGATGTTGACGTCGTCCCAGCTGTCTGATATCTGAATCTCATATTGGCCCTGTAAGTACACGCCGGAGTTTGAGCTTTTCGGTATTATAAATTCAATGTGTATCCGTGCGTCGCCGAATTCTTGTATGCTCACAAGCGGCGGGCTTTTGGTTTTTCGACCGTTGACTATCGTACCCGTGCCTTCCTTCACAGACAGCAGATTTTCGTTGCGCGGGTGCTCGAAGGCGTCCCCGACGACGCTCCATTCCGGATTTGGCTGCCACGCCGACAAGTCGGTCAGGGTAATTTTTTCGGCTGCTTCGCTTGTGCCGCAAACAAGGGCAAGCCATATTGCCAGTGCAACGCTGATTTTAATCATTTTTCTCATTCGATTTTCCCAATAAGGTCTCTGACGGCAGTCACCCCGTGGCTGTCGCAATATTTGTGAATTCCGTTGATAATTTTCACGGCGCAGTTCGGCTCGACGAAATTTGATGTACCCACCGCGACAGCCGTCGCGCCTGCCAGGATAAATTCAATCGCGTCCGAGGCGGTTCTTATCCCGCCCATACCCAGAATCGGTATCTGTGTCCCTTTTGTTACTTCGTTAAAGACCTTGTTGACCATATAGACGGCAATCGGCTTTATCGCGGGGCCTGACAGGCCGCCCGTGCGATTTGCCAGCACTGGTTTTCGCGTTTCAATGTCTATGACCATCGCGGTAAAGGTGTTGATTAAGCTAAGCGCATCGGCTCCGGCTTCGACTGCCGCCTTTGCAGTAACGGCTATATCTGTAACGCTTGGCGTCAGCTTAACCATCAGTATTTTATTTCCGCAGGCGGATTTTACCGCCGAGGTAATTTCTTTGACCGACGCCGGGTCAGTCCCAAAGGTGATTCCGCCTTGCTTTACATTGGGACAACTGATGTTCAGTTCGAAACCCGCTATCGCTTTTTGTTCGCAAAGCCGTTGCGCTACTGCGACGTAATCCTCGATTGTCTCACCGGCGATATTCACAAATACCGCGCAGGACATTTTTTCAATCGCGGGCAGCTTTTCCGCGATAAACTCATCGACCCCCACGTTGGCCAGTCCTATGGCGTTGAGCATCCCGCTGTCGGTTTCGACTATTCTCGGCGTCGGGTTTCCCTGCCTGGGTTTTATCGTAACGCTTTTGGTTATGAACCCGCCGAGTTTGCTGACGTCCAGAAAATCGCCCAGTTCGTCGGCGTAGCCGCATGTTCCTGAGGCCGTCCATACGGGATTAGCCGTTTTTAAACCGGCAAAATCAACCGATATATCCACTTCTCCCATGTTCAACCTCCATCGTTACCCCCGTCAAATTGCAGGGGCTTTATTGTTCTAAATCCCGATTTTCACTCTATCGCTATATTACCCTACAAAAATCCCTCACTTTTGGCAATCATTTACTTTCCCATCTTATCTTTTGGGCGTAATTTCAGTTTTTTTCTTGACGCAGCGGGTCGTTTTGTATTAGCTTATTGGCATCTATTAGCATCCGGTCAAACGCCGGAGGCGTTTGACAGACAGAGTTATCCGCAAGGAAGCGAAGCACTGCGAAGTGAATAACAGGGCTGGTTCTGTTGTTAAGAACAGGCTATTTTATTGGAGAGTGGAGAAAAAAATGAATAAGTATGTGGTTGTCATATTGTTGCTGGTTGTATCAGTTTTGCCGGGTCTGTCGCAGGCAATTCCCACCAATGGCGATTTCAGCGCGGTTGACGGCGATGGCAATCCTACTCTTGAACCATGGGCGCACAACGACTACGTGAGCAATGAGGGAGGTTACGCATTTTTTACAGAAAACGAAGACGGTGACAAGATTGCCTGGCTGAGCCAGATGGTTGCAATTTCTGACGGGGCACAGCTTTCGTTTGACTATAAGATGGTTTCGCGTTTTGTTATGGGCGGGCCGCCGGGTTCAGATACGTTTTACGTATATCTGGGCGGGACCGAAATCTTTTCCATAAACAACGATAGTTTGGCGCCGGATGGCGGAACAATTTCAGAAACGATGTTAATAGATGTGTCGTCGTTCGCCGGCCTGAATGTTGAGCTTAAGTTCTCGCTTTGGAGTGATGATGCCGCCGACTCTGTTTATGACACTACGATTGAATTACGTAATGTTGATATATCTTCTTCTGCTGTTATCGTTCCGGTTCCGCCGGCGATGCTGCTTGTCGGGCTTGGCGCGGCATCTGTCACCTGGCTTCGCAGACGCAGAGTACTGTAATTCAAGGTTGGTTTATTTAGAGTGATATTTTGACCCCTGAACCGTTCGCCTCGAGGTTCAGGGGTTTTCTTTTGTCCACAAAGCTTTATAATGGTAGCGTTCTGAACTTATGGAAGCGACGCATAAAAAAGGCAAAGTATATTTAGTCGGCGCAGGCCCCGGCAGGCCGGATTTGATAACGGTCCGCGGCCTGGAATTGCTCAAGTGCGCCGATTGCGTCATTTACGACAAACTTGCCAATCCGGCCCTTTTGAATTATGCCCGTTCCGATGCCGAGCTGCTCCCTGTTCCAAAACGCATCGGGCCTGAATCCTTCAGGCAGGAGCAGATTAATAATCTGCTCGTCCAAAAAGCCGGCGAAGGTAAATCAGTAGTTCGCCTTAAAGGAGGTGACCCGTATATTTTCGGCAGGGGCACCGAAGAAGCGGCTGTTCTCGCCGAGGCCGGGATTGATTTCGAGGTCGTTCCGGGCGTCACCGCCGCTCTTGCCGCAAGCTGCTATTCGGGTATCGCTCTTACCGACAGGGCGCTTGCCTCCGAAGTGATATTTGTTACAGGCCACGAAGCCGAAGGCAAACAGCAGACAGGCATCGACTGGCAATTACTCGCCAAATTTACCGGCACAATCGTTTTTTATATGGGGATGGAAAACCTCGAAGATATTACTCGCCGGCTTATTGAAAATGGTATGTCTCCCGATACGTCAGCCGCCGTAGTTGCCGATGCGACTCTGCCCACGCAAAAATTTGTCAAAGCGACGCTTGTTTCAATCGCCGATAGCTGCGCCAAAAATAAAATCACGCCGCCCTCGCTTGTTTTCATAGGCCCGACCGCGGCCGGCGATGCTCGTCTTGAATGGCTCGTTAAATTGCCTCTGTTCGGAAAAACCGTGGTGGTTACCCGTGATGCCGAAGGAGGCGCCGAATTTGCCGCTAAAATCACCGCCAGGATGGCTGTTGCCATTGAAATGCCCGTTACTAAAATTAAAACGCTTACCGATTCAGGCGACTTTATAAAAACTCTTGCCCAGATTAAATTTTATGACTGGGTGATCTTCACCAGTTGCAACGGCGTCGAGACCTTTTTCGCCGCGATAGCAAAACTCAACAAGGACGCCCGTGTCTTCGGTTCAGCCAAAATCGCTGCTATCGGTGTCCGGACCGCTGAGACGCTCGCTGCCTTCGGCATCAAAGCTGATTTTGTCCCCTCGGCCTTTACCAGCAAAGACCTTGCCGCGGGGCTTATCGAATTCACAAACCTTCATGATAAAAAAATTCTTCTTCTGCGTTCGCAAATCGCCTCCGATGACCTGTCGCAGCTGCTTGAAGCCGCCGGCGCATCGGCAGATAATGTCCCTGTCTATACCCACGAAAAGAATCTCTGTGATTTGAAACCGCTTTCCGAAAAGTCAATTCACTGGCTCACCTTTGCCAGTCCCTTTGCCGCGACGTGCTTTTTTGAACAAGTTTCTGTCGATTTCGTAAAATCCAAAGACGCGAAAGTCGCCTCAATCGGCCCCGTTACATCTAAAAAACTTGCCGAGCTGGGCGTAAAAGTCGATATCGAGGCCTCTGAGCATACATTTGATGGTTTGATTGCAGCTATCGAGCAGCACGAAATACTAAATACGAAATACTAGTGACGAAATACGACTAAATGATAAACGTCTCAAAATTATATTGCGGCCTCGCGGGACAATCCGACCATTTGCGTTACGGCAATAGGGATTCCGTCGGCCCCATTGTTGTCTATAACTGCACCTCCCGCTGCAATCTCCGCTGCCTTCACTGCTATGCTGCCTCCGATTCAACCCGCCGTGATACCGAGCTTTCCACCGACCAGGCGAAAAAACTCCTGAATGACATTCTCGAAGTTAATGCCCCTGTCGTATTATTCTCCGGCGGCGAGCCGCTTCTTCGTCCCGATTTGTTTGAACTGCTCGCCGAGGCAAAACGCATCGGTTTGCGAACAGTTATTTCCACCAACGGCACGCTTATCGACGGCGACACTGCTAAAAAAATCGCCGAGGCGAAAACAAGCTATGTTGGGATTTCAATCGACGGGCCCGAGGAATTTCACAACCGTTTCCGCCAGACAAGCGGCTGTTTCAAGGCGACTATGACCGGCTTCGAAAACTGCAGAAAAGCGAATTTGCGAATGGGCCTGCGTTTTACAATCAGCAATTCCAATAAAGAGCAGGTCCCCGCCGTTTTCGATATCTGCAAAGATAACGGCGTAAGAAGAGTTTGTTTTTATCATCTCATCAGGTCCGGCAGGGGGAAAGATATTGAATCGCAGGCGGTTTCCACGGCAGATACCCGAAAGGTTATGGACGTGATTCTCCAACGCGCCGCCGACTTTGTCGCCAAAGGCCTTCTCGACGAGGTCCTCACTGTCGGCAATCACGCCGACGGGCCGTACCTGCTTGTAAAAATGCAGGAGCAGGGTAAAAATATCGACCAGCAAAAGCAGCTTCTTCTATCCAATGGCGGCAACCGCGTGGGCGAAAAAATCTCCTCAGTCGGCTGGGACGGCTCCGTTTACGCCGACCAGTTCTGGCGAAATTACCCCTTGGGCAATGTCACTCAAAAAAGCTTCAAAGAAATCTGGACAAATCCTGACGAGCCGGTGCTGCAAAAGCTCCGCAATAAATCGAAATTCGCCGATAAACGCTGCCTCAAATGCAAATGGTTCGATTTGTGCAAGGGCAACTTCCGCTTTCTCGGCCCCGACCCCGACATAAAAAACTGGCGATTAGAACCCGATTGTTACCTCACAGATGCTGAGATCGGGGTATAATACTACAGTTAGATTGCTTATGGAGGCAAAAATGGCTTTTCCAAATAACAGGATGCGTCGGCTGAGAACAAGCGAATCAATGCGTCGGCTGGTTCGCGAAACGACGGTAACGGTTGAAAACCTTGTTTATCCGCTGTTTGTCCGCAAGGGCAATCGTCTCAAAGAGCCAATCAAGTCAATGGCGGATTGCTTCCATTTCTCGCCCGACACTATTGTCAAAGAAGCCGAAGAGGTCGCCAAGCTCGGCATCCCCGCGGTTTTGCTTTTTAGCTTACCTGATAAGAAAGATAAAACCGGCTCCGAGGCCTGGGCCGAAGATGGTGCGGTGCAGGACGCTATCCGCCAAATCAAAAAAGCCGTGCCCGAACTTGTCATCATTACCGATGTCTGCCTTTGTGCCTACACAAGTACCGGCCATTGCGGCCTAATCAAAGATGGCAAGGTCGACAACGATTCGACAATAGAATTGCTCGCCAAGGTTGCGTTATCGCACGCGCAGGCGGGGGCGGATATTGTCGCTCCCTCGGATATGATGGATGGCCGGGTCAAGGCGATTCGCGAAGCTCTCGAAAAAAACAACTTCCCCGATGTCGCGATTATGTCTTACGCCGCCAAATTTGCCTCGGCTTTTTACGGCCCGTTCAGGGACGCAGCCGAATCTGCGCCGGACACTTCAACGGGCCTTACCGACCGCAAGACCTACCAGATGGACCCCGCCAACGCCCGCCAGGGGCTTGCTGAAATCGCCCTCGATATCGAAGAAGGCGCAGATATTGTAATGGTCAAACCCGCCTTGCCGTATCTCGATATAATTTACCGTGCCCGTCAGCGTTTCGATTGTCCCATTGCCGCCTATAACGTCTCTGGCGAATATATGATGGTTTGCTCCGCCTCGCAGGCAGGCTTGGTGGACAAAGACGCCGTGATGCTCGAAACCCTTACTGCCATCAAGCGGGCAGGGGCGGACATAATTATTACCTATTTCGCAAAAAATATGGCGAAGTCCTCCTCCAAATTCGTATAAAATATATGGGCACGGGCTAAATTAAACTTATAATGTGCAGCGATGCTCAAACGGGCGTCGAGTCACGAGCAACGAGTATCAAGTATCGAGTAACGAAACGGAGACCAATTATGTGCGAACAATGCGGCTGCAATCAGGATAAAAAACAGGATACCTTCGAGACGAAGGTCAAAGCGATAATCGAAGCCATCAGGCCGAACCTGCAAAGCCACGGCGGTGACGTCGAACTCGTCGCCACCGAAAAGGGCTCAACAGTCAAGGTCCGCCTTCAGGGCGCATGCTCCGGCTGCCCGGGCGCAAAAATGACCTTGAAGATGGGAATCGAACGACTCCTCAAAGAAAAAATCCCTCAGGTCAAGGAAGTCATCGCGGTAGATTAAGAGTTTCACCGCTGAGGACGCAGAGTTTTTTTGACGCTGATTACGCAGGTTCCGCTGATTTATTTCAGACACGGATTTACACAGATTAACACTGTTTATAATTTATTTCCGCCTTTGCTAAAGCTACGGCGGATAAATCTCTGTGTTCTCTTGCCAGTTGGCATCCCTAACCGGGAGTGGCTAAAAAAATCGTGTAATCTGCCTGCCCTGCGTAGCCGCTTCGGCGAAGAAGGGTGTAATCTGTGGCTGCATTTTAAATAAAAAAAAGCGGGCCAGGATGAGCCCCACACCCAAAAGCCCAATCCCGACCCGCCTGTTAAGCTCGTTTTGCGGGTAAAAAGCCCGATTCGCTGTTTGCGGCGGATGAATCCGCGAACAGGGAATCCGCTACAATGTTTAGACGAAGCACAACACAGGATTATTGCATTGTGAAAAAAATAATGCTTGCCCGCCAGTCAGTTTGGCGGGTTAATCTGCCTGCCTCGGCGTAGTTGCACAACGAAGCCGGGCCCTCTAAATGCTGTACTCCGCTACAGGGTGGATTTTTGCCTTGAAGAACTCCTTGTATTTCATATCCGACTTGAGAATATGGGTTGTCAGCCAGAGTATAAGGAATTCCGCGATTTCACCTGCGGTCGTATTCTTGTTATCCATAAAGCTTATGGCCAGTTCAGCCGTCGTATCGATGAAGTAGTCGTGCTGCTTTTTATGCAGCTCAATCTCCGGATAGCCGTATTCCCGCATAAGAACTTCTTCAGCCGCGAAATGCTCCCTTGCGTAGTTGATCATTTCCGTCAGTGTCTTGGAGACCAGCTCTGGATCTTTAGATGTGCCGAAGTGTTCGATGAGTTTATTGGTAATTTCAAACAGGTGTTGATGCTGATGGTCAAACTTTTCAACCCCCACGCTGTATTCCTTTTTCCAGCTAATCTTTTCCATTTTAACCCCCATATTCAGCTATTGTTAAGGCCAAGGCCTTTTGCACTTGCCGTATCCATATTATCGGCGTTCAAATTCCCTGATATTATTATTTTTTGGCAAAAATCAGCGTCTAAAAAAACAATTCTCTGTGTCCTCTGCCTGCCCTGCGTAGCTTTCCTGTCCTCCATAGCCTTGGCGAAGGAGGAAGCGTAGCAGGGTGGCGAAAAAATCCGCCTTGTTGCTATTATCTTAATGGCAGGATAAAATCATTGGAAACCTGTGACATAAGTAGAGTATATGTGGAACAAACGTAGGATTATTTAGGATGCGGGAAAATGCGGGTAAACTATAAGATAATTCAAGCCCAGGATTTCATAAAGGCCAAGCCCACCGGCCAGATAGACCTTGATGAGAGTAAAAAAGTGCTCGGTCAACTTGCGCATATGGAGCATCTAATCGGAGACCATGAGATACTGGTAGACTTGCGGCAAGTCCATAGCAACCTGGACCATGCCGATTTGCATGAGCTGGTTCTTGAACTTGGGCGACACAGGGAGGCATTCCGAAGCAAGATCGCCGTCATGGCAAGAGATGATGAACAATTCAACAAAGCTGTTTTTCTGGAGATGTGCGCGAATATCGACAGATTTACCGTTATGGCGTTCACCGATTTTGAAAAGGCGACAAACTGGCTCCAATCCGATGAGGGCATACAAGATCTGTGGCCATA
>Ga0209593_10000017_pt1 | contig 125813 bp, 150 predicted proteins | sample PPLLaktember2015_3_FD_187260 | JGI IMG/M metagenome (GOLD analysis project Ga0209593, IMG submission 187260) | Freshwater sediment microbial communities from Prairie Pothole Lake near Jamestown, North Dakota, USA - PPLs Lake P7 Core (6) Depth... | ecosystem: Environmental > Aquatic >...
AATTAAATTTCCCTCCTCTACTCTCTCACCTTCAGCTGTTAACACTTGATAATAAATCAAAACTGTTGGTGCTTCAAGATCAAAGTTTGCAAACATTTTAAGTTGTGTACATATTTTTGAAGGGATTCCTGATGATACTGGGACTATGTTCATGATATAAAAAATTAAAATTATTATTTAATTGACTTCAACTGCAAATGTAATACTTCCTGTATAAGTAACTGCTGCTGAACTTGTAGAAAACAGAGCTAAAGATATTTGAGAACTAGTAGCATGAGTTCGTGCATTTGCGTAAACAATACCTCCATTTTGTGCGAATGATGCAACACCACTTCCTACAGGTCTACCTCCTCCATTTGTAGTTTTTACAGTATAAGAGTTAGGTAATGTTATATTAGTACTTGCATTATAACCTGCTCCAGAAGAAGTAGCTTCAAAATTAACTACACAAGTTAATATGTTACCAATCTTTGTATATGTAGATTCTGTATAAACTATAGTAGCTACACTTGCAGGTGTAAATATACCAGATGTTATATTAGGGATTGCTGCATCTAATTGAGATTTAATAACAACTTGATTACCAGTTGTTGCAGCAGAAGCTGAAATTGTACCATTTACTTGTAATTTATCAAATGCGTTATCACTTGTTGTAGCAATTAAAAAATTACCAGTAGCACCAAATCTTGCTCTTTCAGCTAAATTATGTCTAAATTGTAATACATCAGAAGTATCATAAACTAATAAAAAATTACCAACTCCATTATTTTGAAAATTTAATACAGCATTTCCAGTAGATAAAAGAGTATTTATTTTTATTTGGGCATTTCCTGTAGTATTCCTAATATGTAATAATGAATCAGGAGAAGTTATACCAATACCAACATTACCATCAGTATGAACTCGCATCTTTTCAATATTATTAATTGCGAATGTAACTGGTATTGTTGGTTGTAGCGATCTTACTTGTACTTCTGTCGCAGCACCATATATACCTCCAATATCTAAAAGAGCACTATTTCTAAAATGTATAGAACCACCTGTAGTATTTTCTAATGTTAAATTTGAATATCCACCTACATTCCTAGGATTTGTAGTTCCTATCCCTACTAATCCACTTCCAGCATTATATACATCACTATTTGTAACAGTATTAGTTCCATTAAATCTAGGTAAATAACTAGCTAAACCTGAACCTCCAACTTTTGCATCTAATCTAGCTTTTAAATCTATTTGATCATCTATATTTCCTTGAATAGCTCCCCAAGCAACAGAGGAAGATGAAGAACCTCCTCCACTTGTTCCCGTAGGATAATACTGTGCTGCTGCACTTGCTATATCTACACAACCTACTGTTATAGCCATTCTACCTACTTCAGCATATGTTCCTTCAGGAAGAATACTTGTATAAGTCTCTTGTAATATATTATTTTGTGCAGAAACTAAATTAGAGTGTATCTTCTCTCCATATTGCCAAACAAAAGTACCTCTTACTGTTAAAAGAAGTCTTTGTACTGTTGCTTGATTAGGACTACCTGATATTGGTGTTAGAGCTGTTCCATTCCAATATTGAGTAGGTTCCATAACAGTAAGAACAGGAGGAGGAATATTAGTTAAAGCATTTCCTGGATGTAATCTTGTAAAAGAAGTTGTAGAAGAAGCAGGTATAAATAATGCATCATTATTACTCGTTCCCCATGCTACAGATACTCCTATAAGAGAACCTGAAGAGTTACTATGACTTAGTGTACCTGGAATAGCAGCTATACTCATAGAAGCTTTCACTCCTATTGAAGTAGATTCTAAATTACTATAAGCAGCTACATCAGGAATAGTGAGTGTGGTTCTATCAGCATCTATAAAACTTGTAACTCCTCCAGAGTATTTAACTAATACAATACCTAATTGAGCAACAGTAGGAGATTGTATAAATGATACATCACTAAAGATAATACTATCATCCTCAGCCCTCCATCCAACATACTTAACAGCTGTCCCTGTTCCTGTTAATCCTATTGCAGATAAAGGAATATTTCTAGCTGTTAAGAATCTTACTGCATTTATAGGAGAATAAGGAGCAACAGTTTTATAAAACTGTGGAAATATAATTCCAAATTGAGAAGCACCTACAGCTAAAGTATTATCGTCAAACTTTGTTAATCTAAAACTATCAGAAGTATCAATAAAGCCAATAGCAGTAGAAGATCTTGCAATGTGATTTATAAGTAAATTAAGTGAATCAGTAGTAGAAAGTTTAATACCAGTACCATCTGCATTTGTATTATTAACTATATTAGCCGCACTTATATTACCTGTAAATATACTATTACCATCTTCATTAAAAGTAGCTACTACTCTTTCTATTTGCATATTAGTACCTGATGTTGTTTTAGCTCCTGTAATAATCTGCACTCTTGATTGACCTGTTCCTTTACCTGTACCTGCTTTAAGTTGTAGAGTTCCTCCATTTAAATTAGGAAATCCACTAGCATTTACTATTTGAAACCAAACATCTGTTTGTGTTCCAGCATATATATTACCAAGTAAGTCAACTGTAATTCCTAATAAAGTAGAACCTGTAATTGTAGCATATAATGTAAAAGCTCCTGTTCTTCCTACTCTTCTATAAATACCATTACCTTGTCCTGCGGGAACAGCTACATACATTGTTCCATCTGAATGTATCCATCCATCACAAGCATATGCAGCATTACCTACAGCCGTACCTGTAGAGGTAAATAAATCTGAACCTAAAGGTTTCTTAAAAAGATTGCCTGTAGATTGTTCTATATAAAATACATCTCCATTAGGATCTGCCATAAGCATATTATACTTTCCAGCAGCATTACCTGTATCTATCCAAGAACCTGTAGCTCCTACTTGTTTATAACAAGGTCCTGGACTTCCTCCTCCAGCTAACCATCCTGTCCAAAGAGTCCCTTGTGTATCACAAACAAAAGCAGATGAAATATTAAAAGGTAAAGGTGTGGTAGAATGTGCAACAAAGTTCCCTACACCATTAACCCTTTTAGTTACAGTATTCCCTGATAAAGCATATATAGTTCCTGTATTGGGGTCACAAGTAATGGCATTAGCTCCACTAACACCTGATATTACAACCCATGAAGGAGAACCTAAAACTTTACAGTAAACTGTACCATTATAAGCTACTAAATAAATATCTCCATTAGTAGCAGTACACATATATCTAGAACCTCCACTAAATTGTATAGAATTAAAGTTTGTATTTTCTATAAAATTTATAGTCCTACCTCCCGAAAGAGATAAGGAATATCCTGCTGTTTGAAAATCAGATTGATGAATAGCTACAGTTCTATCCTTCTGCATTCCAAATTCTAAATCAGCAAGAGGATTAATAGTATCTATTCCTATATTAGAGTTTATATCAATCATTCTACTATTACCTATTCCATTAGCACTTGTATACTTAGGAATATAATTAGTAGTTCCTGTTCCAACAAATCCATAAGTACCTAATGCTCCAGTTCCTAGTACTACTTGAGAAGCAGTACCTCCTGTAGTTTTAAGAGCAGTTGCTATAAGAGAACCATTAACTTGTAATCTATCAAGACCATTATCTGTATTAGTACCTATAAGAACTCTTCCTGGATTACCTGCTATAATAGTCATTGTATCAGCAGTACTAAAACCTCCTGCTCTAAATTTAATTGTTGCAGAACCTCCAGTAGCAACATCACCATTTGTAGTAAATAATAATGATGTTAGAGATCCTGATATTGAGACTCCACCAATATTAGGAACAGAATAACCTGATCCTGTAGCACTAACGTATATTGTTCCTCCTCCACTATTTTGTAATGTGAAGGCAGCTAAACTAGTAGCAGTTGTATTCTTAACTCCAAATATAGCAACACCTGGTGTATTATGATTATCAACAATAGTTAGTTTAGTTCCTATAGGAGTAGTTGTACCAATATTTATTGAAGATCCATTATCATATATAATTGAATCAATTAATCCTGTTGGAGAACTCCATTTAGGTAGATAATTTAATGTTCCTGTTCCAGTGACAGTGTTAGGTACAGCAGTTGTTACACTACCATTAGCCATTAAGAATTGTGTTCCTAATCCATTGACTTTAGCAATAGTATCAGCAGTTAAAGCACCATATATTCTGGCTACTGTTGTAGATGAATTACCAATAACAGTAGAATTTGATCCAAGACCAATAGTATTACTTCCTATAACAATTTGATTAGTTTGTCCATCAGAAAATGCTCTAGAATTATATCCTATAAATATAGAATCATCTGCTTGAGAAAGAGGTGATCCTCCAACATCAATATAAAATCCAGATAAATATCCTATTCCTATATTATTTGAACCAGTTATTAAATTTTCTAAAGAATTTGAACCTATAGCAGTATTATAATTTCCAGTTTCATTAAGAAATAATGAAAAACTTCCAACAGCTGTATTATAGCTACCAGTAGTATTGCTAGCTAAAGTTTGATACCCAATAGCTGTATTAAGTTCTCCAGTAGTATTAACTATGAATGCACCAGCTCCCACTACATTATTATAAACATTATTTCCACCACCTCTTCCTACTCTCATACCATTTATAGTCATATCAGTAGAAGTAAGTACAAGTGAACCTGTATCAGTAATATTACTATTACCAATACTAGTAGGACTAGTAAACTTTGGAACTCTATTAGGAGTCCCTGTACCTGTAATTGGATTTATCAGTAAAGGTTGATAGACTGTAGAATCTACAGAACCATTAGCCTTTAAGAATTGAGTGGGTAATCCTCCTGGAATTCTAAATGAACTAGCAATAACAGGAGTAGTTATAGTAACAGTTAATCCATCATCAACTATATTAGAGGGTGTTAAACTTGTAGCTGTATTATATTTAGGGATAGAATTAGCTACCCCCATTGAATAAACAATGGGTCCTGCTGTAGTACCATTTAATTCATCCAATCGGTTAGCAATTTTACCTAATAGAATCAATGCTTGAGGATCCATTCTTAAAATTTTTAATATCCAACAAAATTACAAAATAAACTAATGTCGTCCCTGTCCACGATAAACCTTCACATACTTCTTACTAGACTTAATCTTACTTGATTTGGTCTTAGCATGTATGTAAGGATGCTTGTGTTTAAACCTTTCCCTTCTTGCTGTTGTGTGTTGAGTTTTCATGATGTGTTATCTACCAAAACCATATTGGCTTTGCATTTGTATTCCTAAATCTTTAGCTAAGTCAGGAGCAAACATTGGAAGTAAGCTTGCTGCTTGTGAAGCAAAGGGCATAGTTTTCATCCAGTATTTAATAGAATTATTATCATCTACCAGTTCTGTATCTCCTTGAACAAGTCCATAGACCTCTGCTAGTGTACTATATAGAGCTTTTGTATAATCTTCTATTAATCCTAAGGCAGGGAATATCTCACCTTTAGTAAGACCAGCTAAGCTTCTTGGGTCGTAGAAATAGTGTAATTCATCTTTAAGTTTATCTGTAGCTTTTTGTATAAACTTAAAGGTATTTTTTATTCTTGGGTCTTCATCATCATCTGGAGCTAAGGCTTTTAATCCCCACATACACAATACAGACAAAGTTGCATATACCATAAGGTCATGTATCTGGTTTCTAATATTAGTTCTCATAAGATTTATAAACTCTGCTTCAGTCATATCAAGCTCCTTACCAGTTTCTTCATAGTATGTTCTCTTGTTTGTTTCAAACATTTCTCTCATATATTCTACACCCTTATCATTAGCTATTAATGAATTACGTAACCTACCTATACTTTTAAGTACATCTTCACTAATAACCTTAGCAACCATTCTGGATCTACCCCACTCATAAGCATCAGAAGCAGCATTATATTTCATTGCACCAAACCTAACATCTACAAGTCTAGGTATCCAGTTTTTAAATACCATAAGAGAGTTACCATATACAGTCATATTAACCATTCTCTTGTTCTCTGCTGACATAGAACCTAAAGCATCAGTACTGAATGCTTGTACTGTTCTTCTAAAGTCTATTACAGTGTTTGATTTTTGCTCTATCCCTGGAATAACAAAGTTACCTTCCTTATCTACAGTACCTAATTTAAGAAGTCCATGTGATTCATTAAGCTTAAGAACATCCTCTTCAAACTTATCAGCTCTTTTTCTTCTGTCTTCAGCACTACCAGCATAGAAATCTACATACTCAGGAGTTGTTCTAAGATACTCTCTGGTGTTTAATACCTCTCCATTCATAACAATAGCATGTCTAAGGAAAGCATAGAAGTTAGTAGCCTGTACAGCTTCCTCTCCATTTCTCATTAAGACCATTAGAAAGTCTTGTACAGCATTTTCATCTAGAACACCAGGTTTTAATGATAGTTTTTTACTAGCATCTTTATTATACTTTTCAAGGAAAGGCATAAAATAATCAAGAGCTGCTAACATTTTCTGCTTATCACTACCACCTAGCTTATTAGCTAGAAGCCACATCTCTGTATTTACATAGTCTTGTTTAGTAAAATATTTACCTGAGTTAATCCATGAGTGTGTTTTACCACCAAAGTAGTTAGAGAAGGATGATAGTGGGTTGAGACCAAGAGTCTTTAATTGGAACATATTATTCAATGCATCCAATGATCTGTTTATACTTATCTCTCTGTTCTTTAAATTTTCAGGCATTAGTTTAAAACCAAGAGTACTATTAACCTTAGTAGTAAAACCATCAAGCTTACCTATAAGCATATCAAATGTTGCACTCTCAATATACTTTTGTCCATATACTATAGACTTAACCATATCCTCTATCAGTGCAGAGTTCTCTGAGTTGTTAGGAGATACCTTAAGACTACCATCAGGTTCTAATGAGGTTCTTCCAAATACGGAAGTAGCTATTGCATTTTTATTTTTTTCCAATCTTATCAAAGATCTTGATTGATATTCAATATCAGTCATATATTTAAACTTAATAGCCATCTCATTATACAGAAACATATTTTTGAATAGGTCTGTACTATAGTCATCCTCTAGCTCTGAGGTAAAGTATTTAGGTATTTTATCTATTAACTGTCCAGTGAGAGGATCTACTGCGCCATAACCAACAGTTCCTTCATCTACAGAGATGTTTCTTAAAAATTGTTCCCCTAATGATACCTTACCACCAAAGACTAACTTCTCTGTAAAACTCTTTCTTACCCAAGGTAGAAAGGTTCTTGCTTGTTGATTATTTATATATCCTATACTAGCATAGTATTCATTTCTTTCTTTTATATAGTTATAGAAATCTAGAGCTGGTGTATTTTCTGGTTTATTTAAATTCTTCCATTCATCAGAAGTCCATTTCCCTGGATCAGGATATTTATATATCTCTCCTCTTAATAACCAACCATGAGAAGTAGGAGTAGATATACTATACTTATCTCTGGCGTTAGTAATATCTCTTTGTTTACGAAACCTAGCTAATTCTTCATCACCTGAATAAGCTTTATTATCTATACGAGTAAGCTCTTCTTGAAGAAGTTTATTCAAATGTTCTTTATATTCAGTAACATTTATATTATCTTTTATCCAGGCATAGTCTTTATTTTGTACTCTCTTTACAACTTCTGTATAGAACTCATGTTTGAATTCATCTATAAGTTCATTACTGTTTGGTTTCTTAATAGCATTAAACATGTTTTTCTTATCTAAACCTTTATTAGCAGCCCAGGTAAGATAATTATCTTTAAGTTGAGTAAGACGTTTAAACTCTGTATTAGTATCCATAGAAGCAAAACCTAAAGCTCTACCTGCTTTCTTATATATCTCTTGTAGACCTTTAAGTTGTATAGTAGCAGAAGTACCAAACCATCTGGTAAATCCTTTAACTACTTTCTCAGCATTAATTGTACCTCCTACAAAGTTTAAGGTAAAGTCTGTATATATATCACCAAGCTTATCTTTGTAATCACTAGCAGTCTCTGCTACTTTTCTTAAATCTTTTTTTAGTTTCTTATCTTCTTCAGATAGCTCTCCCTGGAACATGAAACTAAGGTCTCTATTAAGCTCTTTGTAGCTTTCTAACACTTCTTCAGCACTATGTAAGTCTCTTGTAAAATCATTAATCTGCCCATCAGTAAACTCAGATTTATCTTTCCCTTTGAACACATCATCATACTTCTTAATAAGGTACTCCATTTGCTTGTTTAATGTCTGTGCTTGGTCTAATAAAGGTTCAATACTTTCTTTCATCTGGAGGTGCCTAATGGCTTTAAACAGGGCATTAAGCTGTTCACTCTTACTAGCTTTTTCTGCTGGTAATACTTTTTGTTCAGATAGTTTTTTATACAAAGCTCTTAGCTTAGTAAGAAGCTTATCTAATTTAGGACTACTAGTCCTTTGTGCTTCTAATCCTACAGGAATCAAATAGTCTTCTGTAATATTTTTGACATTAACATCTCCTATTTCTATCTCAGCTAGTTGAGGAAGAATACCTTGAGTAGCATTACCTCCTGAATAGTGAGCTCTAATAGGAATCATCATTGTCTGATCAAAGTTCTCTGCTTTAACTCCATAAACTTTATTTATAATAGTCTTGTATTGCTCCATCTGTCTGTTCCAAGCATTGATGTTATACCAAGGTATATCTTCTCCCTGGTCTGTATAAAGACTTTTAAACTTCCAGTCAAGTATGTCTACATGTCCATTAGGTTTAATAGCTAAGAAGTCAACTGTACCAGCCACATCCCCACCTTTTCTATTAGGGTCATATATGGTAGCCTCTGTCATAAATCTTGTGCCTTTAGGATAAGTAGCTAACCTATCTTCAAAATTCTGTTTAAGCACATCGTACATCTCTCTGTCAGCAGGATTTAGTCTAGATTGATAACCAGCATCATCTTTAGGTACATCTCTAAGATTACCATCTTCATCTATAAACAAATCAAAGATGTACTCCATATCCTTGTGACCATCTGTACCTTTATCAGCTTTAAGAGTATTCAAAGCATTTTGATATTCAGAATTAGTAAGAGCTTTATCTGCACTAAGAACATCAAACCATGTTTTAATTACATTACTTACCCTTTTGGCTATCTCCTTACCATCTATGAAATACTTTTCTTCCTCACCACCTTGTGGATTTTTTACAGTTTTCTTAGTTATCCTGTTATGAACATCTTTTATTTGATTGTAAATTCTAGTTTGTTCTGCAGCCTGTTGTAAGTAGACAGCTTCTTTTTGTTTTAGTTTAATATCTTCAGCATTACCAATATTATCTCCTGCTAATATATTCATAGCAAGAGTATCAAAACCACTAAATGAAAATATATTCTTAATTGATTCTATTATTTTCTCCCACCAAGACTGAGCTTTTTGAATTCTCTCAGGAGTTTCTCTTCTATTCTCATTAAGGTTAATTATAGTCTCAGCTAACACTTTACCCATAGCTTCTTTTTTAAGCTTACGTATGTCAGGTTTACCATCTGCAGTTTGATATAGTGGATTGGTAGCATATTCTTTTATCACATCTTTATAAGTCTCATAGTTATGAATATCTTTAAGAAGTTCATTAAATAGTTTAGGATCTTTCTGCTCAATTATCTCTATGGCAAAGTGCATAGCTTCCTCTGGTAAAGCTTGAGCTTCCATACCATTGACTACCTGCACTAATTTCTGATTCATAAAAGCTGCAGCATTAGCATCTTGTTTAATACCACCTACAACTATACTATTAACAGTTTGTACATCTACTCCTATACGAGTAAGGAAGTCTTTCATTTTTCTTACTGTATCTGAAGTGGCTGTTTGAGGATGTCTGGAAGTTCTTGGGTTTTCTAATACTACATCTTTAGTTGATGCTAAACCTATGTTTCTAAATCCTGCATAGTTAAAGTTAAAAGCATTGTCTGAAGGTACATAAGGTTCAAAAGCTTTCCAATCAGAAAAGTCTTTTCCTCTCCCCATTGTTATCTTAGCTATCATTATCTCTTTCCATACCTTGAAATAGTTCTGATGTTGTTCTCCACTAGGTTTTAATCTAACAAAAAAATCTATGGCATATCCAGTGTTCTTAACAAGCTCTCCTTTTTTATGTTTAACCTTTCTCTTCTGTGTTACTTTAACAGGAGATTTATCTTCAGGACTTTTTTTAACATAGGAGTAATCTTCCATATGATAACCATCTTCAGCATATATCTCACCATCAACAACTCCTGCTACTGTCAAAGAATCATAGTTCTCATTTCCTGCTCCATAGAAAGTATTTGTAAGTTTGAATGAAGGATATTTTTCTTTAAACTTTTTAAACCAGTCTAACTTCTCAACATGTTTAGCTGCTATAGATGCTGCTTTCTTAAGCTCCTCATTATTATATGTAGGACTCATTATAGCATTATATATTTCTGTATTAGCCTCACTATCATTTTTTTCATAAGGAATAGTAAAGTCAATATCATGTATAGTTTCTTCTTCAGATCTATATACCTTACCAGCTTTACGTAAAGCTAAACTTCCAGTTAAAACAATACCTAGTTCTTTCTGGGCAAACTCCACTAGGTTCTTAGCAAATTGATCCTTGTTTAATGTCTCATGATACTTCTTTTGTACTTGATCCTCGGACAGACCATAGTTGAAGTATTCATAGTTTTTATTTAATACCTCATCAGCAATAGCAAGTCCTACATTATCTAACTTTTCAAGATGAGATTTATGTTTATCAGAGAATTTAGAAAGTAAATCTTCAAACCATTGTTTGATTTTATTCCATATAGTAAAGTCTTCTTTAGTCCATCTTGTGTCCATACTTTTCTCAAAAGCTGTAGGATTAAAATAAGACTGTTCAAGTTTCTCTTGTAAGAAATCAAGAATAACCATATCTCTTATTTTCTTTCTCCACTCATCTTTGTCTCCAATAAATCCAAATTTGTCTTTTGTAAGTTTACTGTGTAAAGCAAATCTTTCTTTATACTTAGGCCACTTGTTAACTAAGTATCTAAGTTCAGAACGAACCTTATTGTTTTCTTTACCTAGCATAGAATAGGCAAAGTAAGCTACCTCAGGTAGAATACTTTCTCCTTTCTCATAAGCTATTGATTTGTTTATTAAGTCAGAAGCTCTATAGGCATCTATACCTAACTCCTTTTTCATATCTTCATACTCTGTATGACTGATACCAAAGTCTTTTAGGAAACCATCTACCAATTGAGATTCTAAGTCTTCAATAGTTTTAGTCTGTGCTACAACACCTGCTAAATCATTAGCTGTAGGAAAATTATCTAAACCATTCTTCTCTTGCCATATAGCAATCTTAGCTCCAGCAACTGGAGGACTAACCTTTAGTTGCTTAGCTATATCAATGACATCTGGGTTATTAAAGTTTACACAATGTGACATAATCTTATTTTTTAAAATGGTATACCATAGCAATCTAATAATTTATCCTGAGTTTTCCTATCTAGTTCTTTAAACTCTTCAAAGGTAGTAGTAAAAGCAGGATTAAATGGATGATCCATAGCCATTTTATTCCATACATTTCTAGAAGCTTCTTCAGTTCTTTGACCTGTACCTCCATCATAGAAATCACTAGATGTATATTCTGTACTAGTAGTAGGTGGTGTTACAGGAGTAACTTTAGCTAATTCACTTCTAACCTCCATTAGTAATTTAGGAAACTCTGTACCCCATTTACCTTTATCTTGAGTGTGAGTTAATTCTTCATTACCTGTAGCTAACAATCTTTGAAGAGCTTGAGGATTTTGTTCAAAAGAAGCCTTTAATAATGTTTTCATTATATAATTAGAATCTTTATCCCATGCTTTATTATCTAATTTAAATCTTCTTCCCAACTCTCTTAAAGTTTTTCCATCAGTAGTATTTAATATTTCTTGAGCTAGCTGATTTCTGTCAATATCATCCTGTAATACTTTAGATGGAACTCTATGAGTTTGCATTTGAGAGTATTGAACTTTATGCCATTGAAAAGCTTGTTCTACAGATTGGAAATTTCTTTCTCCCATATATCCTATAGATCTATTATTTTGTTGAACATAGAATTTAAATGGTCTAACAGCAAAGTTACTTAAATCAGAATTCTCACCTGTACCTGCATAGATGTTTGTAGATGTTGGAGTAGTAACTTCTGTTACTTCTTTTTCTAATCTATCTAATTCTTTTTGTAAGAATGCATAGGTCATTGGAGCTTTCTCCTCTAGCTTAGCTAATCCCACTCCTATAGGAGGAATAACTACCTTATTGAATCTACCAGACTTAGCAGCTTTAATAGCTCTGTTGACATCATTGGTTATTATAAACTTATTGTTATCATATTCACTATCTGTTTTGAATGCTGAGTCTTCATTAGAAGGAAGTTTTTTAGTTGAGATACCAATAGTATTAGGTTCCCCTCTCATCTCTTTAGCCTGTCCTCCTAAGCCTGTTCTAATATCATTATCACCAAATAGGAATAAAGTATTAGGATTAGCTTTAACAAAGTCTCTGGTTATAATAGAAGTAGTTTTCTCTACACCTGCTACTACAAGAGGAACACCTGCTGGTCTTGCTGCTATCTCAGCTCCTGGTTTACGTTCAGCAGCTTTAGCTCTACCCTCATCTTCATCACTAAAGAACTCTGTAGAACCAGGATAAGAACTAGCTATGTATCTTCTTAAAGCAAGTTGATCATACTCACCATCTTCATTAGTTTTTCCATTAGGATAGATGTAGAAGTCATATCCTCCTTCAGCATTTCTAATAGTTTTCTGTAGATTTTTGTCTATATAATAATTCTGACCATCTATCTTAAGATAACCTCTGGTTACTTTCTGAGCTTCTACATACTCAAGCATAGCATTAGTGAACTCTTTAGCATCTTCAATCTCATCTATAGTTTCTAATGGAACTTTTTCTTTTATAGTAGCTGTAGCTTTCTTAGCATTAATGATTTCAATTACTTCATCATCAGTTAACTCAACCTCAACCTTAACACTTGGGTTATTAATTACTGAAGGTCTTATATCTGTATAGTACTCTGAAGCTCTATTACCATCACCAAGAAGATTCACAAGTTTATATATATACTGCTCACTATCATTTTTAATGTTATACTTCTTAACAGCTTCACCTGAAGCATATCTTACTTTTTGATAACCATAGAAGTCATTAAGAGTATAATCCCCTATTTTCTTTCTTTGGATATAGTCATTATCTGTAATAGTAGCACCAGTTTTCAAATCTATTCTATCTGTAAACACATCACCTATAACTCTTGGTATCTTAATAACCTCATACTCTACTTCAGCACTATTAGTTTTTTCAGATAGAAATAGAATCTTTCTGTCATTAGAGCTAATACCATATGAAGGGTAGTCAGGAAAGTTTTTACTTGTATACCATCCTCTCTCTTCACCATACTCATCTATATACTCATCTTCTAATTCAAAGTTAGGAGTTACAGTAGGAACAATTTTATTATCTCCAAAGTTGTTTCTTTGGAAATATCCTCTAGAGAAAACATCTAATTCAGGAGTAGCTTGTAACTGTGACATAATAGGAGCTACCTCTGCAGCAAAGTCTTCAATAGGAATAATATTTCTTATGGACACAGCTGATGGAGAAGTTCCTTGTATGATAGATATATCTAAAAGATCATAATAGAAATCTCTTAAGTCCTGATCAGTATCTCTCATCTCTCTCATCATTCCAGTGAACCTGTTCTCATCATAAGCTTCTTTAACATTTACATTTAGTTTTATAGTTTTTGCTCCACCCTCTCTTACACTAGCTTCAACTTCAAGAGATTTCAATAGCTCGTTCTCTGGATATTTTAATTTTAAATCTGCTAGTCTAGAAGCTGCAGAGGTAACATCACTAACTACTAGCTCTTCAATCCTCATATTAAGTTTATTAGCAGTAGTTATGATATAGTCCATGAAGCTTGATTTCAATTTATTAGCAATTTTATTGAACTCATCTTCACTAATAAATTTATTAGCAGCATATGGTTTTAATACTTTCTGTGTAATAGCTACAAGTTCTCTTTGTTCAAGTTTGAATATAGCTGACATAGATTGCATTGCTTTATCAATAGTGTCTTTTTGTTTACCTATATGTGATTTATCTAATACCTCATCAACACTGGTGATTATATTTGTATTTCTTACTCTATCTGTATCCCATTGTTTTCTGGCAAAGTGATCACCATTGGTTACCCTGGTAGTATCATATGTCATAGACTGAGTGAATTGGAAAGACTGGTCAGCCATAACAGCATATTTTAAGAACTCATCAAATATGTTAGACTGTTCCATTATAAAGTTATCATCTAATAACAGACTATCTTTCATACCATCTTTATAATAATCTTCAATATGTCTTTTTAGATTATTTTGATTAAACAAACCTTCATCCTGTTGTATATGATCTCCACTGATTCTAAACTCAGCTCTTATCTCTGCAATATTTTTCTTAGAAAATATATTCTTAGAACCTCTTTTCTCTAGAAGTTTTAAGTATTCAACAATTATAGGTTGGGCCATAAAGTAAGCAGATCTCTTACCTACACCAATATTCTCTAAGAACATAAACATACCTACCACAGTATCACTCTGAATAATTTTCATAATAAAAGGGTCTTTAGCAACATCCACGAAAGCTGTAGCATAACCAGAATATCTATCAGATATAAGCTCTCCACCATCATGAGTATGTGTACCAGATAGTGAAATAAATTTGTGTCCAGCAGCATTATAAACAGCATTATGATCAAGTTGTACTACACCATCTCCTAAGAAACTTCTTTGTTGAACAGATAATCCTTCAAATCTCTCTGGATTTATATACACCATAGCCTTTTGTTTAAGTGCTAAGGATGTAATATTAGCAGCAGCAATACCTACCCATTTCTTAGCAACTACGAAAGAGTGTCTAAGATTGGTCATATAGTTTCTGTCAAGAGTTCTATTTTTAATAGTGGACTCATCATAACCTCTAAGCTCATCTAGTTCTGCAGCAAGCACACTAAGACCAGCATCATCAACTGGTTTAATCAATCTGTCAAATACCTCAGGCAGAGTAATAAGTTTCTCTAAGGAATCATAATACTCATTCTCTAGGGATTTTTTATAGTTTGTTTTGATGAAATCATCCTTAAGCTTACCCTTAAGTGCCTGCTCAGTTAATTTTGCCTTCTCAGTTTCTATATCATCTACCTGATTCAATAAATAATCAATAGCAGTGACTCCTTTTTCATTTGCCTGTTCTATAATATCACCAATAATATTTTTATGAAACTCTACAAACTTACGTTGTTCCTCATCATAGTCAGTAAGTGTACTAAGTAAATCAAAACTTTGTCCTTCCACATCTGACATATGTCCTAATAGTGGAAGAAGTTTTTCTCTGAACTCATCAAATTTTCCTAGGTCAGCAATCTGTTTAGCTTTAGTATCTTCATATACCTTAGCATAGAATTCTTTAGTAGCTTCTTCTGAACCTTTATATTCTACAAGTCTCATATTACCATTAGCATCCAAGTAAATTGATTTCAAATACATATTGAGTTTATCAATATCAAAGTCAGATCCTGCTTTACTTGTAATCTCTGATGGTACAACTACTGTGTGGCCCATATATTGTGGTAAAAATCCTTTTACCCTAAACACCTCTACTGATGATAGAGCTTGAGTAGGAATACGAAAACCTATACCTGAAAGTATTTTTTTACCCTCAGGAGTATTTAAGTAATTTAGAATTCTTTTTTCATGCTCTCTATCTGATTCATTTTTCTTTTTAGGAAAGTTATTTTTAAACCAGTGTGGTACCAGTATCTCACAGTATGGATCCTCTTTACTATAAAACTTAAGTGTGTCATCTGTTATAGCTACATTTTTCTTTTCTTCATCTGATAGTGTTTCATACTCAGCTCTTGAGATATGTTTCCAGGATGGGTTACCATTCTCATCTTTAGTTTTTAAAGCTATTCTTCTTCCTTTCTTAGCATCCTCAAACATAGTTACAGGAACCTGTACGTGTGCACCACCACTCATCTTAGGAGATACAAGAGCTTTATCTATCATAGAGTATATGATCTTTCTCATTTGGTCATATGCTGGTGAAGCTTCAAAAGGAATTACAAACTGATTATCTTCAGTTAACTCTAAACTTTCTTTAGCATTGTCAGAAACATTACGTCTAAGCATCTCTCTCATAAGAGTTTCAGCCACAGATCTTCCATCTGTCATAACATAATTATCTCCTAAGTCCTGAATAGATAAATTATTTAATAGTTCATTATATGCGTTCTCATGCATTAAGTCTAACATTTCTTTGTTTCTGTTATACTCATCCATTATTTCTTTTTGTCTCTCAGGAGTGTTTCCTATAATCTGACCATTGTTGAATATATCCATTGTAGCCATTTTGGTTAATTGACTACCTCTTGTTTGAGAATGTTCTCCTTCTGATGTGGTTTCAACTTGAATACCATAAGCTGTCCAGGGAACCTGAATAGTGTTATTGAAAGCCTCATCATTAAAAGTACCATTACCATTATACAATGGATGTGTTGTTTCTATACCAACCTTAGCTCCTGATTCAAATACTCCATATCCCATTCCCTGGTCCATCATCTTAGTATAGAATTTCTCCATAGTAGTACCTTGTACCATACTATAGTAGATAGGCATTTGAGACATCTTGTGTAGTATTGTATGAAACTCATTCTTGTTATAAGTACTACCTGTAACAATAGGTTTCAATACTTCTATGTGATGTTTAGGACATTCTTTTTGTAACATTAATTCATCATGAGCTTTCAATGCAGCATCTGTATATTTATATCCAGGCATGTTCTGTCTTGTGAAAGCCATTTGCCATTGGTGAAAAGCTTCTGCAGTATCATCCCATTGTTTGTTTTTCATTTTAATCTCTCTATAGGTGTTATCCATTAGTATAGAGAAACCATCAGTTTCATTAGTCTCACCATAAAGATTGATTAGTGATGTTAATGATCCTAATATATTATTATCTGCAAGAACAGTAGCATTAGCATATGACTTATGATCATGATAACCTGGATCTCCTTTCTTAAGTACAATATCACCAACCATATTCATCTCTCTATTAAGGAAACTATTGAACTCTGGATGATCGAATGTTGTACGTCTAGGAGATAAGAAAGATTTAATACGTTTAGTTAAGTCAAGTTTACCTTTGCTTTCTTTAAACTGATATGGATCACCAAACAATATTTTATGATATTCAATATTATTTATAATATAGTTTGTATTAGCAAATCTAAGAACCTGGTTAACCAAGTCCTCACTCATCTCATGAGTTTTAAATTTATTATCTATAGCAAACTGAGTATTAAGTCCTTTATAGTTATAGAGCTCTAGCTCTTCACCATGGTTATCCATTTGGTTAGTAGACATAAGATTCTCTTTAGTTTGAGCTACTGTATTTTCAATGTATGCATTAACAGCATCCATAATAACATTCATATTGTCATTGATGAGAGGTTCTACATCTTCAAATGTTGATACCTTATCATTAAGCTTCTCATTAATTTTATCCAATAGTTTTTGTCCTTCAGCTGTAGAAGATAAGAAGTCTTTAAAGAATCTAAGTTGAGTAGCTCTTCCTTTTATATTTTTAAGTCTACTTCTGTTAACATCATCAAGAGCTAACTTAACATCATCTATTAAGTAACCTTTGAATATACTAGCTTTTTTATCATTAGCTCTCTTAGCTGTACCATTGAAATCTCTAAAGGTTACTACATTACCTAAGTTGATCATCCACTCTGTAGTACCATCAGCAGGTATAAGAACAAAATAATCACCATTTAGATTTTGATTAATCTCCTGAGACATTCTCTCACCAGTACCTAAACCACTTGTACTAACACCTTTGTTATTATCAAGATCTTGTGTTCCTTGTATATACTTAACCTTCAATGGAACTTCAGTTCTAGTACCATCAGTGTTAAAGAACATTCCTCCAAGTTTAAGTATCTGACTGTTATCAGAGAATATATCTTTGAGCTGTGGCATAAGTTCTTTTAGTTCTTCTAAATCTTCTACCTCATTAAATACATTCTCAAATACAGAAGGTACATTGTTTTCTGAGTAGCTACCAACTCTTTGTCCCTCCACACCAAAGTATGTAGGATCTTGATTAGGGCTTTCAACTGTGGTGAATAGCTCAGCTATCTTATTAATATGTCCTTCAACATTTAATATCTTACCACTAAGAGTCATAACACTAGGATTGTCAGCAATGTATCTGTGTAATCCACTTACTGCATTAGCAAACTCATTCTTGTTTTTATCTGTTTTAAGTTTTCTGTGTGTAGACATAGTAAACTCTATCCCTAATGCTTGTAGGAATACAGTCATATCTGACTTAGTTTTAATAGGATATGATTTAAGAGCTTCACTACTCACTACATATGTCTGAGTTAACCTATCATAAGATATAAGCTTAGGTAGAGTAACTTCTTGATTTTGTTTTATAAGAGTAATAGTTTTTTCTTTATCCTTAGCTAAGGCTCTCATATTCTCCATCCACTTATTACGTTCAAGTCTTGAAGCATTGAATAAGTTAGCAGAACCTGTATAAGTTTCACCAAGTCTTTTATATTGAATAAGAGCATCTGGTTTTTGTCTATTACCAAATGATTGCATATAATCTATAAAGAATCTCCAATCTGAAAATTTGAATTGAGAGAAAGGTATTGTTTTATCAGCAAGATTACCTCCTACTCTTTCAAAAGTAGAAACGAAATTACCATCATCATTAGCTAAGCTGACTAGTTTATCTACAAATTTTGATACAGAAGATGTATTAGATATTCTGTCCAGTAGAGTAGAATAAACTTTATTAAAGTTTACAAGCTTTAAGAAACCAAGTTTACCTTTTTCTTGTTTAGGTTTAGGACGTTCAAATCCAGAAGACTTACCTTGATCTATAGACTCTCTTTCAATAAGAGTAGCAGTACTAAACTTAACAGCTTTAGTAGCAGAGTTCTTACCCTCAGGAGCAAAAGTTTCTTTAGTATAATCATTCTTATTAGTTCCCTCTGTATTGATGTTAGGATTCTCAGTCTCCATGGAATAACCAAGAGTTCTTAATCTATCTCTAACTTTATCTTTTAGTTGTGACCAAGCAGTAGGAGTTAAGTAAGGAGATTTACCACCTTCCTCATACATATCCCATATCTCATCCCATACCTCTTCACTATCTATAGGTGCAGGAGAGTATAAAGCATCTTTCTGTCCATCTCTACTTAATATACCAGCAGCTCTTGCCAGCATATCTTCCACAAACATATGGGTCTCAGTTTCATTTAATCCTTCTACAGCTCTATATTGTGGTTCAAGTCTTTCTATACCAGTAGGTAGTGCTTTCTCTTTGAACTCTCCAGCTTCAATAGCGTTGAATAGCTGGTCTTTTAGACTAGGTTGGTTAACAAATGATCTAAAGAAATTTATGATGCGTTGGAAGAAGTTTCCTATCTTCTCAGCTAAGTTTCTGGCTGGTAGTTTACCAACTCTGAAATCAGCAAAGTCATCCAGTATTCTTTCCTTAGCCTGATTGTCTGTAGCCTCAGAGTATAATATTCTTTTAAGAGTTTCTCTATCTGTGAAAGCACCTTGCTTAGCTTTGAACTCATCTAATAAATCTTGTTGTTCTTTTTCAGTAAGTAAACCATTCCAGATAGCTTCACCTACCTCATGGTATTCAGTACCTCTTAATCCACCTTTGACAAACTTAGCAACACCATTCTCGAATACACCCCAAGCTTTTCTACCATCATTGGTTTGTATAATGTTCTCTAACACTTCATAAGGAATGAGTGGAAGTTTCTCTGCAGCCCAATCTTTAAATATCTCTAGTTCCTCCTCAGTCATTCTATGTCTATCAGCAACACCCATAAGTCTGAAAGGGACATTGTTTATAGTTGGATCAGGAGCATTTCCTATTCCTGATGTCTGATTGTTGAAAGGTGTACCAGCACCTCTTCTTCCTCCAGCACCTAAATTACCTAAACGACTACCAGCAGGAGATACTACAGTTACCTGTGCAGGAGCAGCAGTAGGTTTATATCCTACAAGTTTTCCATTAAGCTGTCTAATTACACTATTAATTTCTTTAAACTCTGCAGACTCATCATCTGTAAGAGAAGCCATTCTAGCAGACATTTCAGCAGCCTTAGCTTCAAGTTCTACTTTCTGATTATATAAAAGATCCTTATCATCTGTACTAAGTATCTCAATAGGTTTTCTTGTTACTGTAGGTGCAGGTGCTTGTTTTTTCTTTAATGCATCTACAAGTGCAGCTCTAACTCTAGCATTAGTAAGCTCTTTAAGATTGTCTGCATTAGAAGCATCTTCATCATATATACCTAAGGTTTCCATAACTGCTTGCATTGGAGCAGGTATAGCAGCCTCATTCTTTTTAACAAAATCATTATATCCATCTCCACCTGTAATCTCTACTACAGGAGAACCTGTAGCATCTAAGGATGCTGTATATTTTATATCACCTATCTTAGCATCTTTGATTGTATTTTCTGTCTTACCATCTAATGTAGTAGCTACACCATTAACATCTATAACTACTGGAACAGTAACAGGAGGAGCTGGTGGTTGTTGTGGAGCACGTTTCTTTACACCTGATTTACCAATCTCTGTATAAATCATAGCAGCTATTCTAAACTCTACAAATCTGGTAAGATTATCTTTCACAGTACCATCAGCATCATAACCATCCCCTAGGGTTTTTATAACATTTGCAGGTACCTCATCTTTATTCTTTTCTAAGAAGTCCTCAAGTCCTTTACCACCCATCACTGTTACATCTGGTTTTCCATTATCCAGAGAGACTGTGAATTCTACTTCCCCTATAGGTAGGTTCAATTTATTAAGTTCCTTAACATCAAGAGCTATCTCTGTACCATCAACAGTAACCACATCTACTCCTGTTGTTGTAGGAGGAGCAGGTTGTTTACCTGGTTTAGTTTTAGGAGCAGGTACTTCATATTCTAAATCTTGTAGAATAGAATATTTCTGTGCAAATGAATAAGGTATTTCAGGAGTAGGTTTAGCTACTGCTGTTGTTAAAGGAGTTTCTACTGCACTTCTTGCAGAACCATCAGGATGTTTATTTGATAATAAGTAAGATTGATAGTTTGTCCACTCTCTTTGTTTAAGAACATCACCATCCATATAGAACTCAGTGAAAGGTTCTGAATGATATTTCTTAATAGTAGTGTTGTTTGTACTGAACCATGCTTTCTTAAGCTGGTCTAATATCTCATCTTTTCTAAGTGCTATCTCTGTAAGAGGAAAACTTTTACCACCTATTATAAGGTTCATATTCTCTTCATCTATCTGAATAGCACTAGGAGAATCAGTTTTCTTTTTATTCCAGTATAATACATTTTGAATAAAATCAAGTTCTGGTGACTCTATGTAGATAGGTTGGTTTCTTACTAACTGATCTTTTAGTTTGTCAGTAACTGTTTTGATTGTTTCATAAAGAGCATTAGCCTGATTGTCATTAATATTTCTATTATTAAGGAATACTATTTTAGAACCAAATTTAAATACAGGTACACCATCAGGGTAATTAAAGTTCTCTCCACCATGTGCTACAGTACCTTTAGTAGGAATATCTATAATAGTTTGTTCTGTAGCTATTCTATCATTATCTATAAGAACATCACCAACCTGATTAAACTCTCGAGGAGTATTCTCAATAGCAAATCCTTTAGATACTTTAATCTCATACATATCAAAGTTAGTAGGATTGGATGCAAATAGTTTAGATCTAAACTTAGCATATCCTGCAGACTGTCCTTCAGCTTCATCTTTCTGATTGCTTCTATGTCTGGCCTCACCATTAGACCAGGTTAGTTCAGTAGTAGGCATAGTTTGAAATACAACTTTATCCAAGTCAGCTTGCTCACCTACCTTAGTAATCTTATTACCTTGCTCATCTACAAAGTATTTATCCTTACCCTCAAGTACCATATATACCTGAGCTAAGAATCCTTTATTAACATCTGTAGAATCTTGTATATCTGTTACTGGTGTATCTAAGTCTCTACCATATGCTAGTTGTACTATACCTTCCAATCCTAATTCTTTAGCATTGTTAGCATGTACAAGGATAGCTCTAATATTTTTTCTATTTTTAAAATCATCAATCTTATTCAAAAACAATCTTGCTCTCTTAATATGAGGACTTGCTTTAGTAGGATCACTAAGATCTTCTGATTCTGTTGTACTGGATTTATAAAGCACATCAGCATCTTTTCTAGGATTCTCTTTAGGATTGTTTACAGTAGTAGTATCAATACCAGGAGCTGTACCAGATTTTTGTTCTATAGCAGCTTGAGCTTTAACCCAATCTTCTTTTCTCTTTCTAAACAAAGCTTCTCTTTCAGCTCTAGCACGAGCTTCAGCCATAAACTTATTATACCTATCATTGAATTCTTTCTCTATAGCTTCCTGAAGTTTAGTATCCTCACTAGTTGACATAGTAAAGAGCATACTGTCTAAATCTTTATTCTTAGCTCCCTGGAACTCTTTTTTCTGTGCTGCAAATTCTGGTCTGCCAAGCACATCATTAATAGTATTCATCAACATCTCTTCAAGCTCAGGAAACTTGTTATCCATTTCAGAGATGTTATATTTTTTAAATTCTTCAGGAGTTAAAAACTTAGATTTACCATCAGGCATTTTAACTTCAATCTCTCCACCTAATGTATGTGCAAGCACAGTCATCTTAGGAGCCATAATAAGATTAGAACCTTCTCGTACAAGAGGTTCTTGTAATGAATATTCTTTACCTACTTCAAGTTTCTGTTTAACCTCTTCAGAACCTTCAGGAGTTTCTACTTCTTGTACAACTTCTACAGGCATATCAGCTTTCTCTCCTGGTCTATATTCATCCTTCTCTACATAATTTAGAGGATTATCTTTTATATCATCATACTCCTGTATATAAGATTGTCTTCTCATAGACATTTCTATGATGTCTGATAAGTTAGTTTTTAATTTGTCTTTAACATCACTTGTAACATTAAGCTTATTTATATGTGCTAAGGCTTCTTGTGTAGCAGCCATGTTAGGTTTATTGTTTTCTATAATATTCTGTAGAACATCATGTGTTGGTACACCTGCAGCAACAAGAGAGGCATTTACCTGTGGTATACGAGTTTCATAGTCTGCTATCTTAGATGCAGAATAAACCATCTTATCTATAACTGCTGGAGAATATCTTCTTGTGAACTTTCCATCAGGTCCAGGGATAGGTTTACCTGTTTCATCAGTCATCACTCTACCACTATAGGTTAAGTTAGTGGCTCTGTATAACTCATCAAGATTCTTAGCATAAGTTTCTATCTTATCTAATTTTTTATTAAAACTTTCTTTAGTATCATTAATACTACCTATACCTTGGTCTACTAGTTGTTTAAGTGCTTCATTATCTGTTACTCTAAGTTCTTTCAAATCTTCTTTAATCATATCAAATCTACCATACTTAATACGAGGCGCTAAATAGTTATGTAACATGTCAGTGTTTAGATCTCTTGCTTCTAACTCATCTCCATTTATAACTGCATTTTGTTGTTGTTGTTGTAATACTACTTGTCTGTTAGCATGATTAAGTTTGTCTTTAAAAGCTTCTTGCATACTAGGAGCTCTATCTAGACTTTCTATAAAAGCAGCTGTATTAGATTTTCTTTCCTTACCTTCTATGAATGTAGCACGAGCTTGCATAGGTCCTCCAGTAAGTCCTCCTAATAATCCACTCTCCCATCCTTCTTTAGAAACAAAAGCTCCTTTCTTAGCTCCTCTCTCATCTACACCAAACATACCATATAAGAAACCATCAGTCCATACTGATGCATCTTCTCCCTGATAAGCTTTTTTGTAATAGTTTTGAGCACCTATTTGTAAAGCATATTGTCCAATCTCTTGACCAGCTTCTTTAGGGTCAAAGAAATACTTACCTACACCAACTACTCCTTTATATAATTTTCCAAACTTACTGGTAGGATCAGTAGCAGCAGCCATCCATTTTCCTTCTCTAAGAGCAACATCATCTGCAGCCCCCATTAAACTATTAGCAGCTTGTCTCTCTGCAGCATATGTTGAACCTAATAATCTATTAAGCTGTCCATACTCTGTAAGTCCTAACAAAGCTAGATTACCATAGAAAGATTTTTCTCCTACTGACTGTGAGTACTCATCAATTTCTTTAAGAGCTTCACCTTCAGGTTCAGCTCCATTATGAGTAGATTTATATTCTTCTATAAGATTGTTTCTATATTCTTTAGATGTTTGTAATGCTTCAAAGGAAGCTTCACCAGCAGAAGAGTAAGCAGCAATAGCTGTTCTTCTGGCTTTATCACCAAATTGTGCAAATTTATTTGTAGTCTTTGCAAGATTAGCTAAAGCAGATGAACGTGCTTCTAAGTCAGCTATAGATCCTAGTTCTTTTTGCATTAATCCATAAACCTCAGCATTAGCTCCAGAAGAGAATGCTCTGGCTGTATTTCTTAACATAGGAGTAAATAATTTAAATGCTTGTGAAGCCTCAGTTGCAGCAGTAGCTTTTAATAAACCAGCTCCAATTCTTGCACCTGCTCCACTTAAAAAAGCATTAGCCATATTACCACTATACATAGCACCTACAGCATATCCAGCATTCTTAATAACTTTATCAAAAAGAAAATTACCTGTTGCCCAGTTATCAGTCTCATACCAATCAGCATTCTTCTCTCTATCTGTATAATAGTTAGGTAAATACTCTTGATCCATTTTCTCATTCCAATCATCCATAGCTCTCATTATAGGATTGTCCCATATATCTGAAAGCTTATGAGATACAGTAGCAGCATAAGCAGCTCCACCAAGCATGGCATAACCACCAGCTACAGTAGTAGCAGCAAGATTAAGTCCTTTTAATACACCATTCTTTCCTTTCTCAAGAAAGCTTTGTCTATTACCATAGAAGTCTTCCATACTTTCCATTTCAGGATTGTATGCATCATATCTTTTATTAGCTTCAAGAGTAGCATTAGTTACAAATCTCCCCTGTTCACTGAAGTCACTATTCGCAGAAGCAGCTCTCATTTTATCAAAGAAAGTTGCACCACTGTTTCCTAAATTAGGAGTAAGAGGACCTAGGTTAGATTTACCTGGATCCAGCATAGGAGCAGGTTTAGGAGCTAATATTAAAGGAATCTCCTCATTAGGTAATCCTTGTTCCCTTATAATAGGTTGCATATTTTTATCAAAGTCTGGCATTGGAATATGATTTAAAGTCCTTTAATCATTTGTTTTATCTGAGGATCAATAGTAGGATCTGATAGAAACTGTTGTTTAATGTCAGCATCATTAAGGCTTTGGATAACCCTAACACCTTGCTCTCTGCTCACTGGATACTCAACGGTAGATGTAACTGGTCCTTCAGGAGTATTCAATTGTAGTGATATGTATTGTTTATTTGTATCTGACTTATTCCATTTTAAATCAGCACCAACATTAAGTCTTGTTCCTTTTATATTTGTGTTATCAAACATACAATCTGCAAACTTACCTGTTGGATTAGTATTACCATTCCCAAGATACTGAGCTTTAACTATAGACTTAGTTAAAGCATTAGGAGCTTTAGGATCATGATGTGGTATTTTAGATGCTTGATCTGGAGTAAGAGGTACCATAACTTCTTCTCCTCCTTTAAGCATTACAAGATAAGTATTATCTCCTTGTTCAACTTTAGAATAAACAATATTATCTCTCTCTTTACTAGATATCCATTCTTTACCTTTCTTAATATTAGCTTCACTTAATTTATCATGAGCTCCAACAGCACCAGCTTCATTCAGAACATCTCCATATGAAGCTAATGCAGTACCAACTATTCCTTCCCAGTTTCTTCTTGCATAGTTTCCTTCTCCACTACCAAAGGTTATAGTAGTTTGTCTTGGAATATAGGAACCAGTTATGTCTTTAAAAACCTCATTAATTTTTATATTACGAATCTGGTTCATCTTAGCTATCTCTGGAACAATTCTTTTTCTGTAAGTTTCAAGAGTAGGACTCTTACCATTATCTATTCTTGCTAATAGTTTTTCTTTTGCAGTAAGTGGAGGTGCTCCTCTCTTACCACTCTCATCAGTGCTACTAGTCATTCTGAAAGTTTCAGATACCAATATTCTACCAGCTTCTTTTTTCTTTAAATAGTCAACTATTTCTTTTTTACTAAAAGCTATTCTATTACCATCAGCATTTACTGTAAGATTAGGTATGTCACTAATTGAACTCATTATTTTACTGGATACCTGTTTAAATTCTTTACTGTTTTCTATCTCATCTGTTTTTTGTTTGATAGTAGCATTAAGTCTTGTAGCTGATTTTCTATTAGAAATAACTTGATCAGCCAGTTCTCTTGCTTCAATTGGAATTATATTTTTTGAACTACCTCCTAATTTAAACCAATTAGGATCTCCTGCCTGATATTTATCAAGAGCGGCTTTAATCTGTGTTTCACTGGTACCAGGTACAGCCTTAACCATTGCCTTTATACCAGCATCAGTAGCATCATTATACATCTTAGCTTCGTCATATATAGCTGATACAGGATCTTTTATAAGAGTACTCTTACCACCATATCCTTCAAAGGGAGCATCTGTACCATATAATTCAAACTGTTGTTTTCTAAAAGCCAAATCATAATTCTTATCAGCTAACAGCATATCATGTCTACCTTTATACTCATTCCAGTTTTGTGCTCTAACTGATAAAGCAAACTTACTTTTATCAAGAGAATAATTTTTCTCCCAGTGTTCTGCTTCCAATACAGGATTGGAAAGCAAATTAGCTTTATTGTGTTCCCATGAGTTAGCTGCAGCAAACTGAGCAATAGCACCATTCTTATATATCATTCCTTTAGCAGCCTCTGGATTAGCTTGTATACTTGCTACCTCATCATTATAATTTTGTTGATAGGCTGAATTTTGAGATGTCAAGCTACTAATAGCATCTTCTGCCTGTTTCTTAATAACAGAGTTGGAAGTAGACAAAGCTGCTAATCCTTTCAAATCTCTAATCCTTGCATTGTTATCATTAATAAGTTTAGAATACTTTTCATTTGAATATCCTAACATACTCTGTGGAGTATCATATTGTCTGAATGTATATCTACCATCAACAGTTAATTGGTTCATCTCATCAGGAGTTAAAGAAGCACTAAGAGCATTTGCTATCTTACCAGACGATACACTTTCTTTACTTAGTCTTTGCATAGCAGCTGCTGTTTTACCATAGTTAATGGAACCATCAGCATTTTTCTCATAAGGAATATCAGTCTCTCTCAAATCTGAGTGCAATCCCTTCATAACATCCATCCATTTCTTTTGTACATCTACATATGGAGTATACTTTACATTGAAAGATTCATTTATATCTGATGAGTTTAACCATCCACTAGAGTCTTTACCAAATACCCATTCATTAGAAACAGATGATTTGCCAGCTTTCCTAGCCTCTTCCATATTAGTTAATTCCTTTCTGTATTTAGCAGTTGAATAAACAGCATTCTGTACACCCTTATCTCTGACTATTTGTTTAGTCATTCCAGAGACAGAATTAACCATTTGAAAGTTAGAAAAGTCAGCACTAGCTACACCCTTTAATTTGTTACCTAGTTGGTTCATCTTAGATTGCAAATAGGCTTTATCAACATCTCTGATAACATCTAGTCCAGCTATGTTGTCTATCTGGGTTTGTATCTTTTGTACCCCCTCTTCATAAGCTTTTTGTTTTTGTACCCCTACAGATACCATAGCCTCCACAGGAAGCTGTTGTATGTAGGGGTTAAAACGAGGGGGTTGGTTGTCTGTAAATGACGCCATGACTTAAGTTTTGACAAAGTTAATAGAATTTATTATAATATAAAAGTAACTAACTAAGCTGATTAGAGTCCTTTAAATGCTTTGATTATACTACCTTGACGAGCTTTTTTCTCTTCAGCTTTTTTCTCTTCAGGAGTTTTTTCAGGTGCTACAGGTTGCATACCAACTATATTACCTTTATTATCATATACAGGAACATGACTTATATTACCTGATCTTGGACTATAAATACCTTGGTCTACATTAAATGAAGCAGGAGCACCTGTATTAAGTATATTGAAGTTCTTATCATATGAATACTGAGGAAACATATTAGAATAAGTTTGAAGAGTTTTGTTCTCCAATCTATTCTGACCTATTTTACTTGCCACAGAATTAAGAGCTTCTTGCATAGCTCGTCTAGTATTAGTACCAGCTTGTTCTCGTCTTACATATTGTTGATCAGCTATTTGAAGATTTTTCAATTGAGCATCATTAAGAGTAGCTCTGTTACCTGAGTAAACCTGATTCTTCATAGCCTGATTAGCTCTGAATTGTTCTGCTAATACTTTACTATTAGCACTATATTTCTGAGCAGCTAATGCAGCTAAGGCCTCTGGATTATTTCCTAAAGATCTTTGCATAGCATTAAAATCAGCTTGATTCTCATTTAACTGATCTTGATATGATATGTCATAAGGAACATCTAACTGTGGTTTATAGAAGTTAGCTTGTACAGGTTCTACCTGATTATTAGAAAGAGCAAACATCTCTCCTGCTAATTGATCACCAAGTAAAGGTTCACCAGGAGTCTTTCTCATCCAAGGTAATATCTGTCCTGCAAGAGTTTCCCAACCTGATTGACGATAAGGAGTAACTTGATAGTTAGGATTAACAGTAGTAGTTTGTGCAGTAGTTGGTGCTACAGCTTTTTTAAGTTTAAGTAAGTCATCTGCAGCCCAACCATAACCAAGTTTCTTATCTACAAAAGGACTTGTTCCATATAATTGTTTATGTCTTGCATCAATCAATGGTTTAGATTCTGGATGATTCAACAAGAAATTTTGAAACTCTTCATTACCTCTTCCAGTAAATCCTAAATTTTCAGCAATTTGATCCCATTGTTCTCCTGTAAATGAGGAAGCTGTTTTCTTTCCATATTTATTTCCAGGCATAACATTACCAGCCCAAGGTTCAAGACCATACTTACTTGTGTAACCACTAGTAGGTGCACCTGTAGCACCCACAGCACTTGGAGTAGCACCTACTGTAGGTGTAGTACCTCTATTAGTAGCAGCTGGTTTAACTGATCCTACAGTTCCAGGAGTGCCAACTGTACGTTGAGGCTGTCCAGACTGTCTTGCTTGAGTAACTTGTACAGGAGCAACATCAGTGTTCTTAGCTACTGAGATTGTTCTTGCAGTTTCTGCAGGAGCTGTGATAGATTGACCTGCAACTGGATTAGCACTTGGTAAAGGAGCTTTAACACGAGCCATTGGATTTCCAAAACTACCTACACCAAAACCACCTGGGTTAAGTTGTGCTAATACATCTTTCATTCTTTGTTCACCCATTCCTACAGGAATCTGAGGATAAATAGATTTCTGAGGAGTCATTCTATTATATAAAACATCTTTAGATAAGTCTATAGGTTTAGTAGGAGTTTGTTTAGAAGTTTGTATTATAGCTCGTTTAGCAGAAGCAGGTAAATTATTAAAGTTAATACCAGGATTAAACAAACCTGGATTAAGTATATTTTGTAAAGCTTGTGCTGCTTTCAACTTATCACTACCATTTTGAGCTTTTAGTAATCCACCATTCTTAGCTGTCATTGGATTGTTGAATTTAAGTTTACCTCTTGATAGGTCACCAGAATCCACTCCCCATTCTTCAGCAGTATCATTTACAGCTTCTTGATATTCAAGAAGATTATTTGTCTTATTAGCATTTGCTGCATATTGTTCTTCTATTCCTTGTTGATTTAATATATAGGAATTCTTTCTAAGTTTATCAAGTGGAGTTTTTTCCTCTAAATCAGCCATAGCTAATTTATTCTTTTTTTCAAACTTGTTAAGCCTAGCATCATCTTTAGCTATGTCTGCATTTATATTTTTAACTTTCTGTCCTTGATATTCAGCTAAATCAGGATATAGGTTAACACCTAATTTATTAAAAGTCTGATCACCAGCTATAACAGCAGAAGTATTACCAACACTACCACCATCTTCTCTTTCACTAATAGGTTCACCTCTTTCAGCTTCTACTTGATTACCAGCATAATTCATAATAACACCACTATGTCTTCCATTACTTTCATCATGAGATTGACCTCTAATCATACTAGTTATCCCTGTCCCTGGAGTATATGGATTATAAGATATAGGTTCTAGATATCCTCCTGATATAGTTTCAATATCTCCCACACTATTAGTTCTAAGATTACCTCCTGTACGAAGAGTATCCATATCATCAAAGTAGTGTTTAAGATCATTTTGAGTAAGACCATTAAACTTAGTTATTAACTGTGGATTGGTAAGATTACCACCATGTTCAAATACTCCTGAGTATTGATTTTGATAACGTCCAATAGAATTCATTCCTGCCATATTATACACATTACCCATCATTTGATTATTCTGGTATTCAGTTCTTTCAGGATTTCTATCCAACATTCCACCTACAGTCTTAAACAATGGTTTAGATATAGCTCCTGCTATAGGACCTACACCTGGTATCATACCAAATACATCAGCAAAACCACCACCTATTACAGATCCAGCATCATTACCAGCTAAACCACCAGCTACACTACCAGCAGCATTACCAAATCCTGACCAATCAAATGAAGAATCTGCACCAGCTCCTAACATACCACTTAAATTAAATCCACCTGCAGCTTTACCACCATAAGCAAATGATTTAACTTGATTAATATTATCAAAAGGCTCAAAGCCAACATCTTCATATACATCTATAGGATTAAAATCATCACTTATCTTTCCACCAAAATTCATTTTACCACCATGTTTAGTAAGTACATTTGTACCTACACCATATGTTGGAAACAAAGCATTAGCATCTATAGTAGGAGTTATTGACTGTCTAAATTTTCTCTGAGTATCAGCTATATCAGTATACTTATTTACATCAGGAGTCTGTGATGCTTTAAGAGCTGCAGCACTTACCTGATTCCATTGCTGAGCACCTTTAAGAGCATCTCTCTCAGCTTTAAGAGCTTTAAATCCACCTACTACTTTATCAACTCCAGGCATCATATTACCAATAGTTTCCCAAGGACTTATTCCTTTTGCTGTTGGATAAGGACTATTCTTTGGACCAAAGGTTGTATTAACTGATGCATCAGGTCCTTCTAGTATATCTTGAATACCATTTCTATTTGTATCACCACCAGTATTTATAGCTCCAGGATTAGGATTAGTAAAGCTAGGATAGTTCTGTGCTTGTGGTCCAGGTAATGGTCCAGGTCCTTGTATATTAGGTTGGAAGTTTTCATAAGCATCAGGAATACCATTCCCATTTTTATCCATATTACCACCATACTGCATACTTAGCAATTGATGTAACTCTTTACCATGTTTAGCCATGAATGATTCCTGAGTTGGAAACATTTTATAGAACTCTTTCTCATTCTTAGCTCCTGATATTTTTAAAATGTGTGCTTTCATGGCATATTATTTATATTTTTATGAGTTATTGAAATCATTTTCTTAAACTCATCCATACTTAAATTACTTTTAGCTGTGTTTGCCCAAGAGCAAACCAACTGAATATTATCTTTAATATATCCTAAATTAGGATTTATTCTATCTACTGAAACATTAGAAAAATAATAAACACCTTTTCCTTTTACTGTAGTCATCTCAATCCCAGAGATAATACATCTATGGTTTTGTTTTTCCCATAAGAATAATAAGTAATCTAGGTCTATATCAAATCCTTTTTGAGTTCTTTTATTATCTCTTCTAATATTTCTTAGTATTCCTTTAAAAGTCTTTACAGGAGTAGAATTTACATCCTGTACATACTTCTTTTCACAAACTTTGCACTTTGACTGAAAAACTAAACCATTTCTTTTACCTATGAAAGAAGTAAAAAATTCTGCTGTTTTTGGATATTCTATTTTACACACTGTACAGATTCTCATAGAATCTCCTGCTTTATTTAAATTTTGTCTACACAAAGTTAAAGAATGTGCTTTGCATATAACAGAACTTTTAGTTCTATTCAATTTAAGTGCTAATTCTTTATTATCTAATATAGTATAATTTTCTTGTAAATATACTATATCTTCCTCTTTCCATCTTATATTATTCATAATTATCTAACCATTTATTTAGTGGATATTCAGTAACAGATTTTCCTTTAAACTTATAATTTTTATTAGGTTCCATATATTGTGTATCTCCTGTATTAGAGATACCAATTAATGGCTCAAAAACTCCTTCCATTGTAATATTATTAGAAGGTATTCTTGTTACCATTCCAGGATATTTCCATTGACCCATCTCATCAGTGATTATTCCTCCACCTTTTAAGTTATCTCTAACTGTCTTATAGGTTTCTTTTAATACTGGTTTTTGAAGTTTAGGTTTTCCTGCTTGTGCAAATTTTGAATATCTCTCAGGTGTATTTTGTTCATAGTCTATAAGTTCAGAACCTATCTGAGCCCAAACATTAGGAATAAGTCCAAGAACATCTGCAGGTTTTACTGGCTTACTATTTTGTGCAGAATCTAAAAGACCAAATGCTGCTCCTATACCAATAGGTAGTCTATTTAAAGCTCCTTTTTTACCAATGTACTTTGCAGCTTCTTGTAGTGCATCTAATCCATATTGAATATTATTTACAACATTATCCCCAGGATTAGAACTACCATTCTGAGATTTAGGATATTGATCAAACCATCCACCATTTTGATAATTAAATCCTCCTGGATAATGAGGAGTTACTGTTTGAGTATTTCCTGGACCCATTTCTCTAAGATCATTAGGATTATCAACTCTATAGTTTGATTGTCCTCCTCCATAAGCATTTATATTCTCTTGAACATCATAATAATCAGGAGCAGGTTTTGCCATTGGTCTGAGATTCATTTCAGTAGGAGTTATACCTTGAGAGGTTTGTATTCCTCTAGGAGTTATAGTAGATATAGATTGTTCTTTTTTTCTTTTTGCAACTGGTTGAGGTACAAATTCTACAGATCTATCTCCTGTACTACTTACAACCTCTTTTGTCATCATTCCTTTAGGAATATAACTCTGATAGTATTTTGTACCATCATGTTGTAAAGTATATCCTGAATTAGTAGAATTAGCTACTTTCTTTACTTCTGATTTCTTAGTAGGTTTACCAACAACAACTTCTTGTCTTGGTTTTACATTAGAATAATCAGCAACACTTCTAGCATCATGTGGTCTTCCAGGAATTGGATCTTCTGAAAAGAAATAAGAAGGAGCTCTATAAGATTTCATTCCTTTAGGTTTTATAGTTTCACTAAATAACTGTCTAGGAAGCGTTCTATTTATTTGTCCTGGAATAAAATCTATAATAGATGATAAAGAGTTTACCTCTTTTCTTATCTCTGGATCATTATTTTTAATTTTTTTATTTCTTGCTTTTGCATTAGATAATGCTGTTTCAAAACTACCACCTGGTTTACTTGTGTATTCTTGTTTATTTAGAGCTTTAGTTACATCTTGATAGTTTTTATATAAAGATAAACTATCCTGATATGCTTTATATCTAGGATCATCTTTTGAAGCTACTGTTAATTTTTTACCTGATTGTGCAGGACCACCCCAAGCTCCATTATAATTAAAACCCTCATTAGTCAATCCTTCAAATTGACCTCCATTTTCTAATTTGTCTAACCACTTTTCCATTACTTATAAGAATTTTGTGTTGGTGCAATTATGAATTGTGATACCAAATGCGTTGTTGCACTGTTATCTAATATATGTCTTATCTTCAAATCCTTAGCTCTAAGACAACCTTTTTTAAAGCTTCTAAGGGCATAATCCATGTTGTCTTGATTTAGTACCTTATCAATAGATAATGATTCACAGGAAGCCTTGAATAGAGGCACCAGAGGGTTCTTAACTACATTCCAGAAAGTATTATACTGATAGAAACCATCACTCTTAGCATATAAGATTGTTTTACTAAACTCATTAAATTTTGGATATGCTGAGTAAGCTCTAAGATTATGCATAGGCTTAGGTATTAACTCAAGCATACCTGAGGATTGTTGGTCATTATAGAGTATAGCCTTGTTGAACCATTTATCATCTGGTTGTACTTTCAGGGTAGTATCAAACAATCCATCTTTACTCTTGATGTATTCATAAACCTTAGTATAGTCCATAACATTTTGTAATATCTCATCCTGAAAGTTATATGAGAATGGATATTCAATTATGTATGGTTCTATTTTACCATAGAAATAATTATAATGTACTGTATCAGTAAGGTGTCTCCATAGACAAGCTTTGTATGTTTGTACATATTTAGTTAATCTGTACTCGTCCTCTGTTATAGGAGCTAAGCTCTGTGTCTTTCTAAACTTACAATCTCCTATAGACTCAATAGTAACCATAGTCACACTATCATCAACAGTGTAACTTATCCCTTTAATAAGAGTTTCAAGACTTACATTCTCGTCTATAAGGTTTTCATTACCATCATAGATGTTGAATGGTCCAGTATTCTGACCAGCACTAATTAGCTTTATGGTTATTACTTTTGACATTTTAATTATAATAAACGGATTTCTATAATATCTCCTGCAGTCCATGATATATTATAAGCAAAGAATTGTCCAGTTCCAATAGGAATACCACCAGCATTACCTACAACTATATTATTTCTTATAAACATTATCTGAGGAATCTTAGATAAACAATCATACCCTATTGTTACTGTAACCCCACCACTATTAACTATACCTGTTTTTTGTTCTCCTGCTAAAATAGGGAAAGTATTACCAGGATTCATAGTATAGAAGTTTGGTATAACACTGGTTATTTTCATATCTGGTGTACCTGTAACTCTAATTTTAAATGTTTGTACAGCAGGAGCTATTGTAGTTGTAGATGTAGTTGTAGTAGGATTACAGTTCTCAATTGAAACTATAACACCATTAGTTATTTGAAACACATCTCCACTATAAAAACTAAACTCAGTGAAATACCATCCATCTGCTAAAACAGTACAATCTGTATTTCCTATACCCACATAAACTTTAGCTCCTTTTTGAATAGAAACCAACTCAACTCCAACAGTTTCCACTGCCCAATCAGAATTATTATTGATATAAGTAATTGCATTACATGCAGCTGTTTTAGAAGCTGTACTTGAAATATAAGTATTAATAGGTCCTACTATTACATAACCTCTTACAAAATTATCACTAGTCATTCTTAAAGGTCTTAAACAAGGTGGTGGAACAGGAGGTACAGTAATTACACCTGTACCAGCTAAATCACAAGTAGTCACATTAACTACACCAGTAAGTACACAGTCTAATGGTATAGCAGTAGTAGTTGAAGTAGTTGTTAATGGACGTAATGATGAGGTTGTAGTTGTTGTAGAAGGATTAGGTACTAACTCTCCTGCAAAAAAAGCAAACTCAATATCAGGATCACAACAAGATTTTATACCTGAATAGAAAAAGTTATTCTCTCCAACATAGAAATTAGGTAAATAGCTATGAAAAGATATCCAGCTATTAGTTATAAAACTATAGGATAGTGTCCAAGATCTATTACAGAAATACTTTGGATCATTAAGAGATACTATTTTTCTTATTGTAGCCATTATATTGTTGTGGTTGTAGTAGTGGTAGGTGCAATACTAGTACTAGTTGTAGTAGTAGTAGGTATTTCTTCCTCTATGTAAAATTCTTTTGTCACTGGATCATACTTAATATCTTCTCTTAAAGGAACATAATCAAGTTTAGTAATAATCATTCTGTCATATTTACTATCATATACTCCATGTAATCCTAAATCCTTAAAGTTGTTATCAATATTGACTCCAGGTATTACTGTCTTCTCATGAGTAATAGGGTCTATATTTTCTTTAGGTGGAAAATATCTAAGTATATCAAAAGGTAAATGGTCTGTAAAGAATCTATTTAATCCTCCTCCAGGACCAGATAAATCTTTAGCTTGATTACCACTTAATAAGAATACTTGTCCTCTCTTAGCATCAATGCTTATTTGTCCATATGGTATCTTCAATAGAAATTTATGTTGACTACCTACATAACCCAAATCTGTTTCTGCAAAGTCTAAAGGAGGTGTAGTATCAGAAAATAATCCTTGTCCTAAGTAAACCTGACCTCTAGTGTTTGTTTGAGTAGTATATAAAGCATTATACAATAAAGACTTATTCTCAAATCTAGCTAATAACTGTCTATTCTCAATACCATCTATACTAACCAGAGTACCATGGTTTTGAGGAAAATCAAAGTAGTTAGATGCTCTATATGTCAACCAGTTATTTACTCTATTATCAGCATTAGCTGTAGTCATGTCAGAGTATGTAGCTCTGAATGGATACTCAGTATAACATCTCTTACTTTTCCAATCAGGAGGTAGGTGTGTAAATAAGTTTTCTCTATTCTGTTTTGAATAGGTTACATTATAGTTATAAGTATTATCATTTAGAATAGAAACATTTTTCTCTTGTACCCATTCATCAGGAATACCTGTACTAACGTGTGGCCAGAACTCACCTTCTTTATCATTGAAAGCTTGTCTCAAGTCTACATTATAACTAGTTTCAACATAGAAGTTTGGAACTCCATATGCAAACAAATAGAAGTAACCATCATAGTAGGTTCTATTAGGATTATTCTCTGCAGGTACTGGAGGATTACTATCTGGTCCAGGGAGCTGACTATTAGGACAATCAAAGTTATGAGCCTTATAAGATATGATGTTTGACAACACGCCTAGATTAGCATCGCTTGTTGTGAAGTCTTTGGTAATTGATCTGGCAGAATGCCAATACCTAGGATAAGCTATATTACCAATTTCATCATAGAATATATCACTCTCATCAGGGGCTCCTACTCTATTATCAATAAAGAAAGGTACTTTAGTCTTAAATGCAAATCTGGTTATAAATGTATCTCCTCCAAATACAGTATGGTAAGGACCTTCATCTATAGCAAAGTTTCTTTGAAATCCTGTATCAATTGCTTCATAAGAGTATATTTGTCCCCATTGTCCTCTAAAAATATTCTTCATAGAAGCATAGTAGCTTACTACTCTTATAGGTTGTTTCTTTGCAGGTGTAGCACATAGTCCTGAATCTCCAATAGTAAACCTTGATACTTCTTCAATCCCTATGTTATTCTTCATTATAGAACTATTACTAGGGAAAGGAAGAGCTGGAACATCTAAGTCTGTTCTCAAATAAACAGATGTTTCTCTTTCATAGTTATTAATATCAACATCCTGTTCACCTACATTCTGTATAACAGGAATAAGATACTTCTTCAAGTCAATTCTTCTTTGTTTTATTCCCTGATTGTTAGGAACAGGCTCTGTATAGTCATAGCTTGCTATAGAATTAAAGGACATAGCAAAGTTTCTCTTAGTAATACCATTGATAAATATAGTAAGATAAGCCTGGTATATGGTAAACATAGCAGCTCCATTGTTTGGATTAGTTATGTTACCAACTTTCTGTGCACTATTTAAAGCATCTCTTTGAGCTTCCTCAGTTAATAATCTATATTTAGCATTCTCTTTTACTTCAACAAAGTGAGCATCTCCTCTACCATATATAACTGATTCCAGTTTAAGTACATCACCTAAGAATGGTTGCCCAAAGGATGTTTCAGGAGAATTGAATATTAGTCTATGACGTAATTCATCTTTTACAGCTGGTAATGGAACATCTTTAGAACAGGCATCAGTAGCATCTTTACTAACATCTAACTCAGGTCTACGAACAATTTCTCTATGACAATAATTACCAGGTCCACTACAAAGAGCAGAACAATATGGTTTTGTTCCTTGTACTACATGTAAAAGTGTTTTTGCACCATTACTCCAGCCAGAACCAGGTATATTTGCTGTTTTTATTCCATATATATGATCATCATATGTTACTGTCCAACCTGCACAGTCATCTAAAAAACCACCTCCTGTATATACCTCATAAACATCATAAGCAGTATAACCTATAACAGCTGTAGTTACTCCATCAACTGAAGTAGCATTAACAACTACAGGTTTTTTCATTGAACATATATTTTCTTTAAGTCCAGCACTATCATACTTTTTATAAGCTTCTTTGTTTGTATTACAATCTATATATCTGATTTGGGTATAAGCTGCTTCTCCATTCATAGCTGGTACATTCAACTTATTTATAGTTACTGTAAATGATTGACATTGTTTACTGTAAGCATTGTTGGTGATATTTAGAAAAGGATCTTTATTTAAATCATTATAAGGATAGTTGGGATAGTAAAAGGTTTGTTCTTCTCTTGTATAAGAGTTCACATTACGAAGGATCCCTTTGGCTATAACTGATTTGTTTGTTCCTCTGTTACCTCTTACTATTTTAAACCCCACTATATCATCTTTCTGTGCTCGTGTAAGATTAGAAGATTCAATTAAAAATTTTATTTGCTCTAAGTTAATCTTAAATCCTATAGGAAAAATAGCTGTGTTACCACTGGTCATTGTAGTTATACCACCAAATACTCTACCTTCAAATATAGGACTTACAAGTACATCTGGAAACTTATGGTGTCTAATCTTCTGTCCTGCTAATTCTCCCCACAATTCTTCATCACAAGGATATTCAACATCTGATTCCCAATAAGCAAACTCTCCATATTCATATGGACCTTTATAATCTTCTTCTGCAGAGTAACCAGGAGACTTACCTATATTAGTAGCTGTATTATATATCTTCCAATATGGAACTGGACCAGCATCTTCATCCTCTATATAATCAGGATTAGATGGATATATAAGTGGTAATGTCTTTTCAACATCTGAAATCTTCCTCCCTGGAATATGAAACCCATCACCTTGTCTTCCACTTCTAAAAACAGGTACAAATTCAAGTGGATATATCTCATCTCTCATATACCCTCTGAGATGAGTAGCATTAAACTCATTAGCATAGTTTTCATCAGGTGGTATTCTCCATGTCTCCCATTGTAAAGTTATTTTAGAAGCTATAGACTGATAACTTAATCTCTCTTGAGAAGTAAGTCCTTTCCAAACAAGGACACCAGCTACTGAAGTAATATCATCAGCAACATCATAGATAGGGAACTTCTCAAAAATATCATTAATAGTTAATCTTATATTGTCTACTTTCTGTCCAGAATAAGTTATTTCTTTACTAGGTCCATCAATCTGATAAGTACCAACAAGTTCTACAGAGGTAATATCATTAACTGTTTTAATTACAGCTAGGTTGAAATATCTGAATTTACCAGACATTTCAATATTTCTAATGGAAACAACTACAGATTTACCTACAGGATAATTAAAATTAACTGTTACTAAATTAGGATCTGCTACAGGAGTAGGGTTTGTAACTGAAAAATATGATGTATATGGATTACCTAAAGCATCACTATACTGTAAAGCAAACTGTAAAGTACCTGCAGTAAGACTTCCTCCACTAATAACATCAGTAACTTTAACCTGAGGTATTGCTAAATCTGGTTGTATATTAAGTTGATTACAATCCACATCTGTAGTATATTCAGGACTACATAAGTCACTATTAGGTTTAAGCTTATAAGGAATGTTATCTATATCTAGATATCTTCTTGCATTATTATCAGGCCAATATATCTCTGTACTACAGTTAGTAGTTCTATGTTCTATCTTAGGAATAGGTCTATTAACATCAAAATTGAGACAAACATCATTAATAAGAGTCTTATATTGACAATCATTATTATCCATATAACCTATCTCACTTCCCCCTATAATAGGATTAGCTAACATAAAGATAAGTTTATATCTCTCCTGTATAAAGTGTCTCCCTATAACTACATAATTCTTTGGAAATACAAGACAAAATTCATTACCAGGTTCATTCTGGTAGTTTATACTATTGGCATCATAATTTTCAAGAGCTGCATTTAAGGCAAAAGTAAGAGTACCAGGTGAAACTTGATTAGGAGTTTGATCCATATTAAGTCCCTGCATAGCCTTATTAGCCTCCATATTAATATCAGATTTATCTCCTCCAAGGATTTTTCTGATTTTATCTAATTCATCTGCCATAACTATTAACTATTTCTAGATTAACCATTAAAATTTCTACCACCACCTCTTCTATTTCTGATCTCATACATATTCAATCTATTTTTATCCTTAATAATACGTCTTTGCTTAGCATAAACATCTTGTTTCTTAATTTCTATATCTGCCATTATATAAGCTTCATCACAAAGCTGTTTATAATAAACTAGTTTTTGTTGTAGCTGAGGGAAAGTCTCATCATTAACTTGATTAGTTAGAGTCTCAAATACTTTATACTTAATAAAAGCTTCTACAAACTCTCTAATACGGTAGTTATCTGGTACCATCTGACTGCCTACTTCATCATATTCAGTAGCATACATAAGTAACATTACAACACCCTGTCTAAAGGTTACAATAAACTTATTATCCCTAATGTCAAAGCTATCTAAAGCAGAAGCATTTGCATTCATACATTCCAGAGAGCACTGTTGTGAGGCGGATATATTCCCAGGTTTAAGAAGATATTCTTTCTTTAAACTACGTGCTACAGCATTATTTGTTTTATATACAACCTGAACTAAATTAGGCATACAATGTCCATTACAATCAACATTCTGACAATCATTACCACATCCTCCAACTTGATCAGTTGTAGTAGGTCCTACTTGTATAGTAGTAGCTGAAGCTGTTTGTGAATAGAAAGAGTTAGCATTTTGATATGGGCTTAAAGGTATATCAGTACATAACCAAGCTTCTCTGACAGCATGAAAGTTATCAGGAAGTCTAGCTTCAAAATTACAAACATCCAGAATAACAGGTACGATTGTATATGTAGTTCTTCCAAGCTTCTTAAGACATTTGTCTAAGTAGGTAGGAAATAGTAAATCATCTACTGCACCAGTATCGAAATAGCTCTTAAGCTCTTCCTTTATGATTGCAAAGATGGGTTCTGGACTAGCGAAATTATATTTATAGTAATAAGACATGATTTATTATAGTTGCCATTGTTTATAAATGTGTTGATACTTATCATCACTGTTCACATATGTTGTTATTAATCTAGAAGTAAGTCTATAAGGCTTAAAGTGCCATAGAGTAGAATGTTTGAATGTGGCTGCATCTCTAAACCATTGCCAACCAAAGTAAAATCCTTCTGTATGGTAATTAAAATTATAAATAATTTTTCCTTTCTCTTTAGTCTTCTTCCAGTCTATAGGAAGATTAATTCTCTCTTCCCCATTATGTGTTATTATTTTCTTTCTTTTCTTTTTACCTACAGCAAATTCTCCAAATCCATATGGAAACTTAGCTTTATCCCCAGTCTCAAGTAGATGTATCTTATACATCTCATTATAAGTGTATATGATTTTCTTCCACTCATTGTAAGTAAGTTCTATACTAGGATGTTTTTTCTTAAACAACTCATAGTTACTCTTACTTGCACTTCTCCACTCCACTTTTACCCTTGTCATATTATTTACCATTAGGTGCATTAGGTGCCTGACCATCTAAATTATCCTGAGTCAAGTCTGTCTTAATATTAAAATATGTCTGTAGCAGTCTTTGACTAGTTAAATCCATTACCTGTTTTCTTAAATAACCAGGTAAGTCATATTCCTTGTCCAGAGGATTCATACAATAGTCTTCATTACTCACAAACACACCACAACAGCACTCTGGATACATTAAGTCATTTGGTATATCCTCCTCAAACATAGCAACCATTCTGACTGCTTTTATATCAGGATTAGTAACATATAGATAATCATTACTTATCCAGTAATATGTCTCTTTCTTAATAACAGGAAGTTTTAGGAGATTAAGGTATCTGTTTACTGAAATCTCTTTCAGTTTAGTACCATGACCACCTAAAACATTAATTGAATATACTCCTTGTATAATATATTGATAAGATCCTTCTGTTATTTTTGGAAGTTTTAATTTAGTTCTGGCAATAGTACAATCATCTACATATCCACAACACTCACTTATTGGTACTTCTATTAGTTCCATACATGGAATTGTACTAAATATAGTATCTGTAGCCCATAACTTTCTAAGATTTGTCTCTCTTTTAACTAAAAGAACAGTATTACTCTTTATCTCAGAAGCTATTGCACGATCTGTTATTAAGCTATCAGTACTCAATATCTTATGAGTACTTCTAACATCACTAATTAAATTTCTTAAAGTTGCCATGGAACTAAAAATATCGTAAAGTTATAAAATAATTTCTTTAATTAAAAAATAGTACCCCCCTCTATTTTTATCTAGAGGGAAATACCTATCAGTAAGAAAACCAATAAACCTACTGACTATACCGAAGGAGTTGTTGTATCCTTATTATTCAAAACTGTAACAAAAGTAGTAAGGTTATATTTTAAAGTAGCTATACGTGTTCCAGAAGTTCCATCACCAGCATGTTGTAATGTAACTTCTGTACCAACAGAATCTATAGTTCTTGTATATAAAGGATCAGCATATGTCCAACACCAAGTATTTGTATCATCATCTAAACAACCATCATGTACAGGTCCTACTACCATAGGTGATTTATCTTTCCATAATGTAATACCTGCATTTACAGGAACATCACTTACTTCACCTGTAGTATGCCAAAATCCTCTAATATCTACAACAATTTCAGGTGCTCCAGGGAATAATTGTTTAAACCTTTTAACATTTACTAAGACAGATTCAAACCCAGTACCCCTATTATCTCCACCAAATAATATCATATAAGTTGAAGGATCTTCAAATTTTCCTGCTTCATAAGCAGTAATAGGAGGATTTACAGAATCAAAACCACCATAATAATAATATCCTAAATATTCAGTTTGTAGATCTTGACCAATATTAGGAGAAACTATTCTTGTTCTTGTATCTAAATCTCTACCAGCAGTAAACTCATAAGTTATTTGAATCCAATCTGCTTCAAACAAAGTAGCAGATTGTCCAAGAGTAACTGTAGCAGATGCTGAACAGTTATTAGCATCAACAATAGTTATTGTATAAGCTATATTAGAAGAAAGACCTGTAATAGTCAAAGGAGAAACTGCTGCTCCTCCAATTATAAAAGGATCACTACCTAGAACTGCATTAGCTATACTATAAGTAAATGGTCCATTACTACCTGTAAAAACTATAGTTATAGTACCATCTGTACCACCTAAAGTGGTAGGATCTGTAGATGTTACATCAGAAATAGCAAGATCACAAGCAGCTGTACAAGAATTCTTTGCAGTAATAATTCCATTAACCAGAGTATAACAATCAGTCCCATTAGAATAAAAAGAGTCTGGAACAGGAATAGTAAACTCTGGATCTGAATATAACTTACATCCTACATCTAAAGGTGTACATGCGCTGAAAAAATTTAGTATCATGTTATATTAGATTAAAGAATTCTGTTCTACGTATTAAATCATAACCATCACAAGCTCCTGCACAGGAAGTATCATCAATATATAAACCATATGTATTTACAATTCTTGTAAGAGGAATATATACATTATTTGTACAAACTCCTTTAGCTTGTAATTTAACTGTTGCTGTATAATCAGGAACAACACTACTTGTATACCCAGCAACTAATGAAGCTTTAGGTATATCTGTAGCAAAAGGAGTCACATATCCATCTAAGTTTGAGTATAAATCAAACACAGTTGCATCTGTTCCAGCTGTCGTTAATGTTATTAAAACTGTCATTTTATTTAATTATTAAGGAGGGCAACCAATATAAATTGCAAGCCATTCAGCACAACCACTATAAATAGCTGTATCTAAACCATTTTGAAAAACATTAGCAGTACCAGCTACCATTGTTGAACTTATTAATGTATATGGTTTTCCATCTGTACCTGTGAAAGTGGCTGTAGCACCAAATCCTAAAAGAGCTGGTAAATTCACCAGTCTTTCTGTATTATCACCACAACAAGTAGCATTAACTCTTAATAGATTAGCAATAGGTGCAGCAGTGGTAGTAGTTGAAGTTGTTAATATAGTTGTTGATGTAGTTGTAGTTCCTCCAGGGACAGGGATAAGTATCTGATTACTACATATACCAACAGATTGTACTTTAATAATATTAGTACCATTAGGAGCATTACTACTAGGAAATCCAGCTAATAAACTAGCTCTACTTATATTAACTTCAAAAGCAGATATGTACCCATCAACATCTGAGTAGATATTAAATGGACCAGTATCTGTCCCTGCTGTTGTTAATGTTATTACTACATTCATGATAATACTAAACAATTTTTAATATAAATACTAGTGTTCTCTAATATATCATCAACAAGTTCATTACTAAGAATATCTCTTGTTTCTAAATATAAGGCAGTACCACCAGCTCCAGCTACCTGAGCAAAGAACTTAGTATAATTGAAAGGAGGACTTCCTGTCAAAATCATTGTACTAGCTTCTATAAAATTAAATGGTAGACCACTAAAAGACAAAAAGTACTTTCCTACTCCAGCATACAAAGGAAGAACTGTATATCCAGAAGGAAAGTTAGTATCTATGACCACTATCTGTGGAGCATCAATTCCTTCTTGAATTATATTAGCCTGCCAATAATAACAATTAATAGGTGTAGCTGTAGTTATAGTACTAGTTGTGCTGGTAGTTGTTATACTTGTAATATTACATATAGCCTGATCAATCTTCTGTAAAGCTAAACTAAGACTATCATCTTTATTAACACCAGTACATGGAAGATTGGGACCATAATAGGTCACATTATCTGAGTTGACATTGTCACACCCACAGTCACAATCTTTTAAGTACTTCCAAGGCATTTTAATCAGGGTATAAACATGATGTAGTTAATACCTACACCAGGTTGGTAATTATCATGAGCTTCTCCACCACCTGCAGGAATTATAGAAATAAATACATTCTGCGGAGGATCAGTTATAATTTCACCATTACCCCCTTTTAATCCTGTTACTTGAGGAGCAACACTTTTAACTTGAGTTACACCTCTCCATGTTCTTTCTTCATTATTAGCAAAAGCTGCTTTAAATTCCCATGAATAATCATTATAACTATGAGTGTGACCAGGATCATTAATAGTTATAGTAGATTTATGACTATGTGAAGGCATTTGTAAAGGAGTAAGAACTATTCTGTTAACACCTTGTATAGATGCACTTCCTCCAAGTTTAAATGCATTGTAAGTAGGATTACCAGGTATATTTGGATCAACTTGATCTGCATAATCTCCTGTACCCATATTAGTAGCACCTACAAGTACTAAACCTCTTAAGTCTGGTGTACCATGATCACCATTACATAAATAAACCTTAGCCCATAGTCCTAAACCAGCTCCTGTAATATCAAAAATACCTGTAGTATCACCAAAATAAGGATAGATTACATAAGGAATCATCTTACCACTTTGGTCAGTGGTAGCAGGAATACCTGATAAATAGGTTTGAATATAACCATCAATCTCAGATTTAAGTACATAATTAGTACTCAAATCAAGTTTTGTAGCAGCTAAGTCATTAGCTACAATACAAAGTTTAAGTATAGAAGCTTGTAACACATCATGAGTATCAGAAGAATCAGTTACTCCAGTGAGACAATCTACATCATAATTACCATTTAGAGTATCTAACTCATTTCTCATAAAATTAATCCTAGCCTCTATATCACATATAGCCTTTACTATAGCTGTTAATAAGACATTAAGATCTATAGGATCACAACAAGGTAAATAACTCCATATTAAATCACATATATCAGCAGGTTCTACTCGTGGAATTATACCATTACCCTTAAACATCTCTGTAATAGCAGTTGTCATCTTGTCTAAAACAAGAGATAAAGGGTCTCCTGTAGAGATATCAAGTGCTTCAATATCTATCCCTGTATACTTAACACACTTGTCAGGTGTTGGGTCTGGGCATCCATTATAACAATTTTCGCAAGCCATGACTTAATATTTTTAAAATTGAACTGTTGTTGTTGTAGTAGTGGTATAAAATACATAAACTACTTCGTTAGTTATACAGCTAGTACAACCAGCTGTTAATAACCTTACTCTATTAGCTATCTTATCTAGAGTAAACTGACAATCATAAATAGGATTAGAATACTTACGTATTAATATCTCTTTATAAGTAAGTAAATCCAATATAAGATTAGTATCTATATACAAATTTAATCCATAGACAATATTATTGTAAGCTACACGACTAGCTTCGTATATCTTACAATTAATAGCATTTATAAGTGACAGAATGTCATTACACTCTCCACCAATTATTGTTCTAGGAAGTATCATTTTACTACAGGTTTTTGATTAGCTACACAAGCAGGGCATAGTCCATTAGAATTTAAGTTACACCCACACCCCACATTAGCTCCACATCCTGAACATGTTGCTTTAGCTTTCATCTTATTTATAATTTATAATATAATTACTTCCTGTACATCCACAATCATGTTTAGCCATACGATCTAACATTTTGTTTGCCTGTCCATACAGTTCATTAGCTGTTATAATAGCACAGTTACTGGCTGCAGCTATACTACCTTGTATAAGTAAGTACACAGTACTTAAATCTACTTTAGCTTGAGTTTTAATAGCTTGATTACACTCCATCATATCTAAATTCATAAATACTGTATAGTACTTTTCAAGAAGCTTATCTACTCTCATATGAGATATTTTACTAGAAGCTGTTCCTTCAGAATATGTAAATGTATATACACCATCAGGTAATGCTGTTCTTATACCTGGTGCAGTTATCCCCATCATATCAGAAGTAAGTATATGAAGTCCTAATACATTAAAAGGTGTATTAACAGGATTATATCCTGGTGCCTCTATAAATAATGTAGGACTAACTGTTATAGGAGGATTATTTGGATACGTAGAAGCATCAGCAATAACAATGGTATTGATATCATGTGAATCAAGTACTACTATTTTTAAATTTAGAGTTGCCATTTACCTTTAAATAAAAATACCAGAGGATAGAGAATCCTCTCGCACCTCTGGTATGGTTAGACATTAACTACTTTGATTATGGGAATAATGTACTAGTAGTTGAAGTTGTTGATGGTGCTACTACAGTAGTAGTAGAACTTGTGGTTAAACAAGTATTCAACTGAGTTACTGCAACACCTCCATTAAGAGCTGTAAACAAAGCATCCATGATTCCAATAGCAGCTGCATCAGCATTAGATATTGCTACAATAACCATCTCATCAATTGGAATAAAGTCACCCCAATTGTAAGCAGTCCTATCCAAATCATTAAATTTCAAATAATAAGTGGTATAAACTTCACCAGCAGTCACATAAGACTCGTAGTTTTGGTTATACCCCATCATTCTATATAAATGTTTCATATAGCCTGCTTGGTAGCTGTAGTAGTTTTTCTCTAATTGTGCTATTTCTTCAGCAGTACCTGTTGCATAAGATGATCTTTGTATAACAGCAGCAGTAGCTACAATATTACAAGCATCTGAAACAATAAAGTCTACTGTAGTAGCTGGTCCTTCAGTAACGAAAACTCTGAACCACATTCTGTCGTATTCATGAGGAAAAGCAGCAATATCACATGGTACACCATATTTTGTCAAAGCTTTACCACTAATACGAAGAACGCTTCCAACTCTTTCAAAAGTGTAGAAGTTATTCAATGAGAGGTTGTCTGGGTTATTACCAGGAGCTTGTTGTTGCAACTTTGCAATCAATTTATCAATCAATGCAGGGATATCCACATTAACACAAGGATCAGCTCCACAATCACAACAAGGTGCTTGTACAGATACTGAACGTGTAAATCCATTGAAAGCAATAGTATCAAGATAGCTTGAGTGAGCACGTAAAGTTAAAGTCACTATGTCACCGCACTGAACAGCCCAATTAGAAACATCAGTAATTTGAACTGCTGGAGTAGCACATCCAATTACTTTATACATTTCTGTAATATTAGTACCAATACATGCACCTGCAACACACCCTTTAATTTTATCAGAGCGTTTACTACCTTGTAAATAAGTATTTGCTCGACCTTGAGCAAAGTAAAAGTAAGGAGCTGCTGCAGCTGTTGCTGCTGTAGCTACTGTGTAGTCATTCTTAAAAAGCCCAAAGACTCCTGCACCTAAATCCTGTGTGCTTCCTGCAGCAGCAAGCGCAACTCCTTTAGGGACTACGAAGAGCGTGGTTAATGAGAAATCAGCCATTTTTTCTAAGTATTAAAAATTAATTATTATTCATTTGTTTGTATTCTAATTTGAGAAGTTTGAATTGCAGATTGGTTCTCTATGTACATTGCTAAATTCTGTACAGCCAAGTCTAATAGTTCATCTTCTAAATATACTTCTAATTCACAATCCTGAGACAAGGAATTCTTTCCATCGAATTTCACATAACCTTCTTTGTCTATATATACAGGATATCTCATATATGAAACATAAATACTTTTAGGTGTAAAAGTACCATCTGTAAAGATACTAATTTCATCTGATGATAAAACGTTAAAAGTCTCCTGATACTCAAATGATGGTTTATAGTGATCATTGTTCAAAATAAATTGTAAATCACCATGCTTAGCTAAATCTCTATTAATCCAAATGATTCTATCTTTACATCTACCCTTGTCAGCTAATAAATAACTATCAATATAGAACATGTATTGTGGTAGTAGTTTACCTAAGTTAGCAGAGTATTGATTTAGAACTTTGTTTGTTTTCTTAAGAGGAAGTTTACCTTCATCATAATCTACAACTAGAGATTGTAAATCTTCATATCTTTTTTTAAATGCATCCAAACCAAGTCCACTTACAATACTAAAACCATCAGTTTTCTGTTTAATTAACTTAATCTGTGCTTCATTCAAAGCTAAGATTTTGTCTTCTAAAAAGATTTGCTGATGAGAATTAGTTGAAAGCTTATTAAGTCTCTGATCTATCTTATACAATAAACTATCTACTGGTATCATACTGATGCTATTTTTTTAGCTTTTAATTTTCCTTCTAGGGTTAGTAAGTCATCTTGATGCTCATCATCAGCCAGATATTTCACTAATTCATCTTCATCTTTAGCTACTTCAAACTCTCCTTCATAAATTCTACCACTATTTCTAGTACGATAGATAGAATGAGCTAAAGCTTGTTTTACCAAATCTTTAATATGGAGCAAGTTTTCTTTCATGTCAGCAAATGAATTAAACACTGTCACAGGATCTAAACCAGAATATCTACCTTTTTTATCCATCTCTGTCTTTTTAAGTAAATTATCAATCTGATTATATACTACTTCCTCTTTAGTATCTTCAGTTACTGGAAGTCCTAGCAATCTTGCTACTTTACGTTTCTTATCAATTGTCATACTATCAAACTTAATAATAGCTTTATTGATAAGTTGTTTTTTCTTGTAAAGAACAGCATTCTCAATTTCATCATCTGCTATATAAAATTGTGTATCTGCTGGATATTCTCCTCTTTCCCATGCCTGATATGAACTGGCAATGGTAGGATGTACTCTTAGCCATGCAAATGCTATAGCCATGAAAGGATTACTCTGATCAAACAAATTATCACCATCTAATAGTTTAACAGGTTGAACATGTTCATTATCATTTGATGATGATGATAAACCATAGTTCCAAAACTTAGAACGAGGACCTAAATCAATATCTCCTAGTTCACTTTGTAGTCTGTCTCGCAACTTGGTAACTCTTTCAACTTCAAGTTCTCTTTCAACTGTATCTTGAATTCTTTTTATATAAGCTGCATCAGGATCTAATCCAGTACGGTATTTACCATCCATTTCCTTGTAGGGAAACTTAAATACTCCTGTCCCTGGAACTCTGGTTAAGCCTTTTTGACTTAAACCACCATCCATCGTTTGCTGGTCTGAGCTGCTACGTTCTACCTTAATAACAGCAATTTTGCCTACTCTTTCCATATATTTAGTTATTTGGTTTTGTGGATAGTAGTGGAGTCGAACCACCTTTAGCTTGTAAGCCCCATGCTACCCATGTTCTTTGTTAACGCACAAAGAATAAAGCGTTTATTTGAGAGCAAATTCCCTCCTGTGGGAGAGAAGGGGTTAGAGGGGATTCACTCTCTCTCAGTTCCTTAGAACTGAGGAATATTATTAGCTTCAATTACTTTCTTTACATGTTCTATTTCCATATTTGGATTATGAATCTCTCTATGGCAATTAGCACATAATAACATACATTTTGAAGCTTCTTCTAAAATCTCATCATCTTTCTTGTACTTTAGATACTGTATCTTTATCTCAAACTTTTTTTCATAACCATCTTTATGATGAAAATCAAAAGCTGCTATATTTTTATCATAACCACACTTTTCACATTTACCTCCAAACAACTGAATAAGTTCTAACTTTTTCTGAATACCTTTCATGGTATATTTATTTAAACCAAACTCATTCTTAAATTGTTGATATTGCTTAGAAGCAGTTGCGTACTTATGCAAATCATGACATTTTTGAGAACAAAACACTTTATCTTTTCTCAACTTTCTATTACTATTAATAGCACTAAAAAGCATTCCACAATGAAGACAATTCTTTTCCATACCTTAAAATTGTGGTATTTCTTCAATAAGTACTGTTCTGGACAAGTCTTCAATGAACACATCACATCTGTCTTTCATCCAAATTTCATAACCAGGGAATTTATTAGCAGAAGACATACCTTGAGATTTTGCAAATCCTAAGTGGTGTCTAGTACCATCAATATAACCCCAAGTCATAGAAGGAGCACCTTTCATACGTACCTCACGAATATTATTAACCATAGAACCATCAGACATTGGAGAAACATCAAACACGAAGAATACTGGTGTTGATTTTTTGTTTTGTCCAAACTCTAAGTTAGTTTGAGGTAAGTCAAGTTCTTTCAAGTGAATCAACTCAATTTTACCAGTTTCACGAGTGATCATAGAATCAAACGCAAAGTTGTAAGTAATATGTTGTCCTTCACCTTGCATAAATCTGTTTCCAGAGTCTGCTACAAGAACAAGACCTGAATTTAGAGCATCATTTTTAAGAGCTTGTTGGAATACATCAAATCCAGCTTCATTAGTGTACATTTTAACACGTCTGTCTTTCACATCCACACGTCTGTAGAATAAATCTCCAAACACACTTCTCAAAAGATTAGCACTAAACTCACCTCTGTTGTACTGAACTAAGTTACCATTATTACGCATTCTGTAGTATACACCAGCAGAAACACGTTTTACTTCTTGTCGGCTACCATTAGTTTTTACTGTACCTGGTTGAGCCCAGATCATACGTTTTACTTTTAGTTCCAACATTGACTTACGCATCCAGAATTCAATAAATGGTTCCCATTTAACATCATTACGAGTTAAAGGTAATTCACCACGTCTTTGAGGAGCATATACTAAGATGTCCAAAGCTTTACCACCAGAATCTTTCAACATTCTATCATCTGCCCATTCTGTGATTTTGTGTTCATAACCATATGCAGAGCTTAAAGACTCAAACATAGTAATTTTTTCACCAAGTCTAGGTAAACCTAGCAAGTCTTGGTCAAATTCACCAATAGCAGCATCAACCAATTCAAGTTCGTTACCAACTTTCAAGAATTGAGAAGCAACAAAATCAACTTTAGGATTTGGAGAAACGAGAGTAAAAGAATAAAGATAACCATTGTTCCATGGTAGTGGATCTTTAATCGCGTATAAACGAGGACCATATTGACGAGATCCTACTGAAACGATGGCATTCTTAGAGAACTCGTTAGTGTCTAGCACTAATTGGAACTCTTGTCCATCAATACCAGGTTTAGCTAAAGCTGCAGTGGTGTCAGGGATGTCAATAATCTTAGGGAATTTGTATGGAACAGCTATGTCCCATTTCCAAGAATCACTGTTATTATCAATGTAAAACGGTGTACTCTTATTAATCATGTCCAGAAAATCATTGCTGTACAATGTACTCTGGGTGTAGAGACTAATGATTTTCTTATCATAGTCTGCAGGTTCTGTGGAGTGGAAGGATTCCAAGTGATTGGAGTCTGTTAACTTACCTACTGCACGTTTGTCCATTGACGCCACCCTGGCGTAGGTAAACCCAACTAATCCTGGGATAGATTGTAGTGCCATCTTATTCTAATTTTTGTTGTTATTACTAATTTTTATAAACCACCCCATTCTGGAGGGCTTAAGCTTCCTGTATTTTTAGATCCACCAGTAGTTCTGTCTTTTGTAACTTGTCTGGCAACCTCGCTAAATAAAGAATCAGTTTGTTTAGTAACACCAGCTTTTTGAATAGTGGAAAGAGTTGGATCTTTCTCTAGTACTTTTAAGAGTAGAGCTATCTTAACTTTGGTTGCATGATTCTCTGGTCTTTTCAAATCTAGAATCATCTTATCAAAATCAGTTAGCGTATCTCCTGCAGCTGTCTTATACTTGTCGACTAAAAGGAACTCTTGTAGCTCACCTGCCAACTTAGTATTGATGGGAATACCATCAAACTGTTTCTCTTTTAGTTTTTCTTGTATAACAGATTGAACATTATTAATAAACAGATTTTTAACCTGTGCTTTCTGAGCTAATTCATATTGAGATCTTTGTTCAATCTCTTGTAATTTAGCTGCTTGCTTTTTTACTAATACTTTATGATTTCTTGTAGCTACTGTTTCCAGATCACCATAATTCTTCAATCGTTCAATCTCTGTATCTATATCTTCTTTATCGTAACCTTGTTCTGTTAGTGCTGCTCTGACTACTGATTCTTGATTACTTTCAATAGTAAGATCCATTTCAGCATAATCTACAGCTGTATTATAAGCTGTAAAATATTCACGAGGGTCAACACCCTTAACAAATATGGCATCAAAAGCTTGTTGATAATCTTCTCCAAACTGACCTATAAATTGGTTAACCATATCTATAGCTCCTCTTTGTTTCTCATCATTGAATCTTTCTAAGAAAGCTTCAGGAGTGGAAATATCAGGATCAGGATCATTTTCATCTTCAGTGAATACTCCTAATTTGAATAAATCCCTGGACAATGCTGTAAATTGGTTACCCTGTGGAGCATCCTCTTCATTATCTTTAGTAATATTTGCTGCTTTTCCTGTAGTGATTACCTCTTCTTCATCATCATCTTCATGATTACCTAAGAAGTCATTAATAGTATTCTTGTTTTTTGGTTCTTCTCCTGGTTCAGGAGGTGTAAGATCTTTTCCTTTAAGAGGAAGAGTCTTAGGATCAGCTGGTGGTGCAGGTGGTTCAGCATCCTTAACAATAGGTGTGATGTCTGCAGGATCAGTTGAAGTCTCTGGAGACATAAGGTCATTCAGTAATTGGGCATTTCCTAAGCCCATTTCCATAGTATCTTTGATACTGAAATCACTGAATGCATCTTTATTAGTTTCTTCAGTTGCCATATGTAGTTGTATTATTGGTTTATGAATGTAAAATTATAAAGAGATTTACTCTTTACAAAGGATAATGGTACTCATTAGAATAATTTTTCCCATTTTATAGCATAAAGACAATCCATTTCTAACCAAAAAAGTTTATTTGCCAGGTTTGTTTTTGTTTCTAAGGTAATTAATAGCAGATTGAAGTCTATTTATATCTTCATTCATCAGACCTAAAGCAGTATTACAATTATTACAAAGTAAACTTCTTACTTCTCCTGTTGAATGAGAATGATCTACTGCTAATCTTCTTTTAAACTCTGTTTGATGCCTATAACAGATTGCACAAAAGCCTTTCTGTTTTTCAAATAAAATATTATATTCTTCTAAAGAAATATTATATTTATTTTTTATATTTCTTTCCCTACTAACTATAGGATCATAATTTTCTTTATATTTATCTGCATTATAAATAGAGACACATACTTTACAATATGCTTTCCTTTGAAATTTACCATTTTTATCATAATTAAATTCATCTAATGGTTTTTCCACATGACATTTTGAACACCTCTTCATAGCTTATTTTTTAGGATTATTACGATTTCGAGCATTAATTTTAGCTATTTCAAGGTCATTTTTCTGATTATCTCTTTCTACATCAAGTTTTTCTCTTTCTATATCAAATTTTCTATTATCTATTTGTTGTTTAGAATTTATACCAGCCATTTTAGTTTCAAAATCTCTAGTAACTCTCATTTCTTCATTAGCCATATTGGTAATTTCTAAAGCATCAGCTACTCCTGACTGGTCAACATCCGCAGTAGCCTCTGGATTTCTTGAAAGGGCTTGAATGACAGCAATTTCTTTTTTATTGATTCTATCCAACTCGTTTTCATGATTTTGATTAAGTATTTCTTGTTCTCTAGCTTGTCTGGCTTGTTCCATCTGAGCCTGAGCAATTTGTCCTTGTTGTTCAACTTTTTGTTGTTCAGTTTGCTGAGCTTGTTGTTGCATAGCATCTTGTTTATCACGTAAATCTTTGAAAACTTTTTTCATTGCTCTCATTGATTTATTTGAATAAAGTTCTATAATATCATATACACTACCTCCATTTTGGATAATAGCCTGACTTAACTGTCTAAGCTCATTAAACATTTTAGTATCTTCAGGTCTATTAGTTGGGAATATTTTTAAATCTCTAAATTTAATATCATTTCCAGTAACAGTAATAAAAGCAGCTTCTCCTTCTGCAGTAATATAAGATATATTGGATTCAGGTTTACTAGATTCAATATATTGAGAAGCATCTATGATAGCTTGATATAAATGTCCTAAGACATATTCATGTGCTACAAACAAAGGTTCTGTTTGTGTATAACTTTGTTGTACCTCTGTGTTTGTCCCTGTAGCAGTAGCAGAAGCAGCTACATTTCCCATTCTTGATTTAGACATACCAATTAACTCCCAACATTCATTCTTCATTTGTACAGCCAGATTATATCTGGTTTGAATCTCTTGAGTTCTAGTAAGGTCTAAAGCTGTAAATTGATTGAAGCTACTTGGAGCTTTAAGATTTTCAGGACTATCATCCACAAATACAACACCTCTACGTCTTGCTTCCATTTCCCAAACATCAAGAGCATCTTGTGCATCCCCATCTTTAGGAATTGGTACATGACGAAGTGACATTAATTGTACCTTACCTATTTCCTTACCTAATATCTCAAATAGTTGATTCATACAAACATTATAGATAACCTGGAAAGGTTTCATCATGTCTAGTAAGGATCTAGACTCTGTATTTTTAATTTCATGTATTGTTCCTATGATAGGACAATAATTCAATAATTTGAATGGTTTTACAAAGTAAATATCAGGTCCTACTTTAATTCCCTGATACCATTCATTAATCCATCCCCATTCTAAACTCACCTGAGTAGGAAGTATTCCTGACTTGTAATTCTCATCAACTAACATTGACTGCAGTTCATCAAACTTATCTCTATAAACTACTTTACCTATTTTTCTTTTAGATATCCAGTATGCTCTAACTACAACATATTTATACCCAAATGCACTAACATTATTAGTTAGTCCTAAGAAGTCTCTAAGTCCATCATTATTCTCTTTAAGCTCAGACTCAATAATCATCCTTGTCTGAAGGACTAAAGGGTCATAAGCATCATACATAATAGACTCTTGTCCTGGTATTGCATTGGGATTTCCCAAGTTCGATTCTCTAACATTAATAAGCCCATAATCTTGTAAGCTACTTCTAAGGTGGTCAATTTCTTCTTTAGTTAAGTCTGGAATACTCTCTATAATCTCTGAAAGTTCCATTACTTGTACAGTTCCTGCTGCATAAGCTCCTTGAGCTCTACCACTTGGATCTGATATATATTTTCTGTCTGGTGTGGTTAAATACCATGTATTTTTAGGATTTGCTACTTCAATATTGTATCCCACCTTAGAATTATCTTCATAAATATGGTAAAATTCTCTATTAGAAATACATAAATCTCGAAAAGCATCTTCTGATTTCTCTTTAGTATTAAAGTCTGCTTGTTGACAGGTGAGAACGTGATTAGCCCACTTTTCCCCTATAGAAGTATAATCTGTCAACTGCTCTTGTACTTGCTCCATGGACATCTGTTCTGCTTCCTCAGGTTCAAGTTCTATCCCTTCCATTGCAGCTTTCTCAAGTATCTTTTTCTTTGCTTGGGACATTATATAGTCCTGTAACATTTGAGTTTTATATTGTAACTCTTCAGCTTTAGATTCATCATCAAAAGCTTTTATTCTATATGTATCAGGTCTTTTTGTTAACTCTCCTACTAATTCATTTATTGGTGTAGTTACTATAGAATAGTTCTTTACATACTTAGGCAAAGCCATATCTTTTTCAAGCATATCTGTAAAGCTCTTTACTTCAGGTTCCTGATAGAAATCTTCTACCCTAAGGATACCTTTAATAAGGTCATAGTTTCCCACAAAAGTTTCTCTGTTCTTAATATATTCTGAGTATGCTTTGTTGGCAAAGTAATCCATTGTATTCTTTATCCAACTTTCGTCAGCTTTTTCCTTTTCAGTCTTAAACTGATCTGGGAATATATTAAGATAGGCATACCTAATGGTAGCATCCTTGGTATATCTGATAATTGCCATTGCTTAAAACATTTTTCTATTATTATTTGTGAACATTGGCCTAGCACTAAACAACTTCTTATTAGGCTTCTGTGCATACATAGCTTGTACTCTAACATCTTTCTCTCCACCAATTGCTCCCATTATAGGATCAAGTTTCATAGCTAAGGCTATTGCTAACTCTGCAGCTATTATTCTATCAAAGTTTCCTTCTTCATTATAAGCCATCATCTCATCGAGTAACATAGGATCAAATATCTTAGTCATACCTTTTAATTCAGTTTTTACTACTCCTGAATCATCTTTTTCTCTATGAATAATCTCTTCTGTATATTTCTTCAAACAACCATGCAAAAATAACCTAATTTTCTCAGCTGACCTATGTATTCCATAATCTCTTCTAACAGTTGTATTAGGAACAATCTCTTGTAACCATAAAGGCTGTCTTTCCAAGTATTGACTATCTCCTTTTGCAATCATATAGTCAATAAATGATATTTCATCATTTTCACATAAAGTTCTTGCATTATAAAACTTAATCAACAATCTAGCCTGCTCTTCCCAAGTAGTTTTGTTATCAGGTCTTGCACAATAGCTAGCTACAAACATATCCTGATATTGTTCCCCACTAATAGAAGACATTCTCTTATAAATGTAAACAGATCCTAAGGAACTACTATAAGCAGCTTTACCTTGTCTGTAGGGGTCAACTCCTGCAACATATAATCCATATGGAGGATCCTTTACAGGAAATTCATATATCATAACAGGAGCATCCTTATTATCATCCTTCTTCACTGGAAAGTTGGTGATTGGCTGTTTATCTGTAAACTCATGTTTCACTCCACTTCCATCGTCATACAACACAACAGGTGTTCCTGTGTGCCCGACTTCTGACAGCCTATGTTTTTGTCTCTTGGCACCTTCAATGTCAAAAATATTTTCCCCTGCTGAAAGAAAACATTCCTCCACCGTAAGCGGAAAGTACATTATCTGTTTTAAATATATAGTTCTATCAGGATTAAGTTTAGCTGCTATTCTTTCATTTATAATAGTATTCTCAGCTAACACCTTATCAGATACACTTATCTCTATTTTACTTAACTCTGTAGTGTTCTCAGGTGTAATTCCATACTCTTCTGCTAACCAAACATCAAGTGTTGTAGTATACTTGCAATCCTGTCTATACAATCCAGAGAGGAATAAGCCAGTTTTCTTCCCTGTAATTTTATCAACAACAGCTCTAAATTGGTTGGCTTCTGGATTATAAAAGAAATTCTCAGCATCTTGCCCTCTGTCAAATGCACCACCTGTACCAACTAATATTGGAACAGCTCTCCATCCATATTTACCTTTGAACGCAGGTTCTGCTGCTTTAAATGTTGCTGAGAAAGGATATTTCCCAACCTCATCCATAATAAAACTTTTAGCTGTTGTTCCAGCTGCAACCTCTGTTACATTACCATCCTTAGCATTTCTAATTACAATATAACTCCAAACAGCATCTTCTCCATCAGGTCTTTTATAACCAAGTCTAATCTGATTTGATCTCCATGTTTTATCTAGTCTGGGAATAGCAATACCTTCCCATAAATTCTTCAATCCAAAGTCTACCTTATCTTTCAACAACCCAAGGTCATAATCATTACCACACACAATAACATTCTGTGTATTCTCAAACAGTGTAGCATTCATTCCAAAGTAAGATGCTTCCATCTCAGACTTTCCTCCTTGTCTACCACCTATCTCCATATAACCCTGTTGGTCAACTCTACACCCTTCTAAGAATTCAGCTCTTATCCATTCATTATCTCTTAATTCTGGTCTCTGGGTCACCCTAATATCATTCCCAAATTTATCCTTCTCATCAACTCTAATCCACCAATGATTCAAATGCCAATATAACCATCCTGATATAAACACACCATTGATGTTTACACCACCTTTAATCTTCTCTTCTTCCCAGTTAATTAACTGTTCAAACTCTCTTGTACCAGGAGGAGGTAAAGATTTCATATTCCTGAAGAACTCTGAAGTTTTAATTTCCATAATCTCCCTTATTTTGCATTCTATGAGGAACTGTAGCAGAACCTCTAGCTTCTTTCTTACTATCTTCCTTCTCTCTCAACTTCTCAACCACTTCAAGAAGAGCTAAATAATTCTTCATTGTCTCCTGAATAAACTTCCCTTGAGCTTCTATGCTTGCTATCACCATTGGTAATAAACCACCTTTAGCTGTAGGTTTCCATTCAATCCTATCCTTCAACTCATGCAAAGGATGAGCATCAATATAAGCTTTCCATGTTTGTAGTTGTTCCTCAGCCCATACGAGCTCAGTGTTGATAAACGTACCTTTTGTCGTAGCCATAATCATTCATCTTTTAATTCCCTAATAAGTATAACATCCAAAGAGATCAGATTCTTTAAATCCTTAATCCTCTCCCTCATATCCTCCAATCTCCTTTCATACATAAGCATAGAATACTCCAAGGATTTAATTTCTGTCATCCTTGAAGCTATACTCTGCAAAAGCTCTTGTTTTGAAGGATTTTCCATATTACACTAATCCATTTATATCATCATCTGATAGCTTACTATCTTCATCTTCATCTTCATAATCATCATCATCAACATCCTCTCTATTCAACTCTCTATGCTTATCCTTATACTCAGGATTCACATATTCATCCCTAGTATGTATAAGCAACTTATCCTGACCTGGTGTACTATTATCAGAGCTCAAGTCAACATAATCAACCCCACTCTCATAAAGTTCCATAAGAAGAGTTAACAACCTATCCAACTCAATTTTCTGTATCTTAAATACTCGTTTCATCATTAATAGTTTTTTGTTCATCTGAAGTTATCTCTGGACCCCACTTATCTTCAGGACACTTACACGTTAAACACTTAGTCTTTGCACTTAATGTACACCCACATGCTGTACAATGCTCATCAATCCTAAGCGAATGATAATTCTTCCTATTAACAGAATTAAGAGGACACTCCCTACATATCATCATTCTCTCACTGGAAACCTTATCTATCACCTCCTTCATATACTCATCAGGAGATAAATGATTCTTCCACCCCTCAAATATCTGACTTAAACTCATCTCAACTTTGGTTTTAAATGTTCTATATTCTTATTCAACGTAGCAATTTTCATCTCAATATTCCTTCTCCCCTCTTCACCATCCAGGGACAGCAGCTGTTGTTCAAGGATGTTTTTAACCAGCAAATATTTATCCATAGTCTTCTGAGCCTTAACTCTAAGAAATATTAACTTCCCAAATCCAGAAAACTCTATAGAATTAGATAAGCTAGTTTGCTTAAGAGCTTCTGTAAACTGTTCATTTACAATTATCTCTACTGTCCTTTCAGGAGTTAACAGCTTCTGGCTTACCTTCTTTATTAACCATTCCTTCAGAGGCATACTTGAGGGTTTCTCGTTTGGATCCATTTTCTTGTATCGTTAGCGTTATCTGTAACATTAAAGGTTTCGAGAAATCTAGGGCTATTACTGGATTAACAACAATATACTTCCCTGACTTGACAAATATCTTAGATTTCTTCAACTTAGCTACAATATTATTTATCGTAGGAAAGGAAGAACCATACTTTGCACAAAACTCCTCACGCACTGACGTATATGTAATACTGCCTCTTACTGCTGTGAATGCCACAAGCTGTATCTCCCTGTCTGTCAAACACAAGTTATTTATGGCTGATAGGATACTGTAGTATCGTTCAGCAACCTGTATGTTATCTTTACACCCCTTTTCTAACTGTTGAACTATCATAACATTAATGTAATTAATTAAACAAAGTTATAATAATCATTCTGATTATTTTTAAATTTTTTAAAAATTTTTTTTTGTTTGTGGGAGTGTATGGGGAGGGTACTCCAGTGGAAACCCTCCCTACGGTCGGTGCGGGTTGTGGGTACTCCCGCCAAACTAAATCTTAAACTAATTAAATCCTAAAACATTATGAAAACAGTTATTATTACAGGAGGACATTTCACGGAAGGTAAAGATACTAACGGACGTGATAAAGCAGGTAATTTCGTTGCTTATCTTAACGACGGAAATGAAGTATTCATTCTAAAGAATAGAATGGATAAGATTGGTATTGATAAAACTAATCTTAGTACTGTAGTGTGGCCACTCTATGGTCTACAAGGCACACGAGTAGTTGGTACTCGTAATGCACAAGGCGAGCTTACAGGCGAAACCACTACTCGTGATGAAATCAAATCTGTCTTCAAGACTGATGATGATTTGATTGCTATCACTACAGCAGGCGAAAGAATACGCGTTAAAGAAGCGGTTAAGAAGAATGAAATCAGAAAGGCTTCTGAACTTACTGATGAACAATTGAAAGTTCTAATGGAAGCATCGTGGTAATAGAAATAAACAGCATCCTCGTGGTGCTGTTTATATATAAATTGTAGTGAAACTTTCTACCTATATATATACCCACAATGGTGCTAAATACAATTTTTGTAGGAATTTCTAAGAATATAAAAGTTTAACCCGAGGATTTTAAACTTACGTAAGATGCTACTGCACAACGAATGTTAAAAAAGGGCTTAAATGATCTACCATGTAGGTCATATTTTTGTAAGAATTAGATGTTTGCTATTTGTGTATGTAGGTAGGAAGAGGAAATTTAGTTAAAAATGATGATTTTTGTAGGAAAAGGATTGAGCATAATACATGTGTATGTGCTTAATCCTTCTACAAATTGTTTATAAACAGTTTAACATTGGGGATATTATAGCATTAATCAAATAAAAAAGAATATATGGTTAGTATAACTGATTGTTTCCTTATAAGTATATTATGTTTAGCAATAGGTATTTATTGGGGAGTTCTATACATGAAGATTAAATACAATAAAAAAGAATAGTTATGAGAATTATAGAAACATTCATTTGCTTCTTAGAGAGTAAAAATGAATATGTCAAAGTACATAGAGGAAGAGATAATAATGGTGATAATATTTATTTTAAAGAGTTACCTAATGGGTCATTAGAGAAATTGAGTGATAAAGAATCAAATGTATTATTAACAAACGATAAATAGTTATGAGATTATTATTATTAGTACTAGGTACAGCTCTTATGGGCTTTGGTATTGGTTATGTTGTAGGATTTGATGTTCATAAATCAAATGTTATTACTAGAGCTAAATCATTTGGAGAAAGAGAAACATATTCTTATAAAGATATGGAAGTAGTAATATTTGGAGAAATACAGGAGTAATTATGAATATAAAATATTATAAAGAGGTATTTAAGAGTAGTTTTGTATTATCATCAATGAATTTTAATTTCCTTAATAAGGATATACAAGAGTTTATTAGAAAGAAAGATGTAGAGCAAGAACATTATTCTGTATTAAGTAGAAAAGATGTTTTATACATCTATTTAGATAATGGAGATCGTATTGATGTTCGATTATAGGTTATTTTAAGGGCACACAACAAACAAAAAAAGAAAAGAGAACGAAAGAGATATTTATTCATATAAGTCCTATTTAAAGGGCTTATAATGGATATTTGTTTGATTGTGTTGTTTGGAAATAGTTGAGAGAGGAGTAATTAGCCTCTCTTTGCTATTTTATTATTGCGTATTATATAGCATAAACAGACAATTACAGTTAAATTTAAAAATTAAATTATTATGGCAGAGTTAGTTATTAGTAGAGGAGAGATGGTTAAGATATTAAATAACCATTTTACAGCAATTGTAGAGAATATATCTTGTGGAGGTGAATTTTCATTTAAACCTGAAGATAGATTTCAGATATTTACAAATTTCAAGGATGGTAAGAATCTTTCTTGTAAATGGGCTACTCTTATGGAGTGTTATCATTTACATGAAACAGAGACAGAACCATCTTGGTTAGTTAAAGCTGAAAGTGATTATCCTGAGTTTTTAGTTATGGCTAATAAGAAGATATTAGGACTATGATTATTAAGATATTTACAGCTATTGTATCCCTATTGCTTATTGTGATAGGGATATTGTGTTATCAGATTAGTATAAATGCATTTTATAATTATTTGATATTTATGGTGCCAATGGCATTATTGAGGTTTACACGTAGTATATTATTAATTAAAACTCAGAGATTATGATTAAAGAAACTTTGAAAGAATCTTTGTTACAGACATGGTTATTTGTATCTATTATACTATTTCTTGTAGCATTGATTGTTGGTTCTTATTCTTCTATGGAGATAAAACATATAATGATGTATGTTTTGTTAGCTACAGAGTTGAGTTCAATTGCTGCTATGTTCTTTTTATATAAATATAATAAGAAACGTAATAGAGTATAATTATGGAGAAGTTATTAAGTGTAATATTTGTAGGTGCATTAGCAATATTTGCTGTATGGTTCATTATAAATTTAATTCCAGTGGTAATAGCTATTATTGTGAATAGTATTGCTTATGTAGGTATTCTTATAGTATTAGCTTTAGTGTTAATGTTTATTGGTAGTTTAATAGAGAAAAAATAATATGGAAGAGTTATTTGTTCCTTATAAAGAATCCCTAGCTCTTAAAGAGTTAGGGTTTAATGAAGAATGTCTTGGCTATTATAATGGTAATCCTCATAATCTTCAATATATGTATAATGGTAAACCTGAAAAATTTACTGATAAAAGAATGGGAGTATGTGGTAATCATATAGCAGGTTGGACTTCAGCACCATTATATCAACAAGCTTTTAAATGGTTTAGAGAGAAACATGAAATGTATTCATTTGTTGAAACTATATATATAGGATATAACTATGTTATTGATTATGAAGGTGAGACTATTGAGGGATTAATGCTTTCTACTTATGAAGAAGCAGAATTAGATTGTTTAAGAAAGTTAATAGAAATAGTAAAGAGTAAAAATTAGAGTTATGAGAAAGTTTATTTTATTATTGGTTATGATTAGTTGTACAAATTTCTATAGTTATGGACAGAAGGTCTATAACTTAGATGAACGTAAGGTTCAGAGTAAGGATAGTGTTTATTACAAACCTACAGGGGATTTCGCCATTCATAATGGTAAACAATATATTGTGTATATGTCTCAAAGAGGTAAATACTTTATAATTGTTACTTCAAAGAATGGTAAGACATATAAAAAATATTTTAAAACTACTGCATAATGAATTGGTTCAATCAAATAGTAAATAAAGATTCTGTCCCTAAAGAGGGGCAGATCTATGTAGCAATACAAAATGGTAAGGCTATGAGGTATAATGATGCTAATCACTTTGGTCATATACATAAAGTATTATCATTTCCATCTGTAGAGTTAGCTAATTATTTCATCTCTAAGTGGGATAGTAATAAAATGAATGATTATAGACAGGCTATGCCTAAAGAATCATTTGTATTTTATGTTTATGATAAGGTTAGAGATGGATATTATGCTGATGATATTAGAATGTATCCTGAATGGGAATCAACAATAATATAATATGAAAAAAATCACAACAATCATATTACTGTTATTATTGGTATCATGTACAGCTGAAGAGAGTAATTATATGCCTCAGGTATATTATACTGATGTTGATGTACATGTAGAATTTGAAACAACATATGAAGATGTGAAAATATCTATATATGATGTTGAGAATAACAAATATATCTATCAAGGTAATGATACTAAACTTGATATGATGTTCTCAGGTAAATACAGAGGTAAATATGTATTTCTTTTTGAAAGAGAAGCATCTACTATTATTAATCCTTATTTATTTCTACGTATTAAAAACAAAACAACAAACAAAATAATTGAAGAGTATGAATTTAAAGAATGTATATTAAGTTATAAACTTTCATTCATTGCTTAATAATACTAAAAAACTTAAATAACTTTCCAAGTTGTTGAGGACAGCAAGTTTCTAAATAAGTACCAACTGGGCTGTTTAGTTTTATGCTGTAAAACACAATTTAAATAATTAAATACAAACAAACAAGATGAAAAATTTCAACAAACAAATTCAGATTACAGTAGAGTTAGACACAATTGCACAAAATTTATTGTCTACAATTAGAGAAGATGAGAAACATAGAGAGCTAATAGTTGAGGCTATTATTGGTAAAATGGAATCTACCAATGATACAACAGCAATGACATTACTTTACAATGCTCTCAATGGATTTACCAATTCAGTAAACTTCAAAGAAGGTGATAAAGTTATTTGTTCTAATGAAGTTTATGCTCATTGGGAAGAAGAACAAAGGGCTTCTATGAGAGCTATTGGAGAGGCTAAAGTAATTGAAATCAATGAGTATGCTAAGAATAAGGTTAAAATTGAATACTATTTACCTCAAAGTGATGGTAGTTCAACTAAATCTTCTTCTTGGGTATCTCATACACAATGTTCTAAAGTACCAGTAGAGGTAACAATTGAAGAATTGGCTGACTAACAATGATATATGTATTTATTTTAATGGCAATAACAGGACTATTAGTCCTGTTTGCTTTTTTAAAACAGATTATGTATATATTGTGGGAAGAAAGGATGTATAAAAGTATGTTTCCATTACCATATAAGATAATAGTAGTATTGTTTTTATTTCTTTTAATAGCATTATTTGTATACGGAGTATTTTATGTATATGATTCTTTAAAGATTTGTTTATGGACATAAGGATTTTTTTAATAATGACCATAATGTCATTTGTTATAGTATTATTTGTATTAGAAGCAATATTAAGACAATTAGCAAATATAGGAGGTTTATTTGGTGGTAAATGGTATAACACGGTTTTAAGTATAGTAGCTATAATTTTATTAGTAATCCTTGAATTAGTTTTAGCAGGTGTAATGCTTGAATTATTCAATAAACTTTAATTATTATGAAAAAATTTGTAATAGGTTCATTGGCCATTTTTGTTATAAGTGCCATATCTTTTTCTTTTGTAGAGAAAGATCGTCAGAGGTTAGAAGAGAGAATTGTAGAACTTACCAAAGAGAATAAAAGACTTGAAAGAGGTATTCATTTGATTTGGACAGAAGATGATGAAGCATTACCACCAGATGGTAAATTAGTTAGAATACTAATGACTGTTGAAGATAGTGTATTTATTGGTTTACCTAATTATTCTTCTTTTAAAGGAGATGATTACAGAAAAGTGATGTATACTTTAAGCAATAGACCATATGCTGATTAAGGAGAGAGGATGCACTAAGTGCAAAGACATTAAACCATTCTCTGAATTTCATAAGAGTGCTAAGGGTAAATATGGGATTAGTTGTGTATGTAAGCCTTGTTCAAGTGCAATAAGTAAACAGAAATATATTGATGATCCTGAAAGAATGAGAAGTTATTCTAAGTATGCTGGTTATAGTCATGAGCATTATTTGAAGAATAAAGATAAAATCAGAGCTGCTCATAAGAAATATTACGAGAATAACAAGGAAGAAATTCTTCAAAAGTATAGAGAAAAATATCAATCTAAAAAAAATAACAATGGATCCATTTAATTTAGAAGAACGTTATAAATCTTACTTGTATAAAGTAAAGATAAAAGAAGAAGATATGTCTCCAGTACAAAAAGTGGAGACTAAAAGAGCTTTTATGGCAGGATGTGCAGAAGTACTTGTTCTAATGACTGATGATATAGCTGATATGGAAGAAGATGATGCTGTTCTTAAAATAGATTCATTAGTCGATCAGGTTCAAGAATTTTGGGATAAGCAAACAAATGAGTATTAATTTTAATTTTTTATATTATGGACACAACATGTGTAATTCGTAAGGTAAATCCAGACTATGCTGGTAAAATTGTAGAATCTATGAACAAATATCCTATTGAGGATATAGATGTATCTGTTATTACTAAAGAGAGTAAAACATATGTATGTATTACTTGTCCTGAAGACACAACACCACAAACAATCCTAAATTTAGGTGTATTACTGGGTAATGTAGAATGTGAGGTAGCTAATTCCTTCAGATCTACAAGAGCAGCATCAGTTAAAACCGTTCCTGAAACTAAGTAATTAACCTTCATTAGCTGTCCTTGTAATGAGGACAGCTTTTGTATTAAACACACATCAAATATGGCTTATGGTATTGTAATAACAGTAAAGGATAAAAATTATCTACAAGTAACTGAGACTTTTGCTATTCAAGGTTATAAAGAAATAGAAGAAGCTCTTGCTACATTTAAGGGTTTTAGTCAAAATTATTTTAGTGAAAGTTATGAATCTCATATCTCTAGTGGTATGGGATTGATAAATTTAAGACCAAGAATTATAGAACTACCTGAAGATCCTTCAGATCTTAAAGAATATATGTTACAAGATACTGCAACATATCTTAAAGGGATGGGATTTGGATATGCTGTAAATTCTTCTGGAGTTGAAGTTAGTGAAAGTATTGAGGAGCTTGTTGTAATAGATGTAGCTAATGAAGTAATAACTAAAAGAGAACCTATATGACATCAGAGGAAATTATTTTAAAAAAGTACAATGTTGAAACATTAAAAGATATTGCTATTTCTGGTGATAAAGTTTCTGAATTGATGATTGAATTTGCTAAACTCTATGCTAAAGAGGCATTAGAGTATGGATTAGATTATGGATATAATCAAGGGTTTGCAAATGCCTCAGAAGATGATCCTGAATATAAAGAATTAGATTATCAAGAGGTTTTTAATGAATGGCTTAATGAAAATAAAATCATATGAAAGTAGAGATTATTAAAGATAAAGACAATCATCCTATTGGTTGGACTATGGAAGGTGATACCAGAGAAGAAATGGATAAGCTTATAGATATAAGAAATTTACAATTCTTTGGATTTAATTCTACTAATATTGTATATAATGGTAGAAAAGGAGGAAATAATAAAGAATTTAATCCTGGAGTATTAAGTTGGATACAAGAACGTTTCACTAAAAAAATTAAATAATTATGAGTAGTACACTAAAAATTGATACCATTACTGCATTTGTGTCAACAGATGATGAAGGTAATGAAGGAGTTATGGGATTTAAAGGTTCTGAAGGTTGGGTGCCTATGATAGGTGCTAACGAAGCTAGAATAACATCTTTGTTACCTGTAGCCAAATTAATATCAGGAATAACAGAGAGGCCATTTAGGATAGTACAATTTAGTACCATGACAGATATTACTGAAGAGGTGACTTCTAAACATGAGCATCATGAGTAGTGAATCAACTAAGATAAAGGTAGCTACAGAGGAAATTAAAGAAATTCTTCGTAAGCATGATTTAGCAGGAGCTATAGGTATTCATACACCAGGTCAAGCATATATGTTTTTACATTTTAATACTTCATATTCTTGTGCATATATTTATGATGAGAAGCATATGCGTATTTATAGTAAATCCAGTGACTATGCTACTGAAGAGGAACACTTTCAGAAAGTAAAATCTACTTCTAATATGTTCAAAATGTTATTAGATGCTTCTAGTTTATTGGTTGTGGCACTACAAAAGTATTCTTCAACATTAGATGGTATTGTGCATGCTACACATGGTAAAGGAACCTTTAAACCAGATTAAGGGTAAACCATTTTAAATTAATTAATTATAATGGACCTAGTTTATTACATAGGAATAATAGTTATAATAGGACTTATATTAGGATTCTATTTAGCTAAGTTTTATGATGAATAACAACAACAAACAAACAAACACACACAATGAAAACAACAAACATAATTATCAAGTTTCATCATAATAGTATGACTTCAGAAACTTTAGATGTCGAACAAAGACAAGCACATACTAATGTATTTATGTGGCTAGTGGACAATACGCCTTGTATAGAGGACAAAAAAACTGTTTATGATGACTATGTCCAGCAGTGTGAAAATAATGCTGTAAAAGCCTATTTTACAGAGAATACATTTAATAATTATTTTGGCTTAATACCTACTGATAATGAGTAGGTTTTTAAGTAGTAATATCAATACTATTACTAACAATAGCCTTTTGGGATTTGTGACCAATAAAGGTGAGAGAGGAACTATCCTCGCTGATCTTTATCACGATAAGTTTATACCTGCTGTATTGAATAAAACTACTGGATGTTTGCAAATTAGTTTTGTTCATTATGATAGCAAGAAGCAATGGATTGAAAGTATTCACGATGTTAATTATGTTGGTATCGTTAAGACTGTTCATCTCTTTGATGATTACTCAGATATGTATAAATGGTTAATAGAGGAAGAATGAAAAAATTATTCTACATAATTCCAATAATGATGATAATAACTATGTTCCTTATTATAATGGACATAGTTACTCATCATACAAATCCTTTCTTTATACCAGCTGCTGTAGTATTATTATTTATAATATCATTCTTATTATTGGTATTAGTCTATGTCATTCTCAGGAATAGGTAAGTATGTCGAGTCATTTATATTTTATTGTTATAGGTTCCTTCATAATAGGAACCTCAGCTTTCTTAGTATGGCTAACAATGAAAGAGTACAAAATACTCTTGGATCCGAAGGTATCAGTGATATTAAAAATATCTCTGATAATTGTATGGTTATTTATAATAAAAAATCTAGTAGAAGTATTAGTTTTATATTATTACTTAATCACCAATCACTATATCTAACAACAAACAACCCATATTTATTTCAAACAAACAACAACGCAAACAAAATGGAAAATATCAGAGAAGCCCAGAGGAGGTTATTGACCCTCTCTCTGACAGTTAAAAGTGACGTACATGATAGTAAATCTATGACTGCCCTTAAAGTATTATTAATGCAATTAGCATTAGAAGGAAGTTTAGATGAAAGAAAATTTAGAGAGGCATTTAATATGACTCTTGCTGCATCAGTAGGATTTTCAACTGATGATGATGTATTTTTTATGGATTTTATAAATGAGATGTATGACATTAAGGATAAATTACTACAACCTAATACTGATATGGATCTTGAGGGAGCTCTAAAAGAAATAAACATCCTTCATGATACTGTAAAAGATATGAATGTTCTTCAACAGGGTAGTAATCCAGAATGTGTATTGCTCGAGGCTAGAATAAACACATTTTTACATGACTGTCCATGTTCAAGAACTGAAAAGACTATTCTTGTTGATGTACTTATAATGTGTGCAGGAGAAGCCTCTAGCAGAGATAAATCTGGTACTCTTGGCTTTGTATGTGATGAATTAAAAAGAATTAAAACATCATATAATATATGCTAAAGAAAACATTATTATTCATATGGAGTATTGTTAAACTGATTATAATTATAGCAGTGGCAGTAGTATTACTAACAACACTAGTACAACTTGTTAAATGAAGCCAGTATTAATAGAACAATGGAGACCATTAGCTGGATTATCTACTCACCAAATATCCAATTATGGTAGAATACGAAGTGTTGACAGAATAGTACCAATTAAAAGGGGAGACCAATATTATACTATATTTAGGAAGAGTAAAGTACTTGCCTTAAGACGTGGTAAACAGTTTCCCTATTTATTCACTTCTATTTGTTATGTGGACGTAAATACCTATAAGAAATTTAATAGGACAGTACACGTACACAGAGCTGTAGCAGAAGCTTTTGTCAGAAAGTCTAAAAAAGTTAGAGACTATGAGGCTGCAGGAGGTAAAGTATATGCTACACATATTATCAAAGATTATGAGAATAATCGTTCTGATAATGTAAAATGGATTACCCATTCTGAGCTAATGAAGTCTGGAGACAGACAAAAAATAGCAGAAAGAGCATGGTTAAAGAGGAAACATGTATATGGTTACTCAGGAACCGAAAAAGGATTATTAAAACAAACATACAATCAAATAATTAAAAAAGAACATCATGCAGAGAACAATCACGGATAAAGAAATTACAAAAAGAGCAAATTTATTATTTACAGCTCTTGAATTATTGTGGGCAGAACCTAATAGAGAAATGGTTCGTGAAGATTTTATGGACTTATTAAAAACAGCACCAAGTGCAACTAATATATCTAGTTCTTTAAGTCACCACAATATTATTAAACTAGTTGCAAGAGGAAGAAATAAAGGAATTATCCAATATGTAGGGATAGCACCAAATCCTGTTGTATGTAAGAAAGTTGTTGAATATGCAGTAGAGAGAGCAAGAAGTTGGAATACTAAGCATAAAGCTACTCAACGCAATAATAAAACAATGACAGTACAAGAAGCTGCTGCTACTATTGTTAAACCTGGACCATTACAGTATACTCAGTTCCTAAAGGAATTGTCTATTCTTAAAGAAAGATATAAGATGACTGTATCTAATGCTGAGATTGAAATCACTGTTAAAGTGAGTTCATTAGCTAACGTTTAATATTTCCAGGGAGGAGCAATTCTCCCTGTTTTTATACATTTATTTATTAATTTTTAAAACCTATTATTATGGGAGACGCAGCAGAAGCATTGTTAAATGGAGAAGTAGATTTCTACACAGGAGAGTTTTTGGATGGAGATAGTCCAGGTTATCCAAGAACATTTGATCAAATGGGTGGTATTAAACCCTTTTATCAAAACTTGACACCATCTGAGAAGAGAATCAGAGATGTTAAGATTGAACTTAAGAAGCTTATTAAGTCTAAACAAAAGCTTTGTACTACAGACAAGCAGAGAAATCAAGCTCTAGAAACTGCCAGACAGGAAATAAACAAGAAGTATGGCAAGGGATGGAGAGAAAGAGGATTGGTCTCTAACTCTGACAATCAATGGTCTAAGGAAGAATTAGAAAAGTATTCCAAGCCAAAGAAAAAATAATACGCATACAACAAACAAACAAACAAAAAGATTAACAACAACAACCAACAAACTATTTATTATGGTAATTTCAGACGAAGATTACAAAGCTTTATTTGCAAAAGGGAATTTTGCAGTGACTAAAGGTAAAATCATCCTTAATAAAGGAGTAAAGCTGAGCAGTGGGGGCTTCCTCATTGATGATGAATGTGTAGTAGACCATTCTAAAGAAAGAATGGAATTTCTGAACTCTAACCAGAAAGAGCGTAGCTCCTATATGGATTTCTATGGTATTGACAATTTCTATTTTTATGGTGATGGTCACGATAAAGGAGAAGTGTTGGATACATCCAGTATTGACGTTTTAGCAGAATGCTTGAAAATTCTTGATTAACCATGGACAATGATAATGTAGTCAGCACTTTTAAAGTAGTGGGTACAGTATTGTTTTTTATAGTTTTAGCATATTTTATGGATATGTTTTATCATTCCAAATATGAGAACTATAGAGGCAATGTCTTTAATACTAAAGATAGTATTAGAGCAAAAGAAGGTGAATTACTTGTAATTAGACATATTGCAAGTGATAGTATCGTAGTTCAATCAGCAACACTCGAAGATGTGAAAGTATTTTTAGAGGAAGAGCAATGCAAAGAGACAAAATAGATGAACAATTAGATGATGTTTTTGGTCCAGCACAAAAAATCTTTGCAAGAATAATAATTAAAGATGAAATAGCAAGAAAGAAAAGGATGATTGTAATTACTACGGTAATTGCAACATCCTTTATTATTTTGCTTTTATCTTTATTTTTAATATGGATATTTAAAACACACTAATTATGAAACTAACAGTAGAACTGGAAGAACATTTAGAAGCTGAAGGATATCTTAAACTAAGAGAAGTTAATGGTATTATTATAGGAATATACAGGTATATGTTCACTATAGCTATTGTCGTTGATATTAGCGATGGTGGTTATGATCATAGATATTGTTATCCTTATGAACATACCTTAGATTGTCTTATGGCTTTTGAAGTTTATGATGGTACAGGTGATCCTATTGGGAAATGGATTAAGAATAAAGGAGCTAACAGGGACAGATTAAACCCTGAAATTGAAGATCAACACATTAATAAACCAACTTGACCAATGATTGCAAACATCGAAGACATGTCCATCAAAGATATGGATATTACAGTTAAAGCAAAGAATGTATTAACTGCATTAGGAATAAAAACTAAGAAAGACATATATGTATGTTATTCCTTAAAAACTATCCCTAAAATAGGAACTATAGTTAAGCATTATCCTTATGTAGATGTAGATTTAGTTTACACTAATAAGGTTAATGAAGAGGTTAAAACTATTCTTCATGAAGAATTCCACGTGAAGGAAAGTAAATTACAAATATTGGGATTATAAACAAATAACACAAACAAGTAATTTTAATTTAATTTTTTATACACATGAAAACAAACACATTATTCCAAGAGCAATCAATTGCAAACGAGAAAGTAGCTAAAAGCGCACTTACAAAAGTAATTACTGACAATGTTAGTTTACACATTACAACTCAAGAATTGTTAACAAGACTAGTTGTTGCAGGAGACACTAAATGTCTGGAATGTGGAATTGATAGACTTTCAGCTAAAGCTGCTAAGTATTCTTCTAAAGTAACTGAATTGGTAGCTGCTTGGAGAAATTTATTTGGGGAAGATTTTGATATTGAGTCTTTAACATTATCATTAGCTTCTAAACATTTTCCTCTTGCTGTAGGAGAACCAGCTTATAATCCTTATGATGAAAGTACTTGGCATTTGAATCCTAGTGCACATCCTAGTACTTCTTCAGAAAGTTCAACTGATTCTGGTAGTAAACAGCCAATGTCCATGGAACAGTTGATTAAGGAGACTCTTGAAGGTAAATTACCTAAAGGGACAAAAATTGCTGTTGTGAATGGTATAAGAGCTACTTCAAGAACACAAAAAGTATTTGGATTAGATCCATTGGATTATGATTCTTTTCAAGATTTCTTTGATGCTGTAAAAGTAGAAATGGAAACTAGAAATAGTGATGGTCGTTCTGCAGAAGTAATTACTGAAATGGAAACATTGATAAAAAATGTTACTCTAGGTGCTTCTAATGTTACTTCTATTGGAGAATTTGAAACAGAAACATCTACTCCTGTTATCTCTTTGAAGAAAGATGGTAAAAAAGATACTCTTAATACATAGTATTAAGTGGAGCCTCTGTTAATTCAGAGGCTCTTTTACAAATCAAATTCATGCCTAGAGAGTATTTTAAACAGAATTACTCATTAGTTTCTATTAAGATAGAAATGGATGAACTTGAGAAGGATATGAGAGATCTTTTTCATTTACCTGTAGTTAATGATGTTATTGTAAGCATATATATGGGTAAATTAAAAAGATTAGAACAATTAAGTAAGTTTAAAACTTCCTTCTACAAAAAATAGTAAATTTGTAATTAATCCTTAAAAATTATTACAATGAAAGCACTAATTTTACTTATTTTTTTAATATTAACGTCTTGTATAATTGAGAAAGATATAAGTTATAATTCTCATCATGTTAAAAATAAACCTATTAAACACAATAGTAAGTTTAAAGAAAGACAGATAATAAAGGATAATAAGTGTAGGTATTATTTATTCAACAAGCGTATTAGGTAATTAACAAGGACAAAAGAGGTTTTACACCTCTTTTTATTTTGTAACATCAAAATTAATTAAAGATGATGAGTACATTAGTTGGTAGATGGCTTAGAGCCAATAAAGATAAAACAGATAATATTAATTTTTATAAAGGAGAATTTTATAAGGTAAAAGCAATTAGTGGTAATGGGTATTTTACATTAACAACTGGTAGTAATATCAAGCCAGATATTCCTAATTGGACAATAATGCCTGAGAATTTTCATCCTGATGATCCTAAAGACTTAACAGGAAGATATCTTTTATGTGTTCAAAATAATAATTGGACTTATCCTAAGAATAGACCTTCCATAGGGGAGCATGTTATGATTACTCAAGGAGATTTAAGTGATACTACTCATATTATCTCAGTACAAAGCTTGGCGGGAAAAATTGATGAGATGGCTAAAGATAGATTATTTGGTCTTAATCCTGAATATAAGTTAATGGCTGTAGGTTTTAATCCTAATAAGGTATATCCTCTAACTCTTGATGAATGTTATCCTGCAGGAATGGATTATCCAATAGGGTGTTCTATTGTTAAAGGTAATAGTAATATTCCTCATAGGGTTATAGGTAAAGATAACAGTGGAGTAGTAATATCAACTGATGGTACAGTAGGGTTTAGAATAACAGATAGTCATTGTAATTATTATTCCATCAATCCTTTATGTAAAGGAGAACAGGCAGAATTTCTACCTTATAGTTTTATTAAGCTTTTTACTTCATGGGATGTTTCTAATGTTCCTACTATAAGCGATGTTATTCAATCAAAGGGATGTTCTAGTTTACAAGATTTTGAAAATCCTTTACATAGTTCTAAATGGGAATTTCCTAAAGGTTCTATAGTAGATTATGGTGATAAATCTTATAGGGTCATAGGTAAGAGTGATAACTTCCCTGATAGGTATCTTTTACTATCAAATAGTAGAGGAACTGAAGGTACTTTAATTAAACCTGACTGGCTAGAAGTCTTTCATATAGATCATGTCTATGTAGGAAAGTATGGTTTATGGGTTTATAAACAAAAACTAAGTTTTACTAAAGACAGACCTGAAAACAAACATGAACTAGCTAAGGGATTTGAGAATTGTACTAGTTTTCAAGATAATAGTGGTTCTATGTCTTTTAGTTCTCTACAAGAGAAAACCTCATTGGAAGATGATCCAGTGACAAGGAAAGTAAAACCTCCTAAATTTCAACACAAACGCACAGCATATTAACAATTAAACACACACACATTATGTCAAACGAATTAAAAAAAGCAGGATTATTCTTGGACGAAATTCTTAAACGTCTAAAAGGAGATGATGATGGTGCATTAGCATCTAAAATCTCTCGTAAATCTATTAGTGCTCTTGAGAGTCAAATAGCTGGTTTACAATCAAAAATTGTAGATGCTGAGTTGGAAGTAGAAAATGCTGAAGAAGCTCTTCAGGATGCTATCTTTCCAACCAGATTGTTTAGTAGTAATAAAGACTACTGTCAAGGTATTATTAATGCTCAAGATAAGCTTGATGAAAAGAAAGCTGAACTTGAAGCCCTTAATAAGGACTTATTGTATTTCAAAGAGTTGTTAGGAAAAGATCAATCTAAAAATGTGTAATTATGTTTAAATCAGTAAAAGAACAGGTTCAAAAGACATTTAAAGAAATGTCTGCACAAGGAGTATTATTTGTTACAGACGTTGACAAAGATTTATTATGGGAAACCTATTTAAATGGTTTCAGAACTCCAGAAGAGAGACAACATCATACTTGTAATTGTTGTAGGCAATTTATTAAAAACTATGGTAGACTTGTTACTGTGGTTAATAATGAATTAAAAACTGTTTGGGATTTTGTACCTACAGACGAAGAATACAGAACTTCAGTTGAAGCTATGAGATTACTTGTATCTCATTCTCATATTAGAGATAGATTCTTTACTGAAACTATAAAGTTAGGTACAAACTCTAACTATGATATGGAGAAAAATGTTACTTGGGAACATTTCTATTGTGAAACTTCTTCTACTAATGTAAGACCAAAGAAAGATCTTGATACTTTAAGAAGTGAGTGTAGAACTACCAAAGATGTGTTCAAAAGAGCTTTAGATGAAATATCTATTAGTAGTGTTGAAACTGTTCTTGAATTGATTGATCAAAATTCTTTATATAAAGGTAAAGAGTTTGAATCAAACCTAAGAACCTTTCTATCCTGTCAACAGGAATATAAAGCTATGGTCAACAAAGATAGCTATGCTTGGTATAGAAGTAGTCAATTATCAGGTAGTGTATCAAGGATACGTAATAGTGCTATTGGTACTCTTCTTATTGATGTGTCTGAAGGAAAGAAATCTCTTGATGATTGTGTAACAGCTTATGAAAGAGTTGTTGCTCCCAGTAATTACAAGAGACCTACTGCCCTTGTTACTAAAGGTATGGTGGAAGAGGCTGAAAAAGCTATAGAGTCTTTAGGATTGTCTGATTCTCTTGGCAGACGCTTTGCCACTCCTGAGGATATTAGTGTAGATAACATTCTATTTGTTGATAGGAATGCTAAGAAGACTACTAGTGTAATGGAACAGATCAAAGAGGAAATACAGGTTAATCCTAAAACATTCTCTAAGACTGAAGAAATACACATTGATAAGTTCATTAGTGACATACTTCCTAATAGTAAAAGTGTTGAGATTCTTGTCGAAAACAGTCACTTGTCTAATCTAGTTAGTCTTATTGCTCCTAAGGAACCTACAGCACCTGTTCTATTCAAATGGAATAATCCATTCTCTTGGTCTTATGTAAATGCTCTTACTGATAGCATGAAAGAAAGAGTTAAAGAAGCTGGTGGTAATGTAACAGGAGTATTACGTTTCTCTATTCAATGGAATGAAGATGGTCATTCTCATTGTGATTTTGATGCTCATGCTATGGAACCTAATGGTACTAAAATCTGTTACAATAACTATAGAGCAAGAGAAACTCCTATGAGTGGTATGTTGGATGTAGATAAGATCAGACCTAAGGATGTAGGAGTTGAGAATATTACTTGGTCAAATATTAATAAGATGGCAGAAGGTGTTTATAAATTCTCTGTTCATAATTATGATGGAGGAAGAAATACTGGATTCTCTGCTCAGATTGAATTTGATGGACAAATCTTTGAGTTTAGTAAATCAGGCTTTACTACAGGTACTACCCAAGTAGCTGAAGTTACCTATTCTAAAACTAAAGGATTCTCTATTAAATCTCTATTAGATAATACATTATCCAGTTCAGGTAATGTTATCTCTAAAGAGAAATGGGGAATATCTACCAACAAATTCAGAAAGGTGTCTATGATTATGAATAGTCCTAATCATTGGACTGATAAGGTAGGTAATAGACATGTATTCTTTGTTCTTGATGGAGCTAAATGTGATGAATCTCCTAGAGGATTCTTTAATGAATTCCTTAAAGAAGATTTAGATAAGAACAGAAAAGTACTTGAAGTATTAGGAAGTAAACTTAAGGTAGAACCTTCAGATATGCAGGTCACTGGATTGGGATTCTCAGATACACAACGAAACTCTTTCATTTGTAAAGTGGAGGGATCATTCAAAAGAACCTTAAAAGTCACATTTTAGTATGATACCATCAGCATTAGAATTCTATGATCTTCCAGAAAATTATGAGAAGAATAGTATAGAAATTATGATTGAATTTGCAAAACTTCATTGTGAAGCTCAAAGAGAAGCAATTCTAGAAAATGTAGAAACACATATTCAAGGAGAATCAATGATTATTGACAAAGAATCAATTAAAAATGCATATCCATTAACTAATATTAAATAATAAAAAATTATGTCTATATTTGAAAAAGCTTCAAAAGCTAAACTTCGTTTTGCAGTTACTCAAGGAGTGTTGAACACAGAAGATTTGTGGGGTCTAAAATTGGAAGATTTAGATAAAATGGCTGTTGCTTTACGCAAACAGGTAAAAGAGTCTGAAGAAGAAAGTTTTATTAAAACTACTAGTTCTAAATCTGTAATTGTTGAAGAAACAGAACTTAAGTTTGAAATTGTAAAACATATTATTGGTGTTAAACTTGCAGAGAAAGATGCAAGAGCTCTCGCTGCAGAGAAAAGAGCTAAACGTGCTCAATTAATTGAGCTAATTGGTAAAAAAGAGCTAACTAAGCTTGAAAGCAGATCAATTGAAGAACTTAAAAAAGAATTGTCTGAGTTAGATTAACTAATTGCTAAATACTAGGTATGCACTGTGTCCGATGAGACTATGAGGCTCGTGACCTCGTAAGTGGTAGGGCGTTATCACGTAGTAGATAATTACACCGTTTTTCTCAACATGAAAAGTCCTGTATATTACAGGGCTTTTCTTTTTTACAACAAACAACAAACAAAAAGGAGTGAGTAATCAAAGGAGCTCTCCTCGTGTAGGGGTGCGTCAAACTTATTAGGCAAGAAGGGCTGTAAATGCTCAGCAAAGACTTTTTATGATGTTTCTAGTCTTATTATCCCTGCTAGCTTCTTTGATTTTAAAAAACAAATAATATGACAAATCAAGATTTAATTGAACTAGGCTTTAAAGAGGTACCTCATTTTACAGTAGGTAATGTTGTTAATTACGATTTAGGAAGAGAAAGAATGCTTTCTGCTTCTGATGTAGGCAATCCTTGTGAGATGTTATATATAATTCAGTCTACTGATAGTCATATAGAAGATGCTGTAGTTATTCATAATTATGATTACGATGGTTATCTAACAGTAGAAAAAGTAACAGGTCTAATTAACCTAATAACTAAAGGAAAAACAATTAATAATCAATCAATACATTAACATTATGAAAAATCCAAGAATTTTAGGAGTTGTTATCTTATTAGCAATCCTCGGTCTAAGTGGGTACAAGTATTATTCTTATAAACACCCAGAAGTTGTTGAAAAAGCTCTTAAAGAAGCTGAAGTACACACTGCTATTACTGAAAGTACATCATCTCCATCATCATCATCATCTACCAGGTTTACAGTAGAGGTTGATAATCCAGTTAATCCTACTAAGACAGGGGTTATTGAAGTGGGAGCTTCAGGATTTAACTGTTTTGTAGCTAACATTGATAAGAGTGATAACTGGTCTCTGGATTATAAAGAGTTTGGAGAGTCTTTAGCTTATGAAGGTTTTATGTCACTTGATGATGTAAAAGCTGGATTAAAGAAATACATTAGTACTATAGCTGAACATGGAGTTAATGGAAAGAACATACACTTTGTTATGTCTTCAGGAGCCCTAAAGAATCCTAAAACTATTATGGTAGCTGAAGCTATTAGGAAGATGGGATATGTAGTTAATACAGTTGGGCCTACTCAAGAAGGACAATTTGCGTTTATGGCTCTAGTTCCTAAGAATTATAGAGATAACTCTTTTACTATTGATATAGGATCAGGTAACACTAAAGTTAGCTGGTATGAAAATGGTAGAATTAAGTCTCTGGAAGGACCAGGAGCTAAATATACTCAGGATAAATTGTCTAATGAGGAAGCTTATGAACAAATATGTAAGTTAGTTGACCAGATTCCTTTAGAAAGAAGAGAACAATGTTTTATTATTGGAGGAGCTCCATTTAAGATGGCTAAAGAATCTAGAAAAGGAGAAGAGAGGTTTACTCTTTTGAAATCTCCTGAAGACTATAATGCTAATGGTGTTGATAAGATGGTTGCAGGTATAAACATCTACAAAGCAATCTTTGATGCTTCTAAAACAGATAAGTTTATCTTCGACTGGGATAGTAATTTTACAATAGGTTTCCTATTAACACTTAACTAAGATGGAACCTAAGATAGACCTAACCAATAATACCCAGAAGTTTATTGCTGCTGGGATTATTGGGCTTATGCTTATTATATTTTACTACTTATTACCTCCTTTTATTGTAATTATGAGTAATCTGTATATAGCAGGAGCTTTGCTAATTCCAGTTGCTTTTATATGTCTGTATCCTTCATTTGTATGGGATACTTTTAAAGAGCTAAGTTGGAAGTTAACCAAGGGAATGATATCAACTAACAAACTTGGTTATATGTATCGTTATCATGACTATCTACTAATGAGAATTGGTAGACTAGAGAAGAATGTTACTAATGTTACAGCTGCTAAGATAGGATTACAGAAGATGATTAAGGAAACAGGTAATCGTGTACAGAAGAATAAGTCTGACTATATTTCTTATGAGAATGCAGGAGCAAGTAAATTAGTTTTGTCTTCCTTATCAAATAAGATAAATGTAGATGAAAACCAGCTTAAGGTATTTCTACCTCAATATACAAGTATTGAGAACAATGAAAAGTATTTATTAGAATTGCTTGATTTTATGAGAGTTGACACTGAGCAACTAAAATATACTATTGATGCAAAAGCTAGTGAATTCAAAATCCTTGAACAGGTAGCTCAGGCTACAGGTAATGCTAAAGAATTCCTGAGAGGTTCTACTCCTGAGTATAAAATATTTCAAGAGTCTCTAACCCAATTGGAAGAATCTGCTAATCTATATACTGCTAAGATTTCTAATTTTGAAAGAGAGGCTAAACCTCTAATGGAAAGAATGGCATTAGATAAAACTATTTCAGAAGATGAAGGTTTAAGGTTAATTGAAGAATTTAAGGCTAGTACTAAGCAAATTACCTTTAAATCAGTATAGATATGGAATGGAAAGAAAATATTCTAAAAGCTTATAGACAGGGTAAAACAATTCAAGCTAATCATACTGGAAAATGGCATGATTTCGTTCCTCAAAATCAAGTAGATAGTCCTAATCTTGATTATGGTACTAAATATAATTGGAGAATTAAACGGTAAATAGTTTGGTTTTTGATAAAGTGTCCGCACATGCGGAGCTTAGGAGAGACACAGGAGGAGTAATTATGCATGCAAATCTGTAAGTCCGTATTTACGCTAGAAGGGTTCGATTCCCTTTCTCTCCACTAATTTAATGAGTTATGAGAAAACACGTTGAAAAGTTAACAGAAAAAGAACTATTACCATATGTACCATATGAGGTATTAGTTACTAAGGAAGATTGGGACAACTATTTAAAGGTAGTTGTTGTGAAATCAATACCATATAATATTTATGAGATTTCTCCAGGAATAGTTTTAGCACTTCAAGCTAAGTTAATCTTACGTCCTATGTCAGATTTAGAAAAAAAGATTGAACATAATGGAAAGTCATTGATTTTTAGTAATTTTTTCTTAAGTAAAACAGAATTAGTAACTATAAAGAAATGTTTAAACTTCAAACTTAATTTATTAGATTATATATCCGTAAGTGTATTTAATAGATTATGTGAATATCACTTTGATGTCTTTGGACTTATACCAAGGGGATTAGCTCTTGATTATAATACTCAACCTGAAAATTAAAAGATATGAAAAAGTTATTATGCGTTAATGCAAAAATCATAGAGTATATTGATCCAGAGACCAAGGAACGATTGAAGTTACATCCAGTAGGATTGGAAGAAGGTAAAGTATATATTACTAGAGGAGCTCCATTTATGGCTGAACATAGTTGCTATTGTTATTACATAGAGGGAATAGGACAGAGACTTGCCAGTAGATTTACAGATTTACTGGATGATGATGTCGAAGAAGAACTACAAGCTGAAAAAGCTATTGTGGATATTAAGAATGAATTGAATTTAAATTAATTATTAACCTAAAACAATCGAATGCAACGTGAATTCAAGTTAAGATTTAGAAAAAAAAGTGTAACCAATTCTTTTGATATGACTAAAGCAGTAATTAGAGAAGGAAGATGGGTGTCAGAGGAGGGAGAACCTTTAGACCCTTATGAACTGAATCAAGTTCATCAACATTTTAATAGAATACATGATTTTGCAAAAGGACAAGCTAAGCTCACACACAGTAAAATTGAGATATTAACTCATATTTTAGATGCTACTCCTAAACAAGAACTTGCAATATTAAGTGTTCTTAAAATGAATGGAAAAGAATTAGATGATTTAATAAAACCTTAAAAACATTCAAACACACACACATGTCAGAAACAAACAAAGTAAACGAAGAGGATAAAGACTACTTCCATGATTGGGAAGAAATTTTTGATGAAGAAGAAGATTATCATCAAGATAGTGAACAAGTCTATAATCCTTATGAACATTTAATTGATTAACAAACAAACACAATTATGAGAACAAACGAAGAAATTTTCCAAAGAATTAATGACAAAGAGTCTATGGACTTATTTGGAGTACAAAAAGGTGATTTGTTTAGCTTGCTGACTTTTGAGCAGGCTAAACCTTATCTTCCTCCATCATATGTAACTATGATAGAGAAGGAAAAAGCTCCTGAAGATGAAAAGTGGATTACTATAATCCCTGCTCAAAGTATTCATGACTTTATGTCTTTTGCTTATGATATAGCAAGAACAGGTAAAGCTTTGATGTCAGAAAGATGCCTATTGCATTATAGAACTTGGGTATGGTATGATGACCCAAAGTTTTATGATACTATTTCTGAAGAGTTTTTGACTTGTGATGATTATGGTGTAGAAGTATTTGAAAAAATTATTTCACATTATAATATTAATATTCCTGCTTTTACTCCACCAGCTCTTATTGTGGTAAAACCCTCTCCAGACGAAGAAATTTAATTGATCTATTTAATTTATTTAATTTACTAATAATTAAAATTGAAACATTATGGACACTAAGAAGCCTTCAGAATCCTTGAAAGGATTCAAACAGTACAATAAAGTTGCAAGAGAAGTTAGAGCTAAAAAATTAGGATATGCAGATGCTGCAACCTATATAGCTTATTTAGAAAGTTTAATAAATTCAGGAGATGTTTTTCCTGAATGTTGTTCAAAAAGTCCAGGGAGCAAGAGTAAGTGTACTTCCTCTGAAGATTGTGTAAAATCAAAGAAGAGCACTAAAACCACAAAAACCAATCCAAAAGAATATCCTACAATACATATTGTAGATGTACTTGATTCAAGTGGTTCTATGTCAGGAGATAAGCATAATGCTGCATTGAAAGGTATTAATGGTGGTATCCAAGATTTAAAAGAAAGTAAGGTTAAGGTAAACTATACCTACACTCTTGTAGATTTCTCTACAGATGTTAGATTTGTCCATACTAAGGATAAATTGCTTGCTGTGAGTAAAGTTGCTTGTGGTACAAGATCTAGTACAGCTTTATTTGATGCTATTGGAGAAGCTGTTCAAAAAGTTCTCCCTGGTATAGGTAAAGATGACAAAGTATTGGTAAACATCTATACTGATGGTCAAGAGAATGCTTCTAAAAGATATACAGCTCATGACATCTCTGGTTTTATTGATCAACTTTCTACTTCAGGTTGGACATTTACTTTTATTGGTACTCCTCAAGATGTAGCATATGCTAGTAATGTTCTTAGGATTCATGAAAGTAATACCTTGTCTTATGATGGAACAGCTAAAGGTCTTGAGAAGAGCTTAACTGCTACTCGTTCATCAAGAACATCATATTCTCTATCTGTATCTAAAGGAGAGGATGTATCTCAAGGTTTCTATAAAAACATTGAAACACCAGAGGAACCAAAGAAATCAAAAAAAAACTAAGTAATTAATTAAATTTTTTCATATGAAAACAGATCAAATTAAAAAGGGTAGTGTTCTATCTGAAACTTCTTTCTATGTAGTAAAAGAAGTTAAACCAAGTGAAATTATTGTCAAAGATGAATTTGACAATGAAATCAAGATTGGTAAGCCTTACGTAGAGAAGGTATTAAACTGTGCAGATTATTTTGAGACAGAGGAAAAGAAAACTATGACTGAATTGGCAGAGATTTTCATTTCAAGTCCTAGAATTGCTATGACTGTAGCTTTCTACAAAAAGGATACTCCTAAGACTAAAAAAGCATATGAGGCAGAAAAAGCTTCTAAAGTAACAGAAATTCAAAATGCTAGCTTGGCTAATGCTGCTAAACTTATTGAGGATTTGATTGAAAATCCAATCAGTAAAGTAATTCCTGGAGAATTAAGAATTATGAGAGGTCGTCACTATGGTCATGTTGACGAATTAGGAAGAGTTCACTTCATTGATATGGAGTTATCTAAAGAAAGTGATAAAGACTATGATACTCGTAAAAGAGAAGTAGATCCTAGAACTATCTCCTGGCTTATTGTCAACAAAGTGAAATACACTTTGAAGTAAGCCTTTTTTGTCCCCATTAACTGAAACCTCTGTTCACCTATAGACAGAGGTTTCTTATTCTATCAGGCTTATGATACTATTAGGCTACTGCATGGAAGAACAACCTATTTATCTTAATGAACGGACTGGTAACATCCATTACAAGGCAAGCTCATTGTCTCTGGAAGAAGCTACTAAAGTTTTTAAAGGTAATTTAGACAAAACCCAAATCAACGAAAAATTAACCTACGAATCTAACAACGGTATCATATCATACGGATGCCTTAATTTAACAAAAGAAAACGCTAACAAATTAATTAAATTATCATGGAAACTATTAAAAGAGTACAACAAGGTTGGGAATTAGAGAAAAAAGCAGAATTGGTAAGACTTGGTCAAGGACCAAAACCATACACAGAAATTGTGTCTTATTTGGAAAATGAGATAGCAAATTCTAATCGAATGTCGAATTTCGATTACAGAATTCCTTGTTTCAAAAATGATGGTTATTATCAATTGAGCAGAGCTATTGAGGAAATTGTGGGTGTAACTTCTGTTGCTATCACTAAACAGCCTTCAGGAGGAGGACAAACTCCTATGCAGACTATTGATGTGGAACTTAAAGGTGGTGTTCGTAAAAAAGTTCCTATTGGTAACATTGTATTACCAGAAATGGGTGAAGATGCTCATATTCAAATAGCTTATTCTGAGGAAGAAAAGCGTATGTACGTTAGAGGTAAATGCCAATTCAAGTTTCAAACTTTGATTGATTCTGTAGTTGACAGAGCTAAAGAATTGTTGCGTACAGACAGTATCTATAAGGATTTGACTATTGAGATCAACAAAGACATTGATGGTGGTCAACCAAAAATCCTTAATTTGGATAGTTATACCAAAGAGACTATGATTTTGTCTCCTAAGACAGATTATGCATTGTCTCCATTGAAAGCTAGAATTTTACATGCTGAAAAATGTAGAAAATCTGGTATTCCAATGAAATTTGGTGCTATTCTAGAAGGACCTTATGGAACTGGTAAGACTTTACTTGCATTTAAATTAGCTGTAGAAGCTAATGAGAATGGTTGGGCTTGTATTTACCTAAAATCTCCTGAGTTATTAGCTCCTACTTTACGTATGGCTAAAACTTTAGACCAGAATGGTAATGGTATTCTTGTCTTCGTGGAAGATATTGACCAAGTAACTCGTGGTGAGCGCACTGCTGCTTTACAGGACATTCTTAATACTCTTGATGGTGGAGACACTAAAGATATGAATGTAATTGCATTGTTTACTACAAATCACTTGGAGCTTATTGATCCAACTTTCTTAAGAGGTAAAAGAATTGGTACTATCATTTCTATGCCTTATTTAGATGCTTTTACAGCTGAAAAATATGTTGCTTCATTCTGTCAAGGAATCACTCTTGAAGGAGACTTTACTCCAGTGTATGCTAAAATTGCAAGCAATAATATTGCTCCAGCATTTATGGCTGAAATCATTGAGAATGTTAAGTCTAACTTAGTATTAAGTGGAGACAGCACTATCCTTGATTACCAATTGGATGCATGTATTGATAGTTATTTGAGACAAGTAGAATTGTCTAGAACTAAATCTTCAGCTGTTACTAGTGAAAAAGCTTTAGCTAATTCATTGAAAGAAGTATTGCATGATGCAGGCTATTTTGGAGGTGTTAAAGATGTCGTTAAAGATTCTATCGCTGAATGGGACGAGAATAGATAATTAAAAAAGCATAGGGGGTGAAAGTCCCCTTTTTTCAAATTCTTTACTTACTTACTTACTTACAATTATTATTATTTTAAACAATTTTTTTTAAACAATTTTTTTAAACATTTAAATTTTTTTACTATGAACACAAATTCTTCAAACACAGGAACAAATTCTTCAAACGCTGCTGCAACTTCTTCAACTCCAAGCTCAGAAAAAGCTAACTGGGAATTCACACCAGAAACTCCAACTTCAGAAACTCCATCTCCTTCTATTAAAGTAGAGCATAATTCTCCAGAATGTTCAACAAGTCCATCAGATGGGTCTTGCTCTTCTTCAAAATTAAGTTTTAGCTATCCAGGCTTAACTTATGGACAAGCTTTGGAAGCTTTAAAACAAGGAGTGAAAGTATGTAGAGCTTCTTGGACTGGTGATGCTTATTGTTGGCTTAAACCAGCTTCAATTATTGAAGAAAGCTGGGTTAAAGATCCTTATTTGAAAGAAGCTATTGCAGAGTTTGGTTTTGAAACTCCTATCTCTGGAAGTTCAGAAGATGGTACTTGTTTAGGTATCGTTGGTTTAAGCAATTTTCGCTTAAAAACTTCTGATAATCATATTAATGATGGATGGGTTCCATCTACAACTGATATGTTAAGTGATGACTGGTGTATTTGCGAAATCACTAAGTAATCGGTAGGGGTAGCTTAAAGGGCTGTAGGGGGTTCAAATCCCCCCTACCCCACTATTGTATAATTTAAAACTTAATATTATGGGAGATAGAGCAGACAAATTTTTTGCATGGTTTTCTAAAATAGGAGGGTATGTAACTCCTGCCTATGAAGAATTAATAGATAAGAGATTATATGCAAGGAATAATAGTTCACACAGCTTTAAAGAAAAAGCTGCTGAGGTAAAAGAGAAGTATAATTATAAATTTGAAAAGAAACCTCCTGTAGAGGATAATTTCTTAGAAGGTTTTGATAAAGTAAACAACATTAATTTCGATAAAAAGTAAACATCTAAAATCAAACAACATGGAAAAGCAAAAGATTACAGAAGAAATGGGAGTACACAAAGGGTGGTACGATGAAGCAAAGAAAGAAACATTATTAACTTTGCCATTTTTCTTATCCCATTTAATGGAAGATTATGAACATGATTATGGTACTATATGTCATGCAATTACTGCAGGAGGTATAGCTACAATGTCAGCTATGAATAATAGTGAACATGGTAGTATTACAGGCTTTCAGGCAGGATGTATTATGTGGGAATTTATCAGACATTGGAATCATTCTGACAATAAGACAGGATTAAAAATGATTGATTTTGATAATATGCTTTACCCTCAATATAATGATAGATTCTCTCAAGTTTTATCTAAAGATGTTTGGGTAAATATTCAGAAACAAGCTAAACTACTGCTGGATACAAAAGAAAAGGATCAAGTTCATCCAAATGTAAGATTACATTGGGAGCATATTGTTTCAGGTGAAGTTCCTTTTGGTTATGTGGTGGAACAAGAAGACAACGATTAAACCTATGAGTGAGTTAGTTAATAGCTCAGAAGAGACCCATGATATAGCATCTATAGTAAATGATCCTTTTAAAAAGGATAAGATTGTTTCTATAAATGCTCACTATAATAAACGTGTGTTTAGTACAGGAGAATGGTATGCTTGGGGAACGGTAGAATTTAAAGATGGTGACACTTCTGGTTCACAGAGGTTTGAAGCTGAAAATTTGGAGGCTCTTATGGTTCAAATGCATAATTTTTTAAAGAATATGAAATAATATGCCATTAGTAAAAATAACAACATATGCAGATGGCTCAGAAGCTAGGATGCATAACAAAAGAGTTCAATTCAAACAATTGGAGGATGCCAGTTATTTATTAATTTTAGAATCTATTGTTGAAACTCCTGGTGTTTCTCCTATACATTATACTCTAAAAAGAGATAAACTTGCGCAGGTTGTCATGAGGATAAGTGATGAGATGCTAGAGGCTTTAGTTGTTTCTTATGTAAAATATAGGGAAGCTAGAGGACAAAAAGTAAATTTTAAACCTTTTAATGATATTTAATATGGAAAATAACGAAACATACGCAATGGAGGGAGAATTAGTTTTTGTAAGCTATAAACCTGAACAATTGGAGAAAGGAATGTACTTTGTCCATACAATCACTGTAGGTGTAATAGAGCCTATTACAGAGCTATTTCAGTTAGAAGAGATACCAGAAGACCAGGAAGTATATATGTCTCAATATGGGGCTCCTGTGAAGCTTATGATAATGAATACCTTCGATAGTGAGGTATTGGCTTATCCTGACCAAATAGGTTGGTATGATGATGAAGAAGAAGAAATGAATGATGAAATACCTATATCTCTGGAACATTTGAATACTATCATCAACAAATGCAATGGTATTTGTTGGGTAGATGTTGAAGAAGATGATACTGTAAGTCTTCATAAAGGGAAAGCAATAATCAGTTTTGAACTTCCTGAGGAAGATAATTCTTAATTTTGTAGAAAACCATTATTATGAACTATATAATCACAAAACACCCAGAATTTTTCTCCAAAGTAGGAAACTATGATTTCTGCGAATTGGAGGACATGATATTACCAGAAAAGATTGCAATAGATACGGAAACCACTGGATTAAGAGCAAGAGAAGAAGAAATATTTTGTACACAAATAGGAACGGGGAACAATAATTATATAATTCATATGTATGATGATAATTATTCCTTCAAGGATCTTATCCCTTATATAGAAGGTAAGATACTTGTTGGACATAATATATTATTTGATTTAGGATTTTTTTACAAATATGATTTCTGGCCCAGGGAGGTTAGAGATACTATGTTAGCTACCAAAATCCTTTACAATGGTCAATTAGAGAATTGGGTACCTTTCAAAGCTGACTTTGGATCTGTTATGAAGAGAGAGCTTAATATTATTTATGATAAAACTGAACAAAAGAACATTCATAAAGTAAAACTCAGCCAACCAACCACGATAGAGTATTCATTCAACGATGTTGATAAATTACTCGAATTAGAGCGAACTCTTAATGATAAGATTATTAAAGGAGGCTTTGAAGCTACCTATAAACTACATTGTAGATATGTTAGAGCTTTGGCTTATATGGAACAATGTGGTATGCCTATAAGTCCACAGTCCTGGGAGAACAAGATGATGGATGATTTGGAAAATTCTAACACAATGAGAACTAAAGTGGAAGAGTACATCTTTGATTATCTACCAGAATTCAGAACAAGACAATTAAGTTTATTTGATGACAGTAAGGAAGTTAGTGTTAACACTGCTTCACCTAAGCAAATGCTAAGTGTTTTCAAAGGTTTTGATATAAATATTATCAATAAGGAAGGAAAGCCCAGTATTAAGGAAGAAGTAATAACCAGAACACCTCATCAATTTAATGATATTTGGTTAGCTTATCAAGAAGCTACTCATAGGGTAACTACTTTTGGAGATACTATATATAAAAGGATAGAAAACAACAGAATCTATACCAATTTTAATCCAATGGTAGATACAGCTAGATTATCTACTCGTAAGGGAGAAATTAATTTTCTAAATTTTCCTTCTGATAAGATAACCAGGTATTGTTTTAAGGCTAATGAAGGTAATGTCATGATAGTTTGTGACTATTCAGGACAAGAAACTGTAATAGCTGCAGATTTAAGTGGAGATGAGGCTATGACTAAATCAGTTCTTGATGGTTCTTGTCTGCATTGTGCATTTGCCAGAATATTATTTCCAGAATTAGAAAGTTTAAGTGATGAAGAAATCACTAAGAAACACAAAGATAAAAGACAAGCTGCGAAGAGTCCAAGATTTGCATTTCAATATGGAGGTTCAGCTTTTACTATTCATGTAAAAGAGGGTATTCCTATGAAACGTGCACAAGAGATTGAGGATGGTTTTAAAGCTTTACATGCAGGTTTATATACCTGGGGAGACAAAGTATTTGAACAAGCTGCTAAAAAAGGTTATATAGAGTCTGTAGATGGTTGGAAGTTAGCTCTTCCATATTATGAAGACTTTAAAGAGCTGAAAACAGAAGTAGATGCTATTTCAAGAGAAGAGTGGACTAAGTACAAAATTGGAAAAACTGATTATAAGAAGTTTCTTGAGGAAAAGGAAAAAGGAGTAAAATATGATCTACAATATCCTATCCAAGTTGAATTCTATAAGAGCAAGAAAAAACTTGTATCAAAGTATGCTAAGCTACGTTCAGAATACATGAGATTATGTCTTAATAACCCAGTTCAAACAAGAGGTGCACACCAAATAAAATTGGCTACAGCTATATTGTTTGATTGGATTGTAGGTAATGATCTTCAATGGAAAGTATTAATATGTAATTCAATTCATGATGAACTTGTTGTGGAATGTATAGATGCAATTAAGCACACTGTAAAAGGTGTAGTAGAACAATCTATGCTAGATGCAGGTAATCATTATTTAAACAATCTAAAAATTAAAGCAGATGCAAACATTGGAGAAAGTTGGGGAGAAGCTAAATAATTTAAATTATGAAAAAATCACTCATTAAAGTTGTTAAAGAAAACCCATGGATATGGTATCATACTGGAAGAAAAGACTTTAGTCCTGATGATAAGTTTACCAATAGAAGTTATTGGAAATGGGAAATCAAACATAACAATCTAAAAGTATTGTAATGAAACCTAAAATCAATCGTGAAAACATCTCTCATCATTTACTTGAATATCAACTTAATATGATAGGAAAATCACTTGTTGAAGCTGCAGATGAGGAAGATTGGTATTATAACTGGTATATCTCTGCTGAAAAGCATAAGGAGTTCAAAATCTATGCTATTAGATTGATAAAAAAAGTATTTAAATGTAATACATCCAAAGCTGAGGCAGCTTTCAACTGGTTTGACTTTGGTGTAGGTTTAAAAGTAAGATTATGAAAGTCATATGTGTAATTAGATTAACGACCTGTATTACATCAGGTGGGGTTAGATGCCGTTTAAAAAAAGCAGCTACAGATCTGTTAGGTGATGAAATAGTTTTTCAAATGCATAATATGTGCATTAAACGACCAGCTATTGATAGTCACAGAACCTATTCTATTAAGAAGACTAAAGTGTTTACATTTTTTCCTAAAATAGAAGAAAGAGAAGAGTATATAGGATTTTTTAAATTCTGTCAGAAGGATGAAGATACATTTTATCTAAAAAAAGTAAAAGATGACAAGCTACTCAATAAATTTCATTGATTTATTTGATTGGGAGAAGGAAAATGATGTTCATTATTATCAACTTCTATATGGACCTGTTGATGTCGATGAGCTTAAAGAACAAAGAGCTGCAGAGATAAAACTAGTACATGATAAGACTAAATCACAAGAAGAATATGACAACACTCAAGTTGACGAAGGAGCACTTTGAAGAACTAATGAAAAGAGGTTATACATTAGACCAACTTTTCGTTCTAATGTTAGTAAAGGAAGGTCATGATATGGAAGCTCTCTGTACTAACAGTATGAAAATGGATGCATTACACCAGAGTCTCATTAGGAAAGGATTATTATCCAGTGAGGGAAAAGTTACACTACAGGGTAATGATTTATTAGATTTTCTAAACACAAAGATTGTCTCCTCTATTACTAAGAAGAAACAATCCTCATCAGACTTTGATGAATGGTGGGAATCATTTCCATCTACTGATCATTTTGAGTATAAAGGGAGAGTCTTTACTGGTAGTAGAGGTATGCGTGTAAAGAAAGAAAACTGCAGACTAAAGTTCAATGCTATTCTTAATGAGGGAAAATATACAGGTAAGCAGATAATTGAAGCTACTAAGTATGTTGTTACAATGAAAAAAGAACTCTCTCTTACTAAGAAGTCTAATGAACTTACTTATTTGACCAATAGTTATACTTTTTTAAATGATGGGCAGTTTGAACCCTTTATAGAGTTAATAACTAAAGGAGTTAGAATAGAACCTGAAGCTAAGGCTACTGGGTCTACTGATGTTTAACTAAAAAAATTAATATCATGCATTTTACATTAGAAGAAGGTAAAAGTTTTGAAGAACATCTATCAGACAAAGGATATAGAAAGTTCAATGAGAACTACAAGAAGTCTGATTACATTTATTGGAAATCATTTAAATGTGATGTAGATGAGGATGGAGACAGAACAAGTGGTTATAGTGTTGGTTTTGCTTTTTATGATTTTAGCAAGTTTCCCAATCATACAACAGATAAAAAGATAGGAGTATCTTATGAGTGTATGATTAGTGATCATGCAGGAGTTGATAGAGTTGATATGACTATTACAGATAATAATACTACTATAGAAGAATTTGAAAGTATCTGTAAAAATTTCCATGAATTCTTTATCAGCATGCATAGATTAAAAACAGCTAGAAACAATTAATATGCTAATCATTCAGCACATCAGTGACACACATACTTGCCATGAACAACTTGTTGTTAATGTTATGTGTAATATGATTATCCATACAGGAGACTGTAGTAATCATAAAGACCCTTATAAGAATGAACCAGAGGTTCGTAAGTTTATTGAATGGTTTAAAAATCTTCATGTTAAGTATAAGATATTTATACCAGGTAATCATGAAACTTCAATTGAGAAAGGATTAGTAACAAGAAAAGACTTTGAAGATGTTGGTATTATATATCTTGAGAATGAATATATCACTATAGAAAACATTAAGATATTTGGTAGTCCTTATCAACCAACATTTGGAACTGGTTGGGCATTCAATAAGGATAGAAGTAAGTTAGATGCTATATGGAAGGAGATAGACGATGATGTGGATATTGTTGCTGTCCATGGACCACCAAAGACTATACTTGACAAAGCATATGATAGAACTTCTGGTCATCTAATGAGTTTTGGATGTTCATCCCTTAAGAGACATGTTCTCACTAGGATTAAGCCTAAACTATGTTTGTTTGGACACATGCATAATAATGATGATATTCTTAATGCAGGTGTTCTTAAACTAAGTGGTTATGATACTAGATTTAGTAATGGTAGTGTTAGTACAGATGGAAAGTGGGGAAAATTAACTAGTAATGGTAATATTCTAACGATCTAATAACTCATGTTATGAGCTTCGATGAATTAAAAAAAGCCGTTGATGATGGTATGGCTGGAAAGAATGGAGGCATACCAATGGGTTTCAATAGACTTAATAGGTATGTAGGTATAAGAAAGAGTATGTATTATCTAGTTGGAGGATTGACAGGATCTGGCAAAACCTCTTTCGTAGATGATGCTTTCATTCTTAATCCTATAGACTGGTATCTTAAGAATAAGGACAAAACTGATATTAAACTCAGAATTATTTATCGTTCTATGGAGAGAAATAGAACCTATAAAATAGCTAAGTGGGTGAGTCGAAAGATATTCCTTGATACAGGTATTATTATCCCTGTAGCTAAGCTTTTAGGTTGGAACGATAAGATGAATGCTGAGGAATATAAACTCTTCAATCAATATAAAGAATATATTGAGAGCATGAAAGAGATTATTACTATAATTGATGGTCCAGAGAACCCTGTTGGGATTGCTAAAGATCTTAAAGAGCATGCATTAGCCAATGGCAGAATTGAGCAAATTGATCAGTTTAATAAGAGATATATTCCCAATGATGAGAATACCATTACCCTTGTTGTAATTGATCATATAGGACTATTAAAATCAATGAAAGATTATCCAAATAAGAAATCATTAATAGATAAAATGTCTGATGAACTCAGATACGCTAGAGATTTCTATGGATATAGTCCTGTTGTAGTTAGTCAGTTTAATAGAGACATTTCTAATCCTATTAGGATTAAGAATGGAGATGTAGAACCTCAATTGGAAGATTTTAAGGATTCCTCTCAAACACAAGATGATGCTGATGTAGTAATGGCATTATTTGATCCAATGAGGTATAAGGTACCAGACCCTTCTGGATATGATTTGAACAAGCTTAAGGATGATGTAGGGGCTAAGTATTATAGGTCCGTAAGACTCATCAAGAATAGCTATGGTGAAGATGATATTAGAATAGGACTAGCTTTCTTTGGACAGATAGGAATGTTCAAAGAATTACCAAGGAAGAAAGATATTACAGATGCAGATTATGAATCAGTAGTTAATAAAACATTTTTTCTAACATGAAAAAAGACGAAGTTCAAAGTAAAATAGGAAATCAGATTATAGAAGCTGGTTTCAGAGGTATAGTATTAGCCAGTGTTAGAACTGGTAAGACTAGGATAATATTAAATAGTATACTTAAACATACTGGAGATAAATATCCTAGAATACTGGTATTATATCCTAATATAGATGTGAAGACTTCCTGGACAGATGAGTGTGAGAAATTAGATTATCCATTCTCTTTACATTTCTGTACTTTTAGGAGTATGGAGAAAGTAAAAGATGAAGAATGGGATTATGTAATATTTGATGAAGCTCATTTAATCCCTGAAGAAACTAAACTACCTATAGCAGGTGAGATGGTAAGAAAGAATAAACACTGCATTCTTGCCTCTGGGACATATAATCCCACTACTCTAGCTGATATCAAAATACATACTACTCTACCAATGATAGTAGAGTATTCCACTGAAGATGCTATTAGAGATGGTTTAGTATTAGACTTTGATGTCTTTATACACTACTATAACCTTAATAAAATAATCCAGAGAAAGATTAGAGTAGGTAAGGGTAGTTGGTGGAGTACAGACAGAAGAGAGTGTGACAGACTAACTAATAGAATGTTTAAAGCAAGTGGAGAACAACAAAGGGCTTTGGCTGCTCTAACAAGAATGAGATTTATTAATAGCAATGAATCCCTTGTATCTGCTATTAGAATGTGGATAAAAGATAATCCTAACGAAAGGTTCATTATGTTTACCGATAATGAAGCTTTTGGTAATAGGTTTAATCTTCCCATGTTTAATAGTAAGAGTAAGGACGATGTTGTATTAAAACAGTTTCAGTCTGGAGAGATAGACCAATTGTGTTTAATTAAAAAAGGCTCTGCAGGAGTAACCTATCCCAATCTAAAAAGTATTCTTATAACATCCATTAATAGTAATGGAGAAACGTTAGAACAGATGTTAGGGAGAGCATTGCTTACTGATACAGAGAAGGCTAACTTACATGTGTTTGTTAGTGAAGAAGACTTCCAATCCAAATGGTTAATTTCTGCTCTTGAAAACATACAAGCGCATAAAATCTTTGGGTTAAAGGAAGCTAAAAGCTTGTAAATCAGGCATAAAATTCGTATCTTATATGTGTAAATAATTAATTTAACTACATCATGAGTGCAGAAAAAGTTTCAGAAAAATTTCAATTACCAGATGAAATTTCTAAAGTTACACAAACATCCCCAAAGGATTTAGTGGTAGTTTCAATTCCCAAAATGGGAAAAGGAACTATACTAGGTGCTTTGACCAGAGAAAAGAATGCATTAGTATTAGATCTTGAAAAAGGAGGTTATGATTATATTGAAGCAAGAAAACTATCGACGTATCCGAATGATCAAACTACGAAATGGGAGAGTTTCCAGAATTATATCAGATTCCGTAACGCCCTGCTTGAGCAGAAAGGCAAGTATGATTTTCTCATTATTGATGGACTATCGGACCTTGACGATTTGTCAGAACTTGGTGGAACTTTGGCCTATATGAACACAATCATTGGTAAGAAGTTCAACAGAGAAGGTGGAATGGAAGGTGGTAGAAAGTTTGAACCAGATGAACCACAATTCAAATCTGTATTAACTCTTCCTGATGGAGGTGGTTATCAGCATACAAGAACATGGTTCATGCAACAGATAGAAATCTTTAGACAGATTGCTCCTAATAGAATTTATGCAGCCCATATAGTCGACAAGTACATTAAAGATAATGGAAAAGAAGAGGTTATGGGTAGTGAAATTGCCTTAACAGGTCAGTTAAAAAGAATTTTTGCCTCTAGGGTAACTTCTATGGCTAAGCTTGTAGCAGATGGAGAAAAGAGATATCTCAATTTTGAGGTATTGAATGACTCTATTGTTGCAGGTTCTCGAGCTCCCTTTCTGAAAGGGAAGATTTTAATTTCAGAACAAAAGCCTGATGGAACTCTAACTGTCTATTGGGAAAACATTTACAAAAGTAATAACGACTAAATTTAGAAATCATGAGCATCGGTGGAAAACACAGAGAAGAAGGTCATTTTTCAAAAAAAGTAGGGCTATTTACAGCTACAGTAATTGCTGTAAATCCAAATGAAAAACAATACAAAGAGGTTCTAGGGATGGAACTTAAGGAAGACAGTAAGATGACTACCTATTTAGGAGAAAAAGAAGGTAATACAACTCTTAGAGTAGATTTTTGGTTATTGAATTCTAAGGCAAATGAAGATGGAACGCATGACAAATTTAAAGTAAGCTTCTTTTTGGAAGACAAAGTAAGAATAAACAAAGAAGGTACAAAAACTCAATATATAAATAATATTGGTAGTTGTTCTTGGGCAGCCACTGAGGATGAACTCCCAGAATGGTTTGCTAAGAGAGATTATCGAGAAGCTTATGTAGGAGAAGAAGACCTTTATGAGTTTATCAGAGGTTGGCTTAACAAACTAAACTATCGTGATGATGGCAGTATCCTTACAATGGATTGGAAAAGATTCATGAAAGGTAATGTCAGTGAAATTACTGGAGAAATTGGAGGAGAATGGGTAGGAGAAATTGGTTGCTTAGCCACTGTTATAGTTAAACAGGAAGGAGAAGAAATCAAGGAATACCAAGGAGTTTATAATAGAGGATTCTTCCCCGCTTATACACTTAAAAACTTCAGAGTTGTTGATTATGACAATGATGATGTAATCACTGCACTTAAGACCAAACCTGGAAAAGACTTAAAACCTCACGAAAGATTTGTGCTTAGAGTGAACAGTGAATATGGTTGTAAAGACTTTTATAAGTTCAAGGACTTAAAAGAATATGACGCTAGCGAAAATGTGGTGAGTACAAACACTCCACTTACAGACGATAGTGCTAATTATTAATAGTATGTAAATAACAGCCTCAGTTATATTTATTTAATATAGCTGAGGCTATATTTTTTTTATTATGATATCTGGTAACTATAGAATTTTACTCACACCAGAAGTTGTATTACAGAGGATATCTGAGTATGATATATTCAGGTATTATATGCCTAACAATAATTGGAGAATAAATCAGATAGCCCATAGTCCATTTAGAAATGATGATCATCCTTCTTTCCTTATAGGTAATAAGATGGGTAGTTTACATTTCATAGACTTTAGTCATAATGACTATAGAGGAGACTGTTTCCAGTTTGTAAAGATGCTCTTTAATATACCTACTCTAAATGAGGTATTAATTAAAATTGATAAGGATTTTGGATTAGGACTTTCTGGAAAAGAGACTAGTACAAATGAGTACAAGAAGATAATTGCTGAGTATACACAACCAGAAGAATTAGGTAAGAGATATTCCCACATCCAAGTAATAACAAGACCATATACCAAGGAAGAGATAGCTTATTGGGCTCAGTATCATCAAAGTGTTGATGATATGAGAGCTAACAACATCTATGGTATAAAGAAAGTATATCTGAATAAGAAACTATTTAGCTTATCAGACAATGATCTTAGGTTTGGTTATTATTATGATGGGCATTGGAAAATCTACAGACCTTATGTTGATAAAAAGCTTAAATGGGTTCCTAGTAATGTTCCTAATTGTTCCATGGATGGAAAAGAGAATATTAAGGACTCAGAATATGCTTTTATCAATAAGAGTAAGAAAGATTATATGGTGGTTAAGAAACTACTTACCAGTACATGTGCTGTTCAGAATGAGGGTATAGGTTGTTTTACTCCTGAGAATGTAGAATTCTTAAAGGCTAACAGTAAACGACAAATATTATCATTTGATAGTGATGCACCAGGTGTAGAGAATTCTCAGCAAATCACTAAGCTTTTTGACTTTGACTATATGAATGTTCCCAGACAGTATCTTGCTGAGGGAATAAAAGATTGGGCAGAGTTAGCTAGAGTACATGGATTATCTCTATTAGAGAAGTTATTCAAAGAAAAAGGTTTAATATGACAGTCATCAATCTCGATTGGAAAAAGTTTGAACCTATGTTTGGTACCTGGGCGTCTAGAATAAAACCATTCTTTGAAAGTGGACAGATGAATAAAGTATATGCTTTCCTTAAAGAACAAACTTCTAAAGGAAAGAAAATAGCTCCAGCATCTAGTAATACTTTCAGATGTTTTGTTGAAACCCCTTTTGCAGAATTAAAATGTGTAATTGTGTGTCAAGATCCATATGCTAAATTCGTAGGTAATGATCCTGTAGCGTCAGGTGTTGCCATGGATTGTAGTGTAACAGCAAGAACACAACCAACATTACAACAATTCTATAATGGTATTGAAACTGAGTTGTTCAATGGTCTCGAGCTCAACTATATTAATACATATGATTTATCTTATTTGGCAAATCAGGGAGTCTTATTACTCAACACAGCATTTACTGTTGAAAAAGACAAACCTAATAGTCATATGGTTATATGGAAAGAGTTTACAACATTCCTTCTTAAGGAAGTAATTGGTCCTACAGGAGTTCCTGTATTGTTTTTAGGTAAGGAAGCTGGTAAAATAGCTTCTCTTGTTGAAAAAACAAATCCTACTTTTATAGCTTCACATCCTGTTAGTGCTTCATATTCTGGTAAAAAATGGGATACAGAAGGCGTATTTACTAAAATATCAAAAGTAATTTATGATTCTAATGGAGAGACCATATCTTGGCTTTATATTGATCCTCCATTCTAGTATTATTTTTATTTTTACTATCTTTGGGACTATAATGTAATATTTACCTAAGATGGAAAAAGTAAAAATTTATTCCTTAGTAGATCCTATTACTAAGGAAGTTATGTACATTGGAAGAACAAAGGCAAGATTATCTGCTAGAATGTCTTCTCATTACTATTGTTCAAGACATTTCTCAAATCCAAGAGATATTTGGATATCCAATCTTAAAACAATAGGTTTAAAACCTATTATTTCTGTAATAGAAGATGTGGATGAAAGTATATGGAGAGAAAGAGAAAAATATTGGATAACTTTTTATAGAAATATTAATCCTAATTTGACTAATCTTGCTGAGGGTGGGGAAGGTCCCACAGGCGTAAAAAGAGAAGAAGAATTTGTTAAAAGTATGTCTGAATTAAAATCAAAGCCAGTATATCAATTAGATTCTTCTTTTAAATTCATAAAGGAATATCCTTCATGTAAAACTGCAATTATTGAAACAAAAATACCTCATATAGGTAATTCTGCTAGAAGTAAGGGTAGAAAAAGTGCAGGGGGTTATGTATGGGTTTATAAAGATGAATACGAAGATTTTATTATAAGAGAAAAAAGAAAAATTTTCCATAAAGATCTCTCTTATCTAAATAAGAGGATTGGAAAATTTGATAAAAGTAATCACTTAATAGAATCATGGGATAGTGTAAAACAAGCTAGTGAAAAAACTGGTTATCACTATCAGAGTATTGCAAAAGCTGCTAGAGGATATAGAAAGACATATAAAAAGTTTGTATGGAAGTATATTAATAAATAAATACTAAAATTATGGAAGATTTTAATAGATTAGAGACAATTGAACTTTATGCAGGCTTAGCTCTCCCTGGATTAATTAGAGATAATAATATATTTTATACTCATCCAAAGGAAATAGCTGAACGAGCTTTCGCTATAGCTGAAGCTATGGCTGATATGCTAGAAACTAAATATAAAGAATGTGAAAAACTAAAAACAGGAAGCAATGTTAACTAAAATAGAAGACTTAAGAAAAGGGGATGTTGTTTTAATAGGAACTAATGGTTCCAGATTAGCTGAAGTTAAGATACTAAGACAACCTCAATTAGCTACCACAGGCAAATTAAAAACCTGGTCAGGTGTACCAAGATGGAAAAGTGTAGTATGTGCTGTTAGAGAGGAAACGTTTACGCAAACATACACTAATCATGGTGGTTCATCCTCTACATATAAATACACAAGGACTGTAATAGCTAATGGTCAAGATTATAACAAAGAGATAAGAGTTGACTTCACTGAAAAGGACTGTTGGTTACTAAAACGAGAAGAACCATGAATAACATAAAATTAAACTTAGGAGGAGAACTACAGCCAGGAGATGTTGTAGGAGTTTCATATAATAACTGGAATACATTTGGGTGGTATGTAGGTGTTGGTAAAACAGGTAATATGCACTTCATACGTATTAATGTGCCTTCCGAAATAAAATTACAATATGATAACTTTATGTCAGGTATTGAAAAGAGTTCATGGGCAATTAAAAGATTTTCTAAAGGTCTTACGTTTAAACATTTCTCAAAGGACTATGTCCAAACGGTTAATCCCCAAAGAGCTTTTAAAGTACCAAATCCAGAAGAATTCTTCAAAGACTCTAGTCTCGAAGAAGACTACAAAAAATCTAGAGAAGCATTACAAACACTTAAATTTCCAGCAAAATGAAAACAGTAGAAATAAAATATGGAGGGGTTTTGCAGACAGGAGATTTCATAGGAGTGGGAAGTAATCACTCTATGTATTTTGGTTGGTACATTGAAAAGGATAAACCTCATATTGTTGAGTTTATCACTCCAAAGAGTGTTATTGCAGCTAGAGATAGTTATAGACAAAGAATGGAGTTGTGTGAGAATAGAGGTAAAGAACCTCTTGACTCAGATGTTAAAGGATTAACTTTTAACCATATCAAGAAAGATAATGTAAGAACACTTAGTTATAGTAGAGTAGTTAGAATCCATGAACCTAATCTTATCTTCCAAGATGAAGATAAGGATGAATACAGACTAGCAAAAAAGATCTTAGAGACACTTAAATTCTTATAGTCATGATACAAGATAAAAATCAGAAGCAATCAACGGTAATACAAGAAGGGCAATCACAAGGAAGTATTGGAATGTCACTAGACTCAGAATCTGCACAAATGTTAATGCAAATGTTGAGTAAAAATCTGTATTCAGATGCAATTGGTTCTGCTATTAGAGAGTGTGCATCTAATGCACTTGATAGCCATAGGAGAGCTGGAGTAACTGATCCAATTATTGTTTCCTTGAAAATTAATAATGAAAACAATTATGAGTTTTCTGTTGAAGATTTTGGGACAGGATTAGATGCTGATGATGTGGAGAATATTATCAGTAAGTATGGTAAATCTACTAAAAGAGAAAGTAATATTGAATTAGGTATGATGGGGCTAGGTTTTAAAGCCCCATTAGCCTATACAAGTAGCTTTTACTTTGTATGTAGAAAGAATGGAAAAGAACGTAAGTATATGATGTATGAAGGGGAAGAACTTAACACCATTGATCTGTTGTATGAGACAGATACTCCAGAGAGGAATGGTGTGAAGATTATCATACCTGTTAAGTACAATGATAGGCTTACCTTTTTACAGAAGATTAAGAATCAATTGGCTTACTTTGAAAGTGTTTTCTTTGATGCGAACGTGAATGGTTCCCCTATAGATAATAACTTCCATATATTAAGAACAGAACATTTTCAATCTTCTGAGATTAATACAGACACATATATGCATATTTGTCTTGACAATGTGTATTACCCTATGGATTTTGGTAAACTAGGTATATCACATATTAATGTACCTATTGGATTGAGATTTGGGTTAAGTGATGGTCTGTTTCCTACTCCTAATAGAGAACAATTAATCTATAGCCCTACTGCTATTAAAACTATCTTGGATAAGATAGCTCTTGTAGGAGATGCTCTTATAAATAAGTATAATGAGAATTCTATTGATTGTAAAGACATACATACAATATTTACTTACTATAATTCAAAAAATAGATATGTAAACTTTGCAAACATTAAGATAGATGCTGATTTATTTTCTAAATTCTCTAAAATACAATTTAAAAAACCTGAGTATTCTAATTATCAGGCTACTAATTTTGAAAAATTGTATTTAAATAGAGATTACTTACTTCATGAGTATGGAAAAAAGTATAACTTTTCCAGAGGTCAATTTAGACATATAACAACTAGTTGGGATTTAGATGTTCAGTATCGTGATATTTCTAACTCTAACAATGTATTTATCTTTGATGAGCCTTTTGTAGGTAATAAAAAATCATACATCAAAACTCTTCTTCCTCAAAATACTTATGATAATGTCTATTTTATTAAGAAGATTAGAAAGATGACTTTATATCCTATTTCAAAGGTTCATTCTTATAATAATTATGTAACTCTATTGGATCTGAGAAAATATCCTAAATCTACATGGAGAAAAAGAATAGTAGAATGTCAACAAATAGTAGAAGAGCTTATTAAAGACTTCAGGATTGTTGATGATATTCAAATTTCTCAATTATGGTTGGATAGTAGAAAGAAACAAAGAGTTAAAGCAAGTGGAGGAGGTGGACGAAGAGTTAAGCTCCAAGGAGAGATTAATTGTAAGAAAGCTGAAGAACTACAAAGATATGTTCATGGTAAGAGTAGTAAACTTACCCCTGAGGTATTGAAAGTAGGTGATATCAGCTCTAGTCCTTATTTGCTTGTCTATGGAAGACAAAAAGATGAGGCAACTATTGATGGTTTATATGCTGTTTCTCTAAGACAAAAAGTAAAATATTTTGTTCTATCTGAGAGAGAGTATAAGATTGCTGAAACTATTGAAATTCATAATCTAATGTCAATTGAGAAGTTTATGGAAGGTAAAAGCAAAACCTTTAAAAGGATAGTTACAGGATATCTGATTAAAGAGCTCATTAAGAAGTATGAAAGTACTTTTGCAAAAAAGAGTATTATATCTAAAATTAGTGTTTCATTACACGATAAATTGACTGCATTACACACATATAAGGATCAAAACTATGTTGCTTATTGTGAGCATGAAATCTATGTAGCCATGGTGAAAGTTGCTGAGGAACACAATCTGTTTGATGAATGTATCTATACAGAATACAGACAGATTAAAAATCTTCTGGACAATTACCCATTTATTGAAACCACTATGAAGATGATTCCTAGTTGTGCAATTGATGAAGGATATGAGCACTATATCACTGTATTTTGTGAGCTGTTTAAATACCATAAACAGCGTATTGATTTTACCAACTACAATCACTTAGTTCCTCTAAACGAGGATAAGCCATTGGAGGATGAATTAACAGATGAAACAATTGGTCAGTTAAATAGTTAAAATTCATTATTATGGAAAAGTTTTTTGATTTAGAATGGTTTAAACAAAGAGTTGAATCTTCTGTAGACAGAATTCTTGATGAGCGCATTGGTGCCAGAATAGAATCTATGTTAGACAGACTAGATGGTAACATTCCAGTTGAGGTTGATAAAGACCTTGTTGAGGTTCCTGTTACACAAGTAGAAGGAAAACCTTATTTAACAGTGAAGCTCGTAAATGATGCTCTTACTGTTGTACTAAAGGATGGTTCTATCTTAAATAAGCCTAATGCTACTGCAGAACACTATCAACGTGCTTTGGTCAGTAAGTCCAGGGAGGAATTGATAAATGTTATAGAAGACAGAGTAGTGGTTCAAGAAAAGGTGGATGAAGTTAGAGAGATGCATAGAGTGGAAGGTATCAAGAAAGGATTTGAGTTATTTGGAAAACTTAAAGACTTTAAGGTAGAAGAACACCATGTTTATCTCTCTGGTACAAGTAGAACTATTCCTCCATTGTTAGTTGATAAATTTCTAGAAGTAATTGGTAAGCATCACTCTGTAAACACTACCACAGACTTAGAACAACAATTAGCAGATGATGTAGAGTATCAATCTCTCAAAAATTTCTTTATGTGGTGCTGTTTGAATCCAAGAGCTGAAGTAGCAGATCAGTTATATAGATTTCTAACAGATAACAGCTTTAGAATCACTAAGCAAGGGTTTTTTGTAGCTCTTAGAAATGTTGTTACTGTTACTCCTGGAGAAGACAACACTCTTGTTCAGTTTGTCAGTAATGCATATAATAAGGTAAAAGCTGTATGGAAAAAGAATCCAGTTGATTTTAATATTGTGAAGAAAGATAATGGAGATCTTATACTTGAGTCTCACAGTAATATCACTAAAGCAAAAGGAACTGTTGTAGGTAGTCTATCTGATTTGTATAAATCTCTTCCAGAGATGAAAGAAAATAGATTTACAGATGCTCACACACGTACTTTTGATATTAGGGTAGGTAGACCAGTTAATATGCCTATGAATGAATGTAATTGGTCAACAGCAGATTGTGCTCATGCAGGTTTGCATTTTACAGCAGATCAAATCCATTATGTAGGTTGTGGAGATACTTCTGTTTTGGTACTTATCAATCCAATGAAAGTAGTTGGTATTGGTGCTCATAAAGGTAGATGTTATGAATATTTGCCTATTATGACTGTTCCAAGACACGAAGCAACCAAAATCTTGCATGATATAAGCTTTGATACTCTAGAATTAGATGAAGATTATGCAATTAGAGAATTAGAGTCTTTAGAAGAAAAAGCTAAAGCAGGATTTACTGCAGAAACAGGTAAATATAACTTTAATTTACCTAACATCTCTACTGTGGAGATAAACAATATTGTTAACTCTCTAAATGAGATGAAAGCTTTCATCACTAATAGGGTATCTGTTATTAAGTAATAAACTAAGGAGGAACTGACAATTCCTCCTCCTAATCTTTTTAATTATGAAAATCAGCAAAATAATTAAAAATAGGAATTCAGGGACTTTTTCAGAATCTCAATTTTGGCAATTTATAAGAAATTCATTAAGAAGACGCAGTATAGTGTGGAAACCCATATATAGCACAAAAGAAAAAGCAAAGAGAAAATACACTGGTACTAACAAACGCCAGAAGTATGAATATCAGTGTAATGTGTGTAAAAATTGGTTTCCAGGAAAAGATGTAGCAGTTGACCATATTATAGCTGTAGGATCTCTTACTTGTGCAGATGATTTGCCAGGATTTGTTGAAAGACTGTTTTGTGAAGAACACGGATTACAGTGTATTTGCACAGCATGTCATAATTTGAAAACTAAAGATGATATTAAAAGTCTTAAATAGTTTGTTATTTTCCCAAATGTGATCTACCTTTATATAAGTGTAATTATTCATGTTATGAAGCGTAGAGGACATTCTTTGGAGACCAGACAAAAGATGAGTTTGGCTCAACTTGGTAAAAAGGTACCAAAATACGTTGGGAGAAAAATCAGTAAAGCTAAAGAAGGTAAAAAAGTTAGTAGTGAGCATGACAACAGTCCTATACCAGTACTGCACATCCCTACTAACGAGGTCTATAGATCTATTACACAAGCAGCTGCAGCTTTCAAACTTCGCAGAGGAACCTTATCTAAAAGAATTAGCAATGGGGAAGAACCAGACTTTAAATTCCTTTAAGCTATGGACACATTATTTCAGTATTGTAACACTTGTCAAACCGAACGGAACTTCAACCCAGAAACGATTAAATGCCTAATATGTAACGCCAAATGTCATAACTATCAAGAGAGAAAGGAAAGCAAGCAATGAAACGGATAATTAAAAAATGTTTCAGAAATTGTGTGGATGTTAGAGATTATGATGTGCTTAATTGCATCAAGCAAGAAGATGATATGCACATTGAACATGATGGTAAAACAATGACCCTAAGTCCGCATGATCTAGTTGCTAAGAGAAAATACATCTCTAAGCAATTCTTTAGCACTAATGGTGGTAAAGATTACAGATTATACAGTTATGAATGGACACCAAATGAGGAACCATGATAAAGGGAAGAAACAAAACATTGGAAGAGCGTAATTATAGGGCTATTGAAAGGGACTCTTCATCTAGTCTTAAGGACTTTAGTTTGGATAGAAGAAAGTATTTCAAAAAATATATATTACGCGAGAAGGTGGTTGAGAAAGATAATCAAGCCACCAACATGGGTAAACTGGTTGAGACATTGTTGCTGGAACCAGAGGAGTTTGATAATAGATTCTATATGTCATCCACTGTTAGTGCACCTACAGGTTTGATGTTAGAGTTTGTTGAAGCTCTGTATAAAGCAACTGTTGACTATACAGATGGTTTTGGAGTGATTACAAGGGACTTTCAAGATATTACTGAAGAGGCTTATGTTGCTTCAGGATTTAAAATCAAGAAGGAACTGGTACTGACTAAGTTTGTCGGTAGTGATGCTGAGATTTATTACAAAGAGATTAGGGAAGTGAGGAGTAAAAACCTCATTGTAGTGACTGCACAGGACATTACCAACGCTGAGAAGATTGTTGATGAGCTACGTACTAATGAATTCACTGAAGCTATTATTAATAGGGAAAGTGATGACAGATATACTGTGCTTAATCAATTACAGATTGATGGTTATATTGTTGATGAACATGAGTTCAAATCTATGATAGACAAAGTAATAATTGATCATGAAGAAAAAAGAGTACACATATATGATTTGAAATGTGTATGGTCTGTTGAGGGATTCTATAATGACTATTATTTGTTTCGCAGAGCTTATATACAAGCACTTCTATATTATGAAGCTATGTTATGGTTAAGCAGGCAAGAAGATAGTCCCTGTTATGGGTACCAAATAGAACATCCACAGTTTATAGTGTGTGACAGTATCAATTATTATAGTCCTCTTATATATTATGTGAATGAATATGAGATGGCTAAAGCTTACAATGGATTTTTACATGAAGGCAAATATTATCCTGGTGTCAAAGAGTTAATTAAAGACTTAAAGTTTGCACAAGATAATGATGTTTGGTCTATCAGCAGGAAGAACCATGAGAACAAAGGGTTTGTAAATATACAGTCATGATCGAAGGTAAAAAAACTGTGACATCCATTTTTATGTCTCCCCTCTTAAAGATTAAGAGGGAGACATTAAAAAAATTAGGCTTTATAAATGCCTATGTCAAAGATGGTGAAAGAGATGTTCAATATGATAACTCCATTTATATGGTGTTTAAACCATTAGATTTGGAAGAGTTTAGAGAATTTCTTGATGAAGAGTATGAAAGAACAAAGAATATAATCGAGGATTATGATTATGTTGGAGGGTTTGTTGTGGTTGTTTATAAACTTGATGGTACCCTAAGAGATGATATTAGTCTTATCAGAGCTGGAAGATATTCTAAAACCTCTACAAGATTTCAACAGGAATTTCCTAAAAACGTAAAGATAAATACTAACAATGGTGTTAAAGAAGAAGTTTCTCTTCAGTACAGAGTCTTTAATAAGACACCTGATATGATAAAATATTGGGAAGAAAAACTGGGAGTACAATTTGATAAAGACCAGGAGGTTTGGTATATGTTTGATGAAGATCAAGAAACGTTGAGTATAAGTAAATTATTAGAACATGTTTAATCAGGATATTTTAGATAAGATATTAGAAAACTATGGTACTCACAAATCAATCGAAATTTGTGAAGCTATTAGTTTAATGTATGATATTAAGCATTTAAATTGTTGTCCAGATGATTCTGGATGTGTTTCTGAAAATGATTATCAACGTGATTGGTGGGCTGAAGCGTCTGTCAATCTAAAAAATCAATATTTATGTTTACAAAAGAATTCCTAGAGAAATATCCTATGACACATTCACACTTGTGTCAAGGGTTAAAAGCAAGAGCTCTAAAAGCAATGGATGGTATGGAAATATCAGATAAGTTTAAAGAGTCTTTAGCTGAAATAGTTATGGAGGATGATCACTTTCTTCAAGTCTTAGAAGAGAATCCTAATACCTTGTATAGATTTTTTGATGAAATAGGTGTACACTTTTACATTTATCCAGTGAGAACCAATGGTATTGTAGAATTCACATATGCTAACATCAATGATGGTAAGCCAGGTAGAAGAAAAGCAGTAGTTATGTTTCCTTCTCGTACTGAAGCAGAGAAGTGGGCTATAATTGAGTCCTTTGAAATGGCTGAAGAGCTTCTTAGTAAAGAAGTAACTAATTAAGTCATGGAAAGGATATTCAACCTATACAAAGGATTTGTTGTTAAGCATCCAAAGTATTCAGGTGTCGTGTGTGGATACACAGAAGCTCATTTTATATTAGCTGTTAAAACTAAAGACACTGATTTCTTTAGAGTACTTAAAGGAGGATTCTATGTAATGGATAAGTATAAACATAAGAGATATAGATATATCTTTGAGGATGAAAATGTGGTTGAACAACAATTTAAATTTGGTCCACAATGGCTGCTAAAAAAACAGAAGACAACGATAAAGGAACAAAACTCCAAGAAACCATAGACAAACTTAATAAGGCTTATGGTGTTGGAACAATCCTGTCCCTGGATAGTAAGTCTATAGGAGATTATGAGGTTATCAGTACAGGCTCTATAGGATTTGATTATATAGCTTTGGGAACTGGTGGATTTATTTATGGTAAAGTCTATGAACTTATGGGTTGGGAAGGTACAGGTAAGTCAACTATATGTGGTCATGTTGCTGCTGAATGTCAAAAGATAGGTGGTACTGTAGCATATATAGATGGTGAGCATGCTGTAGACAGACATTACTTTGAAGCTCTTGGAGTAGATACAAGTAAGATGCTATTCGCTCAGCCCAGCTGTGGTGAAGAAGGTTTTCAAATAGCACTAGATTTAGCAAAAACTGGAGAGGTGAATCTAATAATAATAGATTCAGACTCTTCTCTTATGCCTAAGAAAGTAGTAGATGGTGATGTTGGTGACTCAGCCATTGGTAAAAAGGCTGTACTCAATAATAATTCCTATCCTAAATTGAAAACTACCTGCTCTGAGAACAAGGTTTGCCTAATAGTAATCAGCCAGTTTAGAGAAAAGATTGGTGTTATGTTTGGTAATCCTACCACAACTCAGGGTGGACATGCTCTTAAGTTTTATTCAGATTGTAGAATAGAAGTGAGTAAATCCCAATTAAAAGATGGTGATGATATGATAGGTAATCTAACCAAGATTAAAGTTATCAAGAATAAAATGGCACCACCATTCAAGCTTTGTTCTTTTAATATACTCTATGGTGTAGGTATTGATAAGGGAACAGAAATACTTGAGCTTATGAATAAATATTCCATAGGCAGGAAGTATGGTGGTTTTATGACATATGAGGGTAATAAAATGTCTCTTGATGTTTTTTTAGATTTGCTATCTGAAGAAACTTTCTATAATAAAATCAGGAGTGATATTATTACTAAGATTAATGAGGACGATGATAAACCTAAAATGATTGTAGAAGATGGTAATTCCGATCAAGAAACTGCACCCTGAAGCACACCTTCCTGAATATACTAAGAGTAATGCTGCTATGGATTTAGTAGCTATTACTAAGGTATTTGATGAGTATGGATGTGTTGAATTTGGTACTGGGATATCAATAGAGATTCCTAGTGGCTATATAGGACTAATATTTCCAAGGAGTATTAATGGTAAGAAGGATCTGTTATTAGCTGATAGTGTTATGGTTATTAATCCTAATGACCATAGTGAGATTAAACTAAAGTTCAGACCTTCAGCTTTCTTTGCTGATGATTGTCCTACAGTTTCCATATTATCTGGAAAAAGATCAGACACATTTGATTATGTCTGCTTTGGTAAAGAGTGTGTGGAAGATGAAAACAATATGGATATTTATAATGTTGGAGATAAAGTTGGACAGTTACTAATTATCCCCAGACCATACATACAATGGTCAGAGGTGGTTGATTATGTTCCTAATGCTAATTCATCAACAACAACATGAAAACCTGTAGTGTAACAGGATGTAACAATCCTGTATGGGGAAAGGGAGTATGTCAGATACATGCTCCCAGGACCCCACTAAAGAAATCTATAAAGGAAACTACTTCTGATAATAGAAATGCTTTCTTTATGGAGATATGGAAAGAGAGACCACATGTTTGTGAACATTGTGGTAAATCTCTTGGAAGGGAACCTTTAAGTTATATGTTTGATCACATTCTTGAGAAGAGTAAACATCAAGACTTATCCTTTGAGAAGGATAACATATGGTTAGTCTGCTTAGAATGTCATGATAATAAAACTAGAGGTATCCTAACAGACAAGTACAAGGAAAAGATTAACTTTGTCAAAACTAAATTCGATAGGTCATGAGAGAACAGAACAGACCTCGCAAGGGTGACATTAACTACAATGTTACTCTTAATGAAGAACAAAAACAAGCTAAACAATTGATAATTGACAATCAAATTGTCATTGTCACAGGAAGAGCTGGTAGTGGTAAGAGTTTATTGTGTGCTCAGACAGCACTGGGCTTTCTAATGACTAAGCAATGTGATAAGATACTTGTCACAAGAGCTGCTATCGAAGTGGGTAATTCTCTGGGGTTTTTACCTGGAGATTTAAAAGAAAAGTTTGATCCTTACCTTGAGGCTTTTCAAGAAAACCTTGTCATGTGCTATGACAAGATGAAAATCATGGAATATATTAAAGAAGACAAGATCACAGCACTACCTGTGCAGTTTATTAGAGGTAAAACTATCAATGATGTTCTTGTTATTGAAGAAGCTCAGAATCTTACTAAGCATGAGATGCTTGCTTTATTAACCAGACTAGGTAAGACAGGTAAGATAATCATTAATGGAGATTTAGAGCAACAAGATATTAGAGACAGTTTTAATGGTCTTAGCTATGCTATAGAACTATCTAAAAAGATAGAAGGTATAGAGTGGATTAAACTAAAACACAATCACAGAAGTGATTTGGTTGGTCAAATTCTTGAACTTGAATATGATAAGAAATTTTCTAAAACAAACTAATATGACACAGAAATCAATTAAGCTCTTAGGTAACAGAGTTTACCTGGAAATACCTGAGGAAATAAAGACCAGTATTCATTTAGATAAAGCTACTAAAGCAGCTTTAGAAGAGGAAAGAATGAGAACCTGGGGCAGACTTAAAGTCTTTGCTGTTGGTTCTGCAATTGAAGGTTTAAAAGAAGGTGATGAGGTGATGATAGACCCTACAGCAGTAGAGAAAGTTCGTCAGATACCTATTAGTCCTACTCATTATGTTTTATTAGTATCTTATCACGACATCTCACATATTTGGTAATGAAACTTCCATTTATTTCCGCAAAATGCGTTACATATGGAAGGGTAAATTTGCTTGAGGAAGCTTTCTACAGCTTCCTTAAGCAAGATTATCCTAAAGACAGATGTGAACTCATTATAGTGAATGACTATCCATTACAGAGGCTAAAATTACCTAAAGAATTAGAGTCATCTAATATAAGGATATTCAATTTGGGTGCAACCTTTCCAACCATAGGTGCTAAAGAGAACTTTGCTACAGCTAAATGTAGAGGAGATATAATATGTCAATGGGATGATGATGATGTGGCTCTTCCTAATCATTTCAATAATGTAGTAAAATACTTTGATAAAGATGCTAATATATTACACTGGGGAAGAGGAGCTTACTGGGAAGAACCTAATATAGTATCTCTCACAGGCTTAGGTAACTCTGGTATAGTATTTAGAAAATCAGCTTGGGAAGCTATAGGAGGACATCCTTTAGAGAATGCTGGTTATGATATGACTTTTGTCAATAGACTTCATAGGTTAGGAATTACAACAGCTGTTCCAGCTAAAGAAGAAGTAAGTTGGTTCTATAGATGGGGATTTGTTAACTATGATTGTTATCATCAGTCAGGAAGAGGTACAGATGATGGAACTTTTCCTAATATTATAGAAAGACATACACAGCACATAGAAGATCTAAGAAAACAAGGTAAAATACCTATAGGAGATATAATACTAAACCCTCACTGGAATTACGATTATGAACAACAACTTAAAGACTATAACAGCTATAGTAATAAACAGGAATCTTCTAACTACCCTTAAAGCAACAGTAGATTTCTTATTAAAGGAACCTAGAGTAAGAGTAGTTATATATGATCAACAATCAACTTATCCACCTTTATTGGAATATTATGAATCATGTCCTGTTGACGTGATATATGCTAATAACAATAGAGGACCTACCAGTGCTTGGGATGGTGTCTTAGATGTATATAGAACTAATTACTTTATTGTAACAGATCCTGATTGTCTATATGATGATGTACCAGATGATTGGTTAGACAAGATGTTATATGCTTTAGACGTATATAATGTACCTAAGGTAGGATTCTCACTAAGTCTAGATGACTTACCAGAAACTAACTTTAGACAAGAGATTATAGATTGGGAAAAGAAATATTATATATATAAGAATGAAGTAGGATGGTTTGCTGATGTTGATACAACCTTTGCTTTGTATAGACCTAACCATTCATTCTCTTATCAAGCTATTAGACTTGACTTACCTTATTGTATTAAACATGTACCTTGGTATCTTACTAAACTAAATGATGAGTGGAATTATTATCTTGATAATGCTTCATCAGTTAGTACATGGGGAACTAGACTAAAAAACTTATTATGAAAATAGAAACTATTTACGAGACACTTTGTACTACACCTTCAGATATAAATGAACATCTTCCTACTCTAAAGAAATATGCTTTAGAATGTGATCATATTACAGAATTTGGTGTTAGATATGTTGTATCTACTTATGCTTTACTAGCAGGAAAACCTAAGAATATGATATCTTATGATATAAATCCAGTTAATTGGATTCCTATAGCAATTGAATGTGTAAACCATACAGATTTTACTTTTATTCAAGGTAATACTTTGGAAATAGAAATTGAACCTACTGAATTATTATTCATTGATACTCTTCACAATTATAATCAACTCTCTCAGGAATTAAAGTTACATGGAAATAAGGTAAGTAAATATTTGATATTCCATGATACTACTTCCTATGAATTAAATGGAGAATCTTATGATGGAGTCCCACAGGAAGGAATCTGGAAGGCTATAGAAGAATTCATGGAGAGTAATCCTCATTGGAAATTAAAGGAAAGATTCTTTTATAATAATGGTTTGACTATTCTTAAGAGAACATCCTAATAGACCAACAAAAAACCCCTCAGAAATGAGGGGCTATTTTTTTTTAAACTAAAAGTTTATTTTAGACGATAGGTTACACCAAATTCCAAGTTATGAGTATCAATACCTCCATTGACAGGTCTAATGTTAGCATTGGAAAGATGTCTAAGACCATAGGTCATATTAAGACTCACATCTTCTATCTTATATGTTGCACCTAAAGCAAGGTTACTACTAAATGCCACTCCTTTTGATAATCTTGGAGTAGATTTACTTAAGTAGTCAGGACCTACACTTAGTAATACAAGTCCACTAAACTGTTTACTAAAACTTCTTCTAGCAATACCACCAATGTTTAAGGAGTATTCTTTCAGATCAATTACATTACCATATTGTATATGTTCTGCAAAGTTAATCTCAGGTGCTAATAGCACTTGATATTGGAGGTAATGATTTTTTTGTTTAGGAGTAAATAACCAGTTAGCTCTGAAGTAATGATTATTGTGTTCATAGTTCTTAGCTGTGTATGCTTTACCAGCACCATAACTTAAACCAATATCAATACCTTCTTTTTGTTCTTGTCCATATATATTTAAAGCACAAAAACATAATACAATTAACAGCAATTTTTTCATCTCAATATTATTTAAAAGCCCCTGTTTATCAGAGGCTCAGGTTATACTTACTTAGATAGTCTCTTCTTTGTCATAGGAGCCTGAGGATTCTTTCTATCAGGAGTCTTGTCAGACTCTCTCATATAATTAGGTTTATCCTTAGGTGGTGGAGCTACCTTAGGAGCCTTTCTAGGTTTATCTTTTTTCATATCTTATTACATAACCAGGTCACAACTAGCATTACTAATCCCACTATTATAGTAATAATTATATTAGACCTTTTCATTGTTTAACATCAACAGCCTCCTTTACATGATTTCATAGAGCCACCAGACTTATAAGACATCTTTTTAATCTTACCACCTTTTTTAAATGGTGCTCTGGTACCTTCTCCTCCACCTATAGTGGGTACTCCTTGCTTATCTTTATTAGCAGGATAACTATCTGCTGGATTAGGGGATTTTTTAGGAGCTTGTTTCTTAGCTTTCATCTTAGCTCCTTTCTGAGCTACACTAATCTTTTTCATGATTTATTTTATTAAATATAAGTCTAAATGATCTAGGGTCATCTATGTGTTGTAATGAATGACACCTTAAACAAAGAGTGATACCATTATTATAATCAAATTCTAATTCTGGATGTTTACTTCTGTGTTTTATATGATGAGCTTCTAAAATAGTTCTATCATTCTCACCACACAATTGACAAATATAATTATCTCTTTGTTTTATAAATCTCCCCCATTGTTTCAAAGCTAACTTATGATGTTTATCGTGTAAACTCTCTTTGTACTCGTAATGATTACTTCCTTTATTAAATTCATTAGCACATAAATGAGAACAAAAACTATGCTTACCCCTAATCAAATGCTCTTTTCTTTCAAAAGAACATTTACAATTTTCACAAGTTAAATTGATAATATCTGAGGAGTTAGATTTGTATTTACATTCATAACTACAATACTTAGCCTCATTATTCCACTCTTGTACTTCAAATTCCTTAGAACACTCTTTACAACAAAGAACTATTCTCTTCTTTCTAGATTCTTTAGCACAAGTATAACCACAATATTTAGAATGTTTGGTACCTAAATAAGTAGTGTTACATTGTAAGCAAGATTTTTCTATTTGCTTATACATTACTTACTCTTTCTTTTACGCCCCATGGCCTTAAAAGTTTTAGCTAAAGCATATCTTTTAGTACCTGCGGGACAAGAAGGACCACCAAACTTAGAACCTGTGCAAGGTTTATCCTTACGCATAGTCTTTACAGCTTTTTGTATCCATTTCTTAGCCATTTTATTCTACTTTATTTTAAATAACTATGTGGACAAGTTAAACTCATCCACATAATTACTAATTTTTGTTAGCATTGTCTAACTAGTTGACCTCTGATTTCTCCATCAGGATAAGCAGCAGTATGGATGTTTACATAGTAAAAACCATTATCCAAATCTACTTGCTGAGCAGCATTCAAAGGAGGGCTTACAAAATGCATTGGATTAGTTGCATGACTAATAAGGAATAGAACAGGACCAGCTACACCTTCAGCACCTCTATGTATATGAGCTGAAATAGGATCTAAGCCTTCAAAGTTCACTGTTAGTTTAGCAACTCTAGTTACAGGATTGAATTCAATAAATGCTTCACCAGTTGCATCTGAAGGATTAGGAGGAACCTCTTTATTACCTCTTAGAACTGCTCTAAAAGATACTACACCTTGTGCAGTTGTAGAACTAGTAGTAGAATTAGCACTAGTAGAACTAGTAGTAGTGCTAGGGTTAATACTAGTGGTACTGGTAGTAGAACTATTGGGATTCATACTGGTAGAACTGGAAGTAGTAGAGTTAGGATTGAAACTAGTTGTACTCGTAGTAGAATTAGGATTCATACTAGTTGTACTAGTAGTACTGGAACCATTCACAGTAGTTGAACTTGTAGTAGAACTAGGATTTACACTAGTAGTACTAGTTGTTGAACTAGTGTTCATAGTAGTTGAACTAGTTGTACTGGGATTCATACTAGTGGAACTGGTAGTAGAGCTAGGATTAATAGTTGTGGAACTAGTAGTAGTAGTATTAGGATTAAATGTTGTAGAAGTAGTGGTAGTACTACCATTATCTTCTACTCCAAAATATTCTTTGTACAATGCTCTAGCAACAACAAGATCTTGATTAACTTTTTTAAGACTTAATTCAAGTTTAAAAATTTTATCAACCCAAACTTTTGGTACATATCTTCTTCCTAATAGGTAGTCATCAAGATCTTCAGAGTCTTGAATTTTACGCTGAATAGCTTCTCTTTTTCTAACTAGATCAGCTATAAGGTTTTCAAAAGCATCTTTTGTTGTTCTAAACATTAGAAGTGCTTTAGGACTTAAGTCTCCTCCATTAGGAGCTAGTAAGCGTTGAAATTTCGTAATTTCTACATCGTTTGCCATGGCATTTTTTAATTTAAATTATTTTACTTTTTTCAATCTCTTGTTAGTACTTTCAGGTACTGCTTGTATAGGCAGTGAAGCATCTTGTTCCTCACTGGATCTAACTTCATAAATGGAACCATCTTCTACCGATTTAGCTACAAGACTTTCAATTCTTTTATTAGCTTCATAGGCCATAATAGCATTGGTTGCTTCTTGTGTTGCTAAGATACCTCTTAAGGTATTTAAGATTAATCCTAGATCTTGTCCTGATATAACAAACTTAGTGTCAGGATTCCAGGTGTAATTCTTAGTTGGATCATAAGTTGCCATAATATAATTATTTAATTGGTTTGAATAACAAAGTTAAAAAATATTTTCAATTTAGTGTAACATTAAATGTTATAACTGCGCTAGTTTTTATTGATTTTCCCATGTCTAATCTTAGCCCTAACAAATTATGGAATTTTAGTATCTCTTCTATAAGTAAGTTAGTATACATAGGTAGGCTTGGAGCTAATCTAAACCTATAACTTGTGGGAGTCTTTACAATTTCTAAACTGGAAAGTTCATCCACAGATTCAATTATACCTTTCAAACTTGCGAAGTAAACAGCTTCATTGTCAGGCAGAACAGAAGGAAAAAATTTCTTTACTAGTTCCATTAACTTAGGGTTAATCTATAAAGGGTTTTAGCAGCATCACCTGATAGGGTTTGTGCCATATTCTCTATGTCACAAAAATGATTCTTATTTCCATAGAGCTCCAGTTGATATGCAAATTCATGTAATTCCTTTACACATCTCCTAGTGAATTCTGGAGTGTAGTTTTGTATAGGATCTACAGGCATAGCTTTAGTGCGTACACCTGTGTATCCCATAATTTTTTCTACAAAATCATCCTTAGCAGTAAATACTATACCATATAGATCCCCAAGAGCTTCATGTTCAGCAAAAGATTTAGTTTGCCAATGCAATTCATGTATCTGTAGCTCAAAATAATTAAACTTAGCCTTGATAACATCAAGAGTAAGATTATTGTCAGTCATCTCTTTGGGAAAAATAGCCATAGTATTTAGTATTAAGGTATTGTTGTAGTAGTGGTAGTACTAGGAGCTACTGTAGTTGTACTAGTAGTTGATGCATCAGGTGCATAGGGTACTACGTCATATGGTGATGGGTTAGGGCCACAGCATAGATGTGCTGAGACTTCTTTCCAATTACCAACCTTAGGCTTAGATCTTCTTAAGATCAAGCTACCAGGAATAATTCTGCCTCTACCATCGTATCTAACGTATGCTCTGAGGTCTCGCTTATTCGGATCCATAATAAAAATTATTTAAGGTTAATATTCAAGTTTATATTTTTCATGTAATTCTTTGAGCTTCTTGGCGTACATCCAGGTACAGAACCCTTTAGATGTTTCATCATTAAGCACAACATCTATCTGACTATCTTTAAAAGGATCACTACCTGTATGGTATTTACCTTTATAGAATGCTGGATATCCATTTCCAGTTTCAGATACTATTCCTGCATTGTGTAATATAGTATTAGAATTCATCTTATCTATTACATCACTACTCCATGCAAAATTTAATTCAGGAACAATCTTAGTCTCTTTATCTCTTAACCAGAGATTCCATAAGACTGCCCACATATCAGCACACCAACTTTGAAATCCTTTATCTTCTGATTCAAAGAAGTTCTTATTAATGTGTTGAAGATATCTTCTTATTATTATACAGTCTCCAATTACTTTCATCCAGAATTTACTATCTGTATCTTTAAGAAGATATTGTGCACCACCAGAATCATTATTATGTTCTTCACATATCTCTCTATTGATACCTATAAAGCTTGTAAGCTCACTTAGTATGTCTCTTGCTTTATATTCTTCCAGCTTATCAGGGAGAACATCTTTTACTTTACTATCAAAATAGCTAGCATTAATGTAACTGTTTGTATCTGATAGATAGTTAACATCATCTTCAATAAGATTGTCTATATTAAAGTTCTTTGTAAATACAATATCACTATCACAATAGAAGATTGCTTTATTAGAATATGAAGGTTCATCTTTTAAGAATCTCCACATAGTATAAGGTCTTAATATAGGAATATATGTTCCTAGTAAAGGTGATATTTCATCCTCGTCCCTGTAAAATTTAAATAGGGCCTCAGGATATAGGTCTGTAATCTGTTTCCACTTAGGGTTTTGTTCCCTAAAATTAGGTGTAAAGATCAGCACTACTGCTTTACTACTCATACCTAATTCTCTTAAACTTTCTAACCAGAGATTCACTTGCCATGTGTAGTAAGTATCGTCTGGTTGGATACAAAGGAAAACTAAATCTTTCATATTAACATTGGTTTTTTGGTTTAGATCTTTCATCTCTCTTAAGAATCTTCATGGTATGTGTCTTCCAAGTTCTACCATAAATTATATTTCTAAAGATTTCTATAGGTATACCCATATCTACAGATATACTTTTAATAGAACGCCCTGAGTTGTACTCAGTTTTAAACTTAGTTACTATAATATTAGTGACTTTAGCTTTAATATTATTCTCACCTGCTCTACTAGGCTGTAAACCCAGTCTGTATGCATGTAGTTGATTCTCACTATTAGTAGTCCATTCTAAATTCACAGCTCTACAATCAGTCTTAATACCATTAATGTGATTAACCTGAGGTTTATTCTCAGGATTTGGTATAAAAGCTTCTGCAACTAATCTATGAGGATTTCTTTCAAGAGCTTTCCCATTAATATGAAAAACAACACTAGGATATCCTTTTTTATTTAGTTTAGGAACTAAGATTTTACCCTTTACAGGAGTAAGACCCTTTCTCATAATATATCTATCAATACTTCTAACCCTACCAAGATCACTTACTTCATAGAGATCATTACCTACACAAGGTAGCCAAGTCTCTGTAAGGAATGTTAACTCTCTCATATGTAATTGGTTTTAATGTTTATGATGACCTTTATGTTTACCAGGATTATTACAATGATAATGTTTATCATAATATTCTCTGGTACATACACGCTTTTTATGATTATGTACTCTAGGAGTACTTGTATGGATTGTACAAGATGTAACTACCAATGCTAATAATAAAACTGCTAGTATTTTCATAGTTTTTTTGTTTATATAACTATCAAATATACAAAATAAAAAAGCCCTATCAAAGTAGGGCTTTTAAATTTAAATTAATAATTATTTTTCCTTAACCACTCTCAAAGTTTTCACTTCTGTAGCTTGTTTAAGGATTACATTATATACACCTATAGGATAACCTTCTCCTAGTTGGATATTTTTACTTTCACTAGCTCTAAGGCTTTTATTCTCTATTCTTCTACCTAACATATCATATACATTTACATCTAATGGAGAATCACTATCAGTAGTAATATCTAAATTAAAGTTTGTTGTATAAGGATTAGGAGAAGCAATAAATCTAGAAATTCCTATGTTTTTAGTTGGAGTAAAATTATTAGTTGGAGTAGTACTATTCAATAGATTAATACCTTGTTTAATTGCTACACAACTTTCTGAAGGGGCTGATGTATTAGGAGATTTCTCAACGTTACAGTGATTAACACCACCTTCATTGTTAAATCCATCTAACTTAGCTCCAAGAGCATTACATGTACCACCTGCAAAAGCAGCATTAACCTGAGCAACTAAACCATTTACTCCATCAATAGTAGGAATTCCAAAAGGTAATCCTTCACAGATGTTTAATAGAGCAGCTACAGATTGTCTTGCCAAGTTTTCACAACCAGTGTTTCCTTTTAAGTTCAGTGCTTGAAGCAATGTTAAATCAGCAGCAAGTGTTGAACCAGAGAATACATCTTTGTACAATGTACATGTTGTATAAGCATCACACCAAGCTTTAGTATGATTTTTCCAGTATCCTAAAGTACATCCATTAAGTTCACAAACTTCTCTTGTAACTACTTGACTACATTGTACTGAATGAATACCACAAAGGTTAGACACATCCCAAGTACGTGTAGATGATAGTCCATCAGGGCTTACTACAGTACTAATAATATTAACTACCAGAGGACCACAAATACCACTTGGTGTAGGTGCATCAAATTCAAACTGAGCATTACAAGCAATTAGCTTAGCAGCAACACATTGAATATTAGGTGCTGTAGCAGCTAACACTTCAAATATAGCTGTACACTCATCTCTTTGTCCACAAGCATCTGTTACAACAAATCTAACTGTTCTAATACCACCACATTTATCAGGGGCACCAGCAGCATCAGGAATCACTTCTACAGGATTTCTATTAATACCACCACTTGTTTGAACTGTATTTAACCATGCAATAAATGCAGCATCAAGAGATGCTTGGTCTGCATAAGTACAAGCAGCATCATGTCTGTCTACAGGACAGGTAACATCTAGAGCAACTGCCACAGGATTAATAATATTAATCACTTGGGAGAACCCATGACAATGGGTTGAACCATCTAAAGGAGTATCTTCAATTTCAATAACATAGGCTCCAGGAGCTATATTAGCAAAGACATTACTAGCTTGAGGACCTGCAACTATTGGACCTGCAGCAGTACCTTGATGTAATGTGAATAAATAACCACCAGGGAATTGAGCAGGATCACCACCTGCTGTTATAACAGTACCAAAGTCAGTAGCTGTAATAGTAGTAAGCTCATTAGGACATAGAACAGCAGGTGCATTACCTTCTACAACTACTACCTTAGAAACACCAGAAGAAGAACATGAAGTTCCTGCAGGATTACCAGGGAAAGTCATTAATACTGTTACACTACCAGGATTATCTCCCATTGTAACTAATATACTATTTATGTTACCAGCAGAAACAGAAGTAATTGATTGTAAACCATTAGAAAACTTAGCACCACCTGAAGTATCAGCTGTAATTGTCCAAGTTAATATTGTACCATCTGCTATACCAAAACTAGTGGAAGTCCACAATAAATTATCACCAGCACAAGCAAAGCTTCCTGGATTAGTATTCGAGTTGAAACATGTTTGTGCAGATGTATTAGTAACGAAAGCTACAAACATTAGCAATAATAGGATAATCTTTTTCATCATAATAAAATTTAAAGGTTAAAAAAAAAATAAGAGACCCCCACAGTAAGTGGGGACTCTCTTATTAGATTATTAATTAATCATTATGTTTTCCACAGTGGTGTTTACCTCCTTTGTGATGTTTACATTTGTCTTTACATCCATAATGTTGACATTTGTGTTCACAAGGTTTTACAACATCATCACAACATTTCAATGTTATACATTGAGTAGCATAACCAATGTTACCACAATCGTCAGCAGCTTGCCATTTTTTACAGTAAGTAACAGTACCATCAGCATTTTTAGTGATTGTTAAATCAATACCAACAGCAATCAAACATTTAGAATCACAAGCATCAAACACTTTAGGAGTGTCAAATTCAGGTGCTACATAAAGGTCACATAGTTTATCACATACTGCATGTAAGTCTTTTGACTTAGCAAACGGTGCACAGATAGTTTTATCAGGCAAACAAGTTAATACAGGGGCTGTTTTATCTTCTGTCCATGTAAAGATCTCTAACCATGGTAAGCTACGTTTTCCACAAGGAGAAACAGCTACGTATGTTCTGATTTGAGTTCTTTTACATTTAAATAAGTCTTTAACATCACCTACTTTAACTTCTACAGTGTATCCACAAGGAGCTTTTACAAGAACCTCACCAGCTACTGGTAGATCTCCTATTGGGTTACAACCTAGGTCACGACCTATAGGTCCTTTCAAAATAATAGGGGCGTATGGTTCCTCTGTCCATGTAAACACTTGTTCACATTTAAAACCTAGAGGATTACATTCAGTAGTCACAGTGTAAGTACGAATTCTTTGTTTTTTACATCCTTCAAGGTTAGTTACTGCACCTAATGCACTAACAACTTTATAAGGACAAGTAGTACCTACTTCAACTACTCCAGGAGCAGGAATATCAATATCACCACATTTATTCAAACATCCAAGGTCTTTACCTTCAGGACATTTAATTGTAAATGGTAAATCTACTTTCCATGTAAACACTTGTTCAGCTGTTACACCATTAGGGTAACAATCAGTAACTACTTTGAAGGTACGAACCAATCTATAGTTACAACCATCTATTACAGGAGCACCATCTAAATGGGTTACAGTAGTAGGACAGTTTGATGTTACTTGAGCAACTTCAACAGCAGGAGGAAGAACAGGGTTACAGCCTAAATCTCTGTTAGCAGGGGCTTTGATTATAGGTACTGCAGCTGCATTTACAATTATTTTTTTCTTGAACACAAGTTCAGGAAGACATCTTTGTAATGCTCTGAAAGTAACTTCTACTTCTCCACCACATTTGTCAGGTCTAACAAAAGGATCAACTATAACAGGTAGGATTCCACAATCATTGTTTGCTTTAACAATGTCAATGAACGCTTGGATTTTAGCATCTAAGTCTAATTGATTAGCACAAGCGTCTACAATTAGATTTCCTCCACCACCAAGAACACCAGCTCTAGGACGTTCAACTTCAAATCTAGCAGAGATTTCTTGATCAACATAACATCTGTCTTTAATAACAAATCTTACTACTAATCCATCACCACCACAGAAATTAGGTACTCCATTATCTAGTCTTGTTAATGTAGGAGCACATCCACCAGCCACTTTAAAGCCTTCTAAGAACACTTTAAATGCATCAGCTAGGTTTTGTTCATTAGTAAGCTCACAGAACTTAATAAGCTTATCTGCAGGCTTCTCAAAGGTTACTGCAGGGGCAGCACCCACTTTAAATATAGCAGAACATTCTGCTCTTTGTAGACATTCATCAGTAACAGTCCACTTAACTACCACCTCACCACCACATACAGGGGGTGCTTGAGGATTAATAGGATCAGTAACTACTGTTAGATTACCTGTACCACCACTTTTTTGAATGTTAGCTAACCATGCTGCGAATTCAACATTAACAGCATTCTGATCTGCATAGAGACAAGCACTCTTGTCTACGTTCCCTGGACAGGTTACAAAGACAGGTTTTACTTCAGGGTTAATCAAGGTCACTGCTTGAGAAGAGTCCTTACAACCACTACCATCAGTAATATCAATGGTATAAACACCAGGAGCTACACCTTCAAACACACCAGTGTTGTTTGAAATACCTCCAGGGTTTAATGTAAATGTATAATTTCCTAAGTCAATAGGAGCATTTCCATCTACGATGATAGTACCAAAATTAACAGCAGTAATAGTTCCCTTGTCATCATGACATTTGAGCGTAGAAGCAATAGCTTCCACTTGAAGGAGTTTAGAAATTCCAGATGAAGAACAAGAACCTACAGAAGGAGTAGCATCAAAGGTCATTACAACAGTAACAGTACCAGCTTTAGCACCTACATTAACTAACACAGTGTTGATGTTTCCAACAGCAGTTGTGCTATAGGTTTGTAATCCATTGGCAACAAAAAAGGCTCCACTAGAACCTTCAGTAATTTTCCAAGTAATAGCCTGTCCTGCTGTAACAGCGAAAGACGTGGTTTTCCAGGTTAAGGTTTCTCCAGCACAAACAATACTTCCAGGGGAAGTTTCTGAATTAAAACAGGTTTGACCAGAAACAGACGAAGTGACAAAGAATGTCACTAGAAACAAAAGCGATAAGAGCATCTTGAATCTACAGGGTACATCTTTTTTCATGAGTATATATAAAAATTAAGGGTTACGAGATTAAACAACAGTAGTAGTTTCTGTTGTGGTTTCAACGCTTAAAGTAGATGGTGTAGCTGTACGACCCGTAATTTGGGTAAGTCGCTCAAGCTGTTTCAAGATTCTTCGTAGTAGTATAGCCTCTTGGCTCCAACCTATCTGCTGATTAATTGCCATGACATATTAGGTTATTGGTTATGCAAATATAATAATTATTTTTTACTTCCTTATTTTTATTTATGGTAGTAGAAAAAGAATAGTTAGTAGTATTAATTAAATTCCACCATCAGTTATTATCCAGTTGTTTGGTGCACCTGTTAAAATTGCCCTTGCGGCTGTTGAAGCAGCTGTTCTTTTTGCTGCTCCAAAAGTTATAGTTATATTAGGTTTTACTGGTCTTGATGCCCAACCAATATAAAGCGCATCTAAGTTTGCAGGGGAATAAGGAGCGAAACCTGTAGATATTGTTTTTGCAGTCATAAAACCTGCAAAACTAAGCACGTTACTTACGTTCCAATTACCAATGTTTTGGTCAAACGCCCATTCTGTATAAAACATATTGGTCATATCTGTAACATTTGCTAATGTAGAACCTACCCTTTCCCAATTTCCTATAGGTTGGTTAAAGCTTTTATTGTACTGAAACATACTATTCAACTTAGTTGCACTTGACATGTTCCAACCGCTAATGTCATTATTAAAAGAAGTGGTTGATGACGATTGCGCGAACATACCTGTGAAATCCTGTACTTGCGACACATCCCATTCCCCTATTCTGTTAATTCCTAAAGGAAGCGGAACTCTGTAAAATGTTTGCGCTAAACTTGTCGTGCCTGTTAAGTCCAAAACGTCCGTAACCTCATTAAGTTTTAAGTTACCACATAAATAGAAGTAACTGCCTTGTGTTGTCCCAAGCCTTAAACAACCCCAAGTCTTGATACTTAATATTTTACTCCTTTCTACACCTCCGTTAAAAAGAAGTCCTGTAATAATTCCCGTTAGACTTGTTATTTTTATAGTGTAAACGCCCGTAACTGCATAAGTATGTATCATTGCGCCTGTGCTTGTTACATTCTGTATGGGAGTGCTGTCACCCCAATCTACCGTAACGTCAAATCCTCCTATTCCTAAAAAAGGAATCCTTATTTGGTTGGCTGCTGAACTTCCTGCTAAGGTATTTCTTGTATCCCAAGTTGACTCAAACACTCTACCTCCATACATCTGAAGAGTAGCTCTACGTTTTCCGTATTCATAAAATAATATAGGATTCATATCTTAAGCATTAGAGATTCGTAAATAATCTATTGTACCAACACTAGTTATAGTAGCAGTACTACCTACAATACCTGTTAAAGCAGCAGTCCCATCTACCATAACCAATGTTCTTCCTGCTCCTGCTAAAAAGGTAATAGCACCTGTTCCACCTTTCATAAAAGAAGTAGTTAGTGGGGCATTAATGGTAAAGTTAATAGGAGTAGCACCATTATTAAGAATTACATTTTTACCATTTTGACTCACTCCATTTGCATCAAGAGTAGCAGCTGTAATACTTGTAGAAGTAGTAATAGTAATTTGAGATGGTGTGGAACTTGCTGCTCTTAATTTAGACAGTGCTCCAGCCAGTTTCTCTAATTCTTTAGCGATTAATTGAAGGAGTTTAGATTCTACACTCCATCCTACTTGTTGATTGTTCATAATATTATATTTTATCTAGTTAATAGTAGTAATAGTAGTGGTAGTAGTTGGTTCTACTATTGTAGTGCTAGTAGTAGTAGTTAGTTCCTCTGTTGTAGAACTAGTTGTTGTGGTTGGTTCTCCCTCAGTTAATCCTAGCAAACCCAGAATTATATCTATAACTATTTTACTATTCACACCCCAATTTAAAAATTGTTCTGATGTAAGAATTAAATTTCCCTCTTCC
>Ga0209593_10000020_pt1 | contig 105548 bp, 88 predicted proteins | sample PPLLaktember2015_3_FD_187260 | JGI IMG/M metagenome (GOLD analysis project Ga0209593, IMG submission 187260) | Freshwater sediment microbial communities from Prairie Pothole Lake near Jamestown, North Dakota, USA - PPLs Lake P7 Core (6) Depth... | ecosystem: Environmental > Aquatic >...
CTTAAAAAATCTATTGCCCCTTCCCGATATGCCGCCTCCGACGCCTGCAGCAGTTCCCTGCCCTTAGGTATCAGCGTATTACGATACAATCGTATTTTTCGGATGCTGTCTCTGTATTCATAAAGCGACTGTGCCGCCTTTGTCAAAAGCACGTTTTCTGTCTCGATCTTTTGCTGTTCGATGCTCGCCTTTTGCGCCTGTGCCTGTCTTGACCCGCTGCTGTAGCTGTCACGCCACAAAGGCAAATTCATCTGAAATACCATAGCGACGCCGTCTCTGCCGCCTCGGCTATCCATATCTTCCCACATCACGCCGACCCCGATATCCGGATAAAAACTCTTCTCCGCAAGCGTAATTTTACTCCCCGCGGCGATTGCCTCATAGTTCAAGCTCGCTAATTCCGGGTTCTTTTGCCTTAATGTATTCGCTAATCGCTCATAATCCAGCTCAACCGCGTTGAATTCTTCGGTCTTTGGCCAGGGCAGGTTCGTATCCGCCGGCAGGGTCAGCGCAGTCCTGAGCCGGCTTACTGTCGGCTCCCGCAACTGGTTCAATCCCCGCAAAACATCTTCCATTTTCGCTATCTCCACCTGCGCCCGAATCACGTCCGGATGCCCGGTCGTCGTTGTCATGTGCTTGGTTCTGGCAACCTCCTCAAAATGTTTGAACAATTCCAGGTTCTCCATCGCTGTATCGGTCGCCCTGGCGAGATAGGCAAATTCATAAAAACCCTCCTTTACCTCTTTGAATAACGCTAATCTCGCCGCCTGGTATTTTTGTTGTGCCGCCGATGTCTCCTTTGTTGCCGCCTGGGTTCGTGCGTCAATCTTGCCAAACCACGGGAACATCTGCATCACGCCTACCGTCTGCTTCATCTGCAGGTCCGATTGTTTCGTCCAGTAGTTATATGTAACCTGCGGGTCCGGAAGCGCCTTTGCCTGCGGAACCTGCTCTAAAGCCATCTGCAATTGCTGATAACTGCTCTTTAGCCCGGCGTTGTGCGTCTCGGCATATTCCAGATAATCTCTCAGGGCCAGGAACCTGTTTGTTTCGTTAGGTCCACCAAAAGCGCACGCATACGGCAATACGATAATGGCGACAGTCACCAGAGACATTGTTAATATGCCCGCTCTCATTGCATATTCCCTCGAAACAATTGCTCGCTCAATTTATTCATCCGGGAACTTTATCTTATACAGATTTAAACCTGTCATACAAGAAAATTCTTACTTCCTGAATTTATCCAGTAATTCAATAACCTCGTCTATTTTTTTCTGCTTTTCCGCTTCGGATTTGCCTTTCAGAGCGCCAGCGACACAACCGTCGAGATGTTTTTTGAATACCTCCCCTTCGACCCTGTGCAGTGCGCCGATGCAGGAGCGTATCTGTGTCAGAATATCGACACAGTACCTCTTCTCTTTAATCATTCGCTGGATACCGGCGACCTGGCCTTCGATTTTCTTCAAAAACTGCAGTTGTCCTTCGTGCGTAGTCGGCTGCTCCATATTTATACCTTCTTTCTGTGTATATTATACCATACCCCCCCACCCTATGTTCAGGTTTTTTAAGCTTTTTTTCAAAGAATTATAACCTGCTCCCGGCGGGTGATATACACAGGACGTTTGGCGGCCTGTCGTTTTTGTTTATACCGTGATTATCTGCCGTTGGCGTCCGCCGCTGTGACGGGCGTTATCAGCCGTTCGACAAGGAAATCCTCGTATGCCCCGATATTTTTCCAGTTTGTCGCGCAGTTTACTTTCTTGCCCTTGCCGTCAATCGCCGTGAATCCGTCATTGGTAACGCGAATCCCGAGGTTTTCCATTACTACAAAATCGCGTTTCATCATCGCAAGGTAAATCGCCACGGTATCAAACAGCACTGAGCTTCTGCTTTCCACCTGCGCCTCATTTTTATTGCCCTTTTTTGCCCATTCACGGTAATTTTCAATTACCACTCTGGCCATCGGACTGTTGCAGTCGAATACCTTCTTATATTTATCCCCGTGCAGCGTTACCTTGCCGCAGGTATCTAATGGCGTGATTGTCATATCCCAGTCCGCCGTGAAAACCGCCTGTGACGCCTTGATAAACGAAGCAACGTTATATTCCTGCTGCGGCTTCGACTTATTATTGAAACTCCAGCGGATACTGCCGTGCATACCCACAAACCGTGCTTTCTTCGCTATATTCGGCTCACGTTCCAGCGCAGCCGCGACGTTCGGCAGGGGCCCTATCGCGATAAGCGTTATCGGCTCAGGAGAATTCATAATCGTATCTATCATTGCCTGCACGCCGTCAGGATAAATCTTCCCGGGATATTTCGACAGATCATAATCCTTTACCCAGGCATCCTGCTTGTGTCCTTTTTTCATGTCCCCTATGGCCACCCCTGTCCCGATTGGAATATCCGTTCTGCCTGCGATTTGCAGTATCTTTGCCACGACCTTTGTTCTGGCCGTTGTGTCGCCAACCGCCGTGGTAATCAGCTTTATATCGAATTCTGGCGATTGAAGAATCATCACAAGCGCCCATGTGTCGTCGATGTCGTCGCAGATGTCGGTATCGAGAATAACAGCTATTTTGCCGTTCTTGCCGACCGGGCTGGGCACGGTATTGCCGCCGAATTGCTTTTCGCATCCGCAAAATAAAGTTAATGATACGGCCAACATAGCAGTGGTCAGCAAGTATCCTTTTTTCACGTTCATTTGCGCTCCTTTCAAAAGCCGTTTAATCGCTGATATGATAATCTCTTGTAAACCCTTCCGCTAATACAAATTGCTCAATAATTCTCGACGCCTTTTATTGTCCTCTCTTGACTTTGCGCCGGATTTTTATATTGTTGCGTAAGTTCTGTGCAAGGAGGCCAAAATTGGCAGAAAAACTGAAAGAAGGAACGTTTGTTTTCGAGCCGGTGGCAAATTCGCCGGTCGGAAGTGTTCTATACAACGAGCACTTAAAACTCACCGATAAATCTCATATCGCGGAATTCGCCGGTTATCTGATGCCCCTGTGGTATTCCTCGATTGCCGAAGAGCATTCTGCGGTCCGTCAGCGAGCGGGCATCTTCGACTGCACCCATATGGGGGCATTAGATGTCGCAGGCCAAAATGCTGAGAGTTTTCTCGACGCGGTTACGACCAATAATGTCCGCACCCTGCAGGTCGGCTCCGCGCAATACAGCTACCTCCTCGATGCCGCAGGCAACATCCTCGACGACATAATTATCTACCGGCGCGAAAAAGAAAAATTTATGGTAGTTGTGAACGCCTCGAATGAGCCGAAAGCCAAGGCGTATCTCGCCGCATTGAACGCAGGTAAAGCAATTATAGATTTAGCAAAACCCGACAGGAAAATTATAACCGCCCCAGTTCGTGATATGCGGGATACAAAAACCGGCCCCGATTGCAGGGTCGATATTGCGCTCCAGGGGCCTTCATCGCCGGATGTTTTATGCAAACTTACGGATGCCTCGGTCGGTCAGCAGATAAAAAACCTCAAAAGCTTTACTTTTTGCCAGGCGAAACTGGCGAATATCGATTGCATCATTTCCCGAACGGGATACACCGGGGCAAAGGTGTGTTTTGAGCTTTTCGTGCATCCGAAAGATGCCGCGAAGTTGTGGCAAAAAGTAATTGAGGCCGGGGCTTTGCCCTGCGGCTTGGGCGCAAGAGATAGTTTGCGTGTCGAAGCGGGTCTGCCTCTTTATGGCCACGAACTCGCCGGACCATATAATATTTCGCCCTTCGAGGCGGGTTATGGCTGGGCGGTAAAACTCGACAAGGATTTCTTCATCGGTAAAGCGGCGATGGAGAAAATCTCAAAAACCTATAAAATGAAAGTCGCCCGCGTCGAGCTTTCGGGTGAAAAAGGCGTTCGGCCCGTCCGCCAGAACGATGCCATAATATGCGACGGCATTTGCGTCGGCTGGGTCCTCAGCAGCGCAACCGCTGGAACAAGGCAGATTGCGATTGTATATATGGATAGGGATGTAGCGACAGAGGGAAATTCGGTTAATGTTTATTATCTGGCTCGCAGCGAAAGCCAGGTAAGCAAGGGAAGAAAACAGGCCGTAAAGAAAGGCGAACAGATAAACGGGGACATCATGGGCAAAGTAGTTAGCCGATTTGAAAAATTTTAAGGTTGGATTCACCGCCGAGAACGCTGAGACCGCAGAGTTTTTTATATTGGTTCCTCTGCGAGCTTTGCGGTCTCTCCCGAAAGGGATGGCCAAGCCACGCGGTAAGATTTGGAGACAAAATTATGGTTGTGAAGGGACTGCTTTACACAAAGGACCACGAGTGGGCCAAAATCGAAGGCGACGTTGCGATTATCGGCATAACCGACCACGCGCAGAACCAGCTGGGCGAACTGACTTTTGTCGAACTGCCCGACGTCGGCAAAGAAATAAAACAAAAAGGCGAACTCGCCGTAGTCGAAAGCTCAAAGGCCGCCAGCGACGTCTATTCGCCCGTCACAGGCAGGGTAATCGAGGCGAACACTAAACTCGAAAAGAATCCGGAAATAGTAAATGACGACTGTTACGGCGCCGGCTGGATTTGCAAAATCCAGATAACCGATAAAGGGGCTGTCCAGAATCTTATCGACGCCACACAGTACGAAATATATCTCAAGGGCCTTTGAAAAAATATTATAACTGTCACCCTGAGCGAAGCGAAGGGTCTGGCCGGGACAAAAAGAGATTCTTCGCTGCGCTCAGAATGACAAATTTTATGCAGTAGTAATTTTTTAACGGAGCTTAAAGATATGCCGTTTATTGCCAATACCGCCGAGCAGCAAAAACAGATGCTGGCCGAGATGGGCCTTACGATGGAAAAGCTCTTTTCGGATATACCAAAAGGGCTTCTGTGCGGGCAGCTGAATTTAGCCGATGGATTGCCCGAACAGGAAGTCCGTAATGTGCTGGCTGGCCTCGCGGACAAAAATTCCATAGACCTCACGCTTTTCCTCGGCGGCGGCTTCTACGACCATTTCATACCGGCAGCTGTTTATTCGATTATATCACGCAGCGAATTTTACACCGCCTACACGCCATATCAGCCCGAGGTCTCGCAGGGGACATTGCAGGCCATATACGAATATCAATCGACGATTTGCCGGCTGACCGATATGGAAGTCGCAAACGCCTCAATATACGACGGCGGCACCGCTATGTACGAGGCGATGATGATGTCCCTTCGCATCACGGGCAGAAACAAGGTAATTATCGATGACAGCGTCAATCCCATTTACCGCGTTATGATTGAATCATATACGAAGAACCTCAAAATCGAACACGTCCAGACGCACTGTCAAACCGGCCTTGTTGACCGCGAACAGATATTAGCCAAACTCGATAATGATACCGCCGCTGTGATTTTGCAGAATCCCAATTTCTTCGGCTGCGTCGATGACTTCAGTGACATAGCCGAAGCCGCACACAAAAAAGGCACGCTCTTAATCGTGTCCAGCTACCCCATCTCGCTCGGAATACTGAAAACCCCCGGCTCAATGGGCGCAGACATCGTAACCGGCGAGGGACAATCCCTGGGTATGCCGATGTCCTTCGGCGGGCCGTATCTCGGCTTTATGGCGACACGGATGGAACACGTCCGCAAAATGCCCGGCCGCATCATTGGCCGGACCAAAGACCGCAATGGCAGCGATTGCTTCGTTATGACCCTCCAGGCAAGAGAACAGCACATACGCAGAGAAAAGGCCACATCAAATATATGCTCCAACGAGGCCCTGTGCGCAATGACCGCACTGGTTTATTTGTCATTATTAGGCAAAGAGGGCTTGCGAGAAACAGCACAGCTTTGTGCCGACAAGGCCAGCTATGCTTATAACCGCCTCACCGCCATACCCGGCGTAAAATCCCATTTCAAAGCAAGGTGGTTCTTCAACGAATTTGTGCTCGACCTGCCCAAAGATGCCGCGGATGTGATAGGTAAACTTATAGAAAAAGGTTTCGCCGCCGGATTCCCATTGAGCAGATACTATCCCGATATGAAAAACTGCATTCTTGTTTGCGTAACCGAAAAGCGAACCAAACAGCAGATTGGTATGTTTGCAGAAGCTCTGGAAAGCGTTCTGTAACACGGCCATCTTGGCCGTGTCTTTAAGTTTTTGTAGGGCGGGGTTTACCCCGCCGACGATTGATTGGAAAAAATAAAATGAAACTGATATTCGATAAAAGTGTGCCCAACAGACGCGGCGTTACAATAACGCGAAGCGATGTCGCCTCCACCGTAAATATCAAAAAAGAATTCCTCCGTAATAAACCCGCCGAGCTTGCCGAGCTTAGCGAGCTTGACGTTGTGAGACACTTCACGGAACTTTCCCGTCGCAACTTCGGCGTCGATACCAATTTTTATCCGCTCGGCTCTTGCACAATGAAATACAACCCAAAGGTCACGGAGCGCATCGCCGCGTATCCGGGCTTTGCGCATCTGCATCCACTCCTTCCCCAATTGCGCGGGGGCGGTATGCTTACGCAGGGGGCGCTCGCAGTCCTTTATGAAATGGATATGCTCCTGCGCGAGATAACGGGAATGGCCGGTTTCACTATGCAGCCGATGGCGGGCGCGCACGGCGAACTCACAGGCATAATGATTATGGCCGCCTATCATCGCGACAAAGGCAACAAAAAAACCACCGTCCTCATCCCCGATAGCGCTCACGGAACCAATCCCGCCAGCGCGGCAATCGCCGGCTACAAAATCGTTTCCGTCCCCAGCACCGACAAAGGCGTGATGGACGTCAACGCCCTTAAAAAACTCCTCAACGATGAAGTCGCGGGCCTTATGCTCACCAATCCGAACACCCTGGGGCTTTTCGACCCGAACATAAAACAGATTTGCGATTTGATTCACAGCGTTGACGGCATTACATACTACGATGGCGCAAATCTCAACGCCATCGTCGGCAAAGCCCGTCCCGGCGACTTCGGCTTCGACATCGTTCACATCAATCTTCACAAAACCTTCGCCACCCCTCACGGCGGCGGCGGTCCCGGCTCCGGCCCCGTAGGCGTTACAAAAAAACTCGTCGATTACCTCCCCGTCTCAATCGTTACCAAACGCCACGACGGCACCTACGCCCTCGAATACGACCGCCCCAAATCCATCGGCTACATCGCCCCCTTCTACGGCAACTTCGCCGTAATCCTCAAGGCATACGTCTATATCCTTATGTTAGGCAAAGCCGGCCTCGTCCGCGTCGCCGAAAACGCCGTCCTCAACGCCAATTACGTCAGGATTAAATTGCAGAAGCATTTTGAACAGGCGGTAAAGGCAATCTGTATGCACGAATGTGTGCTTACGCCATCAAAGGGAATGTTGGATTCAGGTGTTCACGCCCTGGATGTCGCCAAGGCGCTCATTGACCGCGGCTTTCATCCGCCCACCGTCTATTTCCCCACAACAGTCCACGATGCGATTATGATTGAGCCGACGGAAACCGAGAGCAAAGAAACGCTCGACTCCTTCATCGAGGCGATGATTAATATCGCCGAAGTCGCCAAAACCGACCCCGAAAGAATCAAGGCCTCGCCCCTGACTACTCCTGTTTGCAGACCCGACGACACCGCCGCCGCAAAAAACCTCGACCTGGCGTGCCTATAGGAAATATCGCGAAGGTACAGAAGTAGCAAACCGCTGAAAGTCTATTTCAACTCGACCGACCAGTAGGCGCTGTCTAAGAACTGTTTCCAACTGCTGTAACGCTGGCTGCCTAAGTGGACGTGGACGAGGGGGTTATGTTTCGGCTTAACGGGTTTTTGAATCAGAGTTATTCCCGCCTGCTGCGGCGTTCTGCCGCCTTTCTTCACGTTGCAGTTGGTGCACGCGCAGACGATATTCGTCCAGGTGGCCTTGCCGCCCGCGCTTCTTGGAACGACGTGGTCGAGTGAGAGTTCGCTGGTGGGTTGCTTTTTGCCGCAATACTGGCAGCGGTTTTTATCGCGGGCGAAGATGTTCCTGCGGTTGAATTTTACCTCGCTTCTGGGCAGGCGGTCGTAAAACAAAAGGCGAATTATCCTCGGCACGGCGACATATAGATTGACCGTCGAAACCCAGTCGTGATTTTCCGGCTCAAAATTGCGCTTCAGCTCGCTGACCTCGCACCAGCTTTCAAAATCGTAATTGGCGTACGTGCCTTCCTCGCACGAAACGACCTCCGCCAGTTGGCGACAAAGCATAGACAGCGCCCTTCTGGCGCCGATAATGCGAATCGCCATATAGTGCTTATTAAGAACAAGCACGTTACAGTCCAGACCGGATTCAAGTCCTGCGGATAACATAGTCGGAAACTGCCTTATTCTTTTGCCTTTCCATTCACCGCCTAACTATTGAAATAGCAGATATTATGGGAAGTTGCAAGAAAAAACCGGTGACGTTTTGACGTGATTGCCTGCCTGTTATCGTTTACGAAGTGGTAGTATTGTTATGTCATTCCTGCGTAAGCAGGAATCCAGTAGTTTAGGGTAGGCTGTGCCCACCAAATTTATTCGGCTTTCGATTTCTCTGGCTGCTCGTCCTTCTTTGCCGTGGCTGTGCCGGCGGAAAGAAGAACCACGTTCTCCGCTCTTGGGCCTTTTTCGCCCTGCACGATGTCGAAACTGACCGGAGCGCCCTCCTCAAGCGTCTTGTACCCCTCGCTGCTTATGCTTGAGTAATGCACAAAAACGTCTTTGCCGTCCGATGCTGCGATGAAGCCGTAACCCTTCCGTGTGTTAAACCACTTGACCGTTCCCTCTGACATATACCGCCCCGATTCAACAACTATAATGCAGATACGCTTCTAATTTATTATTGTCTGCCCGGCTCTTGTCTGTCGAGCATCGAGTATCAAGTATCGAGAATTATTTTGTCCCCGCCGATTCGCGGGTGCCGGAAACCATGCGATCCTTCATCAGTCGGCCCATCTTGAATTTCACCGTCCTTTTGGCCGGCACATTTACTCGCTGCAGCGTCTTGGGATTCTGTGCGACACGCGATGCGCGGGTCCTGGTCTCGAATACCCCGAAGTCGCGGAACTCAAGCCGGTTGCCCTTCATAAGCTCAGCGGTCATCGTGTCGAGAAATGTCTGAATGATGCGCTTGACTGTTACCCGCTTTGCCTGTGTGTCTTTTGCGATACGATCGATGAGTTCTTTTTTTGTAACCGTTGTCATACATTACCTCGCTTCAACGAACAGCATGTGGCAAATTAAATCCCACGTCAATCGTAAAACCACCGCCTGACCCTAACCCGCCTTCTGACCATTCGGGTCCCATTACCTGCCTCTGCAAATCCTGTTTAACCGTTGTCGCGGCAAATAAACCAAGTGCCGCAAGTAACTATACTATAACGACTTCTACGCAACAAGGAATTTTTATCTAAAAAAATTTTCTCTGTTCAAAAGCGCTTGACTGTTCCCTGGATAAATTATAGATTACGGTTTCTGTGAACACGCGAGGAAAAAAACCTTTGATCGGCATCTTAGGCGGAATGTACTCCGGCAAGAGCACAGTGGCTGCCGAGCTGGCAAAGCTCGGGTGTGCTGTTATTGATGCCGACTCCATATCTCATCAGCTTCTTGAAGAAAAAGACGTCCTTAAAAAAATAGTCCGCGTATTCGGCAAAGAGGTTCTCGACAAAAAAGGCAAAATCGACAGGTCCGCCCTGGCAAACATGGTTTTCGGCAACCCCGCAAAACTGGCCATCCTCACGGGCATACTGCACCCTCTCATTATGGTGCGTGTCGAACAGTTGATTGCACAATGCGCCCCCCAGCCCGCCGTCAGGGCAATAGTCCTCGATATACCGCTTTTGGTTGAGGTTGGCTGGGAAAAACGCTGTGACCACCTCATTTTTGTCGATTGCGCACCCCCAATACGCCTTGAAAGGGCCAAAAACAAGGGTGTTTTTGACGCCGACCAGCTAAAAATTCGCGAAAATCTTCAGATTTCTCTGGACAAAAAGAAACGTATCGCCGATAATGTCATCGATAACAATTCCGACTTATCGGGCTTGTCCAAACAAATCGCTTGTATTTTCTCAACCATTGTGGATAAAGGGTAAGTGCAGTTCAGTTTGGATAAGCGTACCCGGTTTGGGGATACTGACATAACGCCTTAATACCAATTCAGCCACGCCGCTCAGCGCAGTAAAAATTTCCCGCTGGGGTCTGGAAAATCAGCTTGATATTGGCATCGGGGACAAAAACCGGCTGTTGGACATCTGCGGAATACCGGGTATAACCCCCCAGGCAAATAATCGCCGATGGGCGGATGATGTAGAGATTAAGGCAGTTTTACTTCAGCTTAAAGAACCCGCGAGGTTAAAACAGGCGGGATAACATTATTACTTGTAACTTTGGTTGTTGGCAGATATAGGAGCGAATATGATTAAAGGCGGTGGAAAGGGCAGAAGGAAAAAACGGAGTCAGGAAGAGGTGGAAATCATCGAGCAGCCCAAACAATCCGAGCAGCCCGAACAGGCAGAACCTCAGGCACAGCCCGTGGTCGCTAACGAACCGCAGGCCGCCGTTCAGGTCATCGATGAGACCAACGGAACGCAAAAGACCGAGGCGGAATCCACCCACGAAAAATACGAACGGGTGAAAAAGGGGCAGCTGTACCTCACGGACCTCCAGAAGCTGAGCGTCTCCGAGCTCCACGAAATGGCCAAGAAGGACGGCATCACCGAATATACCGCCCTCAAAAAACAGGAGCTTATTTTCAGAATCCTCAAGGAACGCATCCGCCAGAACGGCCTTATGTACGGCGAGGGCGTCCTCGAAGTCCTCCCCGACGGCTACGGCTTCCTGCGCAACCCCGACTATAATTACCTCTCAAGCCCGGACGACATTTATGTTTCGCCTTCTCAAATAAGACGCTTCGGCCTGCGAACGGGCAACACCGTCTCGGGCCAGATTCGCCCGCCAAAGGACTCCGAAAAATACTTCGCTCTCCTTCGCGTCGAGGCAATCAACTTCGAAGACCCCGACCGCCTCGCCGAAAAAACCGTCTTCAGCGACCTCACGCCTTTGCATCCGCTGGAACGAATAATAATGGAGACCGTCCCGGAAGAGCTGAATATGCGCATAATCGACCTGGTGACTCCCGTCGGCAAAGGCCAGCGAGGACTCATCGTCGCGCCGCCAAGAACAGGCAAAACCGTCCTGCTCCAGAAAATGGCAAATGCCATATCAACCAATAACCCGCAAATAAAACTGATTGTGCTTCTGATTGACGAGCGACCGGAAGAAGTTACCGAAATGGAACGCAAAACCGCTCCCGATGTCGAGGTAATAAGCTCGACCTTCGATGAGCCGGCCTCCCGCCATTGCCAGGTCGCCGAAGTCGTCATTGAAAAAGCAAAACGAATGGTCGAATATGGCCACGATGTGGTCATTCTTCTCGACTCTATCACCCGTCTGGCTCGTGCCTACAACTCCGAAATGCCCCACTCAGGCAAAATCCTCACAGGCGGCGTTGACGCCAGCGCAATGCAGATGCCCAAAAAATTCTTCGGCGCAGCTCGAAAAGTCGAGGAAGGCGGCTCACTTACCATTTTCGCCACCGCCCTCATCGACACCGGCTCAAAAATGGACGAAGTCATATTCGAGGAATTCAAGGCCACAGGCAATATGGAATTGCACCTCGACAGGAAACTCGTTGACCGCCGCGTCTATCCCGCAATCGACATCAGCAGAAGCGGAACCAGAAGAGAAGAGCTCCTGCTCGCACCAAAAGAGCTTGCCCTTACCTATCGGCTGCGAAGAGTGCTCAGCGAAATGAACCACGTCGAAGCCATAGAACTGCTCAAGGGCCGGCTGCAAAAGTGCAGAACCAACGCCGAATTCCTTATGACGATGAACCTCGATTAACGGCTTTGCTTTACATTACGCGGTTGTTTGATTAAGATTAGATTCCGGCAGGTAAGCGCCTGCCGGAATTTTTTATTTCAGGACATCTTTCGAGCGTTATATGGCTGAAGAACTCTCAAAGGTTTACGAACCAAAGAACACCGAACAGCAGGCGGCCCAAATCTGGGACGCGGGCAATTACTTTCACGCCGAGCCGGATGGCGCAAAAAGAAAACCCTACACAATCGTCATACCCCCGCCCAATGTTACCGCCGCGCTGCACCTGGGCCACGCCCTCAATAACACCCTTCAGGATATCCTCATCCGCTATCACAGGATGCTCGGCCTGAACACCCTCTGGATGCCCGGCACAGACCACGCCGGCATCGCTACCCAGACCGTCGTTGAAAAAAGGATACTTGCCGAAGAAGGCAAAAAACGCACCGATTTCAAACGCGACGAATTCGTCGCCCGCGTCCAGGCATGGAAAGATGAATACGAAGTTCGAATCATCGACCAGCTAAAAGCGATGGGCTGCTCCTGCGACTGGCAGCGAACACGGTTCACAATGGACGAGACCTGCGCCAAAGCGGTCAGGGCCACGTTCTTCAATCTCTTCAAAGATGGCTTAATATATAGAGGCAAACGTCTCGTCAACTGGGACCCCGCCACGCAAACCGTCCTTGCCGATGATGAAGTCGAGCACGAAACAATCCAGGGTAATTTCTGGTATCTGCGTTACCCATTGGTCGAGCCGGTTGTCGTGGAAGGCAAACGCATAGAATATGTAACCGTTGCGACGACCCGCCCCGAAACTATGCTGGGCGATACCGCCGTGGCGATGAATCCGGGCGACCCAAGGGCAAAAGCCCTTGTTGGTAAAAAAGTCCGCCTGCCTATCGTGGGCAGAATAATTCCCATCATCGCCGATGAGCACGTTGTTTTGCCCAATCCCAACAGCGAAGACGAAAAAGCCAGATTCTCAACCGGCTTTTTGAAAGTTACCCCCGCCCATGACCCAGATGACTGGGCGATTGGGCAAAGACATAAACTTGAAGTCATTAACGTGATGGCGCCCGATGGCTCAATCAGCGATAAATTCGGCTGGACCGACTGGGAACAAATCAAAAATCCCGACGCTGAAAACCTAATCGGAATGGACCGCTTTGAGGCACGCGAGGCAATCGTCGAATGGTTCCGCGAAGAAGGCCTTCTCGAAGAAGTCAGACCATACGCCCACGAAGTAGGCCACAGCTACCGAAGCCATGTCCCTATTGAGCCATATTTGTCGGACCAGTGGTATATTGCGGTTAAAAAGCCGATTGACCATCTTGAGAAAAAAATGGGCAAAGGGATGATTGGTGAAACAGACGTGCCGGTCAACTCATTGGCAGGTCTTGCTTTGAAGCCGCTGCTGGATGGCCGACTGAAATTTGTCCCGGAACGTTATGCCAAAACATATCAGGCCTGGCTCGAAAACCTCCGCGACTGGCCCATTTCTCGCCAACTCTGGTGGGGACATAGAATCCCTGTCTGGTCAAAAGCCGGCAGGCAAAAAAACTACTGCGAATCCGGAACATTCAGCACAGTTGTGGAAACCGAACAGGGGCCTGTAACCTACGCCTGCGTAAAACCCGGCTTTGAAAAGCTTGAACAGGCGATTGTATCCGAGGGCTGGGTGCGAGACCCGGACGTTCTCGATACCTGGTTTTCTTCGGCCTTGTGGCCATTCAGCACTCTTGGCTGGCCCGATGAATCGCCGTTATTGAAAACCTTCTACCCCGGCGACGTCCTCTGCACCGCCCGCGAAATCATCACGCTGTGGGTAACACGAATGGTGATGATGGGGCAGTATTGCCTCGGCGATATACCATTCAAGGACGTATATATCCACGCGATGATACAGGATGGCGAAGGCCGGAAGATGAGCAAAAGCTTAGGCAACGGCATCGACCCCTTAGTCGCAATCAACAGCCACGGCGCAGACGCAATGAGATTCACCCTTGCCAGTATGGCCACCGATACGCAGGATATCCGAATGCCCGTCGCACAAATGACGCTGCCCGATGGCCGGGTCGAAAACACCTCGCCAAAATTAGACGTAGGCCGGAATTTTTGCAACAAGCTCTGGAATGCCTCTCGTTTCGCGATGATGAACCTCGAAGGAACAAACGCCGCTCTCTTTGACAAAACCAAACTCGCGATGACCGACAAATGGATTCTCTCTCGCCTCGCGCGAACAATCGACGAAGTTACCGCAGGCCTCGACGCCTTCAAATATAACGAACCCTTGAACGCGATTTACAAATTCTTCTGGAACGACTTCTGCGACTGGTATCTCGAATGGGCAAAGCCGAGAATGTTCGACGCAGCCCAAAAGCCGATTGCCCAGAACGTTCTCGCCTTCGTCCTCGACCAGACGCTGCGGCTGTTGCATCCCTTTGTGCCGTTTATTACCGAAGGCATCTTCCAGAAACTAAACGAACTCGCGCCGACGCGAGGCCTTAAAGGAATCGCGGAATTAAACGCCGCCAAAGCGTTAGTCATAGCCGACTGGCCAAAGCGAATTGACGCCCTGTTCAATGAGCAGGTCGAGCAGCAAATCGATAATATCCAGACCGTTGTGCGCTGCGTCCGCGACATACGAAGCAAATGCAACATTGCACCTTCCTTAAAACTCATCGTCTCCGTCAATGCGCCGCAGGACCTGTCAGGAATCCTGAACGCCGACGCCGGCCTTCTCTGCCAGCTTGCGAACCTCAAAGAGTTTAATGTTTCGCATACGACGCAGAAGCCCAAAAATGCTGCCGCCGCGATAGCCGGCCAAATGCAGATTTACGTCCACGACGCGATAGATGTCGCCGCTGAGCGCAAACGCCTTACAAAGCAGAAAGAGCAAATCGAAGGCGCGAAAAAAGGCGTCGAGGCAAAACTTTCCAACGAAAACTTCATAAGCAGGGCAAAACCGGAAGTCGTCGCACAGACAAAAGAAAAAATGGCCGAATACACCGAACAGTTAAAGGCCGTCGAAAAACACCTGGCTGAATTGAATGATTAAAGTGGCATGGGCTTCCAGTCCGTGAAAACACGGCCAAGATGGCCGTGCCACCGAATTGGTAGGGTGGGGTTTACCCCGCCGTATATATTAAGATATTCTCTGTGTTCTCAGCGGCCTCTGCGGTGAAAAAGGTGGAAAATGGAAATTGAAGTCGAACTGTCAAAAATAATAATAAACGAATCGACCGACCAGCAAATCATCGTCCTCAAGGAACGCTATGGCCAGCGAAGCTTTCCCATCGTCATCGGCATCGTCGAAATTTTCGCCATCGACCGCCGGCTCAAAGGCATCCAGCCCCCGCGACCCATGACCCACGACCTGCTCGACAACATTATCAGCTCCCTCGGCGCACGCGTCGAAAGAATAATCATCAACGACATCCGCAACCACACCTTCTACGCCAAGATAGTCCTCAGTTTGAACGGCAAAACCGTCGAGGTTGACTCACGACCCTCCGATGCAATCGCCCTCGGCGCCGCCTCAGGCGCGCCTATTTTTGTGGCTGAGCAGGTTTTTGACAAGATTCAGGGCTGAACAAGCTCGATATAATCAATAGGCCCACTGCCGTGCAAAGCATCGAATCCGCCACGTTAAACGCGGGCCAATGCTTCCCCGGCCAATACATAACGTCGATAAAATCCCGCACTAATCCGCCGTTGAACACCCGGTCGTAAAGATTACCCGATACCCCCGCCGCGAATAACGCCAGCGCAACAACGCCAATTTTGCGCTCTCCCCACGCAAATATAAATATCACCAGAATCGCCGCCAGCGCAACCACCGATATCGACACAAGCATTACCCGATGCCCCTCTGCTATCCCGAACGCCGCCCCCGTATTCACCGCTAACTGCAGCCGCAGAAAACCGTCTATTATTGCTATACCCTGCCCCTGCACATTTTCAAGCCAGCCGAACACCGCGCTTTTCGTCCACAAATCAAACGCCAGACCGCCCGCGAAGATTGACCAGAAGATAATATGACAGATTCCAGAGGGCGGATGACTGAGGACGGATGACGGAAAGTTGGTTTTCTGTTCTCCGTTCATTACTTCGAGTATTTCTCTATCAGTTTGATAAGCCGGTTGCTCCTCGGCTGGTCGGGTTTGATGCTCAATGATTGTCGCCACAATTCCACCGCCTGCGCCTTCAGACCCGCGTCTTCTTCCGCAAGCGCCTTTGTCATATACGCCACGCCAAGCCCCCGGTACGCCTCCCAGTCCTGATTGTTTACCTTAATGGCCTGCCTGTAATTATCGACGGCCTGATTTACGTCGCCTAACTGCAGAAAACAATAACCCAGATACTGATACGCGGAACTATTCTGGGGCTGCAGCTGAGTTACCGTCGCAAACAATTCCCTCGCCGGCTCTACGCGTTTGGTCCGAAGATACGCCACCGCAAGCGGCATCATCACCCCGGTGTTATTGCTGTCCATCTCCAGCGCACGCTTGTATGACCGCACCGACTGCTCATAATCCTTCTGCGAGTCGTATATGTTCCCTAAAAGCTGGTGAAGCTCGCCGATATTCGGGTCTATCCGCTCCGCCCTTTTTCCATAAGCAATCGCCTGGTTGTAATCATTTATCTCGTAAAGACACTTCGCGGTATTCAGGTTCGCCTCAAGATGGTTGGGCTTTAGCTCGCACGCCCTGCGATACGCCTTGACCGCCGGCGCAAAATCCTTCATCGTCTGATATACGCGCCCCAAACTGAAATAATCCTTGAACGACCACGGGTTAAGCCGGGTCGCCGCGCCGTATGATGTCGCGCTCTTCTGATAATCCTCCTTCTGCTCGTAAATCTCCCCCAGCAGCGAGTACGCCAGCGAGAACCGCTTGTCGGCCTTCGTCGCCTTGTCGAGTTTCTCGATGGCCTTGTCGTTCTCTTCAAGCTCCTTTAACGACACCGCGTCAACGTATAGCTCCACCGCCTGCTGCCGGCTTGCGCAACCCCCGGCCAACTGCAATACGATACACGCCATCGATAACAGAACAAATAATCGAACGCCCATTCTTTCGGACATCCCGTTTCCCCGTCTAAACTTAAACTCAAAAAACAACACCTTGCCTTAGATATATCGTCATAACACCCCGAAAGTGCTGAAATTATATCAGCATAACCCAAACTGTCAAAAACTTTCCCCTTCCGGCCTAATCTTCGATGTTGATTATTTCCTGTTTATGCGTTATGATTCCCCGTTTACCTTATTGGTTAGCGTAAATCTTTGTAAGGATGACAAATATGGAAAATTTGTGGATAATGGCACAAACGGCCCAAACACAGGGCCAATCGGAAGTTCCGGCGGAACCGGTGGGGCAAAACCAGACCACAACCGGGACTATTGCCCCTGCCGACCCGAACACCGCACACACCACCGCCCCTGCGAGTTCACAGTCCTCAAACTATATGCAGTTGCTTTTCATCGGCGGAATTTTCGTGATTATGTACTTCATCCTCTTCCGAGAACCTCGAAAACGCCAGCGACAGCAGCAAAAAATGATTCAGTCCATCAAAAAGAACGACAAAGTCAGGACCATTGGCGGAATAATCGGAATCGTCGTCGATGTCAAAGACGACGAGATTGTGCTGAAAGTCGATGAGTCAAACAATACCAAAATCAGGATTATGGCTTCTGCCATCGGAAAAAACCTCTCGAACGAAGAAAAATAAAGGCCGGATATAACAAGGATTTGATATGGATAAGAATCTGACGTGGAAAATCGTATTGATTGTTGCTTTGGTCACCCTGGCGGCATGGACCCTCTATCCGCCGAGCAAAACCCTCAAACCGGGCATCGACCTCGGCGGCGGAACAAGCTTGATTTACGAAGTTGACGCCAAGGGCCTCAGCCCGGAAGAAAAAAGAGGCCTCTCTGAAAGAGTCATTACCGTCCTGCGACGGCGTATCGACCCGGCCAACATACAAAACCTCGTCTGGAGACCACAGGGCAGCACAAGGTTTGAAATACAGATGCCGCTGGCCAGCGCCGAGGCCAGGGACAAAAGAACACAATACGAGGCGGTCCTGAGCGACCTTCTGGCCAACAATGTCACCCAGGCCGCCATAATGCGCTCCGTCGCAAAACCACAGGACCAGCGAGCAAAGGACTTCGAACGATTCGCTCGCGATTCCAATGAAAGAGCACGCATCCTCGACGACTTCGCAAATATCTATGATGAGCGAAAAGCGCTCCAGAAGCAAAGAGACGAAATCGCCGGCCAGATGACTACCCCCGAAAGCTTAATAAAGCTCGCCGGGCTTAAACTCGATGATATCAAGATTCAGGTCGTTGACTGGGCCAAACTCGATACCGATAAACGCAAAGAAGCCATCATTAAGTCCCTCGGCTCCGAGGGCAATCTTGACCTGCTTACCCGCTATACAGAGATGTATGGCAAATGGGCCGACGCGGCGAACCGCCTGACTGAACCTGACAAGGGCGCAAATGCCCGCTTTGCCCAGGCGACACAGGCCCTCCACAAGCTGAACTTGTCTAATGAGCAGGTAACCGCCGCGTTAGAGGCCGCAGCGCCAGGTTCTTCCAGGACCAATAAGGCAATCGAGGTCCTCAAAACAGAATTCCCCGAGCTGGCTGACAAAATCACCAAAGTAGCGACCGCCTACAACGCCTATTTCCCATTCAAAGGCCGACTCGACGACCCCAGCGACCTCCAGCGAATGCTCAAAGGCGCAGGCATTCTCGAATTCAGAATTCTCCCGACGCGGGAACATCCGGAAGTTGATTCCGCCCAGATTAACGCCTATGTCGAAACCCTGAAAACAAAAGGACCCAAGTACCCACTCGACGACCAGTATGTCTGGCTTCAAATTGAAAAACCCGAAGAGTTTCGTTCAGCCGACAGGGCAGGCAGGCCGGTCATTATGGCCCAGTTTGGCGATAAGGTGTACGTCCTCGCCAGCAACAGAAAAGCTAAAGACGAGATTATGCTCCACACGGGCACCAAGGACTGGAAGCTCGTCAAATCCTCCCCAGGCCAGGACCAGCAGGGCAAACGCTCCATAGATTTCCAGCTCGATGAACGCGGCGGAAAACTCTTCATGGACGTAACAGGCAAAAATATCGACAGGCCCCTCTGTATCATCCTCGACGGTACCGCTATTTCCGCCCCCAATATACAGGCCAGAATTTATACCCATGGCCAGATTACTGGCTCTTTCAAACAGACAGAAGTCGAGGATATGGTCAGCAAACTCAACGCCGGCTCACTCCCCGCCCGGCTCATCGAACAGCCCATCTCCATCAAAACCATAGGCCCTGCCATCGGTGCGGATAACTGTGCAAAGGGTATTAAGTCGGGTCTCATAGGTCTCGCAGGCGTCATTTTGTGTATGCTCATTTACTACACCATTGGCGGCGCAATCGCAGATATAGCGCTTCTGCTTAATATTCTGTTCCTGCTTGCTATTATGGCAGGTATCAGCGCGACATTTACTCTGCCCGGTATCGCGGGCGTCATCCTTACCATCGGTATGGCCGTCGATGCAAACGTTCTTATCTTTGAAAGAATGCGCGAAGAACAGCAAAAAGGTGCCTCGCTTGCCATAACAATCAAAAACGGTTACGACAAGGCCTTCAGCGCCATCTTCGATTCGAACCTCACGACTATCCTCACCGCCGCAATCCTCTACTGGGTCGCCTCCGAGGAAATCAAGGGCTTCGCGATTACGCTTATCATTGGTCTGTCGTCGAGTATGTTCACCGCGCTGGTTGTAACACGCGTAGCCTTTGACTGGCTCCTGAAAAAGAAACTCATCAAAGACCGCATCGTAATGATGCACCTAATTCCAAAACCCAAGATTAACTGGATGAAATATCGTCCCGTCTTCTTCGCCTTCTCCGCCGTTCTAACTATCGGCGGAATGACGCTTTTCTTTATCAGGGACGATACCAAAAACAGCAAATATGACATCGAATTCACCGGCGGAACCACCGCCCAGATAAACCTCGTCGAGGGCGCAAAGCTCGACAGGCAGCAGGTCGAAGACAAAATCCATAAAAAAGGCGAAGAGCTTAATAACGGCGCTATCGCCTCCGCCTCTGTTTACAGCGTCGGAAAAACAGGTAGGCAATACGAAATTACTACAACCGAGACGAATAAAACCCGGGCAACCATCACCTTCTCCGCAAACCAGTGGACCGCCGAATCCGTCACGGCGGCCATTAACAAAGCCGGCTCTGCTCAGCAGGCGGAACTGCCCAATCTCGTCGTCACCGCCGACAAATCGGCCCAGTCATTTGCCATACGTACAAGCCAGTTAAATAAAAACACAGTCGCAGACGTCCTTAGAGCCGCCTTTCCGGACGCTAACATATCCGACCCCCAGGTTGACGAAGTCGTTACGAACGTCGTCCTCGCCGCCTTCGAAGGCCAGCTTCAAGTCCGCGAAAATCTCCAGCCCAAAATCGTCTCAAACGAAAAAGTAACAGAATCGACGATTGAATATTCTCCAGACCTTGCCGATTTCATAGGCGGCATCGCTATCCGGTGTGAGCTTGGAACAAGCGTCCAGGTCTCCGAAATCAGGCAAAGGCTTGAGGACCTCAAATTTAAACCCGATATGAGGGGAGTTGCTTGGACCAATTACAGAATACTCGACTCCAACCTCAAAACAATGGACCCGAATCTGTTGGTTAAATCCTTCGTTTATCTTGTCGCAGAGCCCGAACTCGCCTCAAGCCAACAGGACTCCGACATCTGGACCCAGTTTGTCGATGGCGAAAAAACCAAGGTTGTCGATGCGATGCAAATGGTCTCTTCACTTCCTCAGGTTACCCAGATAAGCCCCTCTGTCGGAAAAGAGGCCAAGACTGCAGCCCTTGTTGCTATTGTCCTTTCGCTTATCGCCATGCTTATATATATCGCATTGCGATTCGGCGATTTGCGCTACGGCATCGGCTCGATTGTCACCCTCGCACACGACACCACCGCCACGCTCGGCGCGGTTATGTGCTGCGCATTTATCTCCACCACGGCTATAGGCCAGCTGCTGCTTATCGGCGATTTCAAAATCGATATGACGATGATTGGCGCATTCCTGACCCTGCTTGGCTATTCAATCAACGATACCATCGTCGTCTATGACCGTATTCGTGAAAACCGCCGAAAAGGAACCCTCACTCCCCAGCTTATCAACGACAGCATCAACGAGTGTATGTCGCGAACACTTCTGACGGGCACAACCACCCTCCTGGTGGTCTTGATAATGTATATCTTCGGCGGCAAGGGTCTTAGGGGCTTCAACTTCGCTCTGCTCTTCGGCATCATCGAAGGAACCTATTCCTCTATCGCTATATCCGCTCCAATTCTGCTCATGAGGGCGGCCAGAAAACAAGATAAAGCCGTCCCTAAGCAACAGCAGAACTGATTGTTGTAACTGCCGGGAGGAAAAGGGACTGCCCTTTTCCTCCCGTTTATATTTTGTGTCGCAGAAAAGGGGTCAGCGGGGTTGTTGAAAAACCTAATGCTGACGATTTGAGATTGCTTCGCTTCGCTCGCAATGACACAAAAACGCACATTTTGTCATTGCGAGGAGCAAAGCGACGAAGCAATCTTGACTTTCTCAACAGTATCTCGGCCCCCTTTTTCTTATGTTTGTATTTTGTGCTGGTGATATGCAAAAGGACTTTAAAATCGGTCTGGCAATCGGCGTAATATTTGCCGTGGGCGTCGTCCTTTGGCTTGCCACCCTGCCAAACCTCAGCGCGCAGGCCCGTGCCCTCCAAGCCGCCTCAAATATAAATCCCTCCCCCCAAACCCCGCCGGAGATACCACCGTCTGTTACTTCACCTCAGCCGATTGATACCGAAATACGAAATACGAACTACGAGATACGAGATACTAACGACGAGATACGAACAAAAATCCACATTGTCCAGAAGGGCGATACTCTTTCCTCCATCTCCGCGAAATACTATGGCTCAGCGAACCAGTGGCGTAAAATCGTCGCCGCCAACCAAAATAATCTCCCCAACCCCAACCGCCTCACCCCCGGCAGCAAACTGATTATCCCGGATTAACTCTAAAAGGGGTCAGGAGCCTTTTTGTTAAAAACCCACATTAAGATAGCAAAAACGCCTATTATTTAAAAAAGGGGTCAGGAGCCTTTTTCGGGATAAATTTTAAAATATTGACGAAAATAAGATGCCCGCATAGAATTCCGTTATGTCAAGAGCAAGAAGACAATCGCCGGGAGGTATTGTTTATCACGTTCTGAATCGCGCCAACGGCAAACAAGACATTTTTCGGAGCCTCTCCGATTTCAAGGTCTTCGAAAAAATCCTCGCCGAGGGCCTTAAAAAAAATCCTATGCGTCTTACCGCCTACTGCCTTATGTCCAACCACTGGCATCTGCTACTATGGCCATACAACGACGGCGACCTCTCAAAATTCGTCCACTGGATTACAATGACCCACAGCCAGCGATGGCATTCCATTCACAACACCGTCGGCACCGGTCATATTTATCAGGGCCGATTTAAAAGCTTCCCCGTTCAAAATGAATCCTATTATCTCACCGCCCTGCGATACATTGAAAGTAATCCCCTGCGAGCCGGCTTAGTCAAAAGCTCCCTCGATTGGTCATGGAGCAGCCTGGCAATCCACAAAGGCATCGCGAAGGATGGCCTTGCGATTTCCCCTGGCCCCGTAGAGTTGCCTGATAACTGGTTTGGCTTAGTCGATATTTTACCTGGAGAAACTGAGCTGAAAAAAATCGAACATTGTATTAACCGCGGAACGCCCTTTGGCCGGGAGGATTGGGTACAGCAAACCGCAAAAAAACTTCTGTTAACCCCAACCCTCAAACCCCGTGGCCGACCCAAAACCGAAAAAGGCTCCTGACCCCTTTTCTCTCGGAAGAATAAATAATGACTGATTTTACATTAGCAGTATTGGTTTTATTGTGGCCTTTCTTGGCAAGTTTTCCCCTTTGGCTATCACACAGACACACTAAGAATCTTGAAGAAACGGTCAACCCGTCAGCGGACAAATTCTTTTCCCCACAAACATGTTGGATATTGTCTATTCCCGGAATCTGGTTTATGGTTTTGGCGTTGATTACGCTTGTCGGCCATTTCATACTTGTAAAGTATCTTGCCGAACATTGGATATCCACCAAAGTGGACAGGCACTGGCCGGCAACACTGCTTGTCAGTCTCCTGTGCGCCGTGGGAGAGTGGATTGTTTATGTCTCACATTTTTTTGAGCACAAAGGTGATTATTTCGACCTGTCTGGTGGAAAATTGGCTTTCCGTTTCGGTAAGAAGGAGCAAAATACTCATCTCGATCATATCCAATCAATAGAAAATATAAAGAGCCGATATGCGGTAGTTCTTAAAGATAACAGGAGCATTTTTATTCGCAAGAGGGACATTCGCAGACTGGTTGGGGCGGCCGCGATAGAACAGCAACTGGAGGCATTATCGCGTTCTCTCTAAGGGAAAAGGGGTCAGCCGGGTCGAAGGGGAGCCTTTTTGCTTGGTATCCGTCAGGCAAATCATAAATAGAAAATCGAAAATAATAAATTGATGAATGCCCGGGACAGGAATCGAACCTGCATGAGCCGAAGCCCACCAGCCCCTCAAGCTGGCGCGTCTGCCAGTTCCGCCACCCGGGCGAGCTAATCAATTTATTATTGATTATTTATGATTGAAAGTCAATCGGCAAATTCAAACGCCAGGGGCGAACTATTCTTAAATCTGAAATTGCTCTGTAGAAAACTCAAAAAACTGTCATTCCGAGCGAGCGAAGCGAGTCGAGGAATCTGCTTAATTTAAACAGATTTCTCCACTCAGCCCCGGTGAATCGGGGCTTCGGTCGAAATGACACAACACCTTTTCTACAAAGCAATCTGAAATCAGAAATCTGCAATCCGCAATTCTTACTTTCCTTTTTCGCCATCGTATAGCAGTATATGCAGCCGCTGGCAGAAACAATAGCCCGCTTCTTTACACATTTGTGCGACCATAGGCGATTTGGCGATTAGCTCGTCCCTCTTTTTCGCCTGGGGCATAAGCATCACCTTTTCAGCCGATACGCCGCCGATTTGCTCCACGACCTCCTGAATTTCAGGCAGGTCATCAGGTAAATCAACAACGAATTTAAGTTGATAAGGATAGCGTCTGATTAACTGTCTTATTGAGGAAAAGGGGTCAGGAGCCGTTTTTATTTTTTGGCCTGAATTCGACAGCTTCGGGCTTATGCTCATCAGGTCGCAGGCAAGTCCCGCGATGAATTTGATACCCGACGTCTCAATCGTGATATGTTTGTTTCGCTCTTTTAACGCTCTGGCAAGGTCGGGCAACTGCGGATTCAACATCGGCTCGCCGCCCGTTATCACCACGCTTCGGCAGGGCCAATGAACGATTTTGTTGACTATTTCCGGTATGGGGATTTCTTCGCCCTCATTGGCGTCCCATGCGTATTTCGTATCGCACCAAACGCAGCCGACAGGACAACCCGCCAGACGAATAAATACGCTTGGCGTTCCCGCCAGCAGCCCTTCTCCCTGAAGTGAATGAAAAATTTCGTTTACTACCATTTCAAACGCGCACTACCCTGTGCTAAACCGTTTTCTTTGCGCCAACAACGCCTTGAACATATTCAATTGGGTCTTCAAGCCCCGCGTCGCGGAAACCCTTCAGCCGAATCCGGCACGAATCGCATCTGCCGCAGCTCCTGCCCTCCCTGTCCGGGTCATAGCAGCTGTGCGTCAGCGAGTAATCCATACCCAGCTTCATCCCCGCCAGTATCGTCTGCCCCTTGGTCATATTTATAATCGGCGTGTGAATCACAAACTTCCCTTTTTTCTGTACTCCCACAGCCGTCGCCAGGTTCGCCATTACTTCAAACGCCTGTATATAATCGTGCCGGCAGTCAGGATACCCGCTGAAATCCGTCGCGTTTACGCCGAGAAAAATATCGAATGCCTCGAGCACCTCAGCCCACGCCAGCGCGTAGCTCAAAAATATCGTATTCCGTGCCGGAACGTACGTCAGCGGTATCTCATCACCCGGCTGGCCGAGACCCTCCCGGTCTTTCGGCACCTCCATCGTCAGGTCCGTCAGCGCTGACCCCCCGATACCGCCCATATCTATCGGGATGATTTTATGCTCAACCACCCCTATCGACCTGGCGATTTGCCTGGTGCCCTCCACCTCGCACTGGTGCCGCTGGCCATACCGAAACGTAAGGGCATATAACGAAAACCCGGAGTGTTTCGCTATCGCCAGTGTCGTCGCTGAATCCAAACCCCCGCTTAACAGCACTACCGCTTTATCTTCTGCCATTTTATGCTCCTTATTGAATTGGAACTGTTATTATATTATACTAATTAAAAAGCTTTTGCGAGAACCAAGAAATGAACAAAAAGCCGCAACTGGAACTGTTCGACAACCCCTCCCCAAAGCGTAATTATTGTATTACCATCCGCTGCCCCGAATTTACCAGCGTCTGCCCAAAAACCGCCCAGCCCGATTTCGGCGAAATAACAATCGAATATTGCCCCGATAAAACCTGCATTGAACTCAAATCCCTGAAACTCTATATGCAAAGTTACCGCAACAAAGGCATTTTTTATGAGGCGTTGACAAACCAAATCCTCGATGATTTAATCTGGGCCTGTAAACCCAGGTGGATGAAGATAACTTCCAGATTCACCCCGCGAGGCGGCATCACAACCGACGTGGCGGCAGAATATAGTAAGGACAAAAAAAAACCTGCTAAGAGGTAACAAAATGGGAATATCTTTTCACTGCGAACATTGCGGCAGAAAAATAGAAGCTCCGGATACCGCCGGCGGCAAATGGGGCAAATGCCCCGCCTGTCACAATAAGGTCTATGTCCCCGCCAACACCCCGCCGGACGACGAGCTTCGACTCGCCCCCATCGACACCGAAGAGGAACGCAAACGCAGAAAAATGCTTGCTGAAGTCGACCACCTCAGAGAAGAAATTCTTAAAGAAAAAGATATTCCCGAAGAAGGCGTCGTCCCCAAAAACCACTCCCCTGCCCCGAAACCCGGCGACCTCAGCAACGCCGAGCTTACCACCTTCATTATCAGTTACCTGCGTCAAATGGCCGACGGCGACCTTGACCAGGCGGAACAGACCGCCTTGGCCATTATCCCCAATGGCCACAACGCCGTTCGAATTCTCGAAAAAATCGCCCTTAGCGAAATACCGGAACCCGAACTCGCCGACATCCCGCAGCAGGTACTTTCGGGTCTTATAAAGAGCCTCCGCGGCCGCATCCGATGAGGAAAATAACTTAATTCTCATATCCGCACAGTCCAATAATACCCCCGCCATCAATGGGTCGCAGTATCTATTGGGACACGGAATACTAAATCACCCCGTTTTCCCCAGCACATACCATTTCTTATACTTTAACCGGAGGGCAAGATTATCCGAATTCTGCTTTGAATAGCATCTTTGGAAAGGAACTCGTATGGGGATTAAGCCGGTCCTTGTTCATATTACACACGAAGCAGCAGCCAAAATGGGCGGCATCGGTGCAGTTCTGGAAGGTTTCTTCACCTGCCAGTCGTACCTCGATGCCGTTGACCGCTCCATCATCATCGGCCCGCTCTTCACGACCGACGGCTCGGTCCTCGACCGCCTCGGCAACGACGGCGAAGTCCTCTATTCCTCCATCGACGGACTCGTCAACACCGGCTACGCCTCCGCCTTTTCCAAAATAGAATCCTTCTACGGCGTCGGAATCATCTACGGCAGACGGACCTTCGTCGATTCCCAGACAGGCATCAAATCCTCCCACGAAGTCGTCCTCCTCGATGTCCGCCACGCCGATATAGACATAATCAACGACTTCAAAGGCAAACTTTTTGAGGAATTCGAAATCCGCAGCGACCTCTACGAATACCTCTGGGAATTCGAACAGTATGTCCGCCTCGCCCCAGCCGCACTGGCCGTCCTCAAAGCCATCGGCGCCGCCACAGACAAAACCGTCATTGTCGCCCACGAGTATATGGGTATGCCCACCGCACTGGCCGCTGTTCTCGACCAGACCTGCAATTATAAAACCGTCTTCTACGCCCACGAAGTCGCTCCTATGCGCAAAATCGTCGAGGACCACCCGGGCCACGACACAATGTTTTACAACGTCATCAAAAGAGCTCACGAGCAAAAACTCTATGTCAAAGACGTCTTCGGCAACCAGGACCTCTACTTCAAATATCCCCTTGTTGACGCCTCCAAACACTGCGACGCCATCCTCGCCGTCGGCGGACTCGTCGCCGATGAATTAAGGTTCCTCGCGCCGGAATTCGAAACAGAAAATATCTCCGTCGTTTACAACGGCATACACGCCTACAAAACAACCGTCGAAGAAAAGCTCGCCTCCAAACATAAGCTCCAGCAATACTGCCTCAACCTCCTTGGGTTTCACCCCGATTATGTCTTCACGCACGTTACACGACTCGTCCGAAGCAAGGGACTCTGGCGAGACCTCCGCGTCCTCGAACACCTCGATGAGGCCTTCGCAAGAGCCGGCAAAACCGCCGTTATGTTCCTGCTCTCTACCGAGGTCGCTGTCAGGCGAAGCTGCGATATCTTCGAAATGGAAGCATGCTATAACTGGCCCGTCGCGCACCGCGAGGGCTGGCCCGACCTCTCCGGCGGCGAGGCGGCCTTCTATACCGCCATCCAGGAATTCAACGCGAAAACCAAAAGCGTCAAAATCGTCTTCGTCAACCAGTTTGGCTTCAATAGAAAACTCTGCGGCACGAAAATGCCCGCCAATATGGACACCATCGATATCCACAGAGGAACCGACGTCGAATTCGCCCAGAGCATCTACGAACCGTTCGGCATCTCGCCCGTCGAACCACTCACCTTCGGCGGCCTCTGCGTCTTCAGCAATATCTCCGGCTGCGCCGGCTTCGTCAACAACGCCGTCGCCAGCGTAAACGCATCTACCAAGGACGGCACACGAAACGTCATCATCGCCGATTACACCTCCATCGATGCCCAGCTCGCCGATATCAGCGACCTCCTCGACATTGACAGAAGCGTCCGCGATCAGGTTGAAGCCGCCGAAAGCCGTGAGGTTGCCGACGAAATTCTTATGCTCCTGCCGAAATCCCATGCCGAAATCGCCTCGATGATTAAAAATGGCCGCCGCATCGCCCAGCATATGAGCTGGGACGTCGTCGTCAACGACTACCTCCTGCCCGCCCTCGAAAAAATCCTCCATGCTCGTCCGACGGTTCGACTCCAAACCGCCGGCAAAATCTCCCGCAATTAAATTTCCCTATCCGCATCGGTTAGCCCTCAGGCTTACCCGTCGCATGCACAGCATCCCTTTGTCGTTGGGCATCCCTTACGGGAACGGGAGGCGGGCCAGGTGGTTAAATCTGTGGTTTTTCTCTGTGTCTTAGGGTCTTCGTGGTGAGAAAAAAAAATTTAATTTTTTCCAATTCCCCCCTTGACGCCGGGCGTATATGTAGTACAATTGCTTTTCTCAATGGTCAAGCTAACAACGATGTTGCTTGGCCATTGGTGTCTTTACAAGACACAAAGTTGTTCTTTTACAAGTGAACAGTTATAAGCCAAACAGCAGCGAAAGTGCTGCCTTTTGCGGGATATACGATTGTTCTGCAAGGGGCCACAAAGTAGTTCAGCACTTTCGGTGCGTATGCCAATGAAATGTAAGTGTTGAGCCTTTTTTATTAGACGACCTCCGTACGGCGACTCAATCGCCGGCGGATCGATGAATCAAACTGAAGGGTTTGATCCTGGCTCAGAACGAACGCTGGCGGCGTGGCTAAGACATGCAAGTCGCACGGATCAGTTTTTTGAGCAATCAGACGACTGGTCAGTGGCGAAAGGGTGCGTAATGGATAGGTAACGTACCCCGGGCTTCGGAACAGCGCCGTTACGGGTCAAACCGTAACTACCGAAAGGGGCGATAATACCGAATAACGTCATTTGCCGACAGGTGAATGACCAAAGATACGTTGGCCTGGGAGCGACCTATCTCCTATCAGCTAGTTGGTGAGGTAACGGCCCACCAAGGCTTTGACGGGTAGCGGGACTGAGAGGTCGGCCCGCCTCATCGGGACTGAGACACTGCCCGGACCTCCACGGAGGGCTGCAGTAACGAATATTGGGCAATGGGCGAAAGCCTGACCCAGCGACGCCGCGTGTGGGAGGAAGTCCTTCGGGACGTAAACCACTGTCAGGGGGAAGAAAGTCTGTCGCAAGACAGATTGATCTAACCCAGAGGAAGTCACGGCTAACTCTGTGCCAGCAGCCGCGGTAAGACAGAGGTGGCTAGCGTTGTTCGGTGTCACTGGGCTTAAAGGGTGTGTAGGCGGATGAGCAAGCGCGTTGTGAAATCCCTCGGCTTAACCGAGGAATAGCTTCGCGTACTACTCGTCTTGAGGCAGGTATGGGTGCGGGGAACTGTTGGTGGAGCGGTGGAATGCGTAGATATCAACAGGAACGCCGGTGGTGAAGACGCTGCACTGGGCCTGTCCTGACGCTGAGACACGAAAGCGTGGGGATCGAACGGGATTAGATACCCCGGTAGTCCACGCCCTAAACGATGTTTACTAGGCTGGGGAGGTTCTGACACCGCCCTGGCCGAAGCAAAAGTGTTAAGTAAACCGCCTGGGGAGTACGGTCGCAAGGCTAAAACTCAAAGGAATTGACGGGGGCTCACACAAGCGGTGGAGCATGTGGATCAATTCGAAGCAACGCGAAGAACCTTACCTGGGTTTGACATGGTTGGATACTTTACCTGAAAAGGCTAAAGTTACCCGCAAGGGTGAAACTTCCACAGGTGCTGCATGGCTGTCGTCAGCTCGTGTCGTGAGATGTCGGGTTAAGTCCTTTAACGAGCGAAACCCTTGCCGTTAGTTGCCAGCGGGTCATGCCGGGAACTCTAGCGGGACTGCCGGTGTTAAACCGGAGGAAGGTGGGGACGACGTCAAGTCATCATGGCCTTTATGCCCAGGGCCTCACACGTGCTACAATGGCGAGTACAAAGCGACGCAAGACCGCAAGGTGGAGCAAATCGCATAAAAGTCGCCCCAGTACAGATTGCAGGCTGACAACTCGCCTGCATGAAGTTGGAATCGCTAGTAATCGTGAATCAGCTACGTCACGGTGAATGTGTTCCTGAGCCTTGTACACACCGCCCGTCAAGTCATGGGAGTCGTAAGTACCCAAAACCGGGTTGTCAACCGCAAGGAGACGCCTGTCTACGGTAAGTGCGATGACTGGGACTAAGTCGTAACAAGGTAGCCGTAGGGGAACCTGCGGCTGGATCACCTCCTTTCTAAAGGATATTTAGACGGTATTTGCCGCAAGGCCAATACTCGGGTTCCTTCGGGAACCAGTCAGGTACTTTCGATGCTGTGGCTTTAACTGTTACTTGATAAAGGCCCTGTGTAACCCACAGGGCCTTTTGTTTTGCGCTGAAAACACAGATATTATGTTTAGCCCCGGCATTTATGCCGGGGTTACTTTATTGACGGGATTGAGGGTTTGCGGTATTGTGGGGAAGGGAAATTAAAGGCATTGGATGGAGTTTTGCTATATGGGCGCACCGAAGGAAGTAATAGAGCTTATTGAGCAATTCGAGCGGAATATCGACTCATACAAAGGGCAGGGATATAACGAAACACAAGTCCGACAGCAATTCATCAATCCATTCTTCGAAGCACTCGGCTGGGATATGCAAAACAAGGCAGGAATCGCCCCGGCATACAGCGACGTGATTCACGAAGACGCAATCAAAGTGGGCGGGACAACAAAAGCGCCTGACTACTGCTTCCGCATTGGCGGGACGAGAAAATTTTTCCTCGAAGCGAAAAAGCCATCAGTCGATATAAAATCCGACATCAGCCCGGCTTATCAACTTCGCAGATACGCATGGTCGGCGAAACTGCCTTTGTCAATTCTGACAGATTTCGAGGAGTTCGCAGTTTATGACTGCCAGATGCGGCCAAGCCCCGACGACAAGCCATCGACCGGGCGAATTATGCTTTTCACTTACAAAGATTACGCCGATAAGTGGGAGCAAATCGCGAATATATTCAGCAAAGAAGCGGTTTATAAAGGATTGTTCGATAAATACGCCTCTGAAAAGACAGCCAAAAGAGGCACAACTACAGTAGATAAAGAGTTTCTGGCCGAGATAGAAGGATGGCGGAACGAACTGGCAAAAAATATCGCGATTCGCAACGGCAAACTATCCGTTTATGACCTTAATTTTGCGGTTCAAAAGACCATCGACCGGATTTTGTTTTTGAGGATATGCGAAGATAGAGGCATAGAGCGCAGCGAACAACTCCTGGGGCTGATTAGCGGCTCAAGAATATATCCGCGGCTTTTTGAACTTTTTGAGAAATCCGATGAAAGATACAATTCCGGCATTTTTCATTTTCGCAGGGAAAAAGACAGACCTGAGGGGCCGGACGAACTTTCCGCAAAACTTAAAATTGACGATGACGTTCTGACGCGGATTTTGAAAGACCTTTATTACCCGCGCAGCCCTTATGAATTTTCCGTTATGCCTGCGGAAATTTTGGGGCAGGTTTATGAGCAGTTTTTAGGCAAGGTAATTCGGCTTACTGAATCGCATCAGGCAAAGGTGGAGGAAAAGCCGGAAGTTAAAAAGGCGGGCGGAGTTTATTATACGCCTTCGTATATCGTCGATTACATTGTAAAAAATACGGTTGGAAAACTTTGCGAAAACAAAACACCCAAACAAATTGAAAAGTTAAAAATTCTCGACCCTGCCTGCGGCAGCGGTTCGTTTTTAATCGGGGCATATCAGTATCTTTTGGATTTTCACCGTGATTATTACGCCAAAGAGCCGTCGAAACATAAAAAGGCCGTTTATCAGGGTAAGGGCAAACAGTGGTTTTTAACGATTGATGAAAAGAAAAGGATTCTTTTAAATAATATTTACGGCGTGGATATAGATTCGCAGGCGGCAGAGGTAACGAAACTTTCCCTTTTGTTAAAAGTTCTTGAAAATGAGACGCAGGAGAGTTTGAGATTGTTTCATGAACGTGCGCTGCCGGACTTGGGGAATAATATCAAGTGCGGCAACTCTCTGATTGGGCCGGATTTTTATCAAAAGCAGCAGTTAACCCTTTTCGACGATGAGCAGCAGAGAAAAATCAACGCCTTTGACTGGCAAAAGGAATTTGCGCCCATCTTCAAACAAGGCGGCTTCGATGCCGTCATAGGCAATCCACCATATGGGGCATCATTCGGCGAAGAAGAAAGTGAATATTATCTTGATAAGTATAAGGCTTTTGGTGCGGTCAAGGATGTTTATATCTGCTTCATAGAAAAAAGTATTGCGCATTTAAATTCTGGCGGCAGATTTTCTTTCATTGTTCCGTCTGCGTGGCTGGGCGGGCCTGAATATGAACAACTTAGAGAAATGATACTGAATTATCAAATTGATAGCGTTGTATTATTGCCTTTCAATGTGTTTGCGGATGCTTATGTCGACACCACGATATTTGTTATATCCAAACGCAAACCAGGCGCAGAACATAGAGTGCAAACTTATGTCTATGACAAACACGAAAAGGTGACAAAGATAAACTTGTCCGCGACGGATTTCAAAAATATCCATGAAAATGAATGGGCAAAATGTGCAGGCAAAAAATTTGTTCTCAATCCCGATGCCGTCGAAATATTAAAAACCATTTGGGTTCACACTAATTTGACTTTTGCCGATGTGATAAAAATTAAGCGTGGCGTTCTTTTTGACAAATTGCTTCTAACCAAGAAAAAAATAAATGCAAATAGTCATCCATATTTCGAAGGGGATGTCTACCGATACCAGCTTAATTTAATTGCTGATAACTGGATTGAATTTGGTGATCGCCTGAAGGAATGTCCGAAGGAGTTTGTGTGGTTTGAAGGAACGAGAGTTCTTCTAAGGCGGCTGGTTAATCGTCAGCAACGGATAATGGCAACGCTGGCAAATGAAACGTTTATTACGAACAAGAATTTGTACAGTGTTTTATCTAAAGAAAAAACACTTGATGATTTGGCTATTCTGGGAATCCTCAATAGTCGACTAATCTCGTATCTCTACCTCAACCAAGTTACGCAAGCTACCAAGGACGACTTCCCACAGGTAACTATAAAAGACTTGCTTGCCCTTCCATTTCCGGCAATCGTAGATGGTGCTAAACAGAATACACGGCACAGGAAGATGGTTTCGCTTGTTGAGCAGATGTTGGAGTTGCACAAAAAGCTTTCAAGGATAAAGAATCCTGATGAAAAGACGCGAATTCAGCGGCAGATAGATTCGACGGATGAGCAGATAGATGCGCTTGTTTATGAATTGTACGGCCTGACTAAAGACGAAATCGCGATAGTCGAAGGCAATTAAGATCAGTGTTCATCTGTGTAATCTGTGGCAAGGGAAAAACAGCGGAATTTGAAGTGTCCGAAAAAATCGGACAGTTGAAATTGCAAGCAGAAATTTAGCGTACAGCGTTCGGCGGACAGCGTGTAGAGGATCATATCGTTGATATCACCGATATGATCGAAATAGGCAAAGGCGGCCAAAGGGTATGGACAATTTGTCCCCCCCCCTTGTAATCGAGACCGACGGAGGCCAGAGCGGAAAAGCAAGAGAAGGAATCGTCCGGCGTTGAGTTGTCCACACTTTGTGTACAACTGAAAATAAAGACGGAAGTTTAGAGAGATGAGTTTCTACTGGGGTACGGTTTGTACCCCCCTTGTGGTAAAGACCGACGACGGTATTGAGTTGTCGACACTTTGTCGACAACTGAAAATAAAGGCGGCAGTTAAGAGGGATGAACCGTATGGAAACGACAAAAATAGCGGTATTCAAAGGTAAAGAAATCAGACGTTATTGGGACGATAATCAACATAGCTGGTTTTTCTCCGTTGTGGATGTTATCACGGCATTGACCGACAGCGAAAACCCGGCGGTTTACTGGCGAGTACTGAAAAAACGCCTCAAAGACGAGGGGGCAGATCAAACCGTTACAAAATGTAACGGTTTCAAAATGCCCGCCGCCGACGGCAAAATGCGACTGACGGATATGGCTGATACAGAAACGATGTTCCGCCTTATCCAGTCAATACCAAGCCCCAAGGCCGAACCCTTCAAACGCTGGCTGGCCAAGGTTGGTTATGAACGAATTCAGGAAATTGAAGACCCCGAACTCGCCACAAAGAGAACCCGTGCACTATACAAAGCCAAGGGCTACTCAGATGACTGGATAGAAAAACGTATGCGGGGTATCGCCATACGCGAGGAATTGACAGATGAATGGAAAAATCGAGGCGTGAAAGAAGACGCCGAATACTCGATACTGACTGCCGAAATTTCAAAAGCGACCTTCGGGCTGACGCCTTCACAATATAAACGGCTTAAAGGATTGAAACGCGAGAATCTGCGTGACCATTTCAACGACCTCGAACTGATATTCAATATGTTAGGCGAGGCGGCAACGACGGAGATAACGAGGAATAAAGACGCGCGCGGATTTTTGGAGAACAAAGAGACAGCCCGCGAAGGAGGCGAAGTTGCGGGCAAGGCCAGAAAGGACTTGGAGTCGCGGACAGGCAAGCGAGTCGTATCCCGTAAGAATTATCTGGAGGGACCTCCGGAGAAAAAGGCATTGCCGGATAAGGACCACCGATGAGATAGTAAACGGCACATCTCATAGGGTAAACCCGGCAATTGATTCAATTAACCCCGGCATAAATGCAAATAATCCTGGATCCCCGGCAGAAAACCAAGTGAGCTAACCCCGAGGACACCCGCCAAAGACATGCGAGTGCAGGCAGGCGGGCGGATGAGGAAGTCTGCGCTACGAAAAACTGGACCCCAGATCGTAGTCTGGGGCCTTCGCTTCGCTACGGCGGGCTAAACATTATTTGGAAGACCCCGAAGCAGGCTTCGGGGCTAAACTCGATTTCTTTTTTGCTTTGAAATTGGAGCAGGTGTCATCTTCCCAGCGGAAAAAGGGCGATTCCCTGCTGTTTCCACTAATCTTTTTTGCGAATTTGATACAAAGCCCCCACTTAGGACTGCTGAAAATAACGTCCTTCGGCTCAAAATACATGCAATCCACACATTTCTGCGTCATTTCGGGCATTCGCTCCAAATCACTACCATTTATTTTATAAAACAATAACTATGAGGCAGAGAGAATCCATTCTCTTTGCCCCATTTACTGCAGATATGCTGGTGTGGAAGCTTCTGCTTAGATAATCTTGTCTCCGGCTCGAGGCACAGAAAGACAGGAGGAAAAGTCCTTCTGCACCCCCAGCCGGCCTTACGCATAAGTACTCCTATAAAAAAAAGACCCTTACTAAATTGATAGGCGTTTCATTAAGCCGAATGTTGACGATAAAATTTAATTATTTCAGGCATTGCTCGCTAAACGAGCTTAAACTATATAAATTGCGGTTTCCTTTTCGGTTAAAACCCCGTTCTTGATAAGATAGGGTATCTTTGGTAGTATGAGTGTCTATATTCAGTTTTTCTGCCTTTTGGGAGCGAGTCGCAGGTGAGCGAAAAGAGCACAACAGGACAGTGGCGTGATATATCGGGCGACGTTCAACATGCCACGGCAATCTTTCTTGAGCATTTCGACTTTATCCGTGCCGTTATTCGCTACAAAATTAAAGATGAAGGCCTGGCCGAGGATTTGTTCCATAATTTCTTCCTTTCGCTTGTATCAAGGCCTGTGCCGGCAGAAGTGCAGGACATCAAAGGTTATATCTACAAGGCAATAATCAATGACGTAACAGACCACATTCGACACCTCGGAAGATACCAGTCGCTGACACACAGATGCGCAAATTATAAAAAATTAACCGTCAACAATCGGGTGCCCGAAGACGCCTTAATGGAGAAAGAGCAGACAGATAGGATGATAGAACTAATCAGAAAGCGGGTAACGAAAAACGAATTCAAAGCTATTACATCAAGATACAGCGAAGGCCTATCGATAAAGGAAGTAGCCGACAGGATGAGCATTAATAATCGCTCTGTAAGCAGATATATTTCCACCGGTATCAGAAAGGTCAAACAGTTTCTGGTAATTGAGTAAGAGGTTAAGAATGACAACACCCAATAATAACAAACTTTGTGCGGAAGCCGAGCGGCACTACTTTGACTTTTTACGTGACGAGGCCGAGCAATCTATCCCCGGTGAAGTAATCAATCACATCATGGGATGTCATCACTGTCGTGAGCAAATGAGCGGGCTTGAAGCGATGCTGGCTGAATCCAAAGAGCATCCACAAACACACCTGGCACAAACTGCCGACATACTCAAGCTGCACTTTTCGTTTGTGGGCAAACGCGTTAATTGCGCCGACGCAAGGCCTTTTTTGCCGACTCTTCTGGACCCGGCGACGCAAATCAGGATACCTACGCCTATAACAGCCCATATTGATAACTGCGAGCAGTGCAGGGAGGATTCCAGGAAGCTGCAAAATCTGGGGCTAAGCCGCAAACAGCTTATGACGCTGGGCGAATTGTTTGCAGATGAACCTGGTGCCGACGAAACAGATTGCGCCGCGGCTCGTGAGGCAATCCCAATTGTTGTTGCGATGGCCTTTGGCCGAACAGATGCAAAAACTTTAAGGCATTTGTCTTTATGTCCGGAGTGTCGGCAGGAACTGTACAAATTCCGTCAGACAATCCTGGAGCAAACAAAAATACTGCATAGCAGGAGTGAAACACAGAAGAGTGTCTTCCCATGCTCATCAACAGGAGCAACAGACGTCTTTGATTATTGCATTCCATACGGCATAGACCCGACAAGTGACGAATATGCGAAATTCCGCAAATCTTTAACCACACACGTTGTCTGCTGCGACGAGTGTCTTGACAAAATCCAGCAATTGCACAAGACGGTTTATACAATTGCCGAGAGGCCGGAATCCGGCGTTGTGACGGTCTTCCATATAGAGACGGCCGCCAGGGCTGAGGCAGAAAGTATGTACGCTGGTTTTCCTGTAAGGGTGGAAATGGCCGATTTGGACAGCCAGGAACAACCACCTATCGAAGAGCATGAAAAAGTCATAAAACTCAAATCTGTATCAAAGAAACTCAGACCGCTATTGAAAATAGCGATTCCGGCTGCGGCGTTGATAATGCTGGGCGCAGGCCTGTTTTTCAACGTGCCCGTCGCAAAAGGTCTTGGCATTGAGCAGATTTACAGGGCTATCGATGCGGTTAAGAATATCCACATTTCCAGCTTTGTTCCCGAAAATCAGAAACCTGTGCAGGAGGTATGGATAGCCAGAAGCGCCGGTTTGTATGTTATTAAAACAGAAAATAAGTGCACGCTATGGGATATTTCTGCCGGAATGATGAAGACCAAATCTGGCACAGGTGCAACTGGAACAATTTCTTTAAGTGAAGATGTCATGGTAAGTATGAAAGCCAGGATTCACAATTCATTGGATATAATGCCATTCCGCACGCCATCTGACATCCCCGCAGACGCAAAGTGGTCAGAGAAAGCGGATTCCGATTTTGCAGTTAAAACCAGCAATACAAAAGTGTATGAGCTTAGCTGGGCTGAGAATACTTATGACGGCTCAAAGATACAAAGAAGTTGTCAAATAGTTACAGACGCCTCTACCGATCTGCCGCAGAAGATTCAGTTGTTTAAGCAATTAACATCTGACCCTGGGCCGGTCCTGGAGTCAATTATGATTATCGAATACCCATGCAACGAAGAAATACTTGCCAAAGCAGAAGCTATGTCGTTTTGACCGGCAGTTATTTGGAATCCGGCGTCCATAGCGGAGACCGGTTTTCGTAATGACCATCGGAGGCCTTTTTAACAAGCAAATCGTCCGCTTTGGTGCGAGCTACGTGACCATCAGCAAATCCAACGTTGACCATCATCTGGGGATGTCTCCCATAAACAGCATCTATCTTCTGTTCCGACAAAAGCTGTCTCTGGCGGTTTATCGACAGACCCGGGATATATGCCGTATTTTCTAAGCTCCCGCTGCCAAGCGCTGCAGTAAAAGAATCGGCCGCGTGTTGCCAGCTTATTATTGCGTAACCGCTATCTACTATGAGCAATGTCTGGGCCGGCCGTAAAACTTCTGAACTCCATCTTGGTTGGCCGATAAATTCATTCTGGTTAATGTCTCCCACGGACATTCTGCAGATGGACAGATTTACGCCGTAGTTTCCGCGAAGAATATTATTTTTGAGCTTTGGATTTTGTATCTGCTTGGACGGACATTGAAGTACGGCCTTCGCACCCATATTTTTCTTATAAATGTCCTTAAGGTAATTAAACCACCACCACCCAGTTCTATCCCCCCCAGGTTGGTTATTGCCGGCATAACCACCGGCTGGAGGGCCTACAGGTGTGTTGTCAAATCCATAGGGGAATTTGCCGCTGTCGGCAGCATACGCAGAAAAAGCCGTATTTAGCTGCCTGATATTAGACATACAAACGACTGCTTTTGCCTGAAGACGGGACCTCTGAAGGGAAGGCGCCAAAAGCGCAAAGAGAACAGCAATAATTCCTATTACTAAAATCAATTCAGTCAAGGTTAGTCCAAATCGCCGCATACCTGACAATGTATGATTTTCACGGGGGAAAGTCAATCGCATCGGAGCAACGATATATGGCAACCTTAATACTGCTGTACCCTAATTTAAGCAATTCAACGATAAAGAGCCGCTAACTGTTAATTACATACACGCCATCATATAATAGGATGTCCACACACCAGTTACTGTGCAAGCATCAATGATTTCAGGGTCGTTGATGCATGGACTCGATTTAAATCTGACCAATCTTGTGCTGGAGCAACTGCCGCTAGGGGCAGTTTCGCATCCATAGCGTGTGTAATATTCATAGTACTTGCCTCCACACAAACCTTCAACATAGCTGCAAAAAACAACATTGTAGCTCTGAATTAGATGTGTGCAGGAGTAACCGGAGCCGATTATATCTGTCAGCCGGTCGCCGTCGATTTCATTAAAATAGCCCTGAATCGGCTGTTTCGAGACAAGCAAAGCCGTGCCGTCTGTCCAGTCCATATCGAAAAAGCTTGTTTCTGTGCGGTCATAGAACTTTCCAGATGAAAGGTCTATCGTCCAGACATACCTGTCATCAACATGGTCCATGACAACAAAGTGGTTCTTCCCGGGGAAATGCAAAATCGCCTTACAACCGTTCAGCTTTTTGAGAATATTGATGTCAGTCTTAACCGCACGACAATAAAATCCGAACCCCTGCAGGAAGTATTTCATATCGTTCATATTTGCGGTGCCTGTGGTTTGGTTCACCAGGGAGGCGAGGTCTGCATCTGAAATCGTAACCCCTAATTCCGATGCGACGTATCCTGTCACAATTGTTGCGCAGTTTCGCGTATTTGCTCCATCTGATTTGACTATTGCCAGACGTTTTGTCAGGAGCTGATTTGTATCAGCGGCGTTTGATTGCCGATAAATCGCCGATTTTGTGCTATCGATGCCAAAATACTCAACCACAGCATCCGGCTCATAAATAACATCGAAATCGCCTGCTTGCGGTACAGTGCTGTCTATATTGGTCAGAACCCACTGGTCGCGAGCCATCAGCCGGCCTGTACCGGCTTCAAATTGCTCAACCAGTATGGTTTTAGGAACCCAACTGTCCGCGATAAGCGTATAATCCGAATACTGTCGCGAAATCGTCATGCCATCCGGTTTTTCTATCAAACAGTTTTTTAACGCATAGTTTCTGGCAGAGTCCAGTGTAAAGTGACTTTCGCTGCCGTCGGTTTCTTTGAGCGTCAGCGCTAATTGTGTCTCGCCGCCGGCGGTCGATTCAACGCCTGATGATTCAACGGCACAAAGACTGCCGTATGTGTAACGACCATATCCCCACGGAACTATTCCTGCTGTCAGAGGCCCGTTAACAGGATGCGGGGTGTTCTCCCCGGCATCGACGGCTGCATTGTTGCCGGGCAGAAAATAGGTGGTGTACTTTTCGCCGTCCCAGGCAAATATGCGTCTCTTGTTTGTTTCAAGGTCAAATTGCTGAGTCATATAGTTGTCAGCTAAATCCCTGCCTGGTTTTACCGAATCAGACCGTGAATCGACGTTGATTTCCCAGTAGAACCGCTTGCCGTCGAATTTCAATCGCACTGTGGAATTCATTGTGTATTCGTTGGATAACTCGTGGCGAGTGTTAAAGGGTATCGAATCAAGCTTCATTTTCTGCATCTCTGCGGAAAGCTCCATTTTGTTTGATTCATTTTGATATCGCCGAATATCTGCAATGATTTGCCGGTTAATTTCATTGACGTCGGTTACGGCTGCTGCCCTGTATTCCTGGTGCGCAGCTTCAATTGTACCCGCCGCAATCCAGGTCTTGCGAGGGTGAGCAGTTAATTGTTCAAAGATTTGCAGAAGCTCCGCACGCTCCAGGGGTCTATCCGCAACTGCGATTCCGCTCCAAAGGAGCACTATGATGATGATTTTTGAAAAAATACGTGTTTTCATACCAATCTCCTCACATGCCCGTTTTGCCATCCAATGAAAAGTTTCACGAATCATCCGTGGGTTTTTGCAGCATCAGCTATTTATTAAAAGCGTTGCGAAAAGGGAAATGTTGACGATTTTCTGCCATGATGCGGCATAACTTGACCAATTGAGGGAAAATTCTTATGGTTTGACGGTCTTGCATGGGGCAAATCGAGGTTGCCGCTTATCTGGTCTTTTCCAGCCAATATTCGGCAAACAGCTTTAAGTCGCTGATATCTACGTATCCATCGGCGTCAAGGTCGGTTCCCGAACAATTCTGGGGTTCAGTGCAGTCGGTTCTTTGCCAGTTCGAGCCAAGCAAGGCGAAGTCCTTAAAGTTGACTATTCCATCGTCATCAAAATCGCGTGTCCTGACGTGAGTGAAAGACATTTCGTACAATGGGTGATACCAATCCACGGCATAGTCGTAAAAGATAACAGAACAAGTACCCATGCTAATGGCATTGTAATCAACGATAAACCAGTCGCCAGGTATGGCATTATCGGCGTCCCCATAGAACCAAAAACCATTGGCATCGTGTATCTGCTCGTCCACTATCTCATTTGCTGCAAAATCCCATACCACGGCCATCTCGCCGGCGGCTGGGAATCGTGAACCTTTCCAGTCGCCTGTCTCTTCGTTATAATCCCTTCCATACAAGCGGCAGTAATCCCAGTTTGCGTCCCAAATAACCAGTTCGCCGCCGTTCCAGTAACCATCCGCATCAGAACTGATAATGATAGTCAGATGTGTTCCAACCATAATTGGGCGGTAAACCAATGGAATACAGGGGTCGGCAAGCTCAAGCGGCGTATTGCCATCCGCCAGACATACCTTTGTTGACACCTGTGCGCACAGAGCCGGAGTTACAGCCAACATTAATATAAAAAGAATTAACTTTTTCATCGTCTGATTTGAGAGCCTTGCTTTGTATAACAAACTAACTTTGAGCGACCTCCCTGTCTCTCAATTTAATCGGAGCATTCTAACATTTTTTGTTTGCTGAAATCAAGCAAAAAGCGGTAAGCCTCAAAAGACAAGCAACCTTTGGCTGTTTCCAAACGCCTTAACCTTATGCAAAAGGTGGTATACCGATGGGCAAGCATCTAAGTACTCATGAGAAGCGGTATGTCTGCCCTATAAGGGTAAACAATCCGCTGTGTAACAACGGGTAAAGCGCACAATGCGCCGGCGGCGGCTAAATAAGGGCTAAAAAATTTTTGAAATTTATTAAAAAAACACTTGACAGATTAGTTTGTGTGTGTATAGTTAAGGTGTGAACTGGTTTTGGTCGATGAAAGGAATGATATGGGTTTGAAGGAAGAATTAGGGTTAAAAACGGACTTCACGTCGCCGGCACACGAGGCGCTTTTGAGCATATATTACACGGCCTCGATAATGAAAAAGCGGGCGGATGACTTTTTCGATCAATTCGGTCTGACGGACGTGCAATTTAACCTGCTGAACCTGCTTTATTACGAAAGCGGCAAAGAAGGCGGTCTGAGCCAGGCACAAATCAGCGATATGATGCTTGTCAACCGCGCCAATATAACTTCTCTTGTGGACCGGATGGAAAAGGCGGAACTTGTAAGCCGGACCGCTCACGCAAACGACCGCCGATACAATATCATCAAGCTGACCAGCAAAGGGAAAAACCTCTTCGCGAAGGTTGAGCCGCATTACCTCAAACAAATAAAAGAAGCAATGGCTCCGCTGGATGCCGCGGAACTCAAGAGGTTGGCAGTAATGCTGGAGAAAGTAAGGAGAACTCTCCGAGTTTAAAAGTTAAATCAATAAGGCAGGATTACAGTTGTTATTTTGGGATAATAGTTAATATATTAACCATATATGTAGCAAGTAATATGAAAAGGAGAACAGAAATGGATGCGATAAAAACAGACGGCGGGCAGATTGGATGGCGTTTTGAGGTGAGGTGGATACTGCTGGCAGTTGCAGGACTGGTTGCCAGCATCCCGTTGTGCCTGGTATTAGCGGGAGCTACAGAATGGATTGCCGGAATTGCCGGCGTTCACAAAGACATTATGGAAAAATTCAACGTTGGCAATGCCTGTTTAGAAATATCAATAGGCGCAATGGTAGGTTTTATACAGTGGCTTGGTCTTCGGCGTATCGTACCGCGAGCTGGTTTTTGGGTGGCGGCAAACATAATAGGATTCACTGTATCCTCATGCCTCCACGCGCTTGCGATTTATGCCTGGAAACTTCCTGATGACCTCGGTTTTCCACTCGGTGTTCTGGGGTGGGCAATCGCATTTGTCGTGGGCGGAGCGCTGAGCGGCGTAATGCAGCAGCGAATACTGCGGCGCCACGTTCGCCAGTCAGGATGGTGGGTGCCTGCCAGTGCCATTGGCTGGGGATTAGGCGTGATTGGTTTTGGAATCTCCACTGTCTTCGCCATGAACAATGGAATGAGCAGGTCACTTCCAGTGCATATCGTCCGCGATCTGGCAATGCCCCTGATAATGGCGTCGGTCTTCTACGGGATAATAACTGGATGGACACTGATTTGGCTGTTGCGCCAGCCGGCACAGCAAATGCTCGATACTGCGACTCAGAAATAAGCGACTGTTAGCCCAATTGTTTTGTGCTAACAGTTAATATACGAAACGTGTTTTTAAAAAGTAACTTGGAAAGGAGAACAAAAATGGCTGCGAAAAAAACCGTATTAGCTGGATTGTGTGTTGTTGTAATGCTGGGTTTGTGCGTCCTGGCTGGGGCAGCGAAGGGAGAAACAGTATCCAGGAATGCTGCCGTGGATGCGTACAAGTTGAGAATGCAGGGGAAGGTCGATGACGCGAGAGCGCTTCTTGAGCAAGCTATCCAGGAAAATCCGCATAATGCCGCTGCGCATTATGAGCTTGCGAGAACCAGGTTATATATGGCGACGGCAGAACCCCAAAAAATGGTAGAGAGAATTAGAGACGCACAACAGTCGATTGACAAGGCAATTGAAAATGACCCGAATAACGTTATATACCCTTTCTTTGAGGGACACATAGCTTTGATGCAGGGTTATATGTCCCAAACCAAAGAAAATGCCGCGAGGTTGTGCGGAGCTTTCGAATCCGCGCTGAAACTCAAGCCGGATTATCGTCAGGCGATGCTCTACCTTGTTGAGATTTATGCAACGATTCCCGAAGGCGAGGGCGGCGACAAATCAAAGGCCGAGCAATACGCAAAAAAATTGGAAAAACTGGACGAGGTATATGGCGCAAAAGCCAGGTGGATACTCATGCCAGAAGATGCCAACAGGGTCGAGTACTGGCAAAAAGTTATGAAGAATCACCAGGGCAATACCGACGTGCTCGAAGAGATGGGAAAGGCATACTTAGACGCGGACAATGTTAATGATGCCGTGTTGTGTTTTGAGAAAGCGATAAAAATCGACCCCGAAAAATCCTTCCTGTTTATGGACCTCAGCATATATCACACATGGGCGGCGTTGTGCGCGAAGGATACTTCCGAATTGCGTCAAAGGGCAATAGCAGCAGGCGATGCCGCTGTGACGAGATATCTGGATTCCAAACCTGTACTGCCGATGCGGGCGTACGCACTTGGCGTGCAATATAAATACAAGGCACATTCGGGGCACAAAGAGCAGGCGGATGAGCTCTTGAAAAAAGCAAAGGAGCTGGACCCTTATTTCTCAAAGGCGACCGGCGCTCCGCATCCCGACCTTTTTATTGCTGTCGATGAAATTCCACACAGCCACAGATACCTTTTCAGGCCTGTACAGTAAAAGATACTGGTTTAGGAGAATAAAAAATGAGAGGCGACGAATTTCTTACGAAGGTTTTGAGCAGGCCGCCCTTTTCGAAGATGCCTCCCAAGATAGCGGTGTTCTTCAAAGATTATCTTTCGAATGAGAAGGTCATAGAGTTCAACGGGCGATTTGTTTTGAACACTCATTTTCCGCCTTATCCGGGCGGCGCGTTCGACAATTTCGCGGAACACATAACTGAAATGGGCAGCGCAGCCACAAGACGGCTGTTTTCGGTGACATTAGCGGTTACCAACAGATGCAACTACCGCTGCTGGCATTGTTATAACGCAGGCAGAAACCAGCACGATATACTATTGTCTGTTTTAAAGAACGCCGTGCACCAGCTTAAGGAACTTGGGGTTGTTAATGTTACTTTGACGGGCGGTGAACCATTATTGAGGGCGGACCTTGAGGATGTGGCCGGGGCTTTTGGCGAGAATGCCTGCCTGAACCTGAACACCACCGGCTACGGACTGACTCCCCAGCGGGCACGCGCACTACGCGACAGCGGCATCTTCGGCGTGGGTATAAGCTTGGACTCTTTGAACCCGGCTGAACACGACCGGATGCGAGGCAGAGAAGGGGCTTTTCAAATTGCTCTCGATGCTCTCCACTCAGTCGCAGACAACGGCTTATATCCTTATATTATAGCCGTGGCCACTCATGAGTTCCTGCAGCCGGAAAGGTTCTGGCCGTTTATTAAATTCGCATCCGAACAGGGAGCGCGGGAGGTACATTTGCTCGAACCGGTCGCGGCAGGGAAATTGGCCGGCAATACAGACGTGGTGCTCAATGAAGCGGACAAACAACTGCTGCTCGATTATCAAAAGACAATCGCCCGGGACGAAAGTTTGCCGATACTGTCCTGTTTCCTTTATCTCGAATCGTCGAATGCCTTCGGGTGTGGCGCGGGGTTAACGCATCTTTACATTGACGGAAGCGGCGAGGTGTGTCCCTGTAACTTCGTTCCACTTTCATTCGGAAATATCGCCGATGAGCCGCTGGTTCGTATCTTAGACAGGATGGGATGTTATTTCTGCAAACCGAGAACGCAATGCCTCGGGCAGGTATTGTCCAAACACATACACGCGGAGCGATTGCCCCTTGGTCCGGAGGCATCCGCGGAGATATGCAGGGAGCATCTGCCGACTGTTCATCCGCTGCCGCGATACTTTCAGATTCGCGCCGAGGCCGGCGAAGAAGTCGGCAGCAACGAACTTCAGTCGGCGTATAACCGGATTCATCAGGATTATGACGAGTTCTGGCTTAAAGAGGCGGCAAAACCGATAGCGGACCTCGCCGCGAAAATACAATTGGCGGCCCTTGAAAATATTTTCGAGGCGGGGTGCGGAACAGGTTTTGCGACGGTTTTGATTGCCAAGAAACTTAAGGACTCCGCAAATATCACCGCCGTGGACCTTTCGGAGGGAATGCTGGTTGAAGCGAAAGAAAGAACCCGGCTGGCGGGATTGAATAATGTTCAATTCATCGCGGGTGATGCGCTGGAAATTCTCAACAAAAAGCAATCACTCGATATGGTTTTTTCGAGCTGGGTATTGGGATATATCCCGCTGGCACCGTTTTTTGCCGCGGCAAATCGTGCCCTTCGCAAATCAGGCATACTCGCATTTGTTGTGCACAAGGAAAACTCTCCCCGGGAACAGCTTGAAATATTCGGGCAACTCGCAGCACAGGACCCGTCAGTTTTGCTCAAGCGAGTGGCCTTTGACTTTCCTCGCGATATGAACCATGTGCGCCAATTACTGTCCGACGGCTTCGAGATTTTACATCTTTGGGACGGCAAAATCATATTCCGCTACGATACCCCCGAAGAAGTGCTGGAGCACCTGCTCAAATCCGGCGCGGGGACAGCATACTATGATGCAATCGACCCGAAAAGACGCGATGAACTGCAGGGACGATTCGTTGAAACGCTTGCCCGCAAAAATCCTGCTGACGGCTATGAAGTCATCCATGATTATATCTGCTGTATCGCGACAAAATCTCATGGTTAAAAAAAGACAAGAATGTTGATAAAATAAATTAGACAGCGTATTCTATTGGTGATTTTCAGGATAGGTAACCCGTTTACCTGTTAAGGAGAGAAGAGTATGTACGGACCAGAAATAGCTTGTTTGGCAATTCCGTTGGCCATCGTTATCGTTGTGAGCGGGCCTGTCGCTTTGATAATCGGCATAGTCGCTCTGAACAAAATAAAGGAGATGCGGTGGCTGCTGGAAAGGAAAAGTGAAATACCCCGGCGAGAACCCGAATTTCAAATACCGATATCCCCTCCCTTTGTTACACAAAGGGCGCCCGAGAAGCCGCCGGAGACCATCAAGGAACGACCGGCTCCTGAGCCGGTGTTCAAGCCGACACCCGCCCCTCCTCCTGCTGCTAAACCAATCGGCTTTATGGAGACCGAAACTGCTGCCCGGCAGACCAGCTCACTTGAGCAGAAAATCGGGACACGCTGGCTTCTATTCTTAGGCGTTATTACCTCAATCGTCGGCGTGGGGTTCTTCCTTAAATATGCTTATGATAATTCAATGATTGGTCCTTTAGGTAGGGTCGTTATTACAGCGGTTGCCGGAATTGCGGCGCTGATTGTCGGCGAGGGTACACGTCGGCGAGGTTACGGGATTGTCGCAAAAGGCGTTACCGCGCTAGGTTTTGCCATCCTTTACGCGGCGGTTTTTTCCGCGTATCGATTTTATCAGCTTATCGGGTCGGGGCCGGCTTTTGGTCTTGCGATATTTATCACGGCAACCGCGATGCTTTACGCGGTAGCGCTCGATGAGGTTATCATCGCGTTCTTCTCGTTATTGGGCGGATTCCTGACGCCGGTGCTTGTCTCAACAGGAGAGAATCGCCCGATGGCGCTTTTCGGGTACGTACTTGTGCTTGGCGTAGGCGCAACCCTTTGCGCAATTTACCGAAAATGGCGAGCGATAATCGTGCTGTCATTCGCGGGGACATATCTACTTTACACAGGCTGGTTCGAGAAATTTTATCGGCACACGATGAGCGGAACCGACACGCCCGCACAAATAGGCATCGCACTTGGCTGGCTGGCGGTATTTTTTGCGGTTTATCTTGTCCTGCCGGTCTTATACGCGTCCGTTAAAAAAATAAACGCCCAAAGGGAGGATGTGTGCCTGGTACTGGCCAACGCGGCGGTTACGTTCTATTATCTCTGGACCATACTCTTCGATAAATTCCGCGTTGAGCTTGCATTCTGCGCGGTCGGGTTGTGCGTTGCGCATCTGGTGCTGATGACTGTCGCGACGAAGCGGTGCAAAGATGATATAGCGCTACGGTTATCGCTGCTGGTTATCGGATTATTCTTCCTGACGATTGCGGTGCCGTTGTATCTGAAGATGTACGCGGTGGCAATCGCCTGGGCGGCGGAGGGCATTGTGCTGACAATCATCGGCCTGCGATACAAAAGCATCTGGACGCAACTGGCGGGCGCAATCGCTTTGGCGCTCAGCTTTATTCAGCTTATTTTGCAACTGCCTATGCACAAGGCGGCATTCCACGCGATATTTAACCCTGTATTCGGGAGCTGGTGCTTCTTAGCGGCGGCGATTCTCGTTTGTCATATTATTTACAGGAGAAACTCGCAACTGGAAAAAGATTCGGACGTTCCGCAGTTCTTTTATGGCGCGGCTTGTCTTTTGTTTTTCGCCACGGCCGCAATGGAGTGGTACTGGCACTGTATGTTCAACTTTACGGCCACGCCGATTCTGCAGGAGTCGCTTTTCATAAAGGGCGCAATACTCATCCTGTCGGCATTTATAGTCCTGTTAACCTTGCGGCCCGTCTGCCCGAAGGGAATGCTGTTGCGGGGTCTTGCAGCGGCATTCGCCGTCGCGGCGGCGATTTTCACGATGATTGCTTTCAGTGAAATCTACGACAAACGTTTCCCGATTTTCGCCAACGTCGAATTCGCCGCGGCAATGGTCATAGTCGCGGTGCTGCTCGCCTCGGCAATTTTGATTCAGCAGCGGCTTGAAGAAGATGAAAACGCGATAACGTTCGCGATAATTTTTGCGCTCGCCGGGATATTTACGTTGTGGGTTCTGATAAGCGAAGAGATTTATTTCTACTGGTATTGCCTGGACCGTTATGGCGCAGCAACGCCAAACTGGCGGTTCCTCGCCAATATGTACACATCCATCGCCTGGGCTGTTTACGGGATAGCGCTGATGGTTGTCGGCTTCTGGAGGCATATCAAGACACTGCGGTTCGCCGCACTGGGGCTATTCGCCATCCTATTGGTAAAAGTGTTCATAATGGATATGAGCACCGTGAAGAGCGTTTACAGAATCGCGGCGTTTTTAGCGACGGGCATTACTCTTGTGGCGGTATCGTACCTGTATCAATACCTGAAAAATCACGGCTTTTTTGACACGCTTGCGGCCCAGCAAAAACAAGGCGAAATATCGGGAGATTCCAAATGACCTATACAAAGACGATTTTGCTGTCGGTCCTGTTATTGACAACGATATGCAGCGGCGCTTCCATCGACACCAACAAGTGGCAATACACTGCGGAGGTAACGATTGAGGGCACAACTGGTGAGTACTGCGCATTGGTGCTGACGCCTGAGATTTACAACGTCGCAAGAACTGATTTGGCAGACATTCGCCTTATCGACCGCGACGGCAACCAGATACCATACGTCATGGCGAGGGACGAGGACCGCACGGAAACAGTCAGATACAACCCAACAATTCTCAACCGCTCAACGGACGTTAACGGAAACGCGTTGGCGACGCTGGATTTCGGCGGGCAGACAGTCAAAAACTCCATCGAGGTCGAGACGGCCGGCGATAATTTCAGACGCGCGGTCAAAGTAGAGGGGTCAAACGACAATGTGCAGTTCTTTATAATCGTTGACCGGGCGTATATTTTTGCCGTCAGCGATAAAACTCGTCATCGCTTCAGCGGGATAGACCTGCCGAGCAATGATTACAGGTATATCAGAATCACTGTCAGCCCGATGACGGCCGAGGAAACCAAACCGGCGATAAATGAGGTTCGGGCATTCAAGATTGAGAAAAAACCGGCACAAAAACAGACCGTCGAAGTGTCACAGACCGGACACACTGAAGATGTAAATTACCATACGAGCAATTATGTTTATGACCAGAAATTTCGCCGGCTGCCGGTGGTGGAAATTGAATTGAACATAGATGATGCTTCATTTTACAGATGCGTTACGATTCAGGGCAGGGACGCGGTCACACAAAAAGTTAAAATCGACAGCGAGGACAACAGGCTGCGATTCAGCGAAGTCGAGGTTCCCTGGTACACCATAACCACGGACACGATTTACAGATACACCGACGCCTCGGGTAAAAAATACGAACGACTAATCCTGCCGACAAAATGGGGCGGCACATACAGGTACATCAGGGTCATTGTCAATAATTATGACGACCAGCCGATAACGATACTTTCCGCATCGGCTAAAATGATACCGAACAAGATTATTTTCCCGGCTCCATCCGACAAATCAGCGAAACTTTACGTCGGCAACGAATCTGCAGGCCATCCACAGTATGACCTTGCTCGCCGACTGGTTAATCCAACACAGGTAAAGACGACACAGGCGGCGCTGGCCGGCCTGAGCGACAACCCCGCGGCTGGAAAAACTCAGACAAAACAGCCCTGGACGGAGCAGCACAAAATACTGCTTTTGGCGATTCTGGTTGTGGTGGTCCTTGTGCTTGGCGTGTTCATGCTAAGCTCAGTGCGGTCAATCCAGAGACAGGACGGGCCTCGCTGATTACTTGTTCGGCTCGCCGGATTGTTTTGGCGACTCAGTCAACTGCCATTCACACTTGTCGGAGTAAGTTTTGCCGTCGCGGGCTGTCATCGCCTCGATCGTATTTATGCCAGGCTTGAGGCGGATATCGAGCCACTTGAATACGCGACCTTTTTCCGCCCGGCTGCCAATGTTTTGGCCATTGATTTTCAGTTCGACCGAATCGCAGTTTGAATAGACCTTCACCGTCGTATTCGGGTCTGTTCGCTCGGTATGACGTCGGCTGGTTATGTAAACAAAGGGGTCTTTAGTCCATTTGGCTTTGTAGAAATAAAAGGCGTCCTTCCGGGTTTTTCTGTCTGCTGTAACAAGGCCCTTATCGTTAACACCATTGGCATCGCCTTCTTTGCGCCAGGCGCTTGAAAAATCAAACATCACCCACGCGAAGGTGGCCCAAAGATAGGGCCTCGCCTCCATAGCGGCGTAATTTTCCTCGTGGACAATCGCCTGCCATTGCTCCGGGTGCCATTTGCCATTCGGCGACGGCCCTTTTTTAATATTCTGCTCGTGCTGTTTGATGCTTGCGCCTGCCCCGTATTCACTGATACCCAGCGGCTTATCGTTTGCGTCTTTTTTGTATCTGTCAATATCCTGTGCCATCTGTGGCGGCGTAGCCCTGTACCAGCCGGGATAAGTATTCCAGGCAATGAGGTCGGCAATCGCGCGCACGCCCGGCCATTTGCTGCTGGGGTCATTGGATGCGGCAGTGGTGAGCCGGGTCGGGTCTTCCTGTTTTGCCAGCGCATTCAGCTGGGTTAATAAAGGCCTTGGGTCATCACATCGGCCTGAGTTGCCAAGCTCATTGTATAAGCCCCAAACAAAAACCGACGGGTGGTTGTATTTCTGACGGATAAGCTCCGTCAATTGCTGTTTGGCGTTTTCCGCAAACGCGGGAGTGTCATATACCTGATTGACCAAAGGTATTTCCGTCCAGACAACAAGGCCGTTTTTGTCGCAAAGCGAATAAAAGTAATTTGCGTGCGGATAGTGCGCAAGCCGGACACAGGTGGCACCGATTTCCAGAATCAGGTTCGCGTCCTGGTCCTGGTCGGCATAATTAATCGCCCACCCCTTGCCGGGTCTATCCTGATGGCGATTTACGCCGTGAAGCGGATATGATTCACCGTTGAGCAAAAAACCCTTGTTCGCGTCAACGCTATAGTAACGAAGACCTATCGGCTGAGTTACAGAATCGATTACTTTGCCGTCACATAACAGTTCAATCTGAACATTATACAAATAAGGGTCCTTTCGGCCATTCCATAAACGTGGACATGAAATCCCTAACTGATTATTTACACTGGCTGTTTGCCCTGCTGAAATTTCCGCCCGTCCGGCGAGATATGATGCCGTCTCAGAATTGTGCCCTATTATTTTTACTCTTGATTCAATAACTACCGGCTTGTCGAGTCCGTTTGAAACTTTTGCGGTGACATCGATAATCGCTTCTTCTTTTGTTACTTCGGTTTGTTTTAGATATATGCCCGGCGAGGCGTAATCGAGAGGCGTTATGCAAACCTGGTTTTTAATAATCAGCCAGACCGGCCGGTAAATGCCGCCGTTGATATTAAAGTCGCCGCCCAATGGCGGGACATCCTCGAAAAACGAATTATCGACTCGTACCGCGAGAACATTCGGGCTATTCTTTAAAACGTGCGGCGTAAGCTCATAGCAGAAGGCGGTGAATCCGCCGCGATGCTGGCCGAGATGCACACCATTAAAATACACGTCGGCGACCGAACTTGCCGCCTCGAAGTGAATAAAAATACGTTTATCTTTCCCTTCGACTCCGCTCAGGGCAGGTGCTGTCTCAGGTATAGTCAGTTTTATTCGATACCAGCCCGGGCCGCGGTAATAGTTGCCGCCTTTGACGGTATCCTTGTCGTTCCAGGTATGAGGCAGCGTTATCTGCGACCATTTCGAATCGTCAAAAGCAGTCGCCTCAGCGTCATTCACGTCGGCCCTTATGAATTTCCAGCCGTCGGTAACCGGTATAACGTTTTGCGGGTGCCGCGAGGTTTGAGTGCCGGCGCAACCAGCGGCTGCAATCAAGAACAATAAGATTATTCTGCGGGTCATTCGGTATGCCCTTTCAATAAATCGGCCGTGATTTAGTACACGCGTATGGGCAAGATTACAAAAGGCACGCCCTGGTGGTATAATTTTCTTTGCAGGGCAAAGACGATATGGTTGTGAAGCAGCCGGTGGATAAAAGAATCCTTTTCAAAGACAAGCTGTCCGCCGAAGAACATCGCCGCGGGGAATCGCTCGATAATCTTCGGGGTTATTTTCATAACCTCGTCGATTACATCGACGCCTATCTCGGCAATGCCCTCCGAATAAAACCCGTTTCTTTTCATAAGATTCACGTAACGGGTCACCTCGTCTTTGGCCTGCGATTCGAGATGACCAACTTCCTGTGAACCCTTGAAATTACCGACATCGATGACGCCGACCTGGACAAAGATGAAATTCTTGAAGACGCCGCCGAACAACCTCATCACGTTAAACAGCGTGTGCAGTCCCATACCGTTGAAGCCGCTGACGAGCAGTACCGCGGTTCTGCCGTTGGGGTCAAACTTCGGCTCGACAACCGGCGTGGCCGTGCTTGACAGAAGGCCGGCATCCGAGAATTCCGGCTTGGTAACAAGATTATCAAGCCGGCGAAGAAGCAGCCAGACGCCGTTGTAATGCCGTTTTATGAGTATTGCCAGCCCAACCAGCGTTCCGGTTATCAGCAGCGTTATCCATCCGCCCTCAAAGAACTTGAATATAATCATCATCGCGAGAATAGAGACGGTCAGAACAAGACCTATTCCATTAATAAACAACTTTCTGCGCCAGCCCCTGACGGTAAAACGGTCATTCCACCAATGCCGAACCATACCAAGCTGGGATAGGGCAAAAGTTATGAAGACGTTGATACTGTAAAGAACAACCAGGAACCTGACTGAGCCCTCGGAGAGAATCATTATCACCAGCGACAGCCCGCCCATAATCAGGATTCCCTTTTGAATCACCAGCCGGTCGCTAAGTGCCGAGAACCTTGTGGGGAACCACCTGTCGAGAGACATATTCGCCAGCACCCTGGGGCCATCCAGGAATCCCGTCTGGGCAGCGACAAACAGAAGCGTCGCCTCCGACACAAGCGCAACAAATATGAAAACGACAGAGTAATTCGTCTTCCAGCCCTGTGTTGCGCGTTGAAAAAGAACCGCGTTTAACGTTTTGCCTGGTTCGGACCCGACCTGGTAAATCAGATACGCCAGCGCTAACCCGAGAACCATAAAGGCGAGCGAAAACGCCATATAACGCATCGTGTGCTTGGCGGTTTCTGCTCTCGGCTCCCTTAGAACCGGGATGCCGTTACTCACGGCCTCAATTCCGGTATATGTGCCGGCACCCATGCTGTACGCACGCACAATCAGAAAAATCATTCCCCAGAAACCAACCTCAGAAATGCTGCTGTGCACGTCGGCACCGGTGGAAGCCGCAATCCCTTTCATCGCCGGCAGGTGCGTAAATACCGCGTAGAGAATTATGAAAACGTGAGTAAACAGAAACGCAAGGAATATCGGGACTAAAGGCAATATCGACTCTTTGACCCCTCTCATATTCAGCACCGTCATCAGCAAAACAATGCACACCGCGAAACTGAGGCGGTATGACTGCCATTTCAAAGGAAGCAAACTGCATATAGCATCGGCGCCGCTGGCGATTGAGACGGCGATAGTCAAAACGTAGTCAATTAGCAGTGCGCAGCCGGAGAGCATACCCAAACCGGGTGACAATAATTTGCTGGCGACGAGATAACCGCCGCCGCCCGAGGGGAAAAGTTGAACTATTTGTGAGTAACTTGCGCTGATTACGAAAATCGTCAGCGCCGTAGCAATCGCGACGAAAACGGCCAAATACGGATGATGACCCAGCGCAAGAAACGCCTCCTGCGGACCGTAACAGGAAGATGACAAACCATCTGCGCCAAGGCCAACCCATGCAAAAAACGCTATAAGCGAAAGTTTGTGGAAAATCCGCGTATCCCTTGGGCTGCGGGACTTGCCTATTACCAGATTTTTCAGTTTCTGCCCTACTGTCGGTTCTGGCTGCATCAAAACCTCGTTTTTCTGATATTGTTAAGCCACGCTGAAAACGATGACCCTGAAAGGCCGTAAGTATAACCGATTTGGCCGGCAATTCCAGTCAAGAACGGCCATCAGAAACATTCCGAAAAACTCACCAACAGTGTTGCTAAACCGGCCCTTCGGCAATATCCTATTACCGGAATACTTCGATTTCGGAATTTGACTATGCGCACAAGGCGACTGGGTAATACAGATTTGGAGCTGACCGTCGTTGGCTTAGGCACCTGGGCAATGGGCGGCCCGTGGCAATACGGGTGGGGCCCGCAGGATGAAGGCGAGGCGATAGCCGCTATTCTAAAAGCCATTGACCTGGGGATTAACTGGATTGATACGGCGGCAATTTACGGCTGCGGGCGTTCCGAAGAATTGCTCGGTATGGCGCTTAAGAAAACAAAAATCAGACCTATCATCGCGACGAAATGCAGCCTGCTCTGGAATGAAAAAAAAGAAAAAATCGGCTGTCTGAAGGCGGAAAGCATCCGCAAAGAATGCGAGGACAGTTTGAAACGCCTCGGCGTTGAAGTAATCGACCTGTATCAGATGCACTGGCCCGACCCGGAAAAGGATATCGAAGAGGGCTGGGGAGAAATGGCCCGGCTGCAAAAGCAGGGCAAGGTCAGATACATCGGGGTATGTAATTATAATACAACCCAGCTCGACCGAATCCGCAAAATCTCAGCCGTGGCGTCGCTGCAGCCGCCATACAATATGAATAACCGTGGTGTTGAAAAAGATTTGCTCGGCTACTGCGAAAAAAACAATATCGGCGTGGTGACATACAGCCCGATGCAGCGTGGGCTTCTGACGGGCAAATTCAGCAAAAAACGATTAAGCGAGCTTGCGCCGGATGACCATCGGCTCAAAAGCGGCGATTACCAGGAGCCGGAATTTTCCGCAACACTTGCGCTTGTGGATAAACTCAGGCCAATCGCCGAGAGAAACAAAAGAACGCTCGCTCAGTTAGCTATTGCCTGGGTGCTGCGCAGGCCCGAAGTTACCTCGGCAATCGTCGGCGCACGGAAACCATCCCAAATCGCCGAAACCGCCCCGGCAGCCGATTGGCAATTGACCAAAAACGACATAGCCGAAATCGAAAAATTACTCGCGGAACGAAAAAATAAATTAGCCAAATAAAAGGGATTGAAAATGGCAGAGAACTTTAAAATTTATACAAGTCCGTTAGTGGAGAGAAACGCGTCGAAGGAAATGGCTGAGCTTTTCGGGCCGCAGAAAAAATTCGGGACGTGGCGGCGAATGTGGCTTGAGCTGGCAAAGGCCGAAAGGAAACTCGGTCTGAAAATCAGTCAGGCGCAAATCGCTGAAATGGCGAGGCACTTGGACGACATCAACTTCAAGAAGGCCGCGAAATACGAAAAGAAGGTTCGCCACGACGTTATGGCGCATATTCACACGTTCGCTGACGCAGCGCCTAAGGCGGCGCCGATAATTCACCTGGGCGCGACGAGCTGTGACATAGCCGACAATGCTGATTTGATTATCATTCGCGAGGGCCTGCAAATCACCGCGGGCAAAGTCGCGGCTGTAATAAATCTGCTGGCACGGTTCGGCAAAAAATACAAGGCGATGCCGACGCTTGGCTTCACGCATTATCAGCCCGCACAACTGACCACCGTCGGCAAACGCGCGACGCTGTGGTGCTATGAATTCGCGATGGACCTCAAAGAGGTCGAGCATCGCTTAGACACACTTCCCTTCAGAGGCATCAAAGGCACAACGGGCACGCAGGCGTCATTCCTCGCCTTATTCGACGGCAACCAGAGCAAGGTTGACCGCTTAGAAAAAAAAGTCGCGGCGGCATTTGGTTTCAAAAATATATGCGCCGTAACAGGCCAGACGTATCAGCGAAAAATCGATACGCTGGCAATAAACGCGCTTGCCTCAATCGCCCAATCCGCCCAGAAGCTCTGCACGGACCTGCGATTGCTGGCAAACCTGAAAGAAATCGAAGAACCATTTGAAAAATCGCAGGTTGGCTCATCCGCAATGGCATACAAGCGCAACCCGATGCGATGCGAAAGAGTTACCGCGCTTTCGAGATTTGTCTTGTCATTAGCGACAAGCCCCGCGATGACCGCCTCGCAGCAATGGTTCGAACGCACATTGGACGATTCAGCAAACCGCCGACTCGTTATCCCGGAGGCGTTTTTGGCGGTGGATGGCATCCTCGAAATACTGAACAATGTATTAGATGGCCTTGTCGTTTATCCGAGAGTTATCGCCTCACACGTCTCGGCGGAGCTGCCATTTATGGCAACGGAAAATATCCTTATGGCGGCGGTAAAGGCGGGCGGCAACAGGCAGAAAATCCACGAAAAAATCAGGCAGCACTCACACGAGGCAGCGGCTCAGGTAAAACAATTAGGCGAATCCAACGACCTAATCGACCGACTGAAAGCTGACGTCGCATTTGCGAAGATTGATTTCGCAAAGGTCCTGAACCCGAAGGATTACGTCGGCCGGGCACCCCAGCAGGTCGATGAATTTATAACACAAATCGTCAAGCCATCGCTGAAAAAATATAGCGGGAAACTCAACAAAAAGGTTGACTTAAACGTCTAAAAACGGTATAATCGACCATCACGCTAGTTTACTTGTAAATTGACTGTTGCAAAACAGAAGGAGGCAAGATGAAAAATATCCACAAGATATCTGCCAGAGTCCTAACCGGTTTCATTTTCGTGTTGTGTCTTGCGGCCACTTCGGCCAAAGCGGCACCCTGGGCCGGAAGCGGCACCTCAGCCGACCCATACCAGATTTGGAACGCCAACGACCTTAACGCTATCGGCGCAAATACCACATACTATAGTTCCAGTTTCATCCTGATGGCCGATATCAATCTGGCAGGGATTACCTATACAAACGCGGTCATTCCATATTCCAGCACGACCTTTACAGGCGTTTTTGACGGCAACACGCATATAATCTCCAATCTCACAATCAATACTTCCGGCGCTGATACAAATTACCTCGGCCTGTTTGGGTTTTTAGACAATAACCCGGAAGGACTCGCTGTCCTGAAAGACCTCGGCATTAAAAATCTGAACATTACCGCAGGCAGCTCCTCGCAGCATATCGGCGCATTGGCCGGCCTCAGTAGTTACTGCACAATCAACCGGTGTTTTACACAGGGGACCATCACGGGCGGCAGCGCTTCTATCTATGTAGGCGGTCTTGTTGGTCAAAACGTTGTTGCAACTATCAAAAATTGCTACGCCGTTGTTAACGTAAATGGCGGGGCAAGCTCGTCGTCAATCGGCGGTTTGATGGGACAGTGCTTCTACGGCGGCGCCTTAAATTGCTATGCCGCAGGCCATGTCACCGGCGGCAGCACTGACGTCGGGGGTTTTGCTGGCAGCTATACCTACTTCTTCCCATCCATTCTAAATTGCTATTACCTGCGCCTCAGTGATGGAGGCGGACCAAATAACGGAATAGGGACAGAACTTACCGATGCGCAGATGCGCCAGCAAAGCAGTTTTACCGGCTGGGACTTCTTCGCGGAAATAGCCAACGGCGCCGATGAACTCTGGAAAATGAACGGCTATCCGGTATTGTCCTGGCAGATACCTGTGGGTATGCAGGAATTTGCCATGCTGGGAAAGTTCTGGATGGAGCCGAACTGTCAGCCGGGCCAGTTCTGTTCGACGGTTGACTGGTACACCGACGGACGTATCGATATCAATGACCTCGCGCAACTGTGCAAAAGCTGGCTGCGTTCGCGGGTAGCGACATACTTCGGCGATAATTTCGAAACCGGCGATTTCTCCGTTCTGCCCTGGGTGCAAGGGGGGAACACCAATTGGGTAATACAATCGGACACGGTTTGGGAAGGAACCTACGCGGCCAAATCCGGCGCAATCGCCGACAGCAATTCAAGTTCCATTGAATTCACAATCAATACTGGTGTCTGCGAAATCATCAGTTTTTACTGCAAGGTCTCGAGCGAAAGCGGCTATGACGGTCTTACCTTCTACATTGATGGCAACCCGAGGTTAATGGGGTTGTCCGGCGAATACGGCTGGAACGAGATAAGTTTCAACTTCGCCCCGGGTGTCCATACCTTTAAATGGTCGTATCAAAAGGACTCCGGCGGCAGCAGCGGCAGCGACTGTGCCTGGCTCGACAACATAAGATTGCTCAAGCTGGAGGAATAACCGCGGAAGCTTTTCCAAAACGCGATTTCAATACTCTTGTCTTGAACAAAACGCCCTAATCGCATACCTTATTGATTGTCCAAAAGCGGCAAATGCGGATTTATTACCCTGTTTGAAGTGAGCCGATTATGACAAGACAAGACCTGATAAAACGTATCAAGGAAACGGCGTATCTCGAAGGCGATTTTACCCTGAGAAGCGGCAAACGCAGCAAATACTATCTCGATAAGTACCTCTTCGAGACCTGCCCGGATATACTCAAAGAACTCGGCAAGGAATTCGCTAAGCACGTCGGCGATGATGTAACTTTAATCGCCGGCGCGGAACTCGGCGGGGTCGCGCTTGCGGCTGCGGCGGCAATGGAGACAGGCAAAAAATGGGTCATTATCCGCAACAGCAAAAAGGATTATGGCACAGGAAAACTCGTCGAAGGAAAACTAAATAAAGGCGACGTTGTGCTGCTCGTTGAGGACATCGCCACCACGGGAGGACAGGTGCTTGAGGCGGCGAAAGTAATTACCGAGGCGGGGGCAAAGGTGAAAAAAATCGTCGCTGTAATCGACCGCAAACAAGGCGCGGGCGAGAACATAACGGCCGCCGGGTACAAATTCGAGTCGCTTTTGACCAAAGACGACCTGGGCATAAAAGATTAGCAATCCAGGAGAACCGAAATAGCAAGCACTCATTTTACGGCGAACCGCCTTTTTGCGCAGCACGGATTTTTTCCAAACCTATCTGGGCATTTTTGTCGGCAGGGTCGATTCTAAGCGCTTGTTCGTATGTGACTATCGCTTCCTCAATCTTACCCGTTTGTATAAGCGCTATCGCCAGCATGTCATACGCCTTGACGAAATCAGGCATCGCCCGAATCGCCCCGCGGTATTCCGCAACCGCTTTTTCCGGCATACTCTGGGCAAGAAAAAGGTTGCCAAAATTGTAATGCGCTTTTGGGTTGGCCCGGTTCAGCTCAATCGCCTTTTTGTAATATTCCGCGGCCCTGCCAAACTGGCCCTTTTGTGCCCAGGCGATGCCGAGGTTGCAGTATGTCGTGGAATCCGCTCTGATTTTGACCACCTGGTCGAGCTGCGTTATCCCCTCATCGACACGGTTCAGTTTCAACAAAGCCAGCGCAAGCTCGCCTCGCAATATTGTGTTTTCGGGGTGATATTTTAATCCCTCCCGATACGAATCCAGCGCAAGCTCATTTTCGCCCTTAATAATCCTTGCCGATGCCAGAGCGATGCAGGTATCGGCATCGCCCGGCTTAATCTCCAAAATGCGGTTATAGTATTCAATCGCCTCGTCAGTCCTGCCAAGCAAAACAAGCATATTGCCGATGTTGTAGAACGTCCTGAAATCGTCCGGCTCAAATCTCAGCGCCTCCTTAAACTCGCGCAAGGCCGCTTCGGCATTACCCTTTCCCGCAAAACCGATACCCAGGTATTCCCGCGCGACAACATTATCAGGGGTTACGGCGGCACAATGCGTAAACAGCGACAGGGTATCCCGCCAGCAGCCGACCTGCACAAACGCCATTACGCCAAGGACAACGAGAATGGCCGAACCGATAACGCCCGCTATGGCCTGCCTTGACCGCCGTTGCGCCACAATGTCGCCGGCCAGCCAGGCGAGCATAATGAAAATACCCGTAAGCGGTATGTAGGTATACCTGTCCGCCATCGCCTGCCCGCCTACCTGCACAAACCCGATGACGGGCACTAATGTCCCCAAGTACCAAAGCCAGCCGACGAGCAGATAGCGACGACGACGCAGCAATATGACAGCGATTGTAATCGCCAGCAAGACCGCGAATGCCGCAGCGACCTTCCAGCCGGCAATCTGGTTTGCTGGATAAGGATAAAAAACCGCCAGGTCAACGGGCCAAAACGTTTTTATCAGGTATTGGCAATATGAAACCAGGGCGTTGTCTATTCGCCGGCCAAACTGCATTATACTTATTTTTTCCACCGCCCCGCCGCTTTTTTGTGCGACAACGGTGACAGCACACACTAATACAGACATAACAGCCAGCGGGAGTTTCTCGGCCAGTAATCGGCCGACCGCAACGCCGTTTTTTTTCTCTTCGGGCCAAAGACGTTTCAAAGGCCAGTAGTCCATAAGCAAAAGCACAAGGGGCAGTGTTACCAGCATCGACTTTGACATCAGACCAAGGGCGAAAGTTACGCAGATGATTATATATCGTTTGGCAGTCGGGTTTTCCGCGTACCGAACATACGCCAGCATCGTCAGTATCCAAAACAGCGTGCTTAGAACATCTTTTCGCTCAGTCACCCAGGCGACGGACTCAGCGTGCAGGGGATGCAGACCAAATAACGCGGCCACAAAAAAACTCGGCCACAGTGACTTCGAATACCGTTTCAACACCCAAAACAACAGGACCGTGTTGACGATATGAAGAGCGACGTTGACTAAATGAAAGCCTCCCGCCCCAACACCGAAAACGCTCCTGTCGGCCATCAGGGACAACCACACGAGCGGAATCCAGTTGCCGGCGTGCATCGTGGTAAAGGCCCATTTAATGCCGTCCAAAGTCAATCCCGCCAGCACCTGAGGATTCCGGGTGACATAAAAGGGGTCATCGTAATCGACAAAACCAAAGGCGACAACCCGCACATACACCGCGGCGACGGCGGCAATCAAAAGCAGACAAAGCCCAAGGACAAGCTGTTTTGGGCGGTCCTCCCGAATCATTTCGAACCAGGTCTTTTCCGATTTCACCTAATCTACCCGTATCGATTGCTCAATCAGTCTTATCAGCCGGCCGGCGACGTGCTTTTTCGGCGCCTCAGCAAACCGACGCCATTCCCGGCCGGCTTTTTTTATCCAAACTTCGCACCGCTCGCTGCCAATGGCCTCGGGCGTGTTGGCGATAATCATATCCAGATTTTTGTCCCGCAGTTTTCTTTCTGCGCCGGCCTTGATGTCCCTGTCTTCAAGCGCAAAGCCGATAACAACCTGATTTCGCTTCTTGTGAGTCCCGGCCCATTTCAAAATATCCTGCGTCGGTTTTAGTTTAAGCGTAATCACGCCGGGGCTTTTTTTCATTTTATGGCGGGCGGGTTTAACCGGGGTATAATCCGAGACTGCCGCGGTCATAATCAGGCAATCGCACCCGCCAAACTCGCCCTTAACCGCTTCGAACATGTCACGGGCCGATTTGACTCTGACTACGCCGGCTGCTTTTGGGGTGTTCAGGTTTGTCGGCGCGGTTATCAATGTTACGTCGTGTCCAGCCAGAAGCGCCGACCGCGCAAGGCAATAGCCCATTGTACCGGTGCTGGCGTTGGAAATGAATCGTACGGGGTCGATATATTCTCGCGTCCCCCCGGCCGTAATCAAGAACTGAAATTTTCGCCGTCGCCTTCGAGAATACATTCTGGAGAGACCTATTTGCGTTTGTGTTTAAGTCCGGTCCGGCTTCGGCTCGTCGCCACAATTGATTTTGTGGCTTTGTTCAGGCCTTCGCCGAGACAAGCGGCAATTTTTTCGACCGCCTCTAAAATTTCCTGCGGTTCGGCCATCCTGCCGATACCTTCGGCGCCGCAGGCAAGCCGGCCCTGCCGCGGCCCTATAAGCTCCGCGCCGATTCGTTCGACGAATTTGACGTTTTCCTGCACCGCGGGGTTGGCCCACATTTTATCGTTCATCGCCGGCGCAAAAAGCATCGGTTTCGCCCAGCAGGCGCAAAGCGTCGTGCTGAGCAGGTCATCACAGATGCCGTTGGCGAATTTGCCGATGATGTTCGCCGTCGCCGGCGCGACCACAATCACATCCGCCCAGTCGGCGAGATTTATGTGCCCGATTTTGAACTCCTCCTGCTCCCATAGACTCGTGTAAGCCGACCCGCCTGTAACGGCCTCGAAACTTTTCGCTCCCACCAGGTGAAGGGCGTTTTCGGTCAAGACCGTCCTCACCTCGGCTCCTGCGGCCGTCAATTTGCTGGCAAGGTCGATTGCTTTATACGCGGCGATGCCGCCGCTGACTGCCAGCATAATCTTTACCCCGTCAAGTTTTGCGGTCTGTTTGGCCATATACGTCCGCCTCGGAGCAATTCCACCGGCCGCTTACACGCTGCCCGGTTTGTCGATGTCGCTGTTATCGTAATCGATGGCAATCTTGTCCAGCTTGATTTCCTCGACGACTATTTGAAGCTGGCTCATGCCCTCTGAGTTTTCAATCAAAGGCCGCCCGCCCTGCATCAACTCCATCAGCCGTTTCTGAATCAGGGCCGTCAATTTGAACCGCCCGCCGACTTTTTTTACCAACTCGATATTTTTCAGGTCTTCAATCATTCTTTCGACTCCACAATTTAACTGCTTTTGCTTTTACTTCTTTTTTATCTTCCGTGTCGTTTCGATTATTCCTGTTATTTCATTCACTGCCGCGTCCAGTTTGTCGTTTGTGACCATATACTGGTAATCCTGGCGAGCAATCGCTATTTCTTTCGACGCCTGGCTCAGCCGGCGTTTTGCCGTTTCTTCGTCATCTCTGCCCCTGCCGTGCAATCGGCCCGCAAGCTCCTTTGTTGTCGGGGCGAGTATAAATACCATCACTGTGTCCGGGTACAGCTTCTTAATCTGTTTGCCGCCCTGAACGTCTATTTCCAGAATCACCACTTTGCCGGCGGCAATCGCCTCATCAACCTTATCCTTCGGCGTGCCGTAAAAATTACCGAAGACCTCTGCGTGCTCCAGCAGCAATCCATTTTCAATTCGCCGCTGAAACTCATCCCTGCTGACAAACCAGTAATCCTTGCCGTCAATCTCTTTCGGCGTTTGTTTTCGCGTAGTCACTGAAACGCTCAGGCACGCGTAATCCAGCCGTTTCACCAGTTCCCTGCAAATCGTCCCCTTGCCGACGCCGCTGGGGCCGCTTATCACGACAATAATTCCTTTTGACGCTTGTGAGCTGCTCATCGGCGATTCTTTATTCCACGTTCTGGACCTGTTCTTTGATTCGGTCTATCCGGCACTTGATATCCACAACCAAATGCACAACACCGGAGTCGCCGGCCTTGCTGCCGATGGTATTGGCCTCTCTGAGCATCTCCTGACAGATAAAATCGAGTTTGCGACCTTCGCCCTGTCCGGCGCCGCCTTTCAAACTCTTTGTAAACTGCACGAGGTGCGAATCGAGCCGGGCAATTTCTTCCGATATATCGGCCCTGTCAGCAAAAATCGCGACCTCGCGAGCCAATGTCTCGTCATTCAATTTCAGTTTGGCAACCGAGAGTAAGTCCTCGACTCTCCTCTTGAGTTTTTCGGCATATTGCTGCGGTCCTGCGGCGCTGCGAGTCTGTATCTGCTCAAGAGAGGTCTTAATCGCCCTGCAATGTTTCTCGAGGTCCGCCGTCAGGGCCGCTCCTTCCGCCGCCCGCATCGCCTTAAGTCCTTTCAGGGCCTGGCGCGTAATTGCCAGCACCTTTCGCCGGATACCCGCGGCCGCTTTTGCGCTATGCACCGCCGGCGACAAAATTCCCGGCAACGCCAATAGCCCGCCCAAATCCAGCTCGCGTTCCAGCCCGCCCGACGGTGATATTTTACCAAGCCGTTTCAGCAGTGTCGCCAGCGCCTTTTCGTTTATATCAAAAAGCGCCTCAGCGGGCGCACCCTTCTGCCTGAGCGTATAATTTACCGTCCCTCGCGATACCTCACGGCGCAGCTCTTTTTCCACATCGCCTTCGAGGAACCCCAGCGTTTCGGGAAGCCGCAGTGTAGGTTTGAAATAGCGGTTGTTCACCGCGCCGATTTCAACGACGTAGGTAACGCCGCTCAGCCGGCCCTCCGCATTTCCATATCCGGTCATACTATTTATCATAGAGATTCAGCCCTCATTACATATATCGCCGGCGGACAAACAAAATTGTCCCGACCGCGGCGACAAAAACACTTACCGCTGGGTCTGTCCCTGCTGGCCTGCTGGTGCAGGCGTTGGCTGGCCCTGGCCGGTGTCGGTGCTCGTAATCGGAGCGGGGGTTTGCGATTCGGGCCCGCTCGTCGTCGGTTTCCACCACCTGTCGAGCACAAGGGCAACAACTATAAACAAGCTGGCCACGCTGATGGTAATCCACGTCAGGACGTCGCCCGTCTTGCTGCCAAGGATGCCGCTGGCCATGCCGCCGGCAAAAGCGCCGCTAAGTCCGCCGCCTTTGCCTTTTTGAATCAATACCACCAGGATGAGCACTACCGAGCCAATAACAAAAATCGCCGCGAGAATGTTCATCATTAAACCTGCCGCCAATACCGAATTCACTTGCATAATATGTCCCCTATTTCGTTAAAATTTTTATAATCAAACCGCCGCTTTAACAATCGCCACAAAATCATCTGCTTTCAAGCTTGCTCCGCCGACCAATAACCCGTCGACGTCTTCCTGCTCCATCAGCTCGCCCGCGTTATCCGGCTTGGCCGAGCCGCCGTACTGAATCCTGATCTCGCCGGCAATTTTCCTGTCGTACATTTCCGCCAGCAGTTTTCTAATCATCGCATGCACTTCCTGTGCCTGCTGGGGCGTCGCGGTCAACCCTGTCCCTATCGCCCAGACCGGCTCATACGCAATCGTAACCGCCGACATTTTCTCAGGCGTAAGGCCGGCCAGACCTTTTTTCATCTGCCGCGTCACCACTTCGACGGTCTTGTTCGCTTTCCGCTCCTCAATCAGTTCGCCGACGCACAATATCGGTAAAAGCCCGCCCAATATGGCGGCGTGCACCTTTTTGTTTATCAGCTCGTCGGTCTCGCCGATAACGTGCCGGCGCTCGGAGTGGCCGCATATCGCGTAAGCGCACCCGACGTCCTTGAGCATCGCCGAGCTTATCTCGCCGGTGAACGCGCCTTTCTGCTCGAAGTACACATCCTGCGAACCAAGCGCAATATGCGACGACTGAAGGGCCATGCCCACCTGCTGCAAGTACACAAACGGCGGGCACACGGCCACGTCAACTTTGTCCACAACATTTCTACAACCTGAAACGACGCCCTGGGCCAGTTTGACTGAGCTGTTAACATCGGTGTTCATTTTCCAGTTGCCGGCCACAAACGGTTTTCTCATCTGAAACGCTCCTAATAAGTTATCCTAACACTTCCATCGCCCGCGGGAAGCTGCCCAGCACTGAAAGCTGCAAACAGTGCTTGCGTGCCTCGTCGAAGGCCTGCTGAACTTTTTCGTCGTCGTGATGACCCAGAAAATCCACAAAGAAGTAATATTCCCATTGCCTCTTTTTGCTGGGTCTCGATTCTATATTAGTCAGGTTTACGCCATACTTCTTGAAGACCTCGAGCACGTCAACCAGGGCGCCTGCCTTGTGGGCAGTGCTGAATATCGCCGCGGTTTTGTCTTCGCCGGTGGGCTTGGCGTCTTCCCGCCCGACCACAAAAAATCTTGTTACGTTGTTGGGCGTGTCCTCGATGCTTTCGCACACGATTTTCAGCCCATACAGTTCCGCAGCCACAGCCGAACCAATTGCCGCCGACTTCGCTTCTTTTGCGGCCTTCTGCGCGGCCTTTGCCGTTGACGGTTCCGCGATGGTCTTGGCCTCTTTGAACGTCGAGGCAAGCCAGTTGCGACACTGCGTAAAAACTTCCGGCTTCGAATAAATCTTTTCTATCTGGTCCAGGTTGCAGTTGGCCAGAAGATTGTGATGAATCGCCATCAAAATCTCCGAGCAAACCTTCACATCCGAATCCACCAGGGCGTCCAGCGTTTCAATCACGCCGCCGCCGAGGGTATTCTCTATCGGCACAATACCAAGGTCGCAATGTCCCTTGCTGACCTCGTCGAGGACGCTGCGAATATCCACGAGCGGCTCATAATCCGCGCTTTGCCCGAACTTGCAAATCGCCGCCGTATGACTGTAGCTGCCGGCAGGTCCCAGGTAGCCAACCCGCAACGGCCTTTCCAGCACAAACGACCCGCTCATCAGCTCTCGCCATATCGCCTGCAAACACTTATTCGGCAACGGGCCTTTGTTGGCCTTGGCTACCTTCTCAAGCACTTCTTTCTCACGGTCCGGCGCATACACGGGCGTGCCTGTCTTGCCTTTTAGCTTACCGATGTCTATCACAACATTGGCCCGCCCGTTGAGCAGCTCGACAAGCTTGCGGTCAATCTCGTCTATTCGTTTTCTAAGGTCTTCTAAAGACAACATTTCCACCTGCCCCCGCACTTGTCTTTGATAAAAAGACACGGGGGCGTCAAACCTTTTGCCTATACAGATTTACAAACACGCCTTTTTATCATAATTACCCTCTTGCGTCAACGACTTTGCCTTGTTTAATATGATTTTTCGCGGTATGAATACGCAAATGAAATATACGATTTTCAATACTGCCTGGGGGTATTTTGGCTTAGTCGCCGACAAAAAGGGGCTGATTCGCACCATTCTCCCTTGCCCAAGCCGCAAAACTGTTGAAAAATGCCTCCTATCAGGCCTAAAAAATACCAAATTTGACAAAAATCTCCTCAAATCCCTGCAAAAACAGATAATCGCCTATTTTGCCGGAAAACACCCCCTCCGTCATCCGTCCTCAGCCTGCCCCGGCGAAGCGCAGCGAAGAGGGGTCCTCTGTCCTCTAAACCTTTCCGGCCTTTCGCTCTTCACCCGAAAAGTATTGACCGCTTGCGGCAGGATTCCATCGGGCAAAACAGTGAGCTATTCCCAGTTAGCAAGTATGATTGGCAAGCCCCGCGCCAGCCGGGCAGTAGGAAGCGCATTAGCGAAAAATCCTATCCCCCTGATTATCCCCTGCCATCGCGTCATTCACTCCGATGGCTCACTCGGCAAATTCTCCGCATTTGGCGGCACCGGTACTAAGAAAAAATTAATAGCACTTGAAAAACGATAACATTGAAGAGGGGCAGACACACAGGTCTGCCCCCTACATTGATTTACTAATAACCTGAAATCACTACTTCGCCTTGTTTGGCTCGACGGGCTTTTTGGCCTCAGCGGGCTTATTCGGTTCGACCGGCTTAACCACTTCTTTGGGCTGATTCGGCTCAGCGGCTCCGAGCAATCGCACGTTATCGAAATAGAAGGGGCCTGCCTTTTCCACGCCATCATAGTTTGTAACGATAATGATGTTTCCCCTTGTCAAATCCGGCGGGGTTTGAGCGGGAACGTCAAAAGTAACCGTAACCGTCTTATCCTCTGCGCCGTTCCACATGGTATCCCCGTCGGTCGGGTCGATTTGCTGCCAGGCGCCCATATCACTCTGTATAACGGCACATTCGATTGCCTTGACCCAGCCGGAACCGACGCTCCATTCGCTGGCTTTCAGCGTTACATCGACCTGCAGCTTCGCGGCTTTGCCGAGTGCTTCCAGCAGTTTCGGTTCGCTCGACAAATCACGCGTTACGGCCTTTTGCCAGCCGGACGGGACGGAAACCTTATAGCTGCCCTTGCCCAATGTGCCGTTTTCCTTGACGAAATGCGCGGTCGTGCCATCGGGGGCCTCAGTAAACAACTCCCACCCGTCGTTGCTGTCTTCCCAGTCGCCTATCACCTGTGGCAAAGCCGCATAGCTTACCCCGGCCAGCCCTAACGTTATCGCAAAACATGCAACGCCGATAAATCTAATCAAACTCGTTTTCATAACCTTTGCCTCCTTCGTTATTGTCAAAATTTATTGTTTTCCGTTTCTACACCAGAGCACTGTTATACACAAAAAATGTGACTTTGTCTATGGGCGGATTCGTCGCTCGTGGCTCGTGACTCGTCGCTCGAATGGGTCACGATTTGCCTGTCAATTTTTTAATCACTTCGATTTCGTTGGCATCGAAAGGCGAGCCGTCTTTGCGGAAAATATCGTGATGCCAGATGGCCGGCTCAGGGGCGTTCGGCTTGGAACCCCATGGATAAACCGTCTGCGTCTTGCCATAAACAAATCCCCAGTTTATCGCGCCGACGTTTTCGGCCTTCATCAAAGGCAGATGCGTCTCGAATTTACTGCCCGCGCCCCTCGCTATGTATTCGGTGCAGATAACGGGCCTGCCGTATGATTTGTATTTCGCGATATCATTTTTCATCTGCTGTAAACCTGAGTAATTGTGGAAGCTGATAACGTCGGAATTATCCAACTGGAATTTATTAATCTCTTCGTGTTTATCGCCGCCCGTCCAGACGGCCATAGTCATCGGCTGTGACGGATTGGCCTTCCTCGCCCATTCCACTACCTTTTTCAAAAACGGCAATTGCTCTTGCGGCTTATGACTGTTGCCCGGCTCATTATATAAATCCCAAACGAGCACCCTTTTGTCTTTACCGAATGACCGCATAATATCTACGACGTATTCTTCAAAAATCGGATATTTCGCTACATCGTTTACTTCGTTATATCGGGGACATTGCAGCCAGCCGGAATTATGAACACCCGGCTTAGGCGCGGGCTGCTTGCCAAGTTTGGCGTTGCCGTTCCAGCAGTCATCGAAGAAAACGAACATCACCTTGATTTTGTGCTTCTCGCAGATACCGAGGAAATCATTCATCCTGCCCTTGAAGCCGTTCGGGTCTTCCTGCCAGACAAGATAATGCAGATACACCCTGACGGTGTTGAAGCCGATGTCCTGCGCCCAGCCAAGCTCACGGTCGATTGTGTTCGGGTCGTAGGTGTCCTTTTGCCACATCTCAAGCTGATTGATTGCCGTGCTCGGCGTAAAATTGCACCCGACAGACCAACCCGCTTCGCTGTACCACGCATTTGCCTGCTCTTTCGACATAATCGAATCAGAAGCAAAACAGGTCAACGAAACCATAATGCTTACACACACAACAAATACAGTTTTCATAATCTCTCCTTCGTTATTTCAAATAAAAAAATCTGTGTTCTTCCGTGTCTTTTCCATTATGTTAACCGCTCTTATTCATAAAGGCAAATAGCGCGATATTCATTGAGGACGGGGACTGTAAATTGTGTATAGTCGCCTGTAATTTTAGTGGATATACGCGATCCATCCATCGTTGACGCTTTTTTAAATTTGCCTTTAAGCTCGATTGTAATATCTTTCATTTCAACCGCATCGAAAAACGCCGTGCCGGAATGGCCGATGAGATTGACCAGATGAACAATCGTCCGTTTCGGCTTTTCCTGCCTCATTACGGTTATCTCAACGGAGGGATGTGCGTTTGTTTTCAACTGGCGTTTGTTAGTCGGCAAAAGATAATCAACAAGGTCAGACACAAACATCCGGTGCTTATCATTGCTGAATCGATAATATAGGTCGCCGATATTCCATGGGATAAAAGCAACCTCACCCTTATCAACAGTTTTAATAATCAGTCCCGGCTTATCCGTCTTTTCCGTAAGTGCCGATACCTTATCCGGCGGGCCAAACTGGCTTGGCGGGATAAGCGTTAATGGCGACGGCATCGGTTCAAGCTCAAGATAATTCCCCTCGCAGAACAGAACATCCGTATCCTTCAAAGACGGGAATATCGAATGGTCAGTAATTCTCATATAAGATGTGGTCGTATTATCCCAGAGTTTGACGGTTTTGCCGAAATCCAGGCCGGGGTGCGTTGTGCCGGCGAGCAAGACTTTGCCGCCCGCCTTTATATAAGGGACTAACACATCGGGGATAGCGCCTTGTGATACGATGACAAGGTCGATTTCAGCCGGATTCAAATTTGAAATGAGATTTGTCGCTTTGAAGGGGATATGCAGCTCGCAAAGCAATCGATAGAAGCCGCGATAATCGTTGGACCAGCGGTGCGATGCCTGGCCCGGGCCAGTGTATAGAATCACGCGAGAGGCGTTCTTCTGGCCGACGTAATCTTTTTTATATTTATCGTAAAACTGAAAGACGGGCCGCACGGCTTTCAGCGCCGTCTTATCGGGCTGGTCAAAAGTCCCTAAGCAGACAAACGCCGGAAAAGCCCCCTGCGCGAGATTTTGATACAATAACGCACGCAATCCCGGCCCGGCGGTGGTTGCGAAACGATATTTCATTTCCTGATACGGCATTACTAAATCGAACGACATTTTATCCGGCCTGATATTAAGGGCGCTATTGACCTGCTCGCTCGCCGTATAAATCCATTGAGGCAAGAGACGCCACTTATAAAAATCCGCCTCAGAAACAAGCGCATCTGTATTCTGGTCGATATAAGTCATAAATAGTGCGCCGGGACGCTTGGTGTGAATCAAATCCTCATACATTTTCGCGACTTCAACCGCGCTTTGGAAAATAAAGTCCCTGTATTGGTCATCTGCTGTATCAGGAACACCACGGCCGTATTTTCCCCTGAATTTTTTTTCGCAGGCACCGCAATGACACAGGCCGATGGGTTGACCCCGATAATCCATATTGAGATTGCCGAACCAGTTAAAAAACAGGCCGTCAACTTCGTAACGCTGGAGCGCTTCTGTCAAAATCTCAACGCCTTTTTCCCTGTAATATGCGCCGTTGATGCAGGCGTTATATAATTTGTTGTCATCGAAAACCGGTTCGCCATTTTTCTGTTTATAAAACCATTCGGGATGCGCATCGAACACCTCTTTGCGTGCCCTGCTGAAATCAAATCGGCCGATGACGCGGATGCCACCTTTGTGCGCCTCTTTGATTACATCGCCTGCAAGGTCCCTGCCGGCGGGAAGATATTCGCTTGGATAGTGATATTGGACTTTTGTGGGGTAATGGGCGACGATACCGCCGACACTGAAAAGAATTGTGTTTGCCGGGAAATTTTTTATCTCTTTGACAAGCGCGTTTGCGTCAAGCCCGGAATCGGTTTCTCTTAGATTGGTCTGAATCAAAGACACCGGCTCTATTATCCACCACCCCTCCCCCGCCAAAGCCATATTCGCTGCGACTAACAACAAAATAATTCCATACCGTTTCATAAGGCCTCCATCGTTTTATTATTTGAAAGGATTGTATTCTTAGTCCTTAGTTTATAAATAGAAAACATAAAATAATAAATAGACACGGAGCGAAGCGACAAGCCCGCTTCGGAAAATCTTAGCCCGCTCTGTTGTAAATAGAAAATGGAAAATAGAAAATAATAAAATGAACCCGTGGAATTCGCGTACTTGTCCGCCTGTGGCGGAATCAGTGGCTAATAAAATCATTCCATATGAATGACGTTTGTTTTGCGGTCGGCGGAAAGACTCGCCTTTTTGATGGTGTCGTAAAGCTCGCGGGAATCTTTGATTTTTTTGAACTCGAACTCAGGCTGGTTCTTGTCGGATGTCGTCAATATCACTGTCCCTACGCCTACCATACAATCGAGGACATTCCTGCGGAGCTTGATATCGACCACGCGGAACATATCGATGTTATCAACCCTGCGGTCAAATACCCCTTCGCCGTATTCGATGCGGTCGGGGCTGACCTCGTAATGAGTCATCCTGATTTTCCACGCCTTATAAAAGAGAATCAGGCCGACAACAAAAAATGTCCCCAGCCCTAACAGCACCCGATATTTGCCGACGACGGCTATTGCTTGAACGGAAAGATGCAGCCAGGAAATGCGCTCGATGTGCCAGACCATTATCAATATGGCGGCAATCAGCATCGCGCCGCCTTTGGCAAAATCCATTGTCATCGCCCACAAACTCGGACTGCCCGAGTAAAATACCGTCTTCGGCTTCTCTTTCGACGCATCCTCACCGTCGGCCTGCTGCTCATCGCCGGTTCCATCTCGTTGGCCGGTCAACATCGCCTTTGCCCGCGAGGTATTTAGAAACTCGCCGCAATGCCGGCACTTTATCGCCGCCGACAGTATCGTCTCGGCACAAAACGGGCATACCTTTGTCTGTGATGTAGTTAGCTGCATATATTTTTCAGGATATCAGCAAATCAGGCCATCAGACGACCAGGGAAACGCACGCGCGATTACCCTGATATCCTGCTGCACTGGTAACCTGATAACCTTCTTTATACATCTATATCGGAAAACCACTCTCAAATTGCCCAGTGTTAAATAATCCTAAAATGCCTCTTCTGTTACCCTGTATGAAAAAAATTTGCAAAAAATTGTAAAATTGTCTTGACATAGTGTAATGTTTTTCTTACATTATGTACGATATGGCATACATATATTAGGAGAAACAGAAATGAAAAGAATACAGAAAATAGCATGGTGGATGGTGATTTGGATATCGATAGCGATGATTGTCGCGGCTATTGCCATTATGATTCAGTATTTCAAAATCGGAATGCCCAAAGCAATGTCGGGACTGGCATTTTTGGGTATCGCCGGATTTGCCGGCCTTGGGCCGTTGTTTTTCGGCAAGGACAAAGACAAGGTGGCCTGCGACGAACGGGACAAGTTAATCAACAGCCGGGCGGCCGTGGCGGGATTCGGGTCGGCTTTTCTGGTCACAGGTGTGGCGTGCATGCTGCCTTTTTCTATTCTCGGCTCTCAGGCGACTGTCCCTATTCACTGGCTGCCGATGATTTTCGGGGCGGCAGCTCTCACTTCATTCTTTGTACATGCCGTCGCTATTCTCGTCCAATACGGCTGGAAATAAAAAGGAGAACAATTATGAACAGACAACAGAAAATAGCGTGGTTTAATTTAATCGTTACTTCGCTGTCTTTGGGGCTGAGCGTGATTGCCTTTAGTATCGGCTACTTTGTCTTTGGGGCGCCCGCTCATCAGGCGTCGGCCGGGTTCGGGTTCATAGGGATTATGGGTTTCTCTGGTTTGAGCCCTGTTTTGTTCAGGAAGGATAAAAGCAAGGTGCAGTACGATGAACGCGACACGGCGATTCAGCGCAAATCTGTCATCATCGCTTACTCAATTTTCTGGGTTCTGTTCGTGGCATCAGCCATGATTCCGTGGTTCATCATCGGGCCGAACGGAAATATCACAGTCAACTATCTTCCGTGGATGGTTTTTGGGGGGATGTGCGTTGTGATGCTCCTGCAATCAATAGTAACTCTCAGTGAATACGGCTGGAGGGGTGATGGAGACAAATGAATTGAAAAACAACATTCGCAGATTGCGATTTGAAAAAGGCGAGATGACCCAGCAGCAACTAGCCGACATCGCAGGCGTAACGAGACAAACGATAATCGCGATGGAGCAGGGCAAATACGCGCCGTCGCTGCCTTTGGCTTTCCGTATCGCTAAAGCATTCGGGGTGGGAATAGAGCAGGTATTCGAGTTCACGGAAAAGCCCCCTCCGGAAAACGTGTAATCCCGCTCAAACAGCCCATTTGCGCTGACCGTTCGTGTATCCTTAACCGCAATAACGCAGCTATCGCATTTGCTTTTATGCGAGAGAGAGGAACACGGGTAAAAAGTGTTCCAGTTTTTCCATATAGCCGAAATAAAGTGATGAAGGCCTTTTTCTGTTTATGAACCGAAGAAAGATGAAAATGAAAACAGCGGCTGTAATTTTGTGTTTCTTTCTGGCGACCACGGCCCTGTCGGCGACGGACAGCAATTCTTCGATAGGCATAAGCACCGGACACATCGAGCTTGAGGGGGCAACCTCATCAAAAACCTTCAAGATATGGAATAGAGACACCGCCAAAATGAGTTATACGGTGTCCGTTGCTGAGGGGGGAGTTTATTTTTCGGTTTCGCCGACCAGCGGGGACTCAAACGGCGCTTCGGACGCTCGTGTCCACACAGTTACCGTTAATTATAATTTGGTACCGCACGGCAGTACGGTAGCGGGGAAAATAAGCGTATCCGACAGCAAGTCAACCCGGTATATCGATTTGAGCGCGACGGAAACAATCGCCAGCCACCTCCGGAGCGTCAGGATAGAGCATGGAATCGATTGCAATAATGAGCAGGACTGCAATGATTCCATATACAAATTTCGAATTACCGTTATAACCGACAATTCCGCGGCAGAGGTCGCTTTCATTGTGCCGGATGGTGACCCCTGTTACCCATACATAATAACGGATACTAACTACACCAAAGACGGACACATCGAGACGTGGTACAGCGACAATAACAGCGAGCAATCCTGGACATACCAGGAATGGTTCTCTGACTACAATGGTCTGACCGCTTACTGGAACGGCAAATATATCGTCAAAATTACTTACAAGAGTGATTCTAACGAAGCCGAGACGGAAGTGGGATTTTCCATTCCGGGGCGGCCGGGAGCAATTCCGCAGCCAACGCAGGAGCCGAATATGACCAGCCCGCCGAAGGACGGCAACACGGTCAGCCCGGTCCGGTTTGCCTGGGAGAAATGCAGCGATTCAAACGTGGGTTTGATTCTGTTCGGTTACAAAAGGCCGGATGACGCCAACTGGATAGAACAGGAATACGGCAAAGGCACAACGAGGACGGGATTTTTTAATCTGGACTACGGCGAATGGTTCAGCGAACTGGCCTTCGGACGCTGGTACGAGGCGAAAAACAGCGACGACATCGAAATAACCGTTGGTAAATACATAAAGAGCTACAGCTCTTTTATGGTAACCAACACGTTCGGCACCTTCAGCGAATTAAAGAGCCATCCATTGCAGTTAGCCGACTGCAATGGTCGGATTGTAACGTTCACCCTGACCGGCGGCGGCGAAGGCACTGTGGACAACAACTGCAACTTCAACAGCATTATCCTCAGCGGGACAACGGAAAAATCCGTTCTCAGCATCACGACGACCGGCGGAGCCAAAACGCGCATCGGCAACATAGACGTCAACGGCCCAATCAAGGCGATAATCGGACGCAGCGTCGACTTAAAAGGGGACATTTCAATTATCAACGGCGGCGCTGCTATGATTGTCATGGGCGACGTGCCGGGCGACAGTAATATCACCATCGGCTCCCCTGCTTCACCCAAAACCGCTTGCGCCCTGAAGTTCGGGGAGGTAAACAATCTGGCCCTGACAAGCGGAACGCCAATTAAGGAATTGCGGGCGACAGAGTGGAAGGGCGGCTCGCTGGACGCACCCTGGATTTCAAACCTGGTAATCGACGGCAACACAGCGGGCGGCATAGCAGGTGATTTCGACGCAAACGTAACGTTGAGCGGAGAGAACAGCCCAAAGGACATGGCTTTGAAGAGCATTAAGATTGCAGGAGAGCTTGGCAAGACGATATGGGATATCACCGGCAACTGCGGAACAATCGAGATTGCAGGAGGGCTTAGCGAAACGACATGGGATATCACCGGCAACTGCGGAACAATCAAGATTGCAGGAGGGCTTGACAAGACGACATGGAATATCGCCGGCAACTGTGGAACAATCGGGATTGCAGAGGAACTTGATGAGACGATATGGGATATCGCCGGTAACTGTGGAGCAATCGAGATTGCAGATTCAAATGTTGATTTTACGGCCGACATCGCAGGCAGTGTTGGAACGCTCAGCGCAGTCGGCAATAAAAAGCTGGATATTCCTTCGGTCCTGTCGGGAACATGGTCGTTCGACTCTGTCAAAACAATCGGGGCGTCGGAAATATCGGATTGCAATCTTACAGCCGCTCTGGAAATCGATGCCAACGTGCCGGCGATAGGCCGCATCACCGCAACGGGGTGGATCAGCGGATGTATTATCGAAACGACGGGCGACGCTGGCTCAATAATATCGGGGGGAATACGAGACAGCACAATATGGGGGGGAACTGACGGCAACTCGATATACAAGCTGAATTCGCTGGGACGCCTGCAGATAAAAGGTATAAAAGGGGAAGCGTATTGCCTGATAGACAGCAATATAACAGCGGAACACATCGGCAACGCGTATCTGGCGTACCCGAAGACCTTCAACTCCGGCGCGCCTTTCGGACTGACAGCAGGTTCTATCGATATGCTGACGATAAAAGACCCGACCTCTACGCAAACCTGGAAAAACCTTGCTCGCCCCGCGGATACGATAACAATAGAGGACCTGGTAATCCGTCTGGAATAAATCGCAATTCGAGTATATCCTTCTTAAAATCCGCGTTCGCTGGTATAATGGCGGGCTATGGCATTACCTGTAGTAGCGATAATCGGAAGGCCCAACGTCGGCAAGAGCAGTTTGTTCAACGCCCTGGCAAGAAGAATGATAAGCGTTGTCGAGCCGACGCCCGGCGTTACGCGCGACAGGGTCAGCGTAATCATCGAGAAAAACAACTGCTATTTCGAGCTTGTCGATACGGGCGGCTACGGCATCGTTGACGCGGACCATCTCGAAAAGGACGTCCACCAGCAGATTCAGCGGGCAATCGATTTAGCGAATCTCGTCCTGTTCGTGGTCGATATCCGCGACGGGGTAATGTCATTAGACCAGACGATAACGCGGCTTCTCCGTAAACACAATCTCAAGGTCCTCGGCGTAGCGAACAAGGCCGACACAGAAAGCAAATTTGCGGAGGTGGGCGAGTTTAACAGACTGGGTTTCGGCGATTTCCTGTGCGTCTCCGCCCTAAACAACATCAACAAAGACGTTTTGCTGGACACAATCCTCGACCGGCTGAAAATCGTAGAATCAGCCAGGCCGGCGGAACCCGTGATGAAAATAGCGATAGTCGGCAAGCGGAACGCGGGCAAAAGCTCGATTGTCAACGCCATAGTTGGCGACGACCGCGTCATTGTCAGCGAAACACCCGGCACAACGCGCGACGCGGTTGACATCCGGTTCGAGAAAGACGGTCAAACAATCGTTGTCATTGATACCCCCGGCGTAAAGAAAAAAAGCAAGCTCGCCGACAATATCGAGTTCTACAGTTTCGTCCGCGCGACAAGCTCGGTGCGCAGGGCGGACGTGGTGCTGCTGATGATTGACGCGACCACGCCCGTATCACAGCCCGACAAGCGGCTTGCGCAATTAATCGCCGAAGAAAGCAAGGCCTGCATAATCGTCGTCAACAAATGGGACCTGGCGAAAAATTCCGCGGATACCGGGCAATATGAAGATTACCTGACGAAGTTATTGCCGGGATTAAGACACGCCCCGATTGCCTTCACGACCGCCAGCGAGGGCAAAAATGTCAAAAGCGTTCTCGACCTTGCTGCCGAACTTTTCAAACAGGCGACGACGTGGATATCGACGTCAAAACTGAACAGGGCGTTCGAGGCCATAAAGGAAACGCAGGCCGGCTCCTCGAAAATCGGCAACCCGAAAATCTATTACGCTACACAGGTCGCAATCAATCCCGTAACAATTCTTATGTTCGTCAACAAGCCGGAACTCTTCGACGAGAGTTATCGCCGATTCGTCGTTGGGCAATTAAGTGAATTGTTGCCCATAGCCGAAGTGCCAATAAAATTATTCGTCCGGGCGCATCGGGAATCCGAACCAACGCCGGAACCCGTCAGAAAACCCAAAGGCAAGGGCAAACCTCGCCAATCACGTAAACATTAAACGGTTGCTGTCCCCCCCGCTTTTTGTTCGCCCCCGCAAAGCGGGACTTCGCAAAAAAAGCTGCGGGGGCTACGCAAGGCTTCGCCATTATGAAACCCGTTCTACTCAATTTGTGACTTCGCAATGTCAATCACTTCAAAATGAAACTCGCCGCGAGGGTTCTTTACCGATGCTTTGTCTCCCAGGAAAAGCCCATGAACAGCATCGCCTACTGGTGAGTGAATTGAAATACTTCCTTCATCAATATCAGCATCATTAGGGCCCAGCAATTGATAGGTCACCTTCTCCTGAGTATCCAGATTCAACAAAGTCACTATGGCGCCAAACACGGCGCGATCACATTGAACTTTCGTGCAATCGATTTTTTGCGACCGGTTTATTTCCGTCCTCAATTTACCGAGACGGCCTTCGAGAAAGCCCAATTGCTGACGGCCGTAAATAAACTCGCCGTTTTCGCTTAGATCGCCCTGTTCACGAGCATCACTAACCCTTTTCCTCACTTCAGCCGCTTCTTTCTCGAGCTGGTTCAGCTCCTCCTTGAGTTTATTGAAACCAGTTATCGAGATTGGCACAAGGTCAAACATCCTGATACATCTCCACGAAAAAAATAGTCTGTTACCTGAAAACAATTTACATTGCTTTGTAAAAAACTTAAAAAACTGTCATTCCGAGCGAGCGAAGCGAGTCGAGGAATCTGCTTATTTAAACAGATTTCTCCACTCAGCCCCGATGAATCGGGGCTTCGGTCGAAATGACACAACGCCTTTTCTACAAAGCAATTGTACATCTGAAGCCCAGCTACGCCGCTGAGCCTGCTTTTCGGATAAAATACCAGATATGTTGAAATGGTCAAGTTCTGGTTTTAATGGGGACAGCTTGGACCCCAGATCGCTACGGAAAGGAAAGGGTTAATCCTGGACATCCAGAGGAGGTCCGGACGCGGTTTCGGTCGGTGAGGTTTCTATCGCATTTTGCAGGCCGGTTTTATAGAACCACCAGATTTTCCTCATCGCCTCGAAGAAAATGATTACCACCAGCACAAGCATCACGGCTGAAAGGGTCGCGTTGAGATTGCCCTGAGAGGTATGTTTGGGGATATAGTTGTTGATTATGTTATCGGCGCCCGCGATGAAAGTGGTTACCGCCATAAATATCGCCGGGACAAATGTTATAAGGCCGTAAGCCCACACGCGGGAATGCTTGAGTATGAAAACCGTGCCTATGCACAGGGCCAGCGTCGCGAGGAGCTGGTTGGCCACGCCGAACATTGGCCAGATGGTTGATATGTCGCCCTTATACACAAGGTATCCCCAAAAGAAGCTGATGCCGCCTCCGCTGATGATTACGCCGGGCATCCAAGAACTGCTGCCGAATTTGGGATGAGCGATTTTAAGGATTTCCTGAAGGATATATCGCGCGACGCGTGTCCCCGTATCAACGGTTGTCAGAATAAATAACGCCTCGAACATAATCGCGAAGTGATACCAGTAACTTACCAAATGTTTCATCCCCGGTATGGCCGAGAGAATCAGTGACATACCCGCCGCAAGGGATACCGCCCCGCCGGACCTTCCGACAAGGGTTTCGCCTGTCATTCTTTCCATTTCGGCGAGCTTGTCGGTTGCCAGGCCAAGTTTTGCAAAATGCTCAGGCGAAACGTTTATCGCGAAATAATCGCCCGGAACCATAACCGTCGCGGCTATCAGCGCCATCACAGATACGACCGCCTCGGTGAGCATCGAGCCGTAACCGATAAATTGTATGTCGGCTTCACTGCTAATCATTTTGGGCGTCGTGCCTGAGCTTACCAAACTGTGAAAGCCGCTGATTGCCCCGCAGGCGATAGTAATACAGACGAAAGGCCAGACCTTGCCGGGGATGATTGGGCCGCCGCCGTGGATATATGCCGTCACCGCGGGCATATGTATCGTGGGGTTGACGACGAATATACCGACGATAAGAAGGCCGATTGTACCCAGTTTCATATACGAACTGAGATAGTCACGGGGACACAGCAATACCCACACGGGAAGGGTCGATGCGACAAAACCGTAAATCGGCAGGATTACCGACAGGGCTGGTTTCGAGAGCAGGAAGTACGAACCGAAACTCGTCTTGGATATAGGTTCACCGAATACCACTCCGAGAATTACTATTGTTACCCCGATTAGCGACGCCTCCACGATTTTGCCGGGGCGAAGTTTGTACATATACAAGCCGACGAAAAGCGCAGCCGGAATCGTAACCGCGATTGTGAACGTCGCCCAACTGCTCTCATTGAGCGCATTGACCACCACAAGGGCAAGGCCGGCAAGAGCGGTGACTATGATAAACAGAATCGCAAACGCAGTGGCGACGCCGGCGGGCTTGCTGATGTGCTCGCGGGCCAGCTGGGTAAGCGACAGGCCCTTCATTCGCACGGACGCGAAAAGGATAACCATATCGTGGACCGCGCCGCCGAGGACGGTGCCGATTAGTATCCACAAAAAGCCGGGCAGGTATCCGAATTGCGCCGCCAGAACGGGGCCAACCAGAGGGCCTGCGCCGGATATGGCGGCGAAATGATGCCCGAACAAAACATACTTGTTTGTGGGGTGATAGTCCTTGCCGTCGCGAAGGGTATAGGCGGGAGTCGGGCGGTTTTTGTCGAATACGAGGACTTTGGTGATGATGAACTTAGCGTAAAACCTGTACGCTATGGCGAACAGAAGCAAAGTTATAACTATTAAGGTTAAAGCATGCATAACTTTATCTACGCCCAATTATGCCGCAAAAACTCAGGAAAGTCAACTGCCTATGCCGTCACCAGAGGCGTTTCGGTTTTTGGTTCGCGTATTAATGTCCAGAGAACGGCTGCGCCGATTAAATCGAGCAGTGCGATTGTTACAAACACGGGCGAATAACCAATATGTGTTACAAGCCAGCCGATACCGAATGTAAACAGCATCCCGCCGAAATGACCGCAGCTTCCGGAAAGGCCGTTGGCTGTAGCGACGGCGCTTTTGGGAAATAAATCGACAGGAAGCACAAGCAGAATCGCTGATATGCATTGATGGCCGAAAGCGGCGATGCAGAACCAGAAGATTGCCCAGTAGGCCGATGGGGCCTGGATAATCAGAATGGAGACAGGCATCATACAGGCAGCAGTGGTCATTGCCAATTTGCGCGAAGTCAGAATCTTAAACCCTAGTTTGTGATAAAACGGCGATATAAATCCTCCCACAAAACTGCCTATATCGGCGGCCAGAAACGGAACCCACAGAAACAAACCTATTTGCTTGAGATTCATTCCCCGCTGGGTCGCGAAATAAAGCGGTATCCAGTAGGAAAAGAATTGCCAGGCCGGCTCAGAAAGAAATCTCGCTAAAGCAATCCCCCAGAAATTCCGCTGGCCCAGTATGAGCTTCCAGACATTTTTTGCCGGGCCCGATTCTTCTGCCTGCAATTCTTTTTGACCTTTAGTGATGTATTCAAGCTCTTCGTTTGTTATATACTTGTTTTGCGAGGGCGATTTATAAAAGAGAAGCCAGAAAGCGACCCATATAAAACCGACGGCACCTGTGATAACGAATGCTTCCTGCCATCCGTATTTATAAATAATCCATGCGACGAATGGTGTCGCGATGAGCGACCCTGTTCCTGAACCGATATTTGCGACACCAAAGGCAATCGTGCGCTCTTTGGCAGGGAACCATTCGGAAATGGTTTTGGCGACACCGGGGAAATTGCCGGCCTCGCCGACACCGAGCAATGCGCGAAATGCGCCGAAGGAAAAAGGTGTCCTCGCAAATGCGTGAAGCATATTCGCGATTGACCACCATATTGCCGCCAGCGAGAATCCGCGTTTTATTCCCAGCCAGTCCATAACTCGTCCGGAAACCGGCTGCATCACAAGATAGCTGAACTGGAAGCACATTATAATGAACGCGAATTGCTGCTCGTTTATCTGGAGTTTGTCTTTGAGGACGGGCCCGGCAACAGACAAACTGGTTCGGTCAAGATAGTTAATCGTAGTGACCAGGCACAGCATTACGGCGATGTACCAACGCAATCCGCGAATTTTCATCATCGTTACTTCTCCTACGGGATATTAAATTCCATGGACTTCAGACGCGGGTTTATCAGATGGATGATAAGCAGATTAATCAGGTACGCGCAGGACGCGATGATAAGCAATATCCTGTACTCGCCTGTCTTTTCGAGTATATAAGGGATGAGTATGGCAATAAAAAATGTCCCGATGCAGGCCGCCGTGCCGCCAAGGCCCATTATGGAGCCCACTACCTGGCGGGGAGCGGTGTCGGAAACAGTGGTGATAAGGTTGGCGGCAAAACCCTGATGTGCTGCCATCGCCAGACCCACCAGCAGCGCACCGACCCATGAGTTAGTAACGATTGAAGCCATAAACACAGGCACAACACACAGGGCACAAACAAACATCGCTATCTTGCGGGAGGCGTTTAGTGACCAGCCGCGTTTTAAAAAATAGCCGGAAAGCCAGCCGCCCGTAATACTGCCTATGCCGGTTATCAAATAAATAACTACCATTGGCAAACCCAGATGCTTTATATCCAGACCATATTGCTTGTGCAGGAAATCCGGGCCCCAGTACAGCCAGAACCACCATATCGTGCCGCTGATACCGGTCCCGATGATGAACATCCACGTCTGGCGATAACCCATCAATGTCCACCAGGGTATTTTTATGCCCGGCGGGTCAGGCGGGTCGCTGTCGATATGGGCAAGCTCCGCCGCTGAAATTCGCGGGTGCTTATGGGGATTCGCGTAAAGAGGCCACCAAAACAAAAGCCAAAACAATCCTGCCGCGCCTGTTGCTATAAAAGCTATTGGCCAGCTAAAATCCGCGGCAAGCCATATTATTATTATCGGTGCAGCCAGTGCGCCGATATTGGTTCCGGAATTGAAAATACCGACGGCCAGCGCACGTTCCTTTTTGGGAAACCATTCGCTGACACTCTTGGCCGCGGCGGGGAAGTTGCCGCCTTCAGCCAATCCAAGAACAAACCGTGCGGAGCAAAAACCAAACGCAGTCGCGGACATAGAAAGAAACCCAATCTTGGCCTCGATTGGAATGTACCAGTTCAAGGCGTGAGCTACCTCTGCCATGCTCCATAATAAAACCGCAAGGGCATAGCCCAGCTTGACGCCAACGCGGTCTATGAACCACCCGGCGCCCGAGTAGCCTATCGCGTAGGCGATAGTAAAGGCCATGACAATATAGCCGTAGTCACGTTCGCTCCAGTTGAGCCCCTTCTCCAGCATCGGCTTCAAAAGACCGAGGATTTGCCGGTCTATATAGTTGAGGGCCGTCGCGAAAAACAGCAGCGCACATATACCCCAGCGAAACCACCCGACCGATTTCGAAGCCATTGCTTTGTCTGTTAAATCGCTGGTCACAATAGTACCTCTATAACGGGAACAAGCGAAAATCCTACTTTATTTCAGCGGGACACACAACCTTTTGATTAATCAATTTTGGGCAGGTGCCGGCGCACCGGCGGGTGTTTCGGCGGCAATCGGCATAAGCCGGAATCTCGCCTGCACCGGGGACTGATTGAGAGCAATTTCGTCCCTGCGGAGGAATTCCGGCGGGAAGTTGTAAACGAGGTCTCTGCGGATTTCCGGGGCGGACTCGCCTGCGGCGCCCGGTGATGATTTATCGGGCCGGCTGTCCTTGTCACTGTCGTCTATTTCAAGAATGACGTGGTATCGCATATTTTCGTATGCCCGTTTGGCCTCGGGCGTCGCCCTTATGGCGACAGAACCCATCGCCGCCTCAGGATTAACAAGCTCCACTTTGTATTTGCCTTCCAGGTTTGCGCTGAGCGATACGCCAAGGCGGACGCTGGTAACGAGATACTCCTGGAGCCGGTCCTGTTCCCTGGGCAGGGTGATTTTAACGCTTGAGGCGGCTTCCCTGGTTTGGCCCGGCGCAAGCTCGACTATCGGCGTTTTTTCTATCGGGGCAAGGCGTGCCTGTTCAACTTCCCTTTTGCTGAGCGTTACCCTGGCTTCAAGGGCAGTTCCTCCGCGTTCGGCAGGCACGAAGGCCTCGACCTGGGCCGGCTCGATACTGGCAACCTTGAGGGAGTTCTGGCTGTCATCGAGGCAGCGGACGACTACCTGTTTTTTTTGCAGCTCAACAATGCCGACAGTGAGCAAGTTGGGCTCGGCTGAGACGACGGTGAGTCCGAGCTGCTGGACGCCGTCTGGGCCCTTGAGGAATTCGGCGACATTGAGCGGCTGGTCGCCCGGCGAGGTCATTTTTTCGTGTGCCGGGTCGAAATAGAACTCGCGGACGAATCTTCCGGCGTTTACCCGCTGGCGCGCTTCGGCGATTCTGCGTGCGGAGCCCTTGAGGACGACCTTCTCCAGCGGAACAACCGACTGGCCGGAGAACGTGACCCAAAGCGCCGGGTTCACGGATTTGGCGACACTGAGCTTGAGATTGGAGACGGTAAGCTCCTCATCGAGGGCCAGGTCCGCAAAGACCCATATCAGCGTGGTGAAAACCAGCGTAGCTATTACTTTTCTTAACCTTCGCCGTTTAATCATTGTTTTGTCAGACAAACCTCATCTGTTCAGGATTTCGTTTTTGTCGCCTGTGAGCGGATAGCGCCGGTCAGCGCGTCGCGAAGCTCGTCGGCGGTAAGTTTGCGGGTGAGCTTGCCGTCACTGGCCAAAGAGACAATTCCCGTTTCTTCGCTTACAACTATGCACAGGGCGTCGGAGCCGGCTGTTATGCCTATCGCAGCCCGATGCCTTGACCCCAATTCGAAACCATCGACCGTGCCGGGCTCAGCTAAAGGTAATTGCACGCCCGCGGCGATTGCCTGGTCGCCTCGTATGACGACTGCCATATCGTGCAGTATTGTGCCGGGATAAAAAATGGTTTTGAGCAGCTCGGCGGTAACATTGGCATCCAGGCGGACGCCCGTTTCGATGAACTCACCCAGCGCGACGCGTCTTTCGATAACGATTATTGCGCCTGTTTTTGACGCGGCCAGCTCGGTTACGGCGCTGACGATTTCTTCCACGGTGCGGATTACCTGGCGCGAGGAGCCAATGAGGAACCCGCCGCCCGCGGATTGCCCCAGACGCATCAGCGCACGTCTTAGCTCAGGTTGAAACGCCGCGACGGCAATTACGAGGACGGCGATCAGGAAGCCCTTGTAGAGGTATTCAAGCCGTTCAAAACGGTAGCGTTCGGAAATAAGATTGAGGATGAGGACGCCCGCGATAAGGACGTATGTGACGCCGCGAAACAGCCGCTCGCCGCGTGTACCTTCGAGAAAATCTACCGCCCAGTAAACAACAATCCCGATGAGAAACAACTCGATGCTGACGACCCACCAGTCGTAGTTGGCGACTCGCCGGAAGTAATCGATGAGGGTCTGCATCCTTGCGTCCTTTGTCCTGCGCACTGCGTATATGTGATTTTACGGCAGCCGCCTGTTTGTTAGCTTGCTGGGCTTATCTACGCCGAGCGTCCGGTCGACATCAGCCATCATCTCCTGCTGATTAATACGAAGCGCCCGAGTTTGGTCTCTGTTTACTTCAGCAGGAGTCTTGCCTGGCTGATTGAAGAAGCCGCAGCCCGCCGATAACACTACCAGCGACGGCAGCATAACAACAAGCAGCATCACAGCAATTTTGTTTCCCATTATATATTCTCCGTAGCTACCCCGCAAGCCCGACGTACAGTCGCAAACAATCGGGATTCATTACTGAACAGCCCTCATTATACCACTCAACAGGCCCTCCTGTCAACGGCAAAATAGGTAAGAGACGCCTTCTTGTGCCGCCCTGCATCTTGCCCGCTGGCCCTTGACTATTATCGGGCCAACGCGGCATACTGCTGTTCGGCACTCAAGTGGTTGGCACTGATTTGGCGGACTCAACGAGACGACTTGGTAGATACCTGGCTATGGCAGCCAATTTGGGGTTTCAGCGCCGGTGGCGCTGCGCAAAACAATAGCTGATACATCGCACAAAATGGTCGAGATTGGTAACACAAACCTAAGCTTATAAATTCCTATTCGCTGGAATCTGTGGAATCCGGGGTGATGGCAGGCATAAAGTAACAGCTTATCCACCATCGCCTTTTGTGCCCCGTCGGCGCGTATCTATCGGGCCAATAACGGGTAATGACTTTCCGGCACAACAATGCTAACAAATTCACCGGCCTTATGAATTCTGTTACTAAAGATCTCTTCTATTATAATTAAAATAACAACTCCGCCTCCCTGTATAAAATCTGTTCGAAACCCAAAAACAGGCAAAATAAAACTCGAAATTCATTGAGAAGTGGTCTGTTTTTTTGTATCCTGTTCTAACTTAAGATAAGCGCCTGATGAAAGACAACAATAAAGAATGAAGGATAACTAATAAAAGAGGGGCACGCAAATGAAAGTACAATTTAACAGAGAAGGGTTAAGTCAGGCGCTTGCGTTACTAACCACAATAGTTCCGGACCGGACACCCAAGCCGATTCTGCGGTGCGTAAAGATAGACGCGGCAAAAGACGGCGTGAGAATATACGGCACGGACATGGAGGTGGGCATTAATTATCTTTTGCCTGCGGTCGAGGTTAAAGAGCCGGGGCAGGTTGTTGTACCCGCGGCCCGACTTGCCGCCGTGGTGCGTGAGAGCACCGACGAGACGCTGATGCTCAAAGCGGCCGAGGGGCTTTGCGAGGTCAGAGGCGCGGACAGCCACTTCTCGATTTATGGACAGGAGCCTTCGCAATATCCGCCGGTGCCGGTGTTCAAGGGTGAGCCGGACATTGAAGTATCCATCGACAGTTTGCGAGTCGGTATTTCACAGTGCCTGTTCGCGACCGCCAAGGAAAGCACCCGCTACGCCATAAACGGCGTGCTGTGGGAAATAAAGGGAAAGAAACTAACCTTAGTTGCGACCGATGGTCGGCGCCTCGCGCGCAGCAGGGTCAACCTTGCCTCTAACCCCAGCGAAAAAGCTATTGCCGCAAAACCAATCGTGCCGGGCAAGACAATGGCGCTGCTGGAAAAACTCACCGGCGGCGAGAAAGACAAAGTGGCCGTCAAATTAGTTGATAACCAGATTATGTTTGCCTGCGGAAATGTCGTTGTGTGCTCAAACCTTGTCGAGGGCAACTTCCCCAAGTACGAGGATATTATTCCCGCCGACTACCAGAAAAAAATCATATTGCAAACCGACGCTGCGCTTAGTGCGGTAAGAAGAGCGGCGTTGCTGACCAGCGAGGAATCAAGGGGCATAAAATTAGCCGTCAGCAAGGACAAACTTGTATTTTCCGGGAAAGCCCCTGAAACGGGCGATGCCGAAGTGGAAGTTGTCGTCGAGTACAAAGGTGAGCCGATAGAAATCGGCTTCAATCCCCAGTTTTTGGCCGAAGCCATCCGTGTTATCCGCGAGCCGCAGTTTGAGCTTGAACTGGGCCAGTCGGATACGCCCGGCCTTATCAAGGCAGGGGCTAATTTTCTTCACGTGCTGATGCCGATAAATCTTTCGTAGGCCTTCACAAAGGATTGTCGAATGGACGCGAAAACACAATTCAGGCACCGGTCGGAACCCACTCTGCTGGCGGATGCACTGGTGAAGATGATGGAGCCTCGCCACACGGGGATATCGCAGCGTTACGAGGCGGCCAGTCAGCTCAGCGAGGCCTGGGCGCAGCTGCTGCCGCCTGAAATGGTGCGGCATTGCCGGGTGGTTGACCTGTCAGCCGGCCAGCTTACGGTCGAGGTCGATTCGCCGTCGTATATGTATGAGCTGCGTATCAGCAGCCACCAGCTTGTTGAGCACCTGCGGCGAGAATGCCCCGAGGCAAAGCTAAGAGTAATTAAAATCACGCTTGCAGGTTAAGCGCGAGGAGAAGTGATTCGAGCATGCAAAGCCATAAATATGATGCAAGTAACATTAAAATTTTAGGCGGGCTTGAAGCGGTCCGCAAACGTCCTGATATGTACATCGGCGACCGCGGCGTGGGCGGCCTGCATCACCTCGTTTACGAGGTTTTGGACAACTCGATTGACGAGGCCCTTGCCGGTTTCTGCGACAAAATCAGCATCCAGATAAACGCCGACGGAAGCTGCTCGGTCGAGGACAACGGCCGGGGCATTCCCGTCGAACTACACAAGGAAGCCAAGAAAAGCGCACTCGAGGTCGTTCTTTGCACGCTGCATGCGGGCGGAAAGTTCGACCATGACAGCTATAAGGTCGCCGGCGGACTCCACGGCGTCGGCGTAAGCGTCGTCAACGCACTTAGTGAATGGCTCGAAGTCGATGTTTTCAGGGACGGCAAAAGCTATCACTTCGAATGCCGAAGAGGTCTCGCCAAGGGCAGCGTCCGCGAGGTCGGCCCATCAACAAAACGGGGAACCTGCGTATCGTTTATGCCAGATGAGGAAATCTTCGGCGACGGCGAGTTCCAGTATGATACGCTTGTCAAACGTATCCGTGAAGTTGCCTATCTCAACGCCGGCATACAAATTACTTTCAAAGACGAGAGAAATCGCAAAAAAGACGTCTTCAAATTCGATGATGGTATCCGCGCGTTTGTAAAGCACCTCAACGAGGGCAAGGAAATCCTGAATAAAGACGTGATTTACCTGGCAAAGGAAGACAAGCAGGCAATGATAAGCTGCGAAGTCGCTTTGCAGTACAACACGGGTTACGCGGAGAACGTGCTCGTTTTCGCCAATAACATCCGCAATATCGACGGCGGAACGCACCTTTCGGGTTTCAAAACCGCGCTTACGCGGACAATGAATTACTACGCCAAAGCCAATAATCTCCTGAAAGGAGAAGAGGCCGCGACGGGTGAGGATTTCAGAGAAGGACTCACGGCCATTGTGTCGGCGAAACTCGCGGACCCGCATTTTGAGGCGCAAACCAAGGTTCGGCTCACCAACCCGGAAGTAGGGAGTTTCGTCGAGACGGTGGTCAACGAGCAATTAGGCCATTACATAGAAGAGCATCCGGCTGAGGCGAAACGAATACTAAGCAAGGCAATCCAGGCGGCAGCGGCAAGAGAGGCGGCCCGCAAGGCCCGTGAGTTGACTCGGCGCAAAGGCGCGCTCGGCAGTTCGAGCTTGCCCGGCAAACTCTGGGATTGCGCCAACAGGGAACGGGCGGGCACCGAATTATTTGTCGTCGAAGGCGACTCCGCAGGCGGTTCCGCCAAAGGAGGCAGGGACAAAAACATCCAGGCGATATTGCCCCTGAAGGGTAAAATTCTCAACGTCGAAAAAGCCCGGCTTGAAAAAGTTCTTGCCCACGAGGAAATACGCACGCTGATAAGCGCGCTGGGCACGGGAATTGGGGCCGACGAGTTCGACATTGAAAAATGCCGGTACGAAAAATTAATCCTGATGACCGATGCCGATATCGACGGCGCGCATATACGCACGCTGCTGCTGACGTTTTTCTTCAGGCAGATGCCGCAATTGTTCGACAAACAGATGATTTATATAGCACAGCCGCCTCTTTATGAGGTTCACGCCAAGGGCCAGAAGAAATCGGAATACATCCTGACCGAGGCGGTTATGCACAAGCGGCTGGTTGACCGCGGCCTGCAGGGAACCGAGCTTACGATAAGAGACGGCGGCGGTAAAAAAGGAACGAAAGAACAGAAAGTCACCGAAGCCCGGCTGACCGAACTGGTGAAGATTCTCGTGGATATGGAGCGGTGCATCGCCGTGCTTGCCAGAAGAGGCATCAAGTTTGAGGAATTTATCCAGAAATACGGCAACGGCAAGGGGCTGCCGATGTATCGTATCCACGGCGAAGGGCAGGATGAGGTTTTCCACGACAAGGATGACTTTACCAAACGCGTCGATGAGCTGAAGGGCCGCAAAAAGAAAGACGAACAGGCGGACGAAGAAGAAACATTCGCGGCGGAAGAGCTGCACGAAGTAGCCAGGATTAATGAGCAGGCGAAAAAACTCAAAAAGGATTTCGACCTGGACCTCAGGGATTTCCTTCTTAAGGCCGAAAGGGCGGTCAGCGGCGAGGCGATGGCGACCAAATTTCACCTGGTAAACGCCGAGGAAAGCTTCGATGTCGCTTCGCTGGGTGAAGTTTGCTCGTCGGTGAGGAAAATCGGCGGCAAAGGCGTCGAGATAAAGCGGTTCAAGGGTCTGGGCGAGATGAACGCCGACCAGCTTTGGGAAACGACGATGAATCCGGCCACCCGGACGCTGCTGAACGTCAAACTCGATGACGCGGGCGAAGCGGACCGGCTGTTCAGCATCCTGATGGGCGAGGACGTCGAGCAGCGGCGAGATTTCATCCGCGACCACGCCCTCGAAGTCCAGTTCCTTGACATTTGATTTTGTTCCGCGGCAACGGGGAAAAAAATTTAACATTCCGGGGAAAATTTTCTCTTGCAAAGCAACACGCAGATGCACAGAATACTATTGATGCTTGATGCTTAATTCGTGAGTGTTGAGCATCGGGGTATCAAGTATCGAGACAAAAGTCATGGAGGCGAAAAATGAACGCTAAACTGCGAGTAATAATTTCAGGGACAATGCTCTGCGCATTGTTTGTTGTCGGCTGTCGGAATACAAGCACTCCCAGGGTTGATCAGAATGTCAGGGCCGTTACCGATATACACAAGACCGAGCTGCGCAAGGAGCTGGACAAGAAATGGGAGAATCCGCCGGTTCATTTCGAGCTGGGCCAGCTATATCACGCCGACGGAGATTACTCCAAGGCCGAATACTACTACAATATCGCCCTGGGCTTCAATCCCGCTTACCGGGAAGTTCAGGCCGCGATGGTGAAGCTTCAGCTTGACAAGGGTGACAAGACGAAGGCCGACTGGGTCGCCAACAGCTATATGACGCAGGTGGCCTCGGTGCCGGAACAGCTTCTGTCGCTTGGCTCGGCCTTCGAGAAACAGGGGCTTGATGATTACGCCTTGAGGTGTTATCAGGAGGGCCTCAAAACGGCACCCGATTCGTCGACGGTAAATCGACAGGTGGGCTACTACTACCTTAACAGGAACAAGAAGGACCTCGCCAAGGAATACTTTATTCGCAGTTTCCAGCTCAATCCTGACCAGGCGGACGTTGCCGGCGAGCTTGGTCGGTTGGGAGTGGCGGTTCGGATTCCTGAGGCCCCGGTCCCGGCCCCGCCGCCGGCGCCGGATATGAAGCAAACCACGAAACCGGCGTCTCAACCAAATCAGTAGAGAATACAAACACGTCTTTATGCCCTGCGGTGAACGGATTTGCCGCGGGGCTTTTTTATTGATAACTGATTATTGATAACTGATTATTGCCGGCTGCTGTATCAATGCGGTTTGTTGAGGGTGTAATCATCAATAATCAATCATCAATTATCAATGGAAAACGGCCAGGATTGCCGATAAAACGATAGCTGTTTTCAGTGTAATCGGCTGTTGTTTTCGCGGACGTTATTTATTATAGGACGCTATTATATATGAGCCGGGTGAAGGACAAAAGGATAAAGATAAAGGCCATGCAATGCCTTATTGTAGCGGGTCTGCTGGTGCTTTTTTGCGGATGTCTTAGTTTTAATATAGGCGACTGGCCGAGCAAATTTGTTTATCCGAACAACAAGCCGGCAGCCAACTGGTGCGGCCCGGCGGGGGCGTTGTTCGCATATTACCTGCTTTATTACATCGGCCCCGGCGTTTTTGTCGTGTTGATTTCCGGCCTCTATTTCGCGGTCGCCAAGGTCGCCGACATTGAGATTGACCAGCCGGTTTTGCGTGGCGCGGGCCTTGTGCTGGTAACGGCGGCGGCCTCGACGACGTTTTATTGCTTTACACAGCACGGCATTTATGGTTTCCCGACGGGTTCGGGGGGCGTACTTGGTGTTGCCACGGCGGAGTTTTTGCGGAGCCATTTTGCCACACTTGGCACGGCTATACTTCTCGGCGCCATCTGGGTTGTCGGAATGATGCTTCTGGCCGACCAGGTTGTGGCGGTATTTTTTGGCGCAATTGGTTTTGTAATTCGCAAGACGCTCGGCTTTGCGGCGCCGAAGTGGCTGACAGGGTCGGAGCAGTCGAGGGCACTTGGTCAAATATGGCGTCGGCTGAGCTTAAAACAGAAGACGGAAGACGGAAGACAGAGGACGGAATTGTGCCCATCTTTAACCGCGTCGATAAATGAAGGTGAGCATGAGCCGGAAAGGGACACCGATGTTGAGTCCGCTCTTCACGGCACGACGGCCATTGAAGCGGTGTCGGTTCCTGCCGGCGCGGCTATGAGGCTGCAGCCGATGACCCCGAAAAAGTTCTCGCAGCCATACGAGCCGCCCAGCTATGCCGATTACACTATGCCGCCTATCGATTTGCTCGATGAGCCGGAGCATACATTTGCCAACGTGCAGGAAAAGGTTGTCAAAGCCAAGGCGGTTGCGCTCGAGGGCCTGCTCAATGAGTTCGATATTTCCGCCAGAGTTGTGGCTGCGGAAACGGGGCCAGTGGTGACTATGTTCGAATTGCAGCTTGCCGCGGGCGTCAAGGTCAGCCAGATAAGCTCGCTTTCCAATGACATTGCCCGCGCGCTGGGCGTGGGGGCGGTTCGCATTGTCGCGCCATTGCCGGGCAAGCATACCATCGGCGTCGAGGTGCCCAACAGCGAAAAAGAGCGGGTGCGCATGAAGGATATGCTGCAGCTGGCGGGCAGCAAGCCGGAAGGTATGGCGATACCGCTGTTTTTGGGCAAGGATTCCTCGGGCGAGGCGCTGGTCTCGGATTTGGCGAGCATGCCTCATTTGCTGATTGCGGGCACGACCGGGTCGGGCAAAAGCGTGTGTATCAATACTATTATCGCTGGTGTGCTTCTCACTCGCAGGCCCGACGATATTAAAATGATTCTCATCGACCCGAAGATGGTCGAGATGACAGCGTTTAATACCATACCGCATTTGATGACGCCGATTGTTACGGAGACGCGGCGTGCGGTTCAGATTCTCGAATGGGCGACAGTTAAGATGGACGAGCGGTACGCCCTGCTTGCCGAGGCCCGCGTCAAGAATATCGGCGAATTTAACGCGCTTGGGACCGAGGAAATCGTAAAGCGGTTTGAGCCGACAAGCCCTGATGAAGAGGCGAAGATTCCCAAGAAGCTGCCTTATGTCGTGATAATTATCGATGAGCTGGCGGATTTGATGATGACCGCGGCGAAGGAAATCGAGGGGCATATCGTTCGGCTGGCGCAGAAGAGCCGGGCGGTCGGCATTCACATTGTGCTTGCGACGCAGAGGCCGCAGGCGACGGTTGTTACGGGCCTGATTAAGGCGAATATGCCGACGCGCATCGGTTTCCGGGTGGCGGCGAGAATGGACAGCCGGATTATCCTCGACCAGAACGGAGCGGAGACGCTGCTGGGTCAGGGCGATATGCTGTTTTTGAAGCCGGGGACAAGCGACCTGATTCGCGCGCAGGGGACATTTGTCAGCGACGACGAGGTTCGGCGGATAGTCAAGCATCTCAAGGAGGTTGCCGAGCCGCAGTTCCATCCTGAGCTGACCCAGCTTGGACAGCCGGACACAACCGATATGATAGCCGATGAGTTGTTCGACGACGCCGTGCGGATAGTCCTCGACAGCAAGCGAGGCAGCGTGTCGCTGCTGCAGCGTCGGCTGGGCGTGGGCTATGCCCGTGCGTCGCGTATGATAGAGCAAATGGCCGCATTAGGCGTCCTCGGCGAATACAAGGGCAGCCAGGCACGCGAGGTGATGATGGGCGTTGAGGACTGGGAACAACTGCGAGACGAGATGGAGAAGCAGCAGAAAACGGAAGACGGAGGAGAGCAAAGGACGGAAGATTCGTCATACGTCAATGAGGGCCAGCAGGGCTACGCCGCCGTCGATAAAGAGGAAGATTAACCCATTGCTAAAAAGAAAAAGGCTCCTGACCCCTTTTTCTGGTAAAATACCTTTCTGTGGAAAAAGACCTTAAATCAAAGACAGTTGTCCAGCTTGAGCGTCTCGTTGTCGGGCTGGGGCAGCCCAGATACATAGCGGGGTACATCTTCAGCGCGATTCAGTCCCGTGGCGTAACCGATATTTCCGCGATAACCACGCTGAGCAAATCACTTCGAGCCAAACTTGTCGAAGAGGGCTATTACATCTCCAAACTGGAGGTTGTTGACAAGCTGACAGACCCTGACGGCACAATAAAATACGTCTTTGGTTTGAGCGATGGCGGGAGAATCGAATCGGTATTGCTGTTTGACGATGACCGGCGGACATTATGCGTCTCGACGCAGGTGGGCTGCGCAATGGGGTGCGTCTTTTGCGCGACCGGCCGGCTTGGCCTCGCGAGAAACCTGACCGCCGGCGAGATTGTTGACCAGGTGAATATAGTCAGCGAACAGCGAACAGCGGACAGCGGACAGAAAAGAACTGAATGCTGCACGCTGAACGCTGCACGCTGTATTAGCAACGTGGTTTTTATGGGTATGGGTGAGCCGCTGGCCAATTTCGACGCCGTGCTCGACGCGGTCCGGATACTGAATAATTCGGCGGGCACCAATATCGGGATTCGTCATTTGACGATTAGCACCTGCGGGCTTATTGAAGGGATAGAACGATTGGCCGAGGAGGACATCCAGCCGAGATTGGCGATATCGCTCAACGCGCCCACCGACGCCATCCGGCGAAAGCTGATGCCGATTGCGAAAAAGTATCCGATGGACCGATTGTTCGCGGCGATTGGGCGTTATCAGCGCACGACGCGAAACCGTGTTACATTCGAGTATTGCCTGATAAAAGGCGTCAACGATACGGTCCTCCACGCACAGATGCTGATTAAGCGATTGCGCGGAGTGATGTGCAACGTGAATCTGATAGAGTATAATACTCACGAAGGTTGTAACTTGAAACCCGGCGGCAGGCAGGCGATAGAACGTTTCGCGGGCGTATTGAAAGACGCAGGCATAGAGACAACCATCCGGCTGAAGATGGGCCAGACAATAAACGCCGCCTGCGGACAATTAGGCGCACGATGATGAATGGAAGACAGATGACGGATGACGGAATCCCGACAGGGACACCTCCCGAAGAGGGATGGCCAAGCCATTACAGCGGACGGATAACAGATAACAGAAGACAGGTGTTCAGTCCTCTGTCCTCAGTCCTCTGTCTTCTGTTATTCTACGCTTGTGCTTTTGGAGGAGAATTGAAGTTCAAATTCTCGCCGGGCGACAAGTATTCTTTGGTATCGGTTACAGAGCAGAAAATGGCGCAAGTGGCGGACGGAAACGAGCAGGCCTCCGAACAAACCACACGGCTCGAATGTGATTTTGACGTAGAAGAGGTCGATGAAAGCGGCTGTGCCTGGGCCAAGTACACGTATAAGCGGATTACTATGAAGCTGCGGGCGGCCAAGCAGAAAGTAGATTACGATTCCGACTCAAATCAGGTGAAAACGCCTATGCAGGCGGTGCCGTTTCGTATGGCGATGGGAGAGGGATTATATTTGCGAATAACGCCGCAGGGCCGGATAGAGAGAATTAATGGTCTGCAGGCCCTTATTACCTCTGCCAAGGCCAAAATGGGCAATCTTGCCGGCGCAGACAAAGTCGTCCAGGGCATCACCCAGCTGTTTGCTGAGCCGGCAGTCAGGCGTCAAATTGAAGAACAGTTGATGATTTTTCCGGAGCCGAACGAGCCAGATACAACATGGAGCCGCACCAGGATTTTGTCGTCCGCCGAAGCGGGCTACTTCAAGGCAGAGCAGGTAGAGGAAGTGAACTTGATTTTTGAGAAGACCTTCCAGCTAAACCCCAAAAAATCGGGGCAAAACGGGGTTGCTGTTGTGGATGTCAATTTGGTTATTAAGCCGGTTTCCGCCCCTGTTTTGAGCACATCAACGTCAGAATCTACCGTGAGGAGCATCATGGAAGTATTGGGCGGGGGGCCCGGCCAGATTGAAATCGAGGAGGCCACGGGCCGGATTATTAGCAGTAAAATGACGCAGAATACGACAGAAAGAGTCATATTTATTGCCCAAGGCCCGATTCTTCGGCCGCCGCCGGCCCTTGAGCCGATTACCAGGCATACGGTTACGACCTTCCAGATGACCCAGCGCAAGCCGCCTGCCCCAGGCAAAGTCGAGGGAGATAAGCCTGCCCGTCTGGCGGATGCCAACGAAAAAGGCTCCTGACCCCTTTTTTTTCTTTTCCCCTTTTTTTCAAGAAAGCCCTTGCTGGAGCTGGGTGGATAAGGTATATTGCTGCCGATTAGCTCCGTCGCAAGGGGCGGTATGGGTCAACAGTATCACGGCATAGTTGATTCAGGCCTCCGACGGCGCCCAGTCGGGCTTGCCCTGAACCAGAAATGGTTCAGGGGGAATGGCCTCCGTGACAACTTGGAAGTTTAGAACTTAAAGTGCAAAGTGCAAAACCGTGGAAAAGTTTTACGTTTTAGGTTTTGGCTTTGAGTTTTTCACTTTTCGTTTTAGATTTAAAAGATTACCCGGTGGTGTAATTGGTAACACAGAGGTTTTTGGTACCTCCATTCCTGGTTCGAGTCCAGGCCGGGTAGTTGGCCGAAGGCCAACAGAGCAGGTGAATAGTAGAACGGGCGAACAGGAGATAGTGGTCAGTTCACCTGCGGTCAACTGTTCAACTGCTCGCCTGTTCAAAAGATATTTGGAAAAGTGATAAATGGCGCAACGAGTTGCGATAATTCTGGCCGCGGGCGTAAGCAAGCGGATGAACACGAAGATACCAAAGGTCCTCCACGAGGTCTGCGGCAGACCTATGCTTTTCTATGTGCTGGAAGCCTGCCGGGGAGTCGGTATTGATAAAATGTACGTTGTTGTGGGCTTTAACTCCGAGCAGGTAAAAGAGCAGTTCAACAACGCGGACGATATAATCTGGGTGACTCAGCCCGAACAGAAAGGGACCGCCCACGCGGTGATGTGCTGCAGGGAACATTTAAAGGATTTTGCGGGCCAGACGCTGGTGCTTTGCGGCGACGGCCCCCTGATTCGGACGGAGACGCTGAAAACGGTTGTCGCCAAGCACGAGGCCGAACATGCCGCAGCGACGCTTGCCACGGCCATTCTTGAGGACCCGACCGGCTACGGACGCATTGCCCGCGATACCTATGGCAATATACAGGGCATTGTTGAACACGCCAACTGCACGCCCGAACAGCTGAAAATCCAGGAAGTCAACCCAAGTTATTATCTTTTCGATAACAAGATTCTTTTTGAATATGTCGAGCGGGTTTCGCCCGACAAAGCCAAGGGTGAGTTTTATCTTACCGATGCGCTGGCGATGATTATCGAGGGCGGACATAAGGTTGTGGCTGTTACGGCGGTACGCCCGGAAGAGGCGGTCAGCGTCAACAGCCGGGAGCAGCTCAGTGATGCGGGCAAGATTATGCAGCGAAGAATCCAGAGACGCCTGATGGAAACCGGCGTTACGATTGTTGACCCGCCCAATACATGGATAGACGTAAGGGCGCAAATCGGGCAGGACACAGTCATTGAGCCGTTCTGCTGTATATTCGGCGACGTCGTAATAGGCAAAAACTGCCGAATCGGGCCGTTTGCACGTCTCCAAAACGGCGAGAAAATCGGCGACGGCATTATACTCGAAGCCGGATACTCGAATGTCGAGCGCCGGGCAAAGGAGTAAGAGATGTTTTTGAATGACCATATAAAGGTGTTTTCCGGCTGCAGCAATGAGCCGCTGGCAAAGGCGGTGTGCGACTATCTTGAAGTACCCCTTGGGGGAGCCACAATAGATAAGTTTCCCGACGGCGAAAAAATTATCCGCGTCGAGGACGATGTGCGAGGCAGGGACTGTTTCGTGCTTCAATCCACGTGCAGTCCCGTTGATGAAAATCTCGTCGAGCTGCTGATTTATCTTGATTGCCTGAAACGCGCCAGCGCAAAGAGAGTTACCGCGGTTATCCCATACTTTGGTTATGCCCGCCAGGACCGTAAGGACGAAGGCCGGGTGCCGATTACGGCAAAACTCGTCGCCAACGTCATTACCAAGGCGGGCGCGGACCGGATTCTCGCCATTGATTTGCACGCCCAGCAGTTACAGGGGTTCTTCGATATACCCGTGGACCATCTTACGGGCGAGCTTGTTTTGAGCAAGTATTTCCGCGATAAGAAAATTGAGAACCTCACGGTTGTTTCACCGGACGTGGGCAACATCAAAATAGCGTCCCGTTACGCCGCGCATCTTGGGGGCGATTTGGCGATCGTGCACAAGAGACGTCTCAGCGGCAGCCAGGTGCAGGCACAGGAGCTTATAGGCAGCGTGGAAGGCAGAAACGTCCTCATGTGTGATGACATGATCACCACCGCGGGCACCATTTGCAGCGCCGCGGTGCTGGTAAAAGAACGAGGCGCCCGCAAAATCTGGGTCGGCGCGACGCACGGGGTTTTCGCGCCAGGCGCAGTCGAAAAACTGAGCAAAGCGCCCGTCGATGAAGTTGTCGTTACCGATACGATACCGTTGAGCGCCGAGGCGGGCAAACTTGGGAAAGTCAAAGTTTTAACGGTCTCGGCGATGGTCGGCGAGGCGATAAAAAGAATTCACAGAAATGAGTCGGTCAGCAGTTTATTCAGCACGCATTAGCTGGTTGATGGCTGGTATTGTATTGAACTTAGGTTTGTTGTGAGGATGTTATGGATAAAGCATTGGTGTTAAAAGCCGAGATTCGTCAGGGGTTGGGTTCGAAGGACGCAGCCAAATTGCGCAAGAAAGGGCAAATCCCGGCCGTGGTTTATGGTCACAAAAAAGAGCCGGCCTCAATTGTTCTGGATGCCAAGAGTTTCAGGGAAGGGCTTCAGCACGGGCACCGGCTGATAGAAGTCGAGATAGACAAGAAGAATGAGACCCTGCTCATCAAGGAGGTGCAATACGACTATCTCGGCACGGACATCATTCACGTTGACCTGATGCGCGTGGATGTTACCGAAATGGTCCGCGTTACCGTCCCGATAGAGCTTAAGGGCACAGCCAAGGGCGCTGCGGAAGGCGGAATGGTCGAAAGTCACACAGGCAATCTCGAAATCGAGTGCCGTGTTACCCAGATACCGGAGAAGATAGTTGTTTCCGTCAAGGAAATGGCTTTGGGTGACGCGATTCACGTCAAGGATATTCAGCTGCCCGAAGGGGTAAAGCTGATAAGCTCGCCCGAGCTGCTTGTCGCGACCTGTCATATTGTCGCTGAGGTTAAGACCACCGAAGAGCTTGAGGCGGAAATGCCTGCTGCTCCTGAGGTCATAACTGCGGCCAAGGAAGAGCCGGAAGAGGGCGAAGCAGCAGCCGAATCGAAGGAGCCGAAAGAGAAGAAGGAAAAGAAAGAGGAAAAGAAGTAGGGCTGTTTTTAGCGAGCCGGCACTATGCCTGGTATAAAGATGATAGTTGGACTTGGCAATCCTGATAAGAAGTATGCCGAAACGCGGCACAACGTCGGCTTCAAGGTGATTGATATGCTCGGCGGGGTGCTTGGCATAGAGGTGAGCAAAAGCAGTTTCGGCGGCCGTCTTGGCAAGGGCGAATATGCCGGCAACCAGGTTTTGCTGCTGAAGCCCCAGCAGTATATGAATTGCAGCGGCCAGCCGGTGGCTGACGCGGTGGGTTTTTACAAGATAGATTTGAATGACGTGCTGGTGGTGCTCGATGATATGTGGCTTGAGCCGGGGCAGATAAGGTTAAGGGCAAAAGGTTCCGCCGGCGGGCACAACGGATTGACCGACGTGGTGGAAAAGCTCGGCACCGAAGAGGTGCCCCGATTAAGAGTCGGGATAGGCCAGTGCCAAATGGGCGAAGCAGTAGGATATGTGCTCGGCGAGCCGGGCCCGATTGAGGCCGAGCAGGTAAAACAGGGCATAGGCCGGGCCAAAGACGCGGCAATTTGCTGGCTCCAGGAAGGTATTGAAGCCGCGATGACAAAACATAATTCCCGCCTGTCGGACGGGCAGGGTTTGAAAGATTGAATTTGAAATATGTCGAAAGTAGATTCGAAAAATTTTGCTGGAGGTATTTAAGTTGGAAACTGGAGTTAAGAAGCTTTACGAAGTAATGTTCCTGATTGATTCGGCAGAAGCGGCCAAGGACTGGGACGGCATCATCGAGCTTGCTACGAAGATGCTGAACAAAATCGATGCTCAGATAATTTCCCTTAAGAAGTGGGACGAGAGACCGCTGGCTTATTCAATCAAAAGGTGCGCCCGCGGGACGTATATCCTGTCGTACTTCAAGGCTGACGGGCGCAAAATCACTGAATTAGAGCGTGACGTACTGCTCTCGGAACGTATTATGCGTGCGCTGATTCTCAGGGTGGACCACCTGACTGAGGAAGAAATCATCAAGAAAATGACCGAGGTGCGTGCTCCTGCCCCTGTTGCGGTCGATGATACTGTGGCGCAAAACGAGCCGGCAGCCGCCGGAACGGACGTCGCGGGTAACCCTGAGCAGCAGGTTTAGTAATCTGCCTGTGAGCATTGACTGAAAGCGGCTGCTTCTCCTGTTGGAGAGAGCGCTGAAGAATAAAGGAGTTATCGATGGCGAATTTTAATAAGGTATTAATGATTGGCAATCTGACGCGGGACCCGCAGTTGTCGTATCTGCCGAGCCAGACGCCCGTTGTTGAGTTCGGTCTTGCGGTAAACCGCAAGTGGACCAGCAAAGAAGGCGAGAGCAAAGAAGAAGTGTGCTTTGTTGATTGTCGTGCTTATAGTCGGCTTGCCGAGAACATAAACAAATATATGCGCAAGGGCAGACCTCTCTTTGTGGAGGGTCGGCTGGTGTATGAACAGTGGACTGCGCAGGACGGCTCCAAGCGCAGCAAGCACAGAATCCATGTTGATAATTGTCAGTTTCTCGGCGGCCCGGGCGGGCCTGGGGCTGGAACCGGGACTGAGGCCGGAGCAGGCGGCGAAGCAGGGCCTGACAGCCAGGTTGAGCCGGAAACTAACGGGCCCGTAAAGGGAGCGCACCCTCCCGCAGATGATATACCGTTTTAACTGAAGATATTTGCCACAAAGGCACAAAGACACTAAGAAAAGAAAAACTTTGTGACTTGGTGTCTTAAGTGGCGGGAAAATTAAGGTTTTAGAAAAGGTGAAAAATATGGCGGAATTTGGCGAAAGAAGAGACGACAGAAGAGGCGAACGAGGCGAAAGAAGAAACGACAGGGGCGACAACTCCCGTAAGCTGGCGGCGCCGCAGCAGACCCAGTGCAGGTTCTGCAGGCGGGGCGAGGAATACGTGGATTACAAGGATATCGAGACCCTGCAGAAGCTGCTGACGCATCGCGGCAAGATATATTCGCGCAAGCGCAGCGGCAATTGCGCCGGCTGTCAGCGTAAGGTCAAAAGCGCAATCAAACGCGCAAGATTTATGGCGCTTCTGCCGTTTTGCGCATAACCCGGAATCCGTGTCCCGTTGCCCGTGCCCCGTGGTTCGAGCGACGAGTCACGAGCGACGAGAAATGAAAATTTTTTACGCGGAGATGTGTAAATGAAAGTATTACTGGTTAGTGACGTGAAGAAACTGGGCTGGCTCGGAGACGTTGTTGAGGTCGCCAATGGCTACGCGAGAAATTACCTGCTTCCGCAGGGTCTTGCCAAGGCCGCTACGGATAACAACATAAAGTCAATCGCCAAGGCAAAAGCGAAGCGAGCCGAAGAACGTCAGCTTGAACGCAAGCAGCTCGAAAAGGCGGCCCAGGCCGTCAATGGCGCCGAGGCGGTTATCGCTGCTACGGCCAACGAGGTGGGTCATCTGTTTGGCTCAGTGGCTAAACGTGATATCGCCAAGAACCTGCGAGATCAGGGCTTTGAGGTTGCCGATGACGTGGTTATGCTCCACCAGCATATCAAAGAGGTCGGCACATACAGCGTCAAACTGGAGTTTGCGGACGATTTGGCCGTTTCAGTGAGCGTTGTTATTGTTCCTGAGGGCGTTGACGCGGAGGCATTCAAGATCGCGCAGAAGGAAGCCGCCAAAGAGGCCGCGAAGCTGGCAGCTGAGCTGAAAGCCCAGGAGCAGAAAGCTCCGGAACCGGAAGCGGAATCCAAGCCGGAAGGCGAAGCCAAGCCAGATGGTGAACCTAAACCGGAAGGCAAAAGCAAGCCAAAAGGCAAAGCCAAGCCGGAAGGTGAAAGTAAGCCAGAGGGTGAAGCCAAACCAGAAGGTGAAGGCAAGCCAAAAGGCAAAGCCAAATCGGCTGGAAAAAAAGAAAAGTAAGATACTATCGCGAATTGGCGTGTAGCGGAAAAAAAGCGACCGATAGAGAACATAAACTGCTTTATGTTCGAGTCGCTTTTTTTTGGAATCCGATGTCGCTTCGACCGGATTACTCTGGAACGTGTGTAACGTTTATCGCGTTGTTACCCGCTTGACAAAAAAAGGCCGATTCTGTATTTCAGAATCGGCCTTGGAGTACCAATCAATTACTCAAATTACGGTAATACACTCACCGGGGTGTATATACGCAAAACAGTTGTTTTAATATTTGCCGCCGTCTGTGCCACGGTCTGGCTGTTCTTATTCGCGTCTTTGGTGAGCTTTGTATCAAGCGTTGCATTGGCGGCGCCCTGCCCTTCAACGAACTGCCGGTCAATCCAAACCTGGCCTTTCAAGCTCTTCGCAACCGAAAGTTTTTCGGCCAGGCCAGTGTCGAGGTTTGTATTTTTCCCATATAGGGAGGTCCCTATACCGAAGCCGGTAGTTGCATTCGAATCCCCAAATTCGATTCCCACCGATGTAGCTATGGCGTTTCTCTCGTTGGTGACCTCAAACGGATTAATATAATTAGCATCACCGAATACCCGAATGTTCACGAAGGAATTTGGTTCATTACCACCCAGTGTTTTCTGGAATTTGTCACGGCCATCATTACCGAAAAGTACCACGGTTGGACCATTTGCATCATTTGCGTCATTCACATCATAGGCATCATTCACACCGAACACAACGTAAGCGGACAAATTTTCCTTCGAGACATCGGCTTCGAGCCCATTCGCATCCCTGTAATCAATCACAGGATTAATTGTCATGGTAAGCTTGTATACCAGCACTGCTCTATTTGAAATCGGACCGAGCGAGACAACTATATTGACAGCCGTTCCGCTTGTTCGAGCAGCCCCGGCAGCCGGATTTTGACTCATTACTAATCCTGCGGCAACCGTATCGTTGTAGTCAGTAGTTACGGTTACTGTAAAGGAGGCGGCGGTAATTGCCGCGTCAGCAGCCGCCTGGGTCTGTCCTACTACATCAGGTATTAAAGGCAGACCGAGCGAGACAACTATATTAACAGCCGTTCCGCTTGTTCGAGCAGCCCCGGCAGCCGGATTTTGACTTATTACTAATCCTGCGGCAACCGTATCACTGTAGGCAGTAGTTACGGTTACTGTAAAGGAGGCGGCGGTAATTGCCGCGTCAGCAGCCGCCTGGGTTTGTCCTACTACATTAGGTATTAAAGGCAGACCGAGCGATACCACTAAAGCTACGTTCGAGCCGATATTGACCGCCGTGCTGCCGACTGGGTTCTGACTTATTACTAAGCCGGAAGCTATCGTATCACTGTACGCTGATGTCGAGCTTACAGTAAGACTGTCCACCGCCGTTATCGCTGCTGTTGCGGCTGCCTGGGTCTGTCCTACCACATTAGGTATTAAAGGCAGACCGAGCGAGACAACTATCGCAACGCTTGAGCCGATATTGACATCCGTGCTGCCGACTGGGTTCTGACTTATTACTAAGCCGGAAGCTATCGTATCACTGTACGCTGATGTCGAGCTTACGGTAAGACTGTCCACCGCCGTTATCGCTGCTGTTGCGGCTGCCTGGGTCTGGCCTACCACGTTCGGAACTACCGGCTTACCAAGCGATACGACTATATTGACATCCGTTCCGCCTGCTGCAGGAGTCCCGGCAGCCGGATTTTGACTTATGACATTACCCTCAGCGATTGTATTGCTGTAGGCATTGGTAATGGTGCCAACTACAAGACCGGCACCGATAATTGCCGCGTTAGCATCCGCCTGGTTCAGATCTACCACATTAGGGACGTTTGGTTCGCTTGGGACGAAATTTGGGACGCTTATGGTCATGATATTACTGATCGTGACTGCGCCATTTCTGGCCAACGCTCTTCCGTTCAAAGTGCCGGTGCCGTTGAGCGTGATGCTCGTCATGGCGAGAATATTTCCCGCGAAGTTGTTTCTTATACCAAGGGTCGCGGAGGTGCCGACCTGCCAGAACACATTGCTTGCCGAGGCGCTATTAATCAACAACACGTTGAAATCGGCGGCCGTGGCCAAAGAGGTGGTATGGAAGATCCACTGCGCGTCGGGATCTCCGCCGCCATCCAGGGTTAAATTGCCTGCGGTAAAATTCGCCGCTCCGATTGCGTAGACATTCGGGTCAAGGGTCTTTCCGCTTAAATCAACCGGCTCGTCTGAGTTGCCGTCTGCCGCGCCCACCACCACACCGTAAGCGGTCACCAGGTCAGTTTTCGCCTGTCCCACCACGGGGCCTGCCGCGAGGTACAAGATGCCGTTGACGTCCCCGGACAGTAATCCCGAAACCGCCGGTGTCGGATGAGAGCCGACATCACCATTGATAATGGTACCACTAACCGCGTTGGTCACGCCTGAGCCGGCCAGCACCCCAAAACTGCCCGCCGTCCCAAGGTCAACATTAACAGGAGCTGCATCAGCCGCCGGCACGCACAGCGCCAGAACAAACAATAACATTGCTAACTTCTTCATTTTGTGGCTCCTTTTTTAAACTTTTATTTTTACGGCAATACGCTTACCGGGGTGTATATACGCAAAACTGCTGTTTTAATATTTGCCACCGTCTCTGCCACGGTCCAGTTGTTCTTATTTGCGTTTTTAGTGAGTTTTGTATCAAGCGTTGCATTGGCGGCGCCCCACCCTTCAACGAACTGTCCATCGGACGCAAACCAAACCTGGCCTTTCAAGCTCTTCGCAACCGAAAGTTTTTCGGCCAGGCCAGTGTCGAGGTTTGTATTTTTCCCATATAGGGAGGTCCCTATATCGAAGCCGGTAGTTGCATTCGAATCCCCAAATCCGATTCCCACCGATGTAGCTGTGGTATTCTTCCCGTTGGTGACCTCAAACGGCATAATAGAATTAGCATTACCGAATGTCCGAATGTTCACGAAGGAATTAGGGTCATTACCACCCAGTGTTATCTTGAATTTGTCACTGCCATCTTTACCGAAAAGGATCACTGTCGGACTATTTGCATCATTTGCGTTATTCACACCATAGGCATCATCCACGCTGAACACAACATAAGCGGACCAATTTTCCTTCGAGACATCGGCTTCGAGTCCATTCGCATCCTCGTAATCAATCATAGGATTAATTGCCATGGCAAGCTTGTAAACCAGTATGGCCCGTACGGCATTGTTAGTTGAGACGTAATCCGGGACGTTTATGGTCTCGACAGCGCCGCTGATCGCGACTGCACCGCCACTGGCCAACGCTCTTCCGTTCAAAGTACCGCCGCCAAGGGTAATGTCCGTATACGCGAGAATGTTTCCGGCGAAGGTGTTGTTGGCACCAAGGGTCGCGGAACTGCCGACCTGCCAGAACACATTGTTCGCCGAGGCGCCACGAATCAACAACACGTTGGCGTTGGCGGGCGTTATCAGGGTGGTGCCGATCTGGAAGATCCACTGCGCGCTGGAATCTCCATTAGCGTCCAGTGTCAGATCGCCGGCCCCGAATGTCCAGGACGCAGCCGTAGTATAGGTGTAAACTCCCGGAAGGATGGTCGCTCCGCCCAGTTCCGCAGGTCCGGGCACGCCGCCCGTAGCGCCCGCCGCCGCAGTG